>Ga0209290_1000222_pt1 | contig 51590 bp, 37 predicted proteins | sample EN1Hudsemesocosm_2_FD_184632 | JGI IMG/M metagenome (GOLD analysis project Ga0209290, IMG submission 184632) | Methane-oxidizing microbial communities from mesocosms in the Hudson Canyon - EN10B Hudson Canyon (SPAdes) (version 2) | ecosystem: Environmental > Aquatic > Marine > Cold seeps... | reverse complement strand
TGTGTTAAGTCATTTTGACTGTGAACGTTATCAGCCCACAAGTGGATCGACCTCTACAATTAAGTGGATTCCCTATAACCAGCCTTTCCTTGATGAACTTGATCATGCGATCGGGCCATGGATGTCCGATTTATATGAACAGTTTCCTGAAATACAGCAGGGGAAGCATTATTGGTCGCTTTCGTGGGTGCCTAGTGACTTACGAAACAAGCTGACGAGTAGTATTAATGATGACCTTCAGCTCTTGCCATGGTGGAAAAGGCTCTTTATGGCTGGAACCATGGCGGTGCCCGAATCTATCTCACTGGCTCAAACGTCAGAGGAATCTTCATTTGCAACGGCATGTTATCTCGTGGCCTGTCGTGATTTATCATTTATATCTGTATGGAGCCCTACTTTCGCTCTTAGCCTTTTACAATTGATAAAAGACAAAAAAGCGCTTATTAGTGGTGTGTTGAATAATGGGCAGTGGCCAAACGATTACGCGGGTTTGAATCATTTGAAAGCCCCTAAAAATCAGCAAACAAGCCAGCTTTTGAAAAAATGGAATGGAGAAGTTAATGCCTCATTTACAAAAAAGGTCTGGCCTAAGTTAAGTCTTATTAGTGCATGGGATACCTCATCCTCGGCAATATGGGCAGATAAATTAAAGGCTCTGTTCGCTCATTGTCAATTTCAGGGTAAGGGGCTTTGGGCGACAGAAGGAGTCGTCAGTATTCCTTATCAAGGTCAGTATCCACTTGCGATTACAAGTCATTTTTATGAATTTGAAGACCTGGATTCCCAGAAAATCTATACAAGTTGGCAGCTAAAAACAGGGCAAAATGTACGACCAATAATTAGTACGGCTAATGGCTTGCTTCGGTATGCGATGAAAGACCAACTCAAAGTGACGGGGTTTATAAATGAGTGCCCTTGTCTTGAGTTTATTGGTCGCTTAAATGGTATCGATATGGTGGGTGAGAAACTCTCCCCTGAAATAGCGGTTAATATCATTAATGAATTTTCTAAGCATGAGCAGGTTTCGCCCATCAGTCTACTTGCAATACCTTCGAGTGAAGATACAGATCTCCCCCGTTATGTATTGCTATGTAATGATGATGGATTGAGTAAGGCGAGTAAGGCAAAGCAGTGGGTTGAACTGAGTCGGCAACTAGAAGAACGTCTTTGTCATAGTTTTCATTACAAATTAGCCAGAGAGCTGGGTCAATTAGAGTGTGCTCAAGTATTACTGATGCCTGATGCGATGGATGTATACACCTCTCATAAAATATCTAGAGGTATGGTCGCGGGGAATATTAAGATCGAACCTATGGTGCTTTGGTTGAATCAAGCGCTTCCGGTTACTGAGTTTATAGACCGTAAACTGAAGCAGTCACAACACGCTAAAAATAATGAGGCAGTCGGTGTATGAACCAAAGATTTGAAATTCGGCCTGCTGAGCCAAGTGATTCAGCTGCGTTGCTCAGCTTGATAGATCAGACGCCACAAGAAGGGCAGGTGCATCTTAATTTTGAACGTAATCCAGATTTCTTTTATGCCACGCAAGTCGCGACAACAGCGCCTGAAGTTTGGGCTATGATCGACCATGAAAATAACACTTTATTGGCCTCATTCAGTATTGGTAAGCGTGAAGTCTATGTGAATGGTGAAAAACGCTTCACGCGCTATGGTAATGATTTGCGAATACATCAAGACTATCGAGGTGGGCGAACGTTAATCGATCTATTTAAAAAAATTAGAGAGTTATTGCAAGATGAATGGATGCAAGGGGTGATTCTTGATGACAATAAAACCTCGATAAACTCAGTAAGCAGTGGCCACTCATCTCTACCTACGTTCTACAGTGCTGGCCAGTTTCGAACACATATGGTTGACTTAAAAAAGAAGCAATATAAAAAGACTTGTGCCTCGGTACGAAGAGCGTGTGATGATGATAAAGCCGTCATGCAAGAATTTTTTGACTTAAACGCGCCGCTAAAAGAGTTTTATCCTTGTTATGATTTTAGCAAAATAGGCACGAATTCTACCTATTACCGTGGTATTAAAATTGAAGACTTCTTCTTGGTATTCCAAGGTGGGGAGCTGATAGGCATGTGTGGTGTTTGGGATCAAAAAACGTTTAAGCAAACTCGATTTGTTTCTTACAAAGGCAAAATGAAGGCATTAAGGCACATCAATAATCTAAAAAGTAGTTTGTTTGGCGGTCTTCAATTACCTAAACCAGGAGGCCTGGCGACTTACCTTAGTTTGCATTCGATTTTATGTGAAGGTAATAATGTGTCTATCTTCAAAGACTTATTGAATACTATTTTAAAAACCTATCATGGTAGCAAATATGAGGCGTTAATTTTTGGTTTTGATACGCGTGATCCGCTTCATCAGGCAAGTAAAGGTTTAAAGGCGTATCAACTATTAAGTAACCATTATCTTGCTAGTTATCATTCAGATCCTGGCAAAAAGCTTGATAAACAACGCCTCTTTTACCTAGAGCCTACACGTCTATAAAAGGCTAACAGTTAAAAGCCAATAGTAGTTTAATCCTATGCATTTAATAAAAAAATATCGTTCTGTTTTTTTAACTTTAGTTGTCGCGTCGGGCTTAATTGCCTGGATCTATATCAATGCGCCTGCGCCACAGCAAAAGGCCGTTCAAACAAAAATCCCAAAAGTACCTTATGCTCAGCTTGTAGTGAGTAATCAAGCGATTCCTATTTTTAGTCGTGGTCGAGTCTCAGCATCAGAAATAAGGCAAATTACAAGTGAAGTACCAGGACTGGTGAGGCAAGTGAGTAAGCAGCTTAATAAAGGTGCAAACGTGAAGAAGGGTGACTTACTGGTTCAGCTTGATGAACAGCCTTTCATTCTGGATGTTGCGCAAAAACAAGCTGACCTTGATCGTACTAAATTGGAGTTGGTGAGAATTAAGGCAAAAGCCGTGGTTGCTCAAAGAGGGTTAAAAAAGAACGCTTCGGAGTACGCACGCCATATTCCGCAAGTTCGTCATGCGAATAGTCAAGTTGCTGCGGCAGAAGCTGCATTAGCCTATGCAAAAAATAAGTTAGAAAAGACAGCGATTAAGGCACCTATTAGCGGAAAAGTAATTAGCCTAAATATCACTGAAGGGGAGTTCATTAAAGCTGTATCTAGCATTGCAAAAATTTATGGCACGCAAGCAGTTGAAGTTAGATTACCTTTGAACGATCACCAAATTGATATTTTAGGGTTAAATAATACAGAGGGTATTAGTTTGATGAGCGCTGCTACCAGACCTCAAGTTAGCTTGAATAGTTATCAGAATAAAGATCATCGCTGGTTGGGGAGTATCGCTAGAACGGAAGGCGAAAGAGATATGAATCAACTGCTCTATGTCATCGCGCAGGTTTCTAGTGAAACACCCTTTAATACTGGGCGTAACCCCTTATTACCCGGCTCTTTTGTGGAAGCAAAAATTGAAGGGGAAAAGGTTAATCACTTAAAAATTATACCTAGAATCGCTGAGCAAGCGAGTAACACTGTGTGGGTCATTAACGAAAATAATCAATTGCACCGTAAAACTATAGACGTTCTTTATCGTGGTAAAGAGAAAATATATATCAAAACAGGTTTAGATGTAAATGACCGTGTCGTCACCGGTTCATTTCACTTAATGGCCGAAGGTTTAGCGGTACGGCCTTATCTTCCAGAGACTTTATTGCTGACCGATAAAATCTTAGCTAGTACAAGCAAATGATGATTTCATTATCTGTCGATTTAAGCGCTATATTTTTTAGAACAGTAAAAAAGATGGCGATCGCATGGACGGTTGATCGATGAAGCAATCCATTAGGTGGTTTGCAGATAACCCGGTTGCGGCAAACTTATTTATGTTTACCGTATTCATACTGGGGTTTATTACTTTACCTGATATACGAAAAGAACTGATCCCGAATGTGTCGCTTGAGCGTATTGGTATTGAAACGAGTTTGCTCGGCGCATCAGTAGAAACCGTTGAAGCAAGTGTTTGTAAGCCAATAGAAAACCAAATCTATGACATCGAAGGCACACTTGAGCTATCGGCAATTGCCTACGAAGGCCTATGCTCCATGACCTTGGATGTAGCTGATGGTTACTCGACTAAAAATGTGCTGAGTATTGTTAAAAGCCGACTTAAAAATTACGACGCTCTGCCAAACGAAGCGAAAGAACCTATCATCAAGGAGCTCGTTGTACGTAATCGGGTGAGTAAACTGATATTGAGTGGCTCTGCTGACTATCCTTCGATGAGCAAAATGGCGAGAACGATTCGTAAAGAAATTCTAGAAAATGCAGATATTAGTATTATCGATTTAGAAGATATCAAAGACTCAGAAATTCAGGTTTATATTCCGGCGCACAATCTCGAACAGTACCAAATTAGTTTTGCAAAAATAAGTCGTTTGATTAAGCAGCAGTCCAACCAATTACCGGGAGGCGTACTTAAAACGAATGATGGTGATGTATTAATAACGGCGAACGGCAAAAAAGCGAATGCTGATGGTTATAGGGAAATTGTGATTGCTTCTAACGCCGAAGGGGCAGAGGTCAAACTAGGCGATATTGCAGAGATTGTCGACAACCGAAATAGTGGTATCAGTCAAGCTAGCTTTGATCGGCGCGCGGCCGTTTCTATGGATGTTTATCGCGTGGGTGATCAAAATATTATGACGATTGCAGCCGCTATTCAGCGTTACATTAGTGAAAAGCAGTTGCCAGACAATATGGAGTTATATGTTTGGCAGGATGAATCCAAGAACTTTAAAAGTCGAATCGACTTGTTACTTGAAAATGCATTTAGCGGTTTATTTCTATTATTTATTATTTTAGTGCTTTTTCTGAATTTGCGTTTGTCTTTATGGGTTAGCTTGGGCGTACCGTTTTCATTTTTTGGTAGCTTGCTTTTAATGCCGTCATTTGATGTATCGATCAATATTGTATCGTTATTCGCATTTATTCTGGTTTTGGGGATTGTCGTCGACGATGCGGTTATCGTGGGAGAGTCTATCCATAGTCAGAACCAACGAGGAAAATATGGAACCGAAGGGGCTCTGGCAGGGGTGTTTGATGTTTATAAGCCGATGCTCTTTGCGGTTTTTACCACGATCGTTGCCTTCCTGCCTTTACTCTTTTTACCAGGGCCGGAAGGTAAACTGATGCAGGCTATTCCGATCATTGTGATCTGTATTCTTGTTTTTTCACTCTTGGAATCAATTTATATTTTACCTGCGCATTTATCCCGCAAGGCGCATTCGGCGGATTTGAGTAAATCAACAAAAGGAAGTTTTTTTACTAGACTTCAAAGTGCCTTTAGCCAGAAGTTAGATAATATTAACAGAAATGTTTATCAACCTTTATTGGTGAGTGCTCTTAAAAATAAAGGCCTTGTCATTATGACCTTTAGTCTCGTTTTTATTATTTTTATCGTTATGCTATCGACTGGGTGGATGCGGGTTGCGTTGGGGGTTGCGATTGATGCTGAAGTAGTGAATGCATCAGTAGCCTTTCCTGAAGGAACGTCTCGTAAAAAGACCGAGGCCGCGGTGAATAAAATGCTAGCGGCGGCGTACCACTTATCTCAAGAAATTGAGGCGCAGTCTGAATCATCTATCACTGACGCGCCGGTAATTATGCACGTGTATTCCGTCATTGGTCCTAAAATAAAAATATCTAATCAGAGCATTAAACAAAATCTTGATCACACCGCGCAAGTCACGCTTGAATTATCAGACTCTCAAAACCGAAAAATAAGCGGCCAGCAAATCTCAAATCGATGGCGCGCATTAATTGGTGAGATAGACGGCGTAACAAAACTAACGTTTAGCTCAAGCCTTAGCCCATCAAAACCTGATATTAATATTGAATTTTCTGCTTATGATCAGGGGCAGTTAGAAAGGGTTGCTCAGCAATTGAAAGACAAATTAGTGACCTATAATGGTGCTTATGATGTGAGTGACTCGCTGAATGAAAAAAAGAGGCAAGCTCAGATTGTGTTGAAAGATAACGCCATTGCTTTAGGGCTAACGCTTGAGCAAGTGATTCGGCAGGTAAATAAAGCATATCAAGGGGAGATCGTTCAAACAATTCAAACACCTGATGATGAGGTGGATGTATGGTTGGGTTTACCCGAGCAAGAACGCGAATCGATGTGGTATCTAGAGCATTTACCAGTACTCATCACACCGGGGCAGTATGTGAGTCTATCGACGATTGCCGATATTAACTATCGGCAGGCACCTAATAATATCAGGCGTTATGAGCGTAAGCGGGTTGTTACAGTGAGTGCTTATGTGAATACCACTTTTAATTCTGTAAATAATATTCAGCAAGACTTGAAACATCGCTACCTAAATGAACTAGTTGCGCAATACCCAGATATGAAGTGGAGTACAGCAGGCAAACAAAAAAGCATTGTGGCTTTTATGGATATATTGCTGAATGGTTATCTCATTGCCGTGTTTGTGATGTATCTCATGATGGCGATTTTATTCTCATCTTACAGCCAACCGTTGTTGGTCTTATTTGCCATCCCCTTTGGCATACTCGGTTCTCTTATTGGTCATATGTTATTGAACCTTGAGCTAACCTTATGGTCCTTTATTGGAATGGTGGCTGTGAGTGGTATCGTAGTGAATGACAATCTTGTATTGATGGATTGCATTAATGAACAGCGAAAAAAAGGTGTCATCATCTTCTCTGCAGTATGCGAAGCGGGGAAGAAACGTTTTCGGCCTATTCTATTGACCTCTATTACGACCTTTGCTGGATTAACGCCACTTATTTTGGAAACCAGTATACAAGCAAAATTTCTGATTCCAATGGCTGTTTCGCTGGCTTTTGGTGTTGTGTTTGCCACGCTAATTAGTTTGATCTTAGTTCCTGCCAGTTATCTTGTGCTTGATCAATGGCTCAATGCTTTCGCCCTGATAGGTAAAAGTGACCATAAAAGTTCGATGAATTCAGAATCTGTCGAAGGCGCTTATCAACGAGGCTATCAGCAAGGTAGTAGTGCTAAGATAAAATCACGAAGCCCTTATCGAGATGAGGTCTTAAGTTCAAGTTGGGAAGCGGGTTGGTTGGATGCTAAAAGTTCAATCAATTCGATGAATGCGGAACAGAAAAAATGAAATTTCAGCGGTTTGATTTTTAAATCGCTAGTCAACAACTCTCTGTTTATTTAAAGCAAGAAAACCTTTACAGAGGCGATAGACTACCCAAAGGCCTGTGATGAGCAACATCGGAACGCCGATCACCATACCAACCAGCGTGAGAATTAATAGCCATGCGATGGCGATCCAAATGAGCGCATACCAAAAAGTGCTAATCAGCCAATTAAAGTGCGAATGTAAATAAGTATCCGACGCGTCATTTCGCCAGATATAACTCATGACTAAAGCAATAATAGAAGGCCAACCGGTTAAAAATGCTGTCACAATCAATGCTGGTGAAAGTAGTCCATTCAACGCGCTAAACATATGCAGTGCATAGATAAGGTAGATGATTTTAATCAAGGAGTGTATGGGCGTTCGGGAAGTATCCAGTTGCATTTATCGCTCTAGGCTCTTAGTTATATGCTTGAAAGTGTATCACAAGTCGAGACAGCATAAAGTTCTCATCGGTGCAGGTGAGTCTAGATAACCAATACAGCACTGGTACCTTATCCATATTAGATGCGCGTACTGGTGGTAGATGGCAAGTCGCATGGTGCAGGTCAGCGACCTTGAATGGTGGCTATATTGTTTATGTCAGCCACCAAAATTCTTATTACAGCTCAGGCTTTCGATGCTGTATAGGTACAGATCTCTGAATATATGGACCCTCTGCCTTATGTCCCCGTCATTGAGTGAAGACATAAGGCAGAGAAGGATGTTATTTATCGAAGTGAATGACGGTACGGATACTTTTACCTTCGTGCATAAGATCAAAAGCATCGTTCACTTGCTCTAAGCCCATTGTGTGCGTGATAAAATCATCCAGTTTGAACTCGCCAGCCATGTAACGGTTAACATATTCCGGTAGCTCTGACCGACCTTTAACCCCGCCAAAAGCGGAGCCTTTCCAGACGCGTCCTGTCACCAGCTGGAATGGCCGAGTTGAGATCTCCTGACCCGCACCGGCAACGCCTATTACAACAGATTCGCCCCAGCCCTTATGACAGCATTCCAACGCAGAGCGCATTACGTGTACATTACCGATACATTCAAATGAGTAGTCGACTCCACCGTCGGTTAATTCAACGATCACATCCTGAATTGGCTTGTCATAATTTTTGGGATTGATGCAGTCCGTAGCGCCTAATTTTCGAGCCAGTTCAAATTTACTTTCGTTAATATCAATTGCGATAATACGTGCGGCTTTCGCCATGGAGGCCCCGATAATTGCAGACAATCCAATACCACCCAGCCCAAAAATAGCAACAGTCGCACCGGCCTCTACTTTTGCCGTATTCATCACGGCCCCCATACCGGTAGTCACGCCACAGCCCAGCAGGCAGACTTCTTCTAGCGGTGCTTCAGGGTTGATCTTCGCTAGCGATATCTCCGGCAAGACTGTGTATTCAGAGAAAGTTGAAGTGCCCATGTAATGAAAGATAGGCTGGCCATCTTTAGAGAATCGAGTCGTACCGTCCGGCATCAGACCTTTGCCTTGGGTTTCTCGAATTTTCTGGCATAGATTCGTTTTTCCAGACTTGCAAAACTTACACTCACCACATTCAGGCGTGTAAAGAGGAATAACATGATCGCCTACTTTGACGCTTGTTACGCCTTCACCAATCGATTCAACGATTCCACCGCCCTCATGGCCTAAAATGCAAGGAAATATACCTTCTGGGTCATCGCCAGAAAGGGTGAACGCATCAGTGTGACATACACCAGTTGCGATCATTTTCACACGAACTTCGCCTTTTTGCGGAGGCATTACATCGACCTCTTCCATGGTAAGTGGTTGGCCTACTGACCAAGCTACTGCAGCTTTTGATTTGATAGTCTGTGCCGTCATATCGATACTCTAATAATGAATTGAGAACATGTAGCTCAGTGCCGTCATGTCTATGATTAGAATTGTATCTATATCTGCATGAATGATAATCTGGTTAAATAGTGAATGACTTTTACTGTACGGTAATAATGGTCGATTAATATGATGGTGTAAGTATTTTCATAAGAGGTAATGATGTTCAATTGGGAAGGCGTGAATGAATTTGTTGCCGTCGCAGAGTTGGAAAGTTTTACGGCTGCAGCAAAACGACTGGCTATCTCGACTGCCCAAGTAAGTCGGCAGGTTAGCGCCTTGGAAGTCCGGCTTTCTACAAAGCTGTTTCACCGTACTACGCGCAAGGTATCGGTTACTGAGGTTGGCAGAATTTATTATCAACATTGCAGGCAAGTTTTAGATGGCTTGGAAGAAGCAGAACGGGCGATAACCAACCTACAGAGAACGCCATCAGGAAAGCTACAAGTGACTGCACCGGTCACGTATGGAGAAAGCTTGATCGCACCGCTCGTAAACAACTTTGTTGCCAAGTATCCAGAATTAGAAGTGCGCTTGCACTTAAGTAATCAAATAGTGGACCTAGTTGATGAAGGATTTGACCTCGCTATTCGCTTGGGTAAATTGGATGATTCTACCATGATGGCGAAGCGACTCGCTTCAAGAACCCAATATGTGTGTGCATCGCAAGATTACCTTTCTGCCTTCGGAGTGCCTCATTCGCTCTCAGAACTGGACCATCATAACTGCCTGCAAGGCACCTTGGATTATTGGCGCTTTCAGGAAAAAGGCAAGACGCGTAAAATTCGAGTCAAGGGAAATATTCGATGCAATAATGGACGCGCCTTAGTTGATGCGGCATTAAAAGGTATCGGTATCGTCCAGCTACCAGATTATTATGTATTGCCTTTTATCAAAAGTGGACAGTTGGTCTCGTTGCTGGAACAACATCGCGAGCCTGATGAAGGGGTTTGGGCTGTGTACCCGCATAATAGACATCTCTCGCCGAAGGTTCGATTACTGCTCGATTATCTTGATGAAGAAATAAGGTGATTACTTTGTTTTCCTTAACAAGTTCTTTTACTTGAATCGTGACGGTTGCTACTTGTTTGGCTTGAGTGGTGTAAGTAAACCAATCGATGCCTGTAAAGCCCTGATTTGGAATATACAACATACTAGCCTTAAGTTTATCGCCAGTATTGATATCGACTAAGCGTCCATATACCGGTGGCGCATTAAGTATTAAGTTTTCGGCGTGAGCATAATCATTTTGAGATAAATCACTAATACGCAATGACAGCTCAGTGTTTTGCTTTGTTGAAAAGTGATCGTCTACAACAAGGTCAGGGTAAAACTCATTAAATAACATCAATGCCGCACCATCCTGATTATCATCATCAACAAAAAAGACACGATGCTCGTTGGTATTAGCAGGGGTGAGTGCAAAACCTTCCAGGTTTCCACCTTTAGGGCTGTAATACTGCTTAATACGATCTAGCTTTCTTTCACTATTAACTATTGATGAGCTGAGCGTGGTGACTTCTAGGCGATTGCCATCCGTGTTATGCCAGATAAATAGAAAACCAGAGGACCGATCGAACTCAAGTCCGGAGCTTTCATTGCGAGAGCTTGAATACTTCCCAACCAAGCGATAACGGGCGCCGTTAGGGTCCAGATCATAAGCATAAATATGTCCACCATTTTGGTGTGCCACCAACATTAAACCACCCATACCATATTGGCTTTTATAAGCATTACCTCCTTGATCGACAAACCCTTGTTTACTCAACCATTCATCGGGGACAAATGTAATACCTTCTGGTCCAGAGCCAAAAGCACTAGGTAATGTAACGCCTATGTCCCAACGTTGAAGCAGAGTGGGTTGACTATAATCTGACACATCATACTGCTTGATGGCTTCGTCACTTTCATCGATCAAGAATACATGCTCTTTGGCATAATCGACTTGTGTGATGCCTTCAAGGTCACCACTTATCTGCATTTGTCCACGAACACCATTTTTATGATCGATAACGAAATTGCCATGATTGTCTTCTTTGATCGCCCAAAACTTTGACGGGCCATTCAGCGAGACCCAAAGTGTGCGCGATTGTGGGTTCCAATGCGCCCCGCTTAGATTATTCTTAAAATCATTATCCAAAGCGGTGAGTATTGTTGAATTACGCCATGGCTCTGCCGGCCAAGCATCACTCGCTTGTGAAATGTTTGAAAATAGTGCTAAAAAGCACACTAAAAAATGTATTGAATATTTGAACATACCGCTGAACCATTAATTTACGTAGGAAATAAAAGTAGCTTACTTAAGGTGCGAATTACTGTATGTCAGAGCATTGAGCAGCATCAATGTATATTTAATGGACTGCAGGACAAAATCACCAAAGTGTTAACTGTGACGTGGTGCTTGGGTAAAAGGGTAGAGCTATCGATGTCAGCGCGCATCGTTCGGAATGAGTTAGGGTGATAAGCATTTTATTTAACATGCGTTTTAGAAATTTTCTTTTCAAAAAACTCAGTAAATCGCCCAATGAGCTTGCGTATTTAATAGTTATAAACCGCTATTAACTTTATACAAAAACTGAATTATATTTACTAACTTAGGCTTGGTACATCTGTTCTCTGAAATATCAATGTATGCTACTATTCGCCACAAAATAAGCGACATTAGGTGTTGCTGCTGTTAATAAATAATATTTATGAGACTATCAATGTTTAATTTTCTTCCTTACTGGCTTCGTGGCACACTTGCGTCTTTATTAGTGATTGCGAATACATTTTTCTGGTTTCCTTTTCTCTTATTTGGAACTTTTTTTAAAATAGTAATCCCTATTCGTTTTATTCAAAAATTGATGACCCAGTTGCTAATCACTATCGCGAATGCCTGGGTTTCAGGTAACAGCTTTGTACTTTCTTTAACGCAACGCATTAACTGGGTGATTACCGGCACAGATAACCTCAAAAAGAATGACTGGTATTTTGTGAATAGTAATCATCAGTCTTGGACAGACATTCCCATCGTACAAAAAGTCATGAATGGAAAAACCCCCATGTTAAAGTTTTTTCTGAAGCAAGAGCTAATCTGGGTTCCTGTACTGGGCGTATGCTGGTGGGCTTTGGATTTCCCTTTTATGAAGCGGTATTCACAGCAATACCTTAAAAAGCGTCCGGAAATGAAAGGAAAAGACTTGGAAACAACCCGAAAAGCGTGTGCAAAATTTAAGACAACGCCTGTTGCGGTTTTAAATTTTCTGGAAGGTACTCGTTTTACCAATAAAAAACACGACAAACAACAATCACCCTATACCAATCTTCTAAAGCCAAAATATGGGGGATCTGCATTTGTTTTAGGTAGCATGGGCGAGAAAATGCATACCATGCTTGATATCACTATTTACTATCCAGATGACACGCCCGGCTTCTGGGATTTACTATGTGGAAAGGTGAAAAATATTGTTGTGGATGTCAGAAAAGTAAATATTCCCATCGCGTTAAGAGGTAAAGATTACTCTCAGGATAAGGTCTTTAAAATGGAGTTCCAGCACTGGATGGAAACTGTGTGGCAAGAAAAAGACGAGTTGCTTGGGCAGCTAAAAGTAAAGCATGCGCAAATATCTGAAGCAAGCGTTTCAGGCGCACTAGAGCAGTCTTAATAAAACATCAATATAGTTAATATTAAAGAAGAATTTATGCAGCATAACGAGCAGTTAAATGAACAAAAGTATGATGAGATTCATCACGCTTTTGAAAGTATAAAAGAAAGGCATCGAAAAGATCTCGGGCAAAAAGATATTCGATATATAAAAGGAATACGCCGAAATTCTCGTATTTTTGAAGCCATTGGCCGAGCACTTATTTGGTGTTTGCCGGGGCCATTCGCATTGTTAGGTGTGCCATTTCTATTTTTACATAGAAACCTTGAAGCAATAGAAATAGGGCACAATGTATTGCACGGGCAGTACGACTCGTTTGAAGAAATTCCCCAGTTTCATTCTCGTAAATTTCGCTGGAAAGCGCCGATTGATGAAGCGGCATGGCGCCAGGAGCATAACGGTATTCACCACGTGCATACCAATGTGTATGAGAAGGATCCAGATCTGAACCATGGCTTCTTACGCACCAACTCAAAAGTCCCCCATAACAAATGGCATTATTTCCAATTGCCTATTTATTTATTGATCGTTTATCCACGAATGCTTTACAACTTTAATACACAAAACCTCGGCTTAAATGATGAGTTTAGGGAAAACCGGTTTCCGCTAGGAAACAAAGGCTATGCAGTGTTTGAGAATACAGAGAAGCTATCTGATGATGACGTAAAAAAACGACATAACCGTGCTGTTTGGCGAGTTGTCGTGAAGGAATATCTTCTATTTCCACTTTTAGCGCTCGTAACAGGTTATGGTTTTTTAAAGGTGTTTCTTGCTAATTTATTAGCGGATGTGATGAATAATTACTGGATTGCCTTAACGATTCAGGCAACCCACTTAACAGAACCCTTACAGCCAGAAGACGCATTAAAAAATAAAGGGAAGTGGTATGTGTCTCAGCTAGATTCGTCAGTCAATTTCAAAGGGACTCGTCGGCAAAGTATTTTATGGGGGCATTTGAATTATCAGGTTGAACATCACTTATTTCCAGATATCCCAGCACACAGATACCCAGACATGGCAATTGAAGTCCAACAGGTGTGTCAGCAATACAACTTACCCTACAAGTCTAATAAGAACTGGTGGCAAGCTATCAGTGGTTATATGAAAGTATTGTGGCGCTATTCATTTAAAGAGTCTGAATCTTTGCCTTTAGAAACATCATTCCTTGAAAACGAGGCTCCTCATGCTAAATAATATTCGTGCGGCTGTTCATCCGTGGGCGATAAAAAAACTGGGGCGTGACTGGTTAGAGTACTTTGCCAGTAATACCATGAATGTTGTGACAGAAAAGCTAGACCCTTTTATTTGGTCTTATGATTGCAAAGCTAAGGTCATCGAAATACGGCAAGAAACTCAAGATACCAAAACTTTTGTATTGTTACCTAATCAGCACTTCAAGCAACCACTGCCAGGGCAACATATTGAGTTGAGTGTTGATGTAGATAACACGGGTGCAACTGTATCTCGATGTTATTCTCTTTCTGAAATCAATGGTGATACGGTATCGATTACCGTAAAGCAAAATCCCGAAGGCAAGGTTTCAAGTTGGTTGCACGATAATGCTAATGTCGGCATGAACCTCAACATATCATCACCTCGCGGCCGGTTTGTTTATCGTGATCAAAAGAAGTTACTATTTATCTGTGCGGGCGCAGGTATCACGCCCTGCTTTTCTATATTAAAAGCGCTAGATAATATACCTAATCGACCTGATATCGCATTTTATTATCGCTCTCGTACGCCAAATGAAACCATCTTCAAAAAACAGCTTGATCAAATCCAAAGTGGTACGGGGGTCGATATTAGTTACTCCCGCCATACTGAAGTGGGTGCGCCTTACCTCCCTGATCAATTGCTGGAGGCTTATCCAGACCTTAAAGAGAGAGATGTTTATCTTTGTGGGCCTGAACCCTTTAAAAATGCTGTCCTAGAATACCTCGAGTCTCTCGAATATGATATGAATAAGCTGGAAGTAGAGCATTTTGTTCGTATTGATAGCGGCGTTGAACAAACAAAAAAGTTCGATGAAGATGTTACTGTGTTTTTAAAATCTAGAAACATTAGTTTTACTATTGATGCTAAAGATTGTGATAAAACAATACTTGAAGCGGCAGAAGAGCAGGGTGTTTATTTAGAGCATGGTTGCCGGTCGGGCATGTGTGGAACCTGTAGAACAAACTTGGTTTCAGGTCAGGTTTCCGGAAACCAACTGGGTAAGAGCGTTTACCCCTGTACCGCGTACCCCGCGTCGGCTGAAGTTGTTCTGGAATAATCGTAAGTTAGCGCTGAGTAAAACCAAGCTTAACCTTGGTTTTACTGATAGAAGAACAACAGAGAAGACCTGAAAAACATAGACTCTGGTTATAATAGTTGGAGCTATTTGGTTGCCATTAAACGTTGCCTGCTATACTGAAAGAAGCGAGAAAATTATACGCTGAGGAGGTGCTTGATATGAGTACGCCGCTAGACTCTTTTGCAAAGCGTGGTTTTTTACCCGCTAAAGACCCGTTAACGCAATTTGATCCCGAGAGTAAATTCAGTTTCTTAGATGAAGTTGGGCGTGATTTACCTAGCCGATTATTCGAGGCTGATTTTCGTCGTTATGCCGAGTTATTAAGCATTCCCGAATGGCCTGATGAACACCTTTCACTCAATACACTTCCTGAGCTAAGGCTTTATTTTGTGAGGCTTGCCTTTTTGGCTTCAGCTTATGTTAATCAGGTTGGGCAGCCTGCCGTCTCGAGTTTACCTGCCAACCTTGCCGTTCCATTAACGCGAGTAGCCAACTTGTTATCTGTACCTCCGATATTAAATTATGCAGGTTATGCGCTGTATAACTGGAAGCGCTTTGATAAAACTCAGGGAGTTGTGCTTGGTAATATTGATACGATTCAAAACTTTGTGCACCTATATGATGAACACTGGTTTATTTTGATACACGTAGAGATCGAAGCACAAGCCTCCGTTATTTTAGCGGCTGTAGAGACTTTTCATGCGGAAAATAGAAACGTTGGAACAATAAGTGAGGAGGTGATTAATACCCAATTACAACTAATCGCAGCTTGTTTAGCTCAGCTGTTGAGGGTATTAAAACGTATTCCTGAGCGGATGTCGCAGGACCTGTATTTTAAAGTGTTTCGACCCTATATTCGCTTTTTTGAAAAAGTTAAATTCTTGGGAGTGGAACGACAACCAATGAACTATAGAGGTGAGACGGGGGCACAAAGTTCAATTATGCCTGTGTTAGTTAACTTACTGAAAATTGAACATAAACAATCAATACTTGTAGATCATTTGCACGATATTCGCCGGCACATGCCGCCTATACACCGACAGTTTATTGAAAATACAGCACAATTACCTGACTTAAAACCCTACGTAGAGCCTAGGCTTTTTGATCAAGTTCTGGAGTTAATTGCTCAGTTCAGGGAGGTGCATTTTGAATGGGCCAAAGAGTATATCCATAAACATGTGAAAGACTCTCGAGGAACAGGCGGGACGCCTTATATGCACTGGTTAAAACAATTGATAGATGAAACGCGCGAGCGTAAGCACAATAAAGGTTGAAACAAGCTGGCTAGTAAATAATCGAGTTCTAGAGTTCGCGATTAATAACTGTTGTTCAGCTATGCGGTGCTTAGGAAGTTACCTACGTTCCTCAGGCTACGATATTCACCATATACATCTCTTGATCTATCCTTATTTTCTACACAATTCAATATTAACTTCTTATAAATCCATTTTTTTATAATAAAAACAAAAAGATAAAATATATTCTGAACTTCATTTTTACCCTACATTGTTTTTTTATACTGATGTCGAACTCAAAGGAATCTCTTTACCTAACTTAAATGAGACCGGCATTATGACTAGACACCTCACCTTACTAATGAGCCTTTTGCTCAGCTTAGCTTTAACTGGCTGTAAAATAAATTCAGACTCAGTCGACACTAGTTCCAACCAGATAGATGATACCTCAAATCCAATTGATGATTCTTCAGACCCGGCAGAGGATACCAATATAAGTGGACTAAGCTTGGGAAGTCTCGCTATGAATGATGGTGGAAACTTACCCATAACTTATACCTGTGATGGCGATAATACCTCACCCCCGTTAAATTGGAGTGGCGCTCCAGACGATACTACTGAATATGCTTTGGTGATGCATCACGTACCTGGTCCTGAGGATACTCACTGGTATTGGGTGATGTATAACATCGATCAAGATATTAGTGGTTTAGACGCTGATGAAATTCAAGGTCGCTTGGGTACCAACAGTGTGAATGGCTTAAATGAATACGCGCCACCCTGTTCGCAAGGCCCAGGTGTCAAATCTTATACATTTACCCTGTATGCCTTATCTAACTCACCGAACTTAAGCGAGGCGTTTGTTGTAGATAGAGACGCGCTATTAACTGCGATTGAAGGCATCACTTTAGAGTCGGTTGAGATATCCGTTAATTATGAACGAGGCTCTAGTACCGATTTAAGCCGCTGTGAAATTATTCAACAATCCATTAGCGATACAGGGTTTAATAGTAGTGTAGGTGTTACCTGTGATGATGAGTACGCCTACATCACTTCCGATACTTACCCTGATCATGACTTGATGAACGGCATCACTGGTACCAATGAGCAAATTCCTGTACCGGCAACAAATTACGCCGCACCTATTAAGTTAGCCCCTCAATTAGCGAATGTTTTAACCACGGTCGATGCCGCGGTGGGTGTAGCGGTAAATGGTGTGCCTATCTATGATTACTCCTCACAGGGTGAGTTAGATATTTATAACTACAATGAGAATAGTGACACGGTGTTACTAGGGCAGTTAGATAATTGTGGTGGCCATGCTGGCCGCGGTGATGATTATCACTATCACGCTTCACCTAATTGCATGATCGATAGTATGGCGAATGCTGGTGATAGTGCGGTTATTGGCTGGGGCTATGATGGATATCCTTTATACGGTAACAACAACCCTGATGGTAGTGCTATAACAGAAAGTGAACTGGATGTTTGTAATGGTCAACTTGATGATGATTTCGGTTATCGTTATCACACATCGACTGAAGCGCCTTACATTATTCAGTGCCTTGTAGGTGAAGTTGATACCGATATTTTACCAAGAGTGTCTCCGCTAAGTGGTGATAACACAGGGGCTCGTGCAAATCTTACGCCCCCTTCAGGAGGTGTCACTAACCTGACCCATAGCATTGATGAAGCTGGTACCCGCACGATGACTTATACCCACAACGGTAGCGAATATTATGTGACCTATAGTCCATCAGCGACACAGACTGATTGTTATGACTTTGAACAGAAAACCGTTAGTAATGGTGGCGTGGTTGAACAAGGTACTTTCTGTCGTGATACACAAGGTACGCCGCCGTCAACAGAAAATGATGATGACGTGCAGGTAGGTGAACGCACCTTCAAGCTAGAAGCCTGGGCTGATAATTGGTTTGCCGCCTACCTAGAAAACGATCTTATTATTGAAGATTCTGTTTCGATCAATACCGAAAGATCCTTTAATGCTGAAACGACCACTTTCTCTGCAAACTACCCATTACAATTAAATTTCATTTTGAAAGACTTCAAAGAAAACGATACCGGCTTGGAGTACATCGGGGCTAGTAATCAACAAATGGGCGATGGCGGCTTTATCGCCCAAATCACCGATAGTGAAAGTAATGAAGTGATTGCTGTCAGCAATGCAGATTGGAAATGCGAGGTGCTACATCAGGCACCTTTAAATAAATCGTGTGAGAATGAATCAAACCCGGTTGCAGGTGTTGGGCCGTGTACCTTTTATAGTGCCGAAGAACCAAGTGATTGGAAAGACGATAGTTTTGATGATTCATTATGGAATTCTGCCACAGAACACTCTGAAGCCGATGTTAGCCCAAAAGATGGCTACGATGAGATTAGCTGGAACGAAAACGCACAACTTATTTGGGGCTCAGACTTAGAAATAGATAACACCCTAATATGCCGTATCACCATAGAGCAGCCTTAATAGAGAGTGAATATTATGAAAAATAGCATGATAATAAAGAAGAATGCTAGCAAAGTTTTATCAACGTTGATTGCATTTATACTGCTGGTAACATTAGATATAGTCGTATTCTCGACAGTGGCAAGCGCACATGAATTAAAAGAAACCAGTGCACGCATTACCTTGCGAGACGGTCAGGTAGAAATTAAATTGTCTACCGATATAAAACGCTGGCAAGCACTTTTACAGGATAATAAAGCTTGGTTAATGGGAGACACTGAGCAAGTCATGCCGGCGGGTTTAAATCCTAAACAAAACAAGGAATACCTTAAAAAGTTACTTCAGAAGAATACAAATATCAGCATTAATAATAAGTTGGTAGCTTTAGATGGGGTGTCTGTTTCTACTTTAACCGAGCAGCATGGGCACTATATTGAAATAGTCTTAAGTGGTAAGCATACCTATAGTGGGGTAGACCAACTGAATATTCAATTCCCAAAAAGCTTGGGGGCGGTTCACGCTAGTATTGTTCAACCTCAATATAAAATGATGACACCAGGAAGCAATGCGCAGATTTATTTTGCACCTACCGTCACTAAAACGACCGTAGCGCGTCACCATCATTAAACCAATCTTTAACTTTTTTGAAATTAGGTGAGGTACTTTATGAAAGCTAAACTAATGAAATTATTTGGCCCAATACTAATGGGATTGTTAACCAGTCAAGTTACTTATGCCCAGAATCCAGAAGCAGGGCCTGGAGGAAAACCACCGCAATCCGCGATTTTGGCATGTAGCGATATTGCGGAGAATACGCAGTGCAGCTTTCAAGGGCCGCGAGGTATGGAAAGTGGTGCTTGTGAACATACGCCAGATAAACAATACTTTGCTTGCAACCCAAGCAGAGAAAATAAACACGCGAATAGCGCGGCTAAAACAAGTCGGGTAAAACAGTACCCATCACACTTGGACCCAGATCAAAACTAGCAAGACACTCCTATGGCCATGCCAAGGCAATGTTATGGTGGGGTCGCCACACTAAGTTCATTAATCGAAAAAAGGTACAAGTTTGAAGTTACTACACAAATTCTTTTTGGCCTTTTTTATCACCAATATCACCCTAGTGGGCTTAGTGTTGGTGCTGATTGCCCTTAATTTTTCGTCAGGCTTTAATGATTTTGTCACTGAAACTGAAGACAAGCATGTGGCAGAAGCAAAACAACAGCTCATTGCTTTGTATCAGCAACAACGTAGTTGGCAACCTATCATCAATAACGTGCAAATTTGGCGAGATATTGTTGACCCACAAGCCAATCGCAGGCCACCACCGCCTCCAAGAGAAAGAGAGAGTCCAAGGGGGCGACCCGTAGGCGGTTCAGGTGATAACAATGAACCACCAAGTTCTCAACCAAAACAAAGGTCAGCCCCTCCCGAACCAAGAGTTGAACGGCCAGAAGACTTTTTAAAAACCGGAAGACGTTTGAGTCTCTATGACGCGCATAAAAACGCAATCGTCGGCAAAAACAATCTTCAGGATAACCCTCACATCGAACAAATACATTTGAATGACGAGTTAATTGGTTGGCTAGGCCTAGTCCGGTCTAATGCCGTGAAAGATAGCCCTGCCAGTGAATTTTTGACCAAACAATACGAAAGCTATTATCTCATTGCAGTCATTGTGGTCTTGCTGGCTTTTACTATGGCGCTAGTGCTTTCCAAGCATCTGATAGCCCCAATTAAACTCATTATTGTCGGTACGAATAAATTGATAGCAGGGAACTACCGTAGTCGTATTAACAAGGTTACCCGAGATGAATTAGGGATTGTCGCAGATAACTTTAACGACCTAGCGCACACCTTGGAGCAAAGTCAAAAGAATCGTTTTCAGTGGATGTCTGATACCTCTCATGAATTAAGAACTCCTTTAACAGTGTTACGTTCACACCTAATTGCCATTCAAGATGGGGTATTCGTCGCAGATGAAAAGCGAGTGCAGTTGTTTATTGATGAAATCGATAATTTAAGTCACATTGTTGATGACTTGTACCAGCTATCTAGTTCGGATGCAGGTGGGCTCACTTATCAAAAAGTCGCAATAAACCCTGTGCTGATTCTTGAACAGGTGATTGAGACCTTCAAAGCAAAATTTGAACAACATGGGTTAATTGTTGAGTCCCCCTCCTTAGATAGCCACTCGACAGATGTACGCTGCAACATAAATGGTGATAAAGACAGGCTTAGACAGTTGTTCTCAAACTTACTGGAAAATTCCTGCCGATATACACAAGCCCCCGGTAAAATTGTGATTTCAGCTAAACTAGATAAACAGATGCTGGAGATTAATGTATTTGACTCAGCACCAGGCGTAACCCATGAGCAGCGCCAGAAACTATTTGAACGATTTTATCGGGTAGAGTCATCCAGAAATCGCAGTCAAGGTGGTTCTGGTCTAGGCTTGGCCTTGTGTAAGCAAATTGCCGAAGCGCACAAAGGGAGCGTTGTAGCAATGGACTCTGCTTTGGGTGGGCTTCAGATCAAACTGATTTTTCCGACTTCTTTTGCCACTACTTTCTCCATGACACAGAAACTTAAAACATGAGCAAACAGACGATTTTAATTGTAGAAGATGAAGCCAATATCGCTGAAGTGCTCGTCGCCTATTGTGAAAAAGAAGGTTATCAGTCCATACATCTTAGTAGTGGGCAGGGAGTCACACAGTTTGTAAAAGAAAACACGATCGACTTGATCCTATTAGATCTGATGTTGCCTGAAGTAGATGGCCTGACCATTTGCAAACAAATAAGGTTATTCTCTGATGTGCCCATAATTATGGTCACGGCCAAAAATGAAGAGATTGATCGCTTGTTTGGCTTAGAGTTTGGAGCGGATGATTACATCTGTAAACCTTTTAGCCCGCGAGAAGTGATCGCACGAATTAAGGCGGTTCTACGACGTTTCGAAAACCATTCAATGAGCCTGATAAAGCAATCCGGCTTTGAAATGGAACCTGAAAAATATAAGGTGAAAATCAAGGGCGAGCTGATCGACTTTACCCCGATAGAGTTTAAAATATTTGAGCTTTTTTTAAAAAATGTAGGGCGTGTATTTAGTCGAGATGAAATTCTGAATATGGTCTATCAGGATACAAGCGAAGTGTCAGACCGAAATATCGATACGCATATCAAAAATATCCGTAAAAAAATTAATACTATTCGTGCAGATTCGAACCCTATATGCTCTGTGTACGGAGTGGGGTATAAATTTGAAATAAAAAACTAAGGCGATATTGGAGCGAATAAAGCGCTAATATTTTTTAAAACCTCGTCAGGGGAGCAAACTTCAATTCAACCCACGGACTCGTAAATACGCGACTTTTTTAAAAGTCGATATAAAAGCATTGCTGTAACTTGGTGTTATTCTTGTTTTCTTGAATGATCCCCTGTCAGAGGAACGAAGCTTACAGGTAAAATTTGCTTAGTATTCGTGATACCGTCTAAATTTTTTTCGACGATAATGAGCTGCTGAGTTTGATATTGCTGTCCCACCGGAATAATTAACTTACCCCCAGGCTTAAGTTGCTCAACTAAAGGTGGCGGAATCTGTTCACTAGCTGCAGTAACAATAATTGCATCGAAAGGGGCATGTTCTGCCCAGCCGTGATAGCCATCCCCGGAACGAATTTCAATATTTTTATAGTCCAGCTCACGTAGTCTGGATCGGGCTTGGTTTGCAAGCGCTTCAATAATCTCTAGGCTATAGACTTGCTTTGCCAGCGAAGCTAACACGGCGGCTTGATAACCAGAGCCTGTGCCTATTTCTAGCACAATACTATCTGGTTGCAGTTGGATCATGTCCGTCATTAACGCAACGATGTAGGGTTGAGAGATGGTTTGACCATAACCAATCGTTAAAGGGTGGTTTTCGTAAGCTAGAGCACGCAACTCTTCGGAGATAAATTTCTCACGCTCAATCTCTTCGATAACTCGCATCACTTTGTCATCCAGCTTACTTTTACCTATATAAACGCGGGTACGGATGACGTCAGCTTTGATCTCTTTTACCATATGTTTTTGCATAACAAAATACCCCAAGTGATTGGCGGCTGAGACTATTATGACTACTATGGCATGTTTTAGAGAAGAGTAAATAAGATTGTATTTAAGAAAAAATCACGGTTTAGTACGTTAGATACCAGAATAAAAACAATAGAGCCAAAAGAAACCCAGTGAGTAAGTAAATACTTGTTAGTAACCTTGGTAGGCCACCTACTAACAGTGAATATGATCTTGCTAGGCCTATAAAAAAATAATATTAATCCTAGGCACGTATAGGCTGACGGTTATTCTCCAGATCGAAACAGCACCAGAGTGAGGTGGCCCGCTATTTGTATTTTTTCTTGTTTTTGCTTTGTTTAGATTCCTGAATACAAAATACAGTGTTTATGACTTATGCTGGCGAGGGTTTTACTTATTGGAGTCAGAATAGGGTTTAAATGATGCATTATGAGGTAAGACTCGTAAGTGATCCTATTCTATGTTTTCATCTGCAAACGATGGTACCAACATCCATTCGACTAACCATTGATCTTGGCGTGGCAATTTATCCAGACAAACGATCCCTGAATTCTGAAATCTAAGTATTGACTGATTTTCATCACCGATTGTTAGATAAGATGCTAGCTTGTCCATAAAAGGCAAATGCCCGATATACATCACATGACTGCCGGGCTTAAGCTCCGCAGAAAATATGTCGACGGGGTCATTGGGAGCGATACCATTTATCTGAATTGGCTTGTCTTTGATGCCAAGCTCTTTGGCGATAATTGCCGCTGTTTCCATTGAACGTGCTTTACCGCTATGGAATATCTTAGCAACCTTGACCTGTCTTTTCTTTAGGGTCATGGCGATTGAAACTGTCTCGGTAATGCCGTCGCTATTTAGATTTCGGTCTGGGTCTAAATCTTTTGGATGGGCCTTACCATGCTGGACCAAATAGATTGACATAGCTCACCTTCCTGTAACTCTTTGATTATAGTATAGGCCGATATTGAAAGGAGAGCTGCTTAAAAAGTAGTATTTTAGTTTGTGATAAATTTTCATTGGGCATAATATTTAGACTTCTACTCAGGTTGATCTAAAATCGTTTATATAGATATCTATCGTCGTAGGAGGTTTCGTTATGGGAGAGTTAAGTAACTTTTGTGGTCATGTCGTTAATCTAATAAAAACGGATAGCACTTTATCTATACGTCTGCTTTCTTGGAATGCATTAGACGAGGGAATCAAACCTGTTCTAACCCTCTCGTTAACTGAGTATGGGCCATCTTCAAATAACACTTTAACATTAGAAATTGCCAAAGATAAAGAATACGAAATTGACAGTGTAGAGCTCGAAAGTGAAAGGCTTCAACTATGGATTTCTGGTTTCGATTGCCCCATTGAAATTAAATCTAAAAGTATCAAATATCAATTTGAAGATTTAACTGAAGCTGACCTGAGAGGCTTGCTAAAAATTTCGCGCACAAGTAACGGCGAGAAATATAAGCAGATCATATTGCTTCGCAATAAAATTGATACAATAGCTAAGTTTATTGATGAGTCAGAAAGCAGGCTGACAATAAAGTCAAAGAGCCACCCAGAAGGAACGGATGGTTATAGGATCTATAAAGAGCAATTTAAACTACTACATAGACTTCGAGTGCGGCTTAACGCAGAGCTCTAATAACTAAAAACGAACCTCCAAAACATGTTTAATCGACTTATGTCGCTTTGTCCGCACAACGGTCGTTGGTTTGTGGCATGAACAGAATCACAATTCTCGATTTAACTAGGAGGATGATATGAAAAATATATTGGTAGCAGTGGATTTTTCAGACAATACTGAGTTGTTGATTAACAAAGCGATTGATTTGGCCAAAGGCTTTTCCAGTATTGTGTTTCTTATTCATGTTGAAAGTCCAAATGGGGATGTCAGTGGTTGTGAAACGATTGATGGTATTGATGAAATCCATCAGGAGTTCCATAAAGAAGCTGTGCTCTTAAATCGTCTGGCTCAAACAATTCGTGATCATAGCATTGAAACTCATGCTATTTTTGTTGAAGGTGTGATTGTTGATTCCATACTTGAAGAAGCAAGAAGGGTGAAGGCGAATGTCATTATCGCTGGAACCCATGGGCATAATGTTATTGAGGGCCTGTTTTTGGGGGGCGTGAGTCAAGGCATTGTTAAGCAATCAACCTGTCCTGTGCTTTTGGTACCAAGTGTGTAACTAAGTGTTTGTACTGAGAGGATTTTTACTTATTTCACTGTTTGATTTGTTACTTAAAATAAGAAGTTCAAGTCTAAGAGTTGAGAGTGATTGAGCAATCTAAAGATGCTAAACGATTTGATGGAGTTTTAAATCAAATTTGTTCTTAGGCAAATAGATTAACTTGCTCTTTTTACACGCAAGATATTTTTTAAAAACTCACTTATTCGGCCATGCGTAGCTCTAATTAATTCAGATTTTGCAATATGCCTATCAATTCCTTTTTTTTCTAATATCGCGAGCATTCGTTCAAAAGTGTCTCTGCGTTTATGTCCTTTTTCAGAGAGTACGCGGCGATCGATTACTTCTTCTAATTCGGAGCCACAAGGACATTTTTGAAGCGCTTTCGGCAGATTGTAATACTCTTTAAACTTAGAATTAATTAATTCAAGATCTTCCGTTTCAGAAAGGAATTGTTCGGCTGAAACAAATAAGCGGCCGCAATTACTACAGCTTTTGGGAAAAGAAGAAGCGGCCAGTTGGTTAAGGCCCTGAATAAATTGGTGATTGATAGGTGTGGAATTCAAAACAATACACTCCTTCCTAATGGATGGTCGACTGTCATGCTATTTTAAAAATATGGTATAACCAAATTATAGTAAACAAAGTTATAGCTTTCCAGAAAAATTGACTCTGATAGCGGTGTTCAACTGGGGTAATTAAGGTTGACCTTTCCACTAACTTAAGTAAAAGAAAGAAAAATCTAAGAATCAAACTTAGGAAGATTTGATGAAGTAATAGATTTGTAAAAATGAAGACAATTTCTAATGTAGCTTGTTTTTATCATGCCGTAATATAACTTTATTTTGTTGTTCTGGTTTATTCAAACAATATTCGTTCGAATTTCATGATTACAACTATGTATTCACGCAATTAGAGCGAAGACAAAGTAGCCCTGAAACCCTTGTTCTACGGCACCCTAAAATAGCCAGAATTTGAATTAAAACGAAGACAATATTAAGTTGTTGCAAATTAAAGGATCGTGAGTGGCTGTGAATATTTCCTGTTTATGGCATGAGACGGTGGTCTAGCTGAATACTAACGATCAAATAACCAGTACAGAAATTCTGGGCTGGTGAGGATTTCTCCCCTGATATGATGTTTGTCCATATAGAAATTATATCAGGTGCTTATGACTCTCTATGAATGGTTCCAGAATCGTAATTTTTACGAGGAAGAGGTGAAGCGGTTTCGGTATTCCAGCATAGTTAAACCAGTAAAGCGCTTAAATAATCGTCTAAACGAAGTTGGGTCTTCATAGCCAACACCCCAGATTAAATTGTTGATTGGTTTTTTAGTAGATTCTAGCCCTATTTTTACTTGCTCAACACGGTAACGTTGTAAGTAGGAAAGAGGCGTTTCACTTGTGGCCTTTTTAAATCGACGATTAAGTTGTCGTTCACCAATTCCTGCTTTACTGGCAAATAGGTCGAGGTTTAGCTCCTGGGAGAATTCGGACTCAATCTGTTTTTGTAGTTTAGTGACCAGTACGTCTCCGTGCTTTTTATTTGGTTGAAATATGGCAAAGCGACTTTGAGAATCGAAATTAAGTTCAATCATCATTAGTTTGCCTGTCGCCAATGCAAGCTCACGGCTATGAAATCGCCAAATTAGATATAAAACCAATTGTGAAACTGCCGTAGCACCACCCGCGCTTACAATATCTCCGTGGTCGATTAATAGCTGATCTGTCGAAAATAATTCGTTTGGGAAGAGCTCGTTAACCGTTTGTTCTGAAGCCCAATGACAGGTCAGGTTCCTACCGGAAGATATATCCGATGAAGCCAGAATAAAGTTACCTGTACAAACACTTGCGATGGTAGAGCCTTGTTCGTGCCAGGCATGAATAATCGTAAATAAACGTGTCATTTTTGATAGTTGCATTTGTGATTGAGCTGTATTTAAAACAGACTCAAATGCCCCAGGAAGTATAACGATATCTGGCCTGTTGGTTTCTTCTATTTTAGTGATGGAACTGATTAGGTTCCCATTGTAAGCCTCGGCTCTGCCTTTCAGGCCAATTAGCTGGTAGGTAAAGATAGGGCTTGTGGACGCACAATATTCTAGTGCTGCGTAATTGGCTGCAATTAACAGGTCAACGACAGTGTAAACACTTGAAGCTTGGCAGCGCTCTGTCACTACTATTCCCACACGAATCATAATTCTTTCCTCCGATTATCCTACGCATAATTATGACACTAAATATGTACTAATGTGATAGTCATTATAGACCTTTGTAAGGTTAATATGGATGGATACATTATATGTTCAATATGACCTCATAAAGGTCTAATTAGACTCTCGGTGTTTTAATCCGGAAATTGTAAGCTGTGCCTTCCTAAAAACGTAAAGAGGTCATTTGTATGAAACAGAATGAAGAGCGGATGTTAGCGTTGGTTAGTCAATTAGCTGAAGTGAAAAGTGAACAAAACATATTAGCTGCCCTATCCATATATCACGAAGACATCGAGTTAATATCTCCTAGTTTTCAGTCAAGCGCAAAAGGAAGCGTCGAGGTTCAAAAACAGTTGGAAATATTTTTTAGCTTATTCCCTGATTATAGCGTCGCGCTGGAACAATATGCTGTTAATAAACAGCTCATGTTGGCGACCGGGCAGGTGAGTTTAAGTGCCAATATACCAGGGAAAAAGTGCCCAACAATAACGCTGCCGGTATTCATTGAATTTCATTTTCAAGCAGACCGGATCATCAAGGAAGTATTTTATCTAGATGCTGGGTTGATTTGCGAGAAGTCAGGCATTACACCAGAAGATTTACAGCAGGCAAGTTCTAAATTCATTGCATGGAAAAAACAGGTACCTACTTATGCTTAAGCTATACACTTGGTCTACTCAAAATGCTCGAAAGATTTCTATAATGCTCGAAGAGTGCGGTTTGGCTTATGAGATTATCCCAGTGAATATTGAAAAGGGTGAACAATTTAAAGGTCACTTTAAGCACTTAAATCCTAACGGGAAAATTCCGGTATTACTTGACCCTGACTTAGTGGATGGCAATGGCAATATGGAACCGGTTTATGAAACAGGCGCAATCTTACTTTATTTAGCTGAGAAAAGCGGACAGTTTATCTCAGACAACCCTGCGGCAAGAATGCGAACTATAAAATGGTTGTTCTGGCAGACGAGTAACCTAGGCCCTGTTTTAGGTAATTTTTCTCACTATGCTTCAGCACTTGCCAGTGACGAAGGGCAGTTGAATAACTACCTTATCAAAACACGAGCTACTGCACCTAATATGCAGGCCATTGAACGGTTTACTAAGGAAAGTTTGCGCTTATTGGCTGTACTGAATCAAGCCCTTGCAGGAAGTGACTATATTTCGGGCGATATTTCTATAGCGGATTTTGCAGCATACCCCTGGATTGAATCAGTATGGCAAGGGTTTAAGCTACTTAACCCTAAGCTAGAAGAAGAGCTTATACACATCGTCTCATGGATGGAGCGTTTGGCATCAAGACCTGAATTATCGAGAGGGATGCACAAGCTTGCTTGGGGAACCAGCTTATAAAGCCGGGCTATAAAGTGCTGCCTTTCGGTAGGAAAATATCTATTTAGAATTACAGAAAAAGAGATGAACAATTATGGAAGCGAACACACTTAACGCTAATTCAGCGACAACGATGCCTCTCAAGACACTGCCTTTGTTTGACATGCATGTAGCCTTAAAAGAGCCCCTTAATATCGGTTCTTCTTATGCTGGACATCGAATTATTTATGAAGTTGATAGCGGCTATTTTGAAGGCGCTAAATTGAAAGGTACCTTAAAGCCCAGTGGTGGAGATTGGCTACTTATGCACCCTGATGGGTCACTTACGCTGGATGTAAGAGTTTGTTTAGAGACCCATGATGGCGCCCTGATCTATATGAATTACCGCGGGCGATGGGTGATGCCTGATAAAGTAAAAGCGGCGGTGCTATCGAAAGAGCTGTGTGAGACAGTAGACAAGGATGAATATTATTTAAGAACACTCATTATGTTTGAAACTTCAGACAAGCGTTATTCGTGGTTAAATAATATTGTGTCTGTTTCTCAAGGTTATCGGACCTCGCAGGGCATTTCTTACGAAGTTATGGAAGTATTGTAATTAGGTTGAAGACCTGTTGCGTATTGCTTCTACATCTTGGGTATGGTTAAACGCAAGGGGTAAAGTCATGTTACATCTCAGGCTCTCGTCTCTCAGAAAGTTACTTCTGAGAGACGACTTTACGGACGATATTTCCACTTGAAGAATAATGTCTGCTTATTGAAGCTAAGCCGGCAATTTTTCTTAGGAAAATTTAGTTCGATCACTAGCTTTAAAGCGTCGTAAATTTCTCCGTTTTTTGTCCGGTACTGGCACGTTGCCGTCCGGAGAATTCGAAAATAATATCCGCAATCGGCACGAATTTATTATATATTCAAAAAGTCTAATAAATACAGTTGGTTAAGTGTGAAATTCATGTCTGGAATCCACTCAATTGTCTTCCTTTAATTCAATCTGTATTCGTTTTGATTACATCAAGTCACTGTATTCACATAATTAGAACGAAGACAAAGAAGCTCTGAAAGCCTTATGCCACGGCACCCTAAAATAGTCAAATTTTGAATTAAAACGAAGACAATTGTAAGTGGTTGATTTATTGTATTTTTTACGTCTAGGGAGTGTTTTTCGATTTATAGATAAAGCTAGACTGAAATTATGAAAATACTCGCATTAATTACCATTAAATAACTTTAAGTGCCTAGTAATATAGGAGAGGGCTTTATCTTGAAGACTTTGACAATAAAACTGCTAAAGGTCATGACACTTAGGCAGACTCTCAATAACCTATCAAAATTATTGATAATTCAGCCTATTTGAAATTCGTGATTACTAATGAAAATGAACAAAATCAGCACTTACTTGCAACCCTAAAAATTTTGACTATCAATCTAAATTAGGCACTTTAAATAAGGCTGAAAAGAGCAATAACACAACTCTTATTATTTAAAATAATAAGTTATTTTATGATTTCTACAATCAGAGAGTACCTATACTATTAATCAATGATACAAAACACCTGCCCTAAATACACATAACCAGTCACATCATTTTGCTGTTCGATGACGCAAGCACATTCGCGCCAATAAGAACATAATTGCTACAAGCACGAGTACAAGGAAAACCGGTATACCGATGAAAAATGCAAACGTAAAACCAACTGATTTCTTGGATGGCCCTTTAACTACACGTAGTGAGAAGTCCTTCATAACTTCATGAATAGAGCCATCTAAATAGCTCGATACGAAGAGTCGACCACTTGAGTCGAACGCGAGATTGTCAAGGCCTGGAGCGTAGCTCCCAAGCACGGTTCGATCACCACTATCGAGATCTATCTGAATTACTCGACCCGGACGACTCTCAATCACATACAAGCGACCAGCTTGGTCAAATTTCACCGCATGTAGACTTGCCGAAAAATCATCAGCAACAGTCGTCATGAGACCATTCAAGGGGTTTATTCGTACCACAACAGACTGACTATAGACTGGGCCATAGAGCATCCCATCCGGCCCAAAGTCCATTCCATTGATCCAACCTGGTTTGGTGATAACGGTTCTAGGTTCAGCCTTACCAGAAGGGTCGAGTTGATAAAGTCCATCACCCAGAAAATCACGTCCAACCCAGAGCTGACCATCATCCGCTAGCGTCAGCGAGTTGACTCCAATCCCTAGGTTAGCAATCTCGTTTACCCTACCATCTGCAGAGAGTGAGCCGACGGTACCTTGTAGAGTGTTGGTAAAATAGACCACCCCGTTTGGTCCGATAGTCACATCATCAGGAGAAAATACCCCCTGCTGCTCGCTGAGAACTTTCTTCGTCTCACCGCTTTCACGATCAATTACCCAGATACCAGCACCAATAACACTCGCTACATAGAGTTGGTCATTAACATCAAAAAATAGACCGTTGGCTCCGAGTATCTCCGCGTTCAATGACTTATCGGTCCAAGTGCAAGCTGTAGCTATGAATACGAAAGGCAGTGTAAGAATTAATCTAAAGCAATCACGAGGTAAAGGGGTCATTTCAGCAGATTCAAGAAAGTTAGCTTTATTGCAGATTTACTAATAATTTCACCTCGAAGCATCCTAGGGTATATACACGTTGGAAGCTTTGCCTGGTCAAACATAATAATAAGCTCTGTATTTCGTTGTTGATAAGTTGTACTTGCTCACCCTGTATTGTAAAAAAGCCCTCCTCGATCTTGAGGAAGGCTTAATAGATGTCTCTATACTAATACTTAATGGGTATTATTCACCAAGGACATTTAGTACATCTTCACCTGCTAGCGTATGCACTGCACTAGTTGGGTGAACAGCATCAGCAAACACATAGCCTTCACAAGCCAACCCTTGAGGAACGGCGGCACAAGCATCTTCGGTGTTGGTGTAGCCAAGTTCTTCAGCATCTTCGATTTGACCCGATAGGAAGCCAGCCATATCCCACTCTAGTATATCAATACCTGTTGCAGATTCGATCTCGCCAATTGCTCGGCTAAGTTTGCGATTATAACGAGCAGTCAGTGCGGTAGATAGGTCGTACATCTTTACTGCTCTTCTCTCTTCTGCTGCACTGCTGGAGTCTGCAAGTAAACCTGCAACCAAGTAGTCTGTATTTGGAACCGCGCCTACGTCAGGAGCATTACCTATAAGTATGTTGCGCGCTCCAGTTCCGATTAGCTTCATGATCTGAGCGGAAACGCCGTCAACTGCTATATCTACACGCTCTTTAGAAGCTTTTCGAATCGCTTGTCTTTCAGCGCCTGGTGAGGTTTTATGGTAAGTTGCACGAATACCTTGAGCGGCAAACAAGTCATTGCCTCCAATCACGATCATATAGAGCGCTGAAGGGTCAGATTGAAAGCCATTCAAAGCCAAATATGCGTTGACCTGAGTTGGTAAATTGCCATCTGGCGTGGTTTCATCGTTGTCAGCGTCAAGAGCACTGGCGCCCCCAACTGCATAGTTGTTACCTAGTGCTTGACCAATCAAGTGGCCCGATGGGCTAATAGGAACACCATAGTGAGCTGCAACCACATCTGCAGCAACGGTATCGCCATTAGTGAAACGGTCGGCTGCCTGGCCACCATAAACTAGATTAATGTTGCCAGTGTCAGATAAGCTATCACCAAAAAAGTAAATATTGTCGAAAGCGCTTGCACTTGAAGACAGTAGTGCTGCTCCGACAAAACCAATTGCTGTTTTTAGAGTAGTTTTTCTTCGTAAATTCCGCATTATAATTATCCTTCTTATTATTAATATGATCTTTATGATCAAAGGTTGACGCAAGATTCAGGCTCTTACGGTAATAATGACTACCAGTCACTTACACTCCTACTATCACTCAATAATGTCTGAAGTACTAAGACGAAATGCACTCGTTTGTTTAAAAAAGTGCGCTTTTCGTCCCCTGCATGCAAGGAGAGTGATATATGTACTAGGATTTAGAACGTCGTCACAGTTTGTTTGATTAAAGCCTTTCGTATTTATTTGCAGATGGCTTTCGAGTCACATATCACCCGCTATTAAGAGCGGGTGATATGTTTTGGTTTTGTATCTAAAAACTTAGTGCGTATCTAGTTTTATTGTTTCCACCAAATCTTCTTCAATCGCCTCATCGGTAAATACCACTGGACGCCAATTACCTTCTGAAAACAACTTAGTTTGATCGGCATAATGTTCCGACTCGGGATCATGTGACTGACTATAAGTCAAAAACGCGTCGGCTTTTGGTCCTTCCTCAGTAAACTCTAAGGCCATTACCCAACTTGCACCATGAAAAACAGGGTAACCGTAGCTCGCGACTTTCGAACCACCAGAGGTGTTGATGTTGAATACACCGTCTATCGTTGCGCCACCTGGAATTGAGATTTTCTCATTATTTTTCAAATGATATTGTAAATCACCGAGTTTAGCGTCAAGTGGAATATTAACACTGGCTAAATGCTGAACAGTGCTCGCCAGACCTTGCAGTACTGGGTCGTCATTCGTCGTTACATCAACACTCACTGGGCTTAAGCCGGTAGGCGTTGCAACAGGCTGCTGTGCATCAAATGGCGTAGCAAAAAGTGTTGGAGACAATACACGCTCACCACCGACATCATAATTTTTCAAGAACTCTCGAAACACATGAGCGCCGTAGCTATCATTACGGTACAAACCATCCCAATTGGATAGAATTGAACACGCAGATGAGATATCAATAACAGTTTCATCTGCCAAGGTAATATCAGCAACACCGGTACAGCGTGAGACGACATCATCTTTAAGTATTTCAGATGAAAGACCACGTTCACTGGTGACAACATTTTTCAGTTCTTCTAAATTAAACTTACCATCAGCGCCTGATATTCCATTTGCAGATACTTCTTCTAGCATTGTTGCATTCATTCTTGTACGAGGGCTTCGTATCGTTTTTTCTGGGCCAAAAACGATCGAATAACCTTCAAGTGGTTCCTGTGCGTTATTTAACCAATGACTGCTGTTGGCATTAAAGACGTAATCACTACGTAATGCCTTAGGTGACTTTTCGTAAGGAACGACACCTGGGATAGGGGTATTACCCGCATCAAGCCACTCAAAAACGGGCTGACTGCCGTCCATAATAAGCTCGCCTTTACCTTCTCGCCAATACGCCTTACCAGTAGGGTCATAACTTACAAAGTTATTGATTAGATATTCAGCCGTAGGGTTCAAGTTAGGAGCTCGTGAACCGTCGATGAAAAATGCGTTACCTTTTTCATCCGTTGCAATGGTATTCACCCAAGGAATACCTTGATAGGTCTCGAAAGCCGCATCAAATTCTTCAATCGTCTTAGCAACACCCATCGCGAACCATTGACTGACCATATTATGGTTTTCTACGTTTGCGTCACGGAAGGTTAGTGCCGTTCCATTAGGTACCCAACCAATCATCGGGCCATAATGTGAGGAGTATAGTGTTTTCTGAACTTCACTCACGCTACCGTCTTCATTCGTGACGGTGACGCTATAGTCTGCGCTACTCATGTCACGGAACCCTTCGCCATATTTGTAACGTGTTGGGTCACTAGGGTCTAGTATCAGATTATAAATGCTAAATCTTTTTGATTGAGAAACCGTGTGAGTCCATGCTAAGTGCTCATTGAACCCCATCAAAACGCCCGGCACACCGACAAAAGAAACACCAGTTACATTCAATTCACCGGGTATTTTTAGGTGGCTTTCTATAAATCTCAGGCTGCCGCTCCAAGGAAAGTGAGGGTTAGACAATAACATACCATTGCCTGACTCTGTTTTATCACGCCCAAGCGCCCAGCCGTTACTGCCTAGCCCTTCATTACTTTTGGTAACCGCCTCTAGTTCTTCGCTTAAGTTAACGTTCTGAACTGGAGGCGCTGCGCTGACGATTTGTCCCGCCAATGCCGACCCACTCGCGAACAAGGCCAATTTCAAGTGATATGCATGTAGATCAGTCGCCGTAATTTCTGGAATCCACTCGGCACCACGACAAGGAGAGGGATAATTGTTGACGCCTTCTTTGTCAATCACAGCCTGGTTAAAACCGTTGGCATAACCCGTTAAGATGCTTCTTTGTTCATCTGACATACCTTCTTGAAGATAGGCTTCAGCTTGTTGATAAACGCCTAATGCTAACGTCCCAAAGTCCTTATTGGTATTGCTATCGTTCGTTCCAGCGCCAAAGGTTAGCGCTCTTTCTGCTCGAACATCGATAATTTGCTCAGCTAAGGTGCACATATTTTCTTTTGCATGGGCATAGGCTTGGCCAAAAGCAAGAGACTGATAATTATGCGCAGTAATATGAGGAACTCCGTAGGAGGTATACTCGATTTTGGCCTTGTTTTCATAGCAACCAGTCAGCGCAGCGGACAGCACCAAGGCCGTTGGTAGGGCGCAATAAGCCCGTAATTTTCTATTTATAATTGTCATTATTTAACTCCGATCATTGTCGACTAGCGACACCTGTTGAAAATTTCTGTTACCTAACGTCAAATAAATTTCTCTATGTACGAAAAGTAAGCAAAGCGTATGAAAATTCAACATGGGGTTCGACTCCCCCGACCGGTTAGGACTCTATTGGCTATCAAACGGATCAGCCACTCTATTTTTTGAGACCTAGGACACATAAAGAACGTATCGCTAAAGGGGGAAGCACTTTAAGGCATGAGGCCAGCAACGAAAATAGGCAATGTAAGTGATATATTCAGTCGAGCATGCCGGTTTGCTCGGACTCATGAATACGCTATATTTAGTATTTTTCATGGTTTTACCGGCTTATTCGAACCTTTAACTATCGTAACAAACATGCTTATAATCGAAATCTATAAGCAATTTTTCTGAAAGAAAAATAAATGAATATATTAACAATCTTTTTATTGGTGGCTTTGGCTCACACTTTAGTCATGTCTGTTGCAGCAATAACAGCTAAACATCAAAATGTGAAAGCCCGATATATGTTTGCAGCAATGATGCTGGGGTTTTCTGGCATATTGGTGGAATTGGCTTTATATCATGAGAAATCATGGGACTTATATGTGTGCGCTATTTCTTTCTCTGGCCCCTTAATTACTTCAGTACCGGTATTTTTTTACCTATACCTTCGTGCGTCTTTACGCTTCAATAGCCGTGTCGACTTCGGTGATATTAAGCATTTTATAGTCCCCCTTACTTATGTGGCGATGATGACACCCTACAATTTCCTTGATGTCGCAGATCGAAAGGAGTTTTTCACCAGCCTTTACAGCGGAGAAACCATTGACTGGTACCTTTCCTTAACCCCTGTCAGATTTACACGCTTAGGTTTATTTGCGGTACTTGGGGTTTTTTACCTACAACTAACTCGGCATGAATTTCATATAGACCCGAATCATAAAAAGTCGGATGTTCTCAAGTCAGTAAAAAAACTAAAAATAATTTTCCTTGCAATGAGCGCGAGCGTTGCTTTAATTTTTCTGTTTTTCATCTTTCGTTTGCCTCACGGTTTTACTTGGCTACTTTCAAGTCTTGTGATCGTCATAATTATTATCATTAGCTTGTTGTTTATTTACCTACCGGTCTTGGGACGTAATTGGCAAGTGCCAGTAATTGTCGAAAAAGAATCTATTCCGGAGATTAACTTAGAACCAACCAAGCCGGAACAAGTAAAAAATAACGATACGATAAAAACCTCATCAACTGATAAAAAATACCGTTCATCCGTTACTGAGAGTGTTGCAAGTAATATCAAATTGAACTTATACGCGTTACTAGAATCAGGTATCTATAAAGACCCAACGTTATCATTGAAAAAATTAGCGTCTGAATTGAATGTGAGTACCCATCACTTGTCTCAAATTATCAATGAGAAAACTGAAGGTAATTATTTTGATTTGGTGAATAGCTTTCGGATTGAAGGGGCAAAACAACTAATCCGTGATACCGACTTCAGTATGATTGATATCGCTTACGAGGTTGGATTTAACAGTAAATCAACGTTCTATACAGAATTCAAGCGAAGGACAGACAAGACACCAAGCCAATACAAAAAATCAATACTACCGGGCTAGGCTTAATATACGAACACTCAGTCATGAATAAATTGTGAGTAGTATTTTTCCTTTAGAAGTTATAAGTGTTCTGAGAGGCGAACAGCAGGCCCGTATTGGGCGCTTTCGACGCCTTTTAAGCACTCGATCCATGCTAACGTTGCTCCCTCACTCAAGACGAACTACTTGTGACGCGACCCGAAACAATTCACTTTCATTCGCTAAATGACTGCCCTCGAATATGGTAGTTTTCTGGTAATTTACCAGCACAGGTAAGGTTCAATATAAAAAGATAAAGGATCCTATATTCATGACAAAACAGTATAAACTTAAATGTTTTCTACCACTAACCTCCGCACAACATATAAAACATATCATTCTAAAAGGCTGCATTATTTCCTCATTGGTAACCTTAGTAGCGTGTGGCGATAGCAATAACAACGACACCAACAATAGCGATGATTTTTCCAGTCCGGTCAATAATGAAACCATTTCTTTGAGTGAGTCTACATTGCCCGAGGGCTTTGCGTTCGAACAAGATATAAGTGCAAGTTTCTCTTCAGATATTCCTTACGGGAGCGATGACCGAAACGTACTCGATATCTTCATGCCAGAATCTGAAGAACCAACTCCGCTAATTATTTATGTTCATGGCGGAGGATTTTTCACCGGTCAAAAAGAACACGCCTATTTTACGCCTTTGGATATAAATGAAACGCTTTCAGAAGGCGTCGCGTATGCCACAATTAATTACAGTTTAATTGATGTCCCAGGATTCACGCCAGACGTTACTAATCCTGATGCAGAAGGTGTTGGGAAGTCATTGTCTGACGTTAAGGAGGCTCTACAATTTTTGAGGTATAACGCCAAGAGCTTCAATATAGACCCTAGTAATGTTGCTATGTATGGCGTCTCGGCTGGAGCAGGTTCTTCTCTATGGTTAGCGCTCAGCGATGATATGATAGATGAAAATAGCGAGAACCCTCTGGCACAACAATCTACGCGGATTCGAGCGGCCGGCGCAATTGAAACGCAGGGCAGTTATGATTTACTTCGCTGGGAAACGGATATTCTTACTTCAGCTGGTTTTACTCTGGAAACAGCCATTCAAATAGGCTTTGAGGATTTCTTGGCGGCATTTTATGGCTTGGATTCGCTCAGCGGTGCTGAGTTAATTGCGGCTATTCGAGAAGAAGATGGTCAGTTAGCCGACTTTCGTGCAAGTTTGGATTTTCCAGCATTGATGGACGTATATGACCCGCCTTTATTTATTTCAAACACCGTAGTTCCTGCTGAGTTTTCTCTGGATTTAAATGCTTTACTGCATTTTCCTACTCACGCGAGCGTGCTACAGCAGTACGCTAATGCTTCAGGTGTAGATAATGTTTCAAATATTCCACAGCTAGGTGTGATAGAGCCCACTGGCTCGACCATCATTCCTTTTTTACTGAGTAATCTTGAATAAGTAGCTAAAACATAGCCCGCTTAGTAAGGGCTGTATTGAGCTATCTTCAGTGCAGCCCAACTGTTCTCTCTGAGGAAACACTAATTCAAGTAGTAACAGAAGGTTGGAAACCTTACAGTTACCATGAAGATGGCATAGTGAAAGGCACCGCTACCGAAATTGTAAGAGCTACTTTAGATAGAGCTGTAATCGGCACGATTTTATTCTGTATTCAAAAAGTTAGATGAGAGAAAGTCCCGATCACAAGCTTTTCAAAAAAACGAAGACAATCTTATTCTATTGAAAATCTAATAAATACAGTTGGTTAGGTGTGAAAATCATATCTGAACTCCACTCAATTGTCTTCGTTTAATTCAAACTGTCTGCGTTTTAATTCCATCAAATCATCACTAAACATTTTCACCTGCTGCAACCCCAGAGGCCCAAGCCCATTGGAAGTTAAAGCCGCCTAAATGTCCGGTCACATCAAGTACTTCACCAATAAAATACAAACCCTTTTGTGTTTTGCATTCCATCGTTTTTGATGAAATGACATCGGTGTCGATGCCACCCAAAGTGACTTCGGCAGTTCGATAGCCTTCGGTGCCTGCAGGTTTAACTTTCCAGTATTGGATTGAGTTTGCAATGTCCTTTAAAAGCGCATCGCTATATTGACCAATTGGGATGTCTGCTTGCTTGGCCCAGAATAATGTTTGTAATTCACTAATGAGATTTTTAGTGAGTTTATGGGTTAACAGGGTGCGTAATAAAGCATTGGGCTGGGTGCTTTTTAATTCAAGTAACCATTCGTAGGCGTCTATTTCAGGGAGAAGGTTGATGATAACTGCTTCACCTGCTTGCCAGTAGTTTGAGAGTTGCAGAGCTGATGGGCCGCTGATACCGCGATGGGTGAACAGCATATTTTCTCTGAAGCTGGCATTTTGTTTTTTAGTGTCGGTTTCCATCTCCACATCCACTGCTAGGCCGGATAAGCGTTCCGTAAGTGGTTTGATTTGGTCAGAGAAGGTGAAGGGTACTAAGCCGGCGCGTCTCTCTTTGAGCGGTAAGTTAAATTGCTGTGCGAGTTCATAGCCAAAACCACTGCCCCCAAGTGTTGGGATCGATAAACCACCGGTTGCAATGACTAAGGATGTGCTTGAAAAGGTGCCTAGGCTGGTGGTTAATTGATAATGTGCTGTATCGCCTTGCTTATGCTGAATTGTGTTGATCTGACACTTGGTTGTGATCTGTACGTTTGCGTCAGAGCATTCATCCAAAAGCATTTTTAGAATGTCTTTGGCTGAATCATCACAAAAAAGCTCGCCATGTTTACGTTCATGGTAAGGAATACGATGTTTTTCAACAAGGGCGATAAAATCCCATTGGGTGTAGCGACTTAGAGCTGATTTGCAGAAGTGAGGGTTATGGGAGATAAAGTTGTCAGGCTCAACGAATAGGTTGGTGAAGTTACAGCGTCCACCGCCTGACATTAGAATTTTTTTACCAACTTTGTTACTACTATCGAGCACCATTACTTTTTTGCCACGATAACCTGCGGTGAGTGCGCACATTAAACCGGAGGCACCGCCACCTACGACGATGACGTCATATGAGTGCGGGTTCATAATACGATATTAGCTTGAGTCAGGGGGTAGTGCAATAAGGCGATAGCTTTGTTTTCTTCTACTTTTAAATACCATACCTCTTTATCCCAATCACCAATAACGATGCGCTGGGCTGGTTGTTGGTCGACTTCAATAGTGTGAATTTCAGGGCGGTGTGTATGGCCATGTATCAGTGTTTTAATTTGATGTTTACTCATTTCGGCAATGACTTCTTCAGGCGTTACATCCATGATCTCTGTACTTTTGGATTGGTTGTTGGCCTGGCTCATCGCGCGTAGCTGTTCAGCAGTGATTCTTCGTTCTTCGATCGGGCGCTTTAGAAAGGGCTCTAGAAATGAAGGGTTACGAATAGTTGCCCTAAATTTCATGTAGCCTGTGTCACCCGTACATAAACTATCACCATGCATGAGTAGCACTGGTTCGTTATTGAGTTGGATGATGCTTGGGTCGGGTAATATTGTAGCGCCAGTTTCTTCGGCAAATAGCGCACCAATTAAAAAGTCGCGATTACCGTGCATGAAAAATAGTGATGCACCTGAATCAGTAAAGGTTTTTAGTCTTGTTTTGATGCTTAACTGAAGTTCTGTGTTCTCATCATCGCCAATCCAGCTCTCGAAAAAATCCCCGAGGATATAGAGTGCGCTTGCATCCTCTTGAGCGGTATCCATAAATTGAAGAAAGGCCTGCGTAATGTCTGGGCGGGATTCTTCAAGATGTAGGTCTGAGATAAAATAGATTGGCATGATGAGTATTAAGTCCTGGTGTTAAGCTTCAATGATTGTCGCTGATTCGATGATAATATCTTCTACAGGCACATCTTGGTGTCCCGCTTTTGAACCCGTCTGAACCGCTTTGATTTTTTCAACAACATCCATGCCTTCAGCGACTTTACCGAATACCGCATAACCCCAGCCTTCCATTGTTTCAGCAGTGTGATCTAGGAAGGTGTTGTCTTTTACGTTAATGAAAAACTGTGCTGATGCTGAATGAGGGTCCATGGTACGTGCCATCGCGATAGATCCATTCACGTTGCTTAAACCATTTTTAGCTTCGTTTTCGATGCTGTCACGTGTTGTTGGTTGTGACATGTCTGGCTTAAAACCACCTGTTTGAGCCATGAAGTTACTGATAACACGGTGAAAAATAAGACCATCGTAAAAACCATCTTTCACATATTGCTCAAAATTCTTCGCTGTATTAGGTGCGTTCTCGTGGTCAAGTTCTAATGTAATGTCGCCGAAGTTAGTTTTTAATAAAATCATGTGAGTACCATCGTGTTTAAAGGGGGATCAAGAAAGCGCATTCTATCTGACAGCTATTGCTCTGAAAAGGCTTGTGGCGTAATTAGGGGCTTAATAAGTGTACTGGGAAGGTCTTATGGGTTAATCGTACTTTGACTAATCCAAGATACAAATAAAAAAGGCCTCAGCAGTATCTGCACACTGTGAGGCCAAGCTCTAACTTAAAAAGTCATTATTAATGTCTATCTATCTTCATAACGAGTGTGTCTGAAGAATACGCCGCCGTCCCCAAAGGAAGAGGTATTAAACTGCGAAGTTAGACGAATAGTTCCTACCTTTACCGCGCTATCACGACGACTCTTCGCATACTTTTTATCAAAGTAAGAGAAGATAGAGTAACGAATTGATTTTGACGTTGCATAAACATCATACAATGCGGTTCCTTCAGGCAAAAAACCTAAGTCATCACGGAAGTCATGAGCACTGGTTGAAAACTGACCCTTTACTTCTGCCGTCGGTACAAAATAGATTTGTGTTGGGGCATTAGGTGAGGTTTCGTTAGTGCCACCTTCAGTCACTTTAGCCATTTTTTCAGTCATAAGTCGTGTTGGCTTTGAAGTAACCAGTGAAAAAATAGTTTTGGTTGCAATCGTCTCATTTAACTCAGGTGAGACATACTGAGATAACTCATTGGCAAAGAAATCATGGTTACTACCTTGTCCAGAAAGGGTATATAGCGCAGATACATTGCGTGAGTTTTTACCATCTACAAATGCTTTCCAAGCTAGACCTGGAGCAAAACCTCTATCATCCGGGTCGCCAGTAACAGAAAGTCGCAGTAAGCCACATTCAGCGCCTTTGAAAACTCCTGTGTAAGGGTGACCAGCAGCAGGTTCAAAAGCGACAGTCGCCATCGAACCGTAAGGGTGAATTGCTTTTTCATAACCTAGAGGTGCAACGTCGTCAGTACGTTTTACTTTTTCCCAAAGAACTGAATCGATTAAGCCGAGTACATCAACAGGCTTCAGAATAGGACGTTCGCCCGCATCATATTGAGTACGTAATGCGCCATTTGTCCAAAGGTGGTCTTGCTTGGTACAAGCATCCCAGGTTTTATAGTCTTCGGAGATTTTCAAATCCCATGGCTTAAACGCATTATCGATACCAATCAAACTAGTTTGTAGTTCAGGGAAGTGACGACGAATGACATCAACCATGGTGTTTTCTTCAACCCAGTCGATCCCTGCTGCGGTGTACATTTCATCGGTGTAGTCTTTCGTATAGAAGCGGTCAGTCATTAGACGGCGCGAAGCGTTTAGGATAAAAATTTGGAAAGCGGTTTCACCAAATCCAAATCCATCAGGGCGAACCGTTTCAGCTAACTGGCCAACCATGGTGTCGATTTGTTCAATATCGTTGTTGTATAAGCGTTTAAGTTCTGCCAACGTTGTTGGCTCGGTGGTTAAGTCTTCAAACGTCTTAATTGGCTTTAAGCCAATTTGCCGACGGAATTCGTTATAACGTGGTACCCCACGCTCACGGTCACGTATTATGTCAATGGTTGCCACGTCGATGTCACCGATAAGCGGCATAGACAAATTACGTAAGAATTCAGGGTAGTTATGTAAGGTTAAAGAGCCAGGGTGTGTGATCCCAAAAGAGTACCAAAGACGATCGCCACCTTGGTCTTCTAAAATATCTTCAGCATCACCATCGCGAGTATCTTCGATTGGAATGGACTCAGAAACCACGTTCGAACCAATATCGTAAACATCAATCGCGTCTCTTAGTAGCGGGTGCATACGGTAAACGGCAACGAATTCTTCTGTTAATACATAAGGTACGCCGTTATTAGTTGATTCACGTGTGCCGACAAGGCCTCCTAGTATGTGGTCGATTGCGCCTGGTTCGCTTAAGTCTTTTCCCGTGAGTAGACTAATGGAGTTAATAACCCAAGAGTTGCTACTATGAATGTCGTCTAAACCTGCTTGAATGGTGTCACGTCCTTCGCGCTCACGCGTAATGCCCCACCAGTTTGCTTCCATAGAAAGCTCGAGAGCAGGATTGGCCAGTATGGCCGGTGTCCATTCAACCGTATGAATCTTTGCCATTAACGCCGCATTGATTAAACGTGATTTATCGTAGATCCATTGGTCTGTCGCGCTTGGGTTGTTTGTTTTTAACATGTCAGCTATAGCGTTATGCTCCAGGGTGAATAGCTGGTGCATCATACTTAAGCCAACCCACCAGTTGTCATTGAAACCGGTAACAGGTACACCGCTCATGAACTCTGTTGGTAGTGTGTCGTCTGATTCGACGGTTAACTTACCGTCAGAGAATGAACGAACTGAGTCGTTGGTTGCTTTATTACTGCCGTATAGCTGAGAACCATCCCACCAGTGCGTATTCTCGTTTCGATAGGTTGGTGGAAGCGTCACGTTATCTTCCGCGCTGCGGTCTGAATCGGCGGTAGTGCGCTGTATTTCTAATACGCCAGTGCCAAGTGGGTCACCGTCAGGTAAAGGGACTTCAATTGGGTTTTCAACGGCGTTTGGGCCATGACTCACCCAGTCATGAACCATGAACTGTATCCAAGATGCTGCAATAAAGTTAAGGCTGGTCGCAGGTTTAAACTCATTACGGTTTAAAATAGAGTTACTGACATCGCGTGGGTTGGGGATTAATAAAGTATCTGCTTCAGTTTCACCGTAGGCTGCTTGTAATTCAACGTTGCGACCGAAACGACGGTGAACTGAACCTTCTGCAGGGTTTTCCAGGATATTACAAGTTCCGTCTTCTGTTCTAGCGGTAAGACTTCGTTCGTCACAAACAATTTCAGCGCTTGCTTGGTTCCAGTCTTCGACGTTAATCAGGTTGTTATTAAGTAGTTCTTCACGCTCTAAGCCGATAATGGCTCCGGCAGCAAAGACCCCGAGTGTGCCTAGCTTAACTAAAGAGGGCCATGTGACCCAGACTGATAAACTCATGATTTCTCTCCTCGTAATTATTTTTATATTTAGTATCAGGGAAAGCGCTAAAATTATTTTTATTACTATTCATTTAGACTCACTTGATACGTGTGTGAAGAGTAAGATTTATATTTTTTTCTGCCTACCCTCCTAAAGGATGGGGGCCAGTTAGGTGTGGTTCAGTGGACTGCTTATCAAGCCCTACCGTACGTATGTTTTGTTAGATAGTATGAATTAATAACATGAAATTATTAAATGTTGGATATAGGTACTGTGTCACAATATTGGTGTGGCAGGGTCTGTAGCGTACTTGTTATGGTGCTAGAAGATAAATTGAAATTATTTATCACGGTTTTAATATTTATGTAAAAAATATTCAGCGTATATATGTACGAGTATTATTTTTCTTTATAATAACGATAAATTAAACCTGCGAAATGTAAAATTTAAGAGATTTCTATGCACTGCCAAATTATAAGAAATGAGCTATTAAAGTTGTTGGATAAAGGGTTGGATTACCCTTTGGCGCTTATTGTGGCGGCACCGGGTTTTGGTAAAAGTATATTGCTAAGTCAGTGGCAGGAAACCTTGAGTGATCGATGTGTGGTTCGGCTTGATATTACAGCGAAGTATGATGGTCGGGTCGTGTTTCAGCGGATTATTGATTCATTAAAAAATATTACGCCTATGTGGGAGGCGTCGTCTTTTAATTTATTTAAGTCTGAGCTACCTCTCATACCTGAAGGTTTAATCGATGTGCTTATACGAGCGTTTGAGCAAGTTGAGCAACCTATGGTGATTGTTCTGGATGATTTTCATCATCTTCAATGCGAAAAAACACATGATGCTTTTAGTGAATTGATTTTTCGTTTGCCTCGGCACGTTAATATCGTGATTGCTTCAAGAATGCATCCGATGTTTCCGCTTTCTCGCTTTAAGTTAGAAGAGCGTGTTTTTGTGGTGGACGGTAATGATTTAAAGCTTAAAGAAAGCGAATTGATTGAGTTAGGGGAGCAAATTACTGGTTCAGTGCTGGGGCTTAATGATGCTGGTAAATTATTGAAACAGACTGAGGGGTGGTTTGTAGGAGTTAAAATTGCATTGCTTGCTTTCGAGCGAATTGGGCAGACAGCTTTAGATTCGTTTGATGGTCGTCAGCCTGAATTGCTTAATTATTTTGGCTATGAGGTACTTAAAAACCTAACCAATGATGTTCGAAAATTTGTGCTTAGTACTGTGTTGTTTGAACGTTTCGACAAGGCTTTGTGTGAGCATGTGTTGGATGTTAAAAGTAGCGCTTTGATTTTGGAAAAAGTGGCGGCCCAAGAGCTATTTTTAATGCCAGTATCAGGTCGACCTGGTTATTATCGATATCACCCCTTGCTGCAAGAGTTTCTGCGAAATCGCTTGGAATTAGAGGAGGGAAGGGCATATATAAATGGTCTGCATCGTAAATCAGCAGAGTACTTTCTGCAAAATAGGTGTTTGTCGTCAGCCCTTCTCCATGCTTCAAAGTGTGAGGATCTTGATTATTATTATTCAATATTGAGTACCGTTAGCCATCACTGGATTAAGCAGGGGCAATTCGATATGGCGATTGAGTCGGTGGTTGAGTTATCTGATGCTGAATTGGAGGTTCGCCCTTTATTACTTATTCCGCTTATATATGCGCTGACTTTCTCTAGGCGATTTAATCAGGCTGAATATTATCTTGATGTATTAAAAAGCACGCTTACTTTAAAAAACTTAGAAAGTAAGGGGGCATCAGGGCAAGCAAATAAAGGTGAGTTTTGGGTGGTGGCGCATTTTCTTGAGCGGCTTTTGCAGTTGTTCAGGCTTGATATGGGTACTTTAAAAGAAGTGGATATGAATGTGTTTTCAGTGACACATTTAAATTTTGATATGCGGGCGCTTTCAATGATTATCTTGGCTTATGTAAAGCTTAACCAAGGTGATTTCTCACAGGCGTTCAAAATGGCGAATGATGCAAAAACTTTATTTTCTAAAATAGGTCATAGGTTTTTGGCTAGTTATGCTGATTTAATTATTATTCTTTGTGATCGTTATTTTGGTCGAGGCGTTGATGCGATTCAAAATATGAATATGGTCTATACCGAAATTGATACAGGAGAAAAAACCCCGGTTTGGGTGAATTTAGCAACAGGAATGATGGTAACGTATTATGAGCAGAATGCCTTAGATCAGGCGATAGAATTATCTGAAGAGTTATTGCCTTTAGTGAACTTTGCGTGTGTAACGGAAGTCGTATCAACGGTATATTTGTATTACTCTAGGCTACAAAGCATTAAAGGAAATAAGCAGAAGTCGGGTAAGTTGCTTGATCAGTTGGAGCGGATACTTTTGCTGGGCAATTATGAGCGTTTTCATAGTCAAATAGCGCAAGAAAAAATGCGTCAGGCTTTGATGAATAACGCCTCTGAGGTGGCAGATCAATTATATCAAAAATATGGTTTATCCGATTTAATGGTTGACGGTGTGTGGGTTAAACATGGTCATTACCATGAAAGTCGTGAACGCTATGCTTTAGCAGCGGTCTATTATGTGGTTTCAAAAGAGAGATATGAGGAAGCTTATGTCATCTTAGCTGAGCTGATTGCAGTGTTGGAAGGTTCAGAGGTAAAGATGCGCGCGTTGATTGCTCGTTGTAATTTGGTTTCGATCAATTTTATCGAAGGCAATAAAAGTATGGCTGTAAGTCAATTGAAAAGAATTATTGAAAGATATGGTCTGGTTTGTTTTTCTCGTTCTGTTTTTGATGAGTCTCCGGGTTTGGATAAAGTGTTTCAGTATGCGGTTAACCTTAAACGCATTGAGTTACCCGTTATTTTTACTGAGATTTTTACTGATTTATTACAGTCAACCGGTAGGGAGAGTGAATCGATCAAACCAGAAAAAATACTTACAAGTAAAGAGTTAGAAATTTTTGAGTTGTTAGCGGCTGGTCTCACAAACGCTGATATTAGCAAGCAGTCAGATATCGCTCTATCAACAACTAAGTGGCATTTGAAAAATATTTATACCAAGCTTGGTGTCGCTAATCGAAGTGGTGCAATGATGATTGCTCATAAAAGTTAAGGTTGGTACAAAATATTTTCATTGCTTTCCTATTCTGTATTATCTGTTACTAAAGGGGGGGGGTGGAGTTTGGTAGAATTAGGTCAAGTTATGTGATTTTTTGTGTTTCTAATGCGCTAATTTATTGAGTATTTAATAAGATGGCTCTATCGTTAAATGATATAAACAACAACGTAGTGGTGTCAGATGATAGGTAGTTTTGAAACAGGTAAGCGGTTTAACTTATTTTCAAGTTTAAATAATAAAGGTCCTCGATTAGGAAACCTTATTCATTTACCGGATTCATTATCAGAGGTCACAACGATTGACCGGACGCATGAAGTTGATCCTGTTGGTGTAGGGTTAACTACTGAGGGAGTAGAGTCGATTTGGCGCTCAGTTGAAGATATTTATAAAACGGGTACGCATCCCGGAATTTCATTAAGTGTACGCCGACAAGGTAAAGTTATATTAAGTCGAGCGATAGGTCATGCTACTGGTAATGGACCACACTCTTCAGGAGGCGAGGCGAAAGTCTTGATGAGGCCTGCTACACCTGTTTGTTTTTTTTCTGCTTCAAAAGCTGTAACTGCTTTTCTTATGCACTTGCTTAATGAAGACAAACTAATCAACTTGCATGATCCGGTTAGCTTTTATGCGCCAGAATTCGGTGCGCATGGCAAAAAAAATATTACCATACATCAGGTGTTGTCACATCGTAGTGGGGTTCCTGGTCTTCCTGCTGGTGTCCCAATTGAAACGCTTTGGAATAATGACGAAGTTTGGAAGCTGCTGTGCGACTCTAAGTTAAGTATGCATCGGGGTGATAAATTGGCTTACCATGCCTTAACGGGTGGGTATATATTGGAGCGAGTACTTCAGATTGTGACGGGTAAGACTATTCAGCAGTTCTTGGATGAGCGTGTTCGGAAGCCCATGGGTATGAAGTATTTTCAGTATGGAATCGATGACGAGCATGCTCAAGTGGTGGCTGAAACCTGTGCAACGGGTTTTACACCCGTTTTTCCTGTCTCTAGTCTGATTAAAAGAGCTTTGGGTGGTTCGGTAGATACGATAGAAGAAGTAAGTAATGACTTTAGGTTTAAGCGAGCGGTGATTCCTGCTGGAAATATTATGGGCACTGCTGAAGAAATGGGTAACTTTTTTCAAATGCTGTTAAATGATGGTGTTTGGGAGGGGAAGAGGGTTTGTCAGCCGATAACAGTTAAACGTTTGACTCAGGAGCATGGTGCTATTCAATTTGATCGTACGCTGATGATGCCAATGCGTTACAGTGCAGGTTTAATGCTGGGTGGGTCGCCTTTTGGTATATGGGGGCGGAAAAGTGCAGCATCGTTTGGTCATATTGGTTTGATTAATAAACTATGTTGGGCTGACCCTGAAAGAGATATATCGGTCTCTTTGCAGGCTACAGGGGTTCCTTTTTTGGCGAATAATATACCTTCCTTTGTACGCTTTATGAATAAGCTTGATAGACATTGTCCGCGAGATAAAGTGATTTAATATCACTGTCTTAGGCATTTGAGAGGGTGGTTTGAGTTTTTTAAATGTCCATAGATGGTCTTTTTGTATTTTCTATTGGTCATCTTTAGTTTTTAGTGTATTCAAAATACATCTGATTTTATAAAAGCATTCTCGCTATTGGTTATTAATTCGATATAATGCTGAGTCTTATTTTTTGTCGGAATATTACCCAGTATGTCTCAATCGAAGCCTGAACAAGAATTAGCAAAAGCTACCCACTTTATTCGTAATATTATTGAGCAAGATATTGCCAGTAATAAGCATGGTGGGAAAGTCGTCACTCGTTTTCCCCCAGAGCCAAATGGTCATTTGCATATTGGTCATGCTCGATCGATTTGGTTGAATTTTGGTCTGGCTAAAGAGTTTGGCGGGCAGTGTAATTTACGTTTTGATGACACAAACCCTGAAAAAGAAGAGCAGGCTTATGTTGATGCAATTAAAGAAGATGTACGTTGGTTGGGTTACCAGTGGGCAGATGAAGCAAAATATGCTTCTAATTATTTCGATCAATTCTATGAATGGGCGTTGCACTTAATCAATGCGGGTGATGCTTATGTTTGTTTCTTGTCGCCCGAAGAATCAAAAGAATACAAGGGTTGGGCTACAAAGCCAGGGAAAGAAAGCCCTTATCGAAATTGTAGTATTGAGGAAAACTTAGCGCAGTTTGAAAAAATGCGAAATGGTGACTTCGATGAAGGTTCATGTGTTTTACGTGCAAAAATAGATATGACGTCACCTAATATGAATTTGCGTGACCCAATTCTTTACCGTATTCGAAAAGTTTCACACCATCAAACTGGCGATAAGTGGTGCATTTATCCGAGTTATGATTTTGCGCATGGTCAAGAAGATGCAATTGAAGGGGTTACGCATTCAATTTGTACCTTGGAGTTTCAAGGTCACCGACCTTTATATGAATGGTTTCTGGAGCGTTTGCCTGTACCGAGTCAGCCAAGGCAATATGAGTTTGGTCGTTTGAATCTTAATTATACTGTGACGAGTAAACGTAAACTCAAGCAATTGGTTGATGAGAAGTTGGTCAACGGTTGGGATGACCCTAGAATGCCTACGGTTTCTGGTATGAGGCGTCGAGGTTATACGCCTGCAGCACTTAAGAATTTTTGTGATATGGTGCCGGTGGTAGGAAAGGGTAATAGTGATGTAGATGTTGCCATACTTGAACGAGCTATTCGAGATGATTTAAATGAGCAAGCACCACGCGCAATGTGCGTATTAAATCCTTTGAAGGTGATTATTACTAATATGGATGAAGGTAATGCGGGTGGGGCGGATGAGCTATTAACCTTGGCTAGTCATCCAAATAAAGAAGCTTTAGGTGAGCGTCATTTACCTTTTACTAAGACTTTGCTTATTGATAAAGCAGACTTTACAGAAGAGCAAGGTTTGTCTCGCAAAAAATTCAAGCGCTTAGTGTTGGGTGAGTGGATACGTTTGCGTGGTGCCTATATTATCAAAGCTGATGAGTGTGTTAAAAATGAAGAGGGTGAGGTGGTAGAGATATTAGCTTCTCTTGTGCCGGGTTCGGTTGGTGAAAATGTTGAAGGTATCAAGCCTCGGGGTGTTATTCATTGGGTGTCGGCTGAGCAAAATGTGCAGGCAGAAGTGCGGTTGTATGACCGACTATTTAATCACCCAAACCCTGATAGTGGCGATGAAGATTTTAAAACTCATATTAACCCGAATAGTTTTGAATCTGTCACTGCGGTGCTTGAGCCAAGTTTGAAAAATGCTTTGCCTGAAGATATTTTTCAGTTTGAGCGCGAAGGGTATTTTGTTGCTGATCGACATGATCATAATGAAGGGCATTTGATTTTTAATCGTACCATTGGTTTAAAAGATGTTTGGGGTGGAAAGTAAGCATGGCTTTAAGTATTTATAATACGCTTTCGGGCGAAAAAGAAGAATTCACTCCAATAGAAGAAAATAAAGTCAAAATGTATGTGTGTGGTATGACTGTGTATGATTATTGTCATATTGGGCATGCGCGTGTTTTGGTTGGTTTTGATGTGATTACCAGTTATCTGCGTCATCTTAATTATGAGGTGACTTATATTCGAAATATTACGGATGTCGATGACAAAATTTTTGCGCGAGCAGCAGAAAATGGTGAGTCATATCAGGATTTAACGCAACGATTTATTGATGCTATGCATGAAGATGAGGCTGCGCTTTTAGTTGACTCGCCAGATGAAGAGCCGCGTGCGACAGCGCATATGGATCAGATTATTGAGATGATTCAGGTCTTGATCGATAAAGGCTATGCTTATGCGGCTGGTAATGGTGATGTTTACTACTCTATTGCTGCATTTGATGGTTATGGCAAACTTAGTAATAAAAAAGTTGAAGATTTGATTGCGGGTGCAAGTGATCGGGTCGCCGTTAATGATGTTAAAAAAGACCCTACTGATTTTACTTTGTGGAAAGCCGCAAAAGAGGGTGAGGCTCATTGGGTATCTCCTTGGGGTAATGGGCGCCCTGGTTGGCATATAGAGTGTTCAGCCATGTCAACTTGCTGTTTGGGTAATACTTTCGATATTCATGGTGGTGGGCCTGATTTAAAATTCCCGCATCATGAAAATGAAATCGCTCAATCGGAAGGGGCAACAGGGCAAAAGTATGTTAACTACTGGATGCATGCAGGGGCTGTTCGGGTAAATAAAGAAAAGATGTCCAAATCATTGGGTAACTTCTTTACGATACGGGAAGTGCTAGAGAAATATCCGGCCGAGGTGGTGCGTTATTTCTTGGTGTCGAGCCACTATCGTAGTCAGGTAGATTACTCTGAAGATAGTCTGTTAGAGGCGCAGGCTAGCTTGGACCGTTTCTATCAATCTTTGCGAGGGTTGGATTTATCTTATGAAGGTGCGGCTGATTTAGAGCAGTCTTATGTTGATCGTTTTCATAAGGCAATGGATGATGACTTTAATACGCCGGAAGCGCTGGCTGTGATGTTTGATTTAGTGAAGGAATTGAACGTCTGCAAAAAAGAGTCAAATGAGCAAGTACGAAAACTGGCGATTACCTTGAGTACTTTGGGTGATGTGTTGGGTTTATTGCGGGCTGATCCAGAGCAGTATTTCAAGCAGGGAGTGCAAAATGATGGGTTTTCTGAAAATGATATCGAGGCTTT
>Ga0209290_1000220_pt1 | contig 51908 bp, 48 predicted proteins | sample EN1Hudsemesocosm_2_FD_184632 | JGI IMG/M metagenome (GOLD analysis project Ga0209290, IMG submission 184632) | Methane-oxidizing microbial communities from mesocosms in the Hudson Canyon - EN10B Hudson Canyon (SPAdes) (version 2) | ecosystem: Environmental > Aquatic > Marine > Cold seeps... | reverse complement strand
TTACAATATGAAATTCTTGAAACCGGTGAGGGCGATATGCCTAGTAGTGAACAAACTGTAAAAGTTCATTATCATGGATCGTTTATTGATGGTCAGGTTTTCGATAGTTCAATTACGCGTAATGAACCAGCAGAGTTTGCATTAGGCCAAGTTATACCTGCTTGGACTGAAGCGTTACAACTAATGAGTGTTGGGTCAAAGTGGCGAATTGTTGTTCCTTACCAACTAGCTTATGGTGAGGCGGGCTCACCTCCTACGATTCCACCGAAAGCAATTTTGATTTTTGAAATACATCTAATGGATATTGTGAGTTAATACCATTTATGTTCTGTTGTTAGGGGAGGGTAGCCTCTCCTCAATGACTAAAATACCTATTTCGCTTTACCACTTCTTAAAAATTATTCTAAAACAATATTGCATTGTCATCCTCTTTATCTGCGCTTACTTCTGTTCTAATTTTATAACGTCGTTCTACTGAGTGTTCTACGTCATTAATATGCAGTCTCGTCAGTTTAGATAAAATACTATCTAATAACTTACTTAAGTCATCATCGGTGACTGATTGAATGTTAGCATGTTGAAGTGCCTCGCTGTTTAGTTCGATCAAAGCGTCAACAGAGTGTTTTGATGTGGCTTCTGTTTCACTTTGTTGTTGCATTGAAAGCGTGATTTTACTCGCTAACTGGCGAATATTTTCAATTGAAGTTTCCGTTTTGTGTAATTCTTCTTGGGACGCTTGGGCGCTTGAGACTGTTGTTTTAATGTCATTCTGGCTAGACTTCATTACCTCAGAAACATTATGTGTACCACTATAAATACTATCAACAATACCTTTTACTTCATCTGCTGAGCCTCTAGTACGTTCTGCAAGCGAACGTACCTCATCGGCCACTACTGCAAACCCTCTTCCTTGTTCGCCCGCTCTAGCCGCTTCAATGGCAGCATTTAATGCTAAAAGATTGGTTTGTTCTGCAATACCGGTAATCTCTTCGATGATTTTGGTTATTTTATTACTGTCGTCTCGTAAGCCGGAAAGAACAGCATTTGATTCTTCAATGTGCTTTTCAATGGTATCAATTGAGTGAATGGTTTCACCTAAATGGACGCCAAAGTCTTTAATGTCGGTACTCATCTCTGAAATATTTTCATTAATATGTTTGATGTCATGATCAATATTTTCGGTTGCTGCCAGCATGTCATTAATTGAGTCGCTTAGAATTTTTCCATGATGAGCCTGCATAACAGTATTCTGGTTCATCGACCCATAGGTTTCTGCTAACTCTTTACCCATTGGAGTTAAACGCGAGATTCCAGAGTGTAGGTCACGTATGGTGGCTTCAGTATTTGAAAGCCGGTTATTGATCATCGAAAAAAGAGATAGGTAATCTTTATTCATGTTATTCATATCAATGCGGACTGAAAAGTCGACCGCATCACCTTCGGAACAAGATAATTGCTGGGTGCATTGTTCGATTGGACCAATTATTTGAGTTCGATACCAAATAGCCGCAATACTAATCGTTACTAGAACGATGAGGCTTTTGCCGAGCAACGTTAATGGAATATCTAAACCGCTAAAGATTATTTCCAATGCAGGTAAACAAAGGATTAGCATTATGATTGTGAGTAAACTTCTTGATTCAAGAATCTTCATAGTTTGGCTTATTAAGTGTGGGTTATTTATTATTAGGTACTTTCATACCGCTATTTCATGTACTAAATGTAGTTTAAGCTTAGTACGCTTAGCGGTAATTCCAAGTACTTTGCTTGGTAATGTTGTTATGGCAACGGTATTTTATCTATGGGCTATATTTATACTAGTAGCTTGATCACTGGATTAGGTTTTAACACATACAATAATTGGAATTAAATCATGACACTGCTCGTTTTAGGATTATTTATTTTTATCGCGATTCATCTTTTCCCTGCTTTTCAAAGTAGACGAACTGCATTGATCGAGCGGTTAGGGGAACTAAAGTATAAAGGCTTATTTTCTTTAGTCTCACTGGCAAGTTTTGCACTTATTGTAATAGGAAAAGCAAATGCACCTTTTATTGATGTTTGGCAAGCGCCACAAATGTTAGCTGTCGTGACAAAACTTCTAATGTTGCCTGCGATGATATTACTGGTCGCCGCATATGTACCATCAAATTTTAAACGAAAAATTCGGCACCCAATGTTAATAGCGGTAAAGGTTTGGGCTATCGGTCATCTGCTAATTAATGGAGATTTAGCATCCATAATTTTGTTTGGCTCATTTTTGATTTTCGCTGTGCTAGCAATGATTAGCGCCAATAAACGAATGGAATGGAATAAACCTAAAGAACAAAGTGTGTTGATGGATGTTTTGGTTATCTTAATTGGTGGTGCTGTCTATGCAGCGGTTGGAATGCACCATTTGCAGTTGTTTGGCGTGCCTATTATGTGATTTAGATATGTAGCTTAGGTATGTATTCTGGTAAATGGTTCAGGTTGCCGTTTATATAAATGAGCAGTTTATAGGTCGTGTGTAAGTTTTTAACAGGAAATATGATGACGTTACTATTTTTTATTTTAAGTGTTATGAGTGTCGGATTTACCTTTAATGTTATCTACCCACGTTACTATCACCCTAAATGGATCGTGCCAAGCTTCTTATTTGGTTGGCTGATTGGTGAGCTTGCGATGCATGTAGTGGTAGCCCAGTTATTCCTTGTTTCCATATTTGTATTTTTTGGAAATGTAGAGGGCTTTCTCGGTTCGATTGGAATTGTACTATTTGTTGGTTCATGGCTGACCTTGGCTTACCATTACTTCTCAGGTTTTAAGGCAAAAGTTTTGTTAGATCGTATTGTGATTCCTCATAGGCAAGAAGAAAACCTTAGTTCTTGGAGCCGTCATACCGAGCTGAATCTAACGCGTTTGTTATGGCCATTCTCGAGTTGGAAATCAGATAAGGTAGAAGTGCTTAAAAATATAGTTTATCGCGAGGTGGATAACTTTAAATTAAAACTGGATATTCGACGGCCTAAAAGTGTTGGAAAAAATGCGCCGGTATTACTTCAAATTCATGGTGGCGCATGGACGCATGGGTATGGTAGTAAGAACGAGCAAGGTGTTCCGCTAATGGTTGAAATGGCCAAACGAGGGTGGGTGTCTGTCTCCATCGATTATAGGTTATGTCCAAAAGCAGTTTTTCCTGATCATATTGTTGATTGTAAAAGTGCATTGGTTTGGGTTAAGGAGCATATTGAGGAATACGGGGGCAATCCTGACTTTATCGTTGTGACTGGCGGATCCGCAGGTGGTCATTTGTCATCGCTGTTAGCCTTAAGTGCGAATGTAACTGCCTTACAGCCAGGGTTTGAAAATAAAGATACGTCTGTTCAGGGCTGCATTCCTTTTTATGGCATTTATGATTTGATGGATAGCAAAAAACTACAGTCTAGTTTGGCTTTAGAAAATTTGTTGCATGAGGATATTATTAAACAAACGAAGCAAGAGAATGAGCCCTTATACCAGCTTATGTCGCCTATTACGCATATCAATAAAGATGCACCACCTTTTTTAGTCATTCATGGCGACAAAGATTCACTAACCTCCCTAGGAGAGGCGCAATTCTTTGCTAGTATGCTCGACGAGACTTCTATTAATACGGTTGAGTTTGCTGAAATTAGTGGTGGGCAGCACGCGTTTGATGTGTTTAGTTCAGTACGGAGTGATTATGTTTTGTTTGGGGTCGCTGAGCGAATGTGTCAATGGCATCGTGATTATGAACGTTTGCTGAATAACAACGATAAAATTTAAGCAAAAAAAAGCGATGATTTGATGCCGAAAATATCAAATCACCGCGTTAAAAAGGGCATAGTAGGGAGCCCTAGATAGAAAACTGAAATACAAAAACAAAGTAGAAAATAAGACCAGGTAAAATACTTTAAACAAAAAGGCCTGAAGTTTTTTGCTAAAAGTATGTCTTCCCGATGAAAATTATAATAAGTGCAGGGGAGGCTTACTTTGATCGTCCGAAAGGATTACTGGTAGGCGTACTTGGTAATAAATGTGATGCTTGTCACATTTTGTGGCGGTTTGTTTATATGCTATTTTTACTTATCCCCATTGAGCGTTAATACCACGCGCCGTGAACCTCCTTGATTTCGGTGCTCCCCAAGATATATTCCTTGCCATAATCCCAACGCTAAAGACCCCTGTGAAACAGGTATGCTAATAGATGTGCCAATCGTGACTGTTTTAATGTGGGCGGGCATATCATCTTCGCCTTCGAGGGTGTGTTCATAATAGGGCGCATTCTCAGGAACAAACCGAGTAAAATGTTGTTCTAAATCTTTTCGTACATCAGGGTCTGCATTTTCATTAATACTTAATGAGGCAGATGTATGTTGAATAAAGGCATGTAGTAAACCTACCCTTATTGTTGATAGCTCCGGTAGTGCTTCGAGTATTTCTTGAGTAATTAAATGAAAACCACGACTACGCGGTTTTAACTGAATATTTTTTTGATGCCAAACGGACAAAATAATTACCTCAAATTAACTTTTTAACGCATCGTTTTATGCTAATTCACTGTGTGAATATATGTTCATCATGGTTGTCGCTATATCATGGGCTGTGACCTAGTTAACTATAGTAAGTCTTAGCTAAGCTTAGTGCTAATATTTGCATGGTAAAAATGCATGCATGACTAGACCTATGCACAAAAAAGTGAGATAAAGATGGCGGTTTTTTTAAATCGCTAATATAAAAAAGTTCGAATGACACTAACTTAAGACTTATTAATTTTTTATAGGGTGTGCTTTGCGCACCAAAGAAGTTTAATCCAAGCTTGAACCGAGGTTAGACCACTTAAGTAAGTGCCATTCAATCAGACCCCTTGATAACATTAGGAATGAACATGAAAAAAATTTTAGTTGCTGCTTTGGCGCTAGGTTTGGTTGCTTGCCAACCAGCAGAAGAAGAAAAAATTTCGCTTGATAACATCGATGCAAAAAATAGCTATGCGGTGGGTATTAAATTTGGCGAGTCAATGAAACGAGAATTAGCAGAATTACAGCTTAATTCATTTTTTCAGGGTATGACTGATGGCTTCGAAGGAAAAGAAGCGTTACTTACCGCAGCGGAAGTCGATGCAACAATGCAGGCATTTCAAGCGAAAAAAATGGCTGAAATGAAGCAACAATCTGAAGTAGCGCTTGAAGAAAATAAAGTCGCAGGCACTGCATTCTTAGCAAAAAATAAAGCTCGCGAAACCGTTAAAACACTAGAAAGTGGTTTGCAGTATGAAGTGATCACTTCAGGTGAAGGCGATTCACCTTCAGCAGCAGATAAAGTAACTGTTCACTACCACGGTACATTGATTGATGGGACGGTATTTGATAGCTCAGTTGAACGTGGTAGCCCTGCTACATTTGGTGTTGGCCAAGTTATTAAAGGTTGGACCGAAGCACTACAGTTGATGAAAGCTGGCGATAAATGGAAGTTATTTATTCCTGCTGACTTAGCGTACGGTCCACGTGGTGCGGGTGCTAAAATTGGCCCTAATTCAGCGCTAATATTTGAAGTTGAATTAATATCAGTAGAAAAAAATAGTTAGTCCTTTAGCTAGATAGGACTTTCTACATAAAGGGGCCGTGCATTAAACTTGTTTATCGAGTTGTGTACGCGTTCTCTTTAATGATCTATTTACCCCCCATATAATTAAGAATGTTAAAGCCCCTCCTAAAACTCCCCATAAATGAGCATTAATGGCCACTTTCGCGTCAATCATGACTGAAAGATCATTTGAAGCGCCATAGAATTGTTCGAACGAAATTTTAAGTAACATTCCAAGTAGTAATAAATAGCCTATCTTTTCTTTATGCTTTATTTCTTGCAGAGCACTCCAAATAAAAATCCCATGCAGTGCGCCTGACAACCCGACATATTGGGATAGATCAGGTGAAAAAAAATGTACGCCTAAGCATGAAAAAGTAGCGCTGAAAAAGAATGCAAATAAATAGGATTTAGCAGTGTATAAGTTCCCTTGTAAGGCCCATAGCATTGTTAGTGTCGTAATATTTAGTAAAAAGTGATGCAGGTTAGTATGAAAAAAATGAGTACTAATAAAGCGCCACCATTCACCATGACTAACGGGTAGTCTTTTATAAATTAAAGTATCACCAAGCTGTTGTTCGAAAGTGAAAGCGATTAGCGAGCCTAATAGAATGCACAAGGGCGCAATATATTGCTGTGGCGTTAAGGGTAGTGAGAGTGATATTAAGCGGGGAATTGACCTTGTCATAAGTAGATAAGCTAATAATAAAAATATTACTTTAGCAGTATCTTAAATTGATGGGAATTTAATGTGCTTAAAATAGCTGAGTTAGATAAATAGAGCTAAATATTGGATTGTTTTCGTTTGGCGACATATTTTGTCGCTTTGGTTCGTAGTATAGCACCTGTCGTTAAGGGATAACCTTTAACATAAACGTCAGACAGGGCTTATATTATGTTTAGAGTAAACGCATTTACACAAAAAGGTACTAAGTTTCGTTTTCGTATTAAGAGCAATAGCATTCATGAGGTGCGCGATGCATTGAGCGAGATATTTGGTGGGCAGACTATGCGATTAGTGTTGGTTGAGCCTGTTTGAGCATGTACTTCTCTATTCGTTATAGTTTTCGCGTATTGCATCAAGCGCGGTGATTAAGTCGTTACGAATAATTTCAGGGGAGAGTATTTTTGCTTGGGAACCTAAAGACAATAGCCAGTTTTTTAACTGAATGGTTCGCTTTACATCTGCTTTTAGATGCCAAGTCGTGTTGTTGATTTTAGTTAAAGATTGGCTCGTACTAATAGGGCTTTCTTGTAAATCAGTGAGTAAACTGCTGTTTTCGAAAGTTGTGAGCGCTAATGTTAAGGGGTAGTGACTTGAGTCTGAGTGCGCTAACAACACATCCATATTACCTTGGTCAAGATAAGCCTTTATCTTGAAGTCGCTAGGCACATAATTCGGTAGATGACTAAGTTCGATGTGTTCTATTTTATGAATTAAGAAACTTCTAAAATTATTATCACCATCTGTTTTGTGAATATCTTCCTCCTTCTTACCAATTAAGTAGAGTTTTGGCAGCATAATCGCGACCCCAAATGGGTGAAGTTCGTAGTCTTTATTTCCTGTTTGCCCCCGGTAAGATATGTTAACTCGTTTGCCTTCTAGAATTGCACGATAAATTGTGTCGAGTATATTTAGGTCAAACTGTGGTGTTTGAAGGCGTTGCCCTCTTTGAAAAAACTCAACCGAATCTGTTAATCGTTGATAGTGATTATGAGATAATTTTTGTTCACTTTTTTGCAGTTTGGCTTCTGCATTTTGAAAAATACGCTTGAGCTCATGTTGTGTGGAGGTAGGCAGTACTTGGGTTAAATGCTTTTGTGTGACGGATAATGCCAAAGCCATAAAGGCTGGCATGCGTTCAAAGTCATAATTTAATTGCTGGTAGGGGTCTAAGCGCCAGTGACGGCTTTTACCTAAACCTCGTTCAACTAATAAACCGAAGTCATTATCATATTCGTCGTGCTGCTGCTCTTTATTCTCACCTATAGCGCTAATATCATCGAATTCGTCATCATTATTTTTGAGGGCCTCCCCTAAAAGAAAGGTTAAATCTCTTTGGATGAGGCGGTATTGGCTCTTATGCTTAGATTCATTACTATCCAAGTAACCGGCATCATTCAGATGTTGTAAAATTTTCTCGGTGCCGACGCTACTACGCTTGGATTTAAGAAAATTAAGTATTTCTAAGCGTCGAAGAAAAGTGATCACATTCAATCCATTTAAAGCGTTAAAGTTCTAGCGAGACCAATAAAACTCACCACCAGCAGCATCGTACCCAGTATGCGGTAAAAAGTAACTGAATCGGTTTGTTGTAATCTTTTGTGGAATTTCAAACCGAGTAAATGGCCTATTCCTGCACAGGGCAATAACCAGAGTTGGTGTATTAGTTGAAAATCTACGTTTAAATAAATGAATGCGCCGACTTTAATAGCTACGAGAATGGCCCACAAAGCAAAGAGGGTATCGCGAAGCTGGTGTTTGCTAACGTGCATTGCGAATACAGCTGTTAATAGTGGCGCACCGATTAAAGATGTACCGCTGATGTAACCGCCCAGCATTAAAAATATTATATCTAAGGACTTATGCTGGCTCTTGAAGGGCTTATTAAGAATGTATGTAATCGCGTACACCGAAACAATGGTAAATATAATTAAGCCCATTATGGTGGCTGGCAAGGTGATTAGCCCAAAAACACCAATGAGTTTGGGGATAATCATAATGAGCAGGGCTTTTTTTAAATAAGACCAATCAATAGAATCTTCCTGACTGACTCCCATTTTTAGGTGTTGTTTGCGGGCGCGATGATTTTGAAAAAGTATCAAGCCTGAGAAGAAAAGCAGTTGTAGAGAAATAACCGGCAAATACAATAAAGCGTCGTTATGAATTAATAATAAAAAAGGTAGGGAGAGAACGGCACCACCAAAGCCTAAACCAGAGCGGACAAAACCGCTCCAGATAAAGGTGATGGCAATTAAGATACATTGGGTGAGTGCTAACTCAGACATAATTTCTCAAGCCTATGAGTTTATACATAGTGGTTTAAATACATTAGCTATGAAGGGCTCGCTACTTTTACATCCATTTCTGCAGAGTTTGAAACAGAGTCAGGTTCAATTTCAGGTTTTGGGCTTTTTCGATCAACTTTAATGAGTAGCGCAGGTAAAAATAGGAAATCCCAAACTAACGCGATAATAATGGTAATTCCAACCATTAGACCCATTGACGCGTTAACATCAAAACTGGAGAAAGCGAGTACGAAAAAGCCAGAGGCCAAGACAATTGTGGTGGTGATAATCGGCTTTCCTACACGGCTGAATGCATACATGACGGCTTTTTTTGCATCGACTTTGTGATGGTCTCGGGCATGCAAATACTTGGTGATAAAGTGTACGGTGTCATCGACAACGATCCCCAGCGTGATGGCAAAAATAACGGCTACAGCTAAATTGACTTGTCCAACGAAAATGCCCCACAAACCAAAAGCGATACCCGCTGGGAATGCATTCGGAATCAGGCTGATTAAGCCATAACGTAGTGAGCGAAGCGAAATAGTTAAAGTCAACGTCACAAGAATTAAGGCGAGAATAGAGCCTGTCAGCATACTTTCAATATTGCGCTGCCCTATGTGTGCAAACATGATCGAAAGGCTCGTACCTGGCGCGACTAACTCTGGGGCATTTTCTTGTAACCAGGTTTGTGCGCGTTGATCAATGTTAATAATTTCTTGAGCCTTTTGATCTTTGATACGAACAGAAAGTAGCAATGAAGATTTATTGCTGTCGATCTGGTTATTAAGGTCTAGACCGTAGGGTAGTGACATCTCATACAATAAAATGTATTGTGCCGTTAAATCTCTACGCTCAGGTAAACGATACCATGCTGGGTCATCATTATGCATGTTTTGATTTAAGCGCTTAAGGATCTCCGTAAAACTACTCACGTGAACCACTTCGGGCTGCGAAAGATACCAGCTTGCAAAAGCATCAACCTTTTTAAGGTATTCAGGGTCATTAATACCGTTGCTTTCTCCACTGTTAAGCGAATAAGAAATTCCATCAAAGCCTGTTAGGTTTTCTTGGGTATAGTCTGATGCTTGTCGAAATGGAACATCTTCATGGAAGTATTCGACGGTGTTGTCATTTAACTCATTTTTGAAGGTGAAACTAACTAAAATAACTGCCACGATTAGAAGGCCGAAAAATATTGGGTTGTGATGCTTAATTGAAAATGCTCCAATTTTTTCAGAAAGTGTAACGGTATCTCGTGATTTTTTTACCGACATAGCTTTATGTGGCAGCAATAAAACGAGTGCGGGAAAAAGCGTCATGCTGAATAAAAAGGTGATCATGACACCAAAGGCAGAAATACTGCCAAGCTCTTGGAAAGGAGGGGAGTCACTGAAGTTCATACTCATAAACCCAATCGCCGTTGTGAGGCTGGTTAAAAAGACGGGTTTTAGATTAGAAGATAAGCTTTCTTTCATCGCGACAACGCGTGAATCACCTTGTGAAAAATTGAATAGGTAGCCATTCATGATATGCACCGCATCGCATACCGCGAGAGTTAGAATGATCACCGGACAGGTAACATTAATTTGGTTTAATGCGAAACCAATCCAACTCATAAAACCTTCTGTGGCTAAAACGCTTAAGCCTATTAAGACTACCGTGGCGATGGTACCGACAAATGATCGCAGAATGAGTTGCAGTAATACCACAATAATAATAAACATCAGTGGAATGAGGTGAGTCATGTCTTGTACCGACATCTCATTAAACGTTTTGTTGACCATTGTTTGGCCGATTAAGTAAATTTTCAAATTAGGATTATCTGCTTCAAATTGGTCACGTAATGCGCGAGCATACTCTACAAGCTCGTGAGTAGCTTGATCCGCCTCAACTTGGCTATCAGGTAAGTTAAGGTTGACGGAAACAGCGGTTGCATGCGCTTTATTTGAAAGTAATAAATTAACCAAGAGTGGTTCAGCTAATGCAATGTCTTTTAAACTGTTGAGTTTTTCTTGTGAAAGGGTTTCGGGTGAAGAAACTAAATCTTCAACAATCAGGTCATCTTCATCGACCCAGGTGTGTTGATAGTTAGTAATGGAGTCAACCCGTGCAGAGTAAGGAATTCTCCAAGACTCATCGGTTAATTTAATAATACTGCTGAGTGTTTCAGGGGTAAAAACCTGTTCATCTTTTGGTGCAATCACAAAGGTGACATTATCACTTTTGGTGTAGCGGTCTTGGTTGTCTAGGTGGGCTAATAATTGAGGGTTGTCGTCACTAAAGAAAATTTTATAGTCGCTTTCAAAGCGAAGTTGCCCTAAACCAGCACTTAAGCCAGCGATTAATATTAGGCTAAATAAGGCGAGTACTAATCGATACTCTACTAAACGTTCAGGTAAACGTGTAATCATAAAAAATCCTTTTTAGTGGTACTCATTGTTTGTTGGTATCTAGACTACTTACTATCACTAACCTCTCTGTGTCGGTTATCTGTGTCGGCTATCCTGCTTTGCTTTCTCCGCTTCTTCGGCGGCGCGTTTTGCTTCGATCATGGCATGAAAATCAGCCATTTCCTGAATCATCATGTCGGGAGTTTCAAGGCAAATTTGCCCTAATTTACCTGAGCGTAACTCGTTTAAAATAATAGTAGCCGCTTGATGCAGGTCTACTTTACCGCCAGAACGTAAGCAGCCACGTTTACTGCCAATTAATTTAAGTAGCTCTTCGCTGCCTAAGTTCGCACTTTCTAGTTTGTAGCGCTTCTCTAGGGCTTGAGGGTAGTTTTGAGATAAAAAGTCGAGTGCATATAACGCAACTATTTCATACTCCATTGCCGTATCTCTAACCGCGCCCGTAACCGCAAGGCGATAGCCGCAACTCAAAGGCTCTAGTTTTGGCCAAAGAATACCGGGGGTGTCGGAAAGAATAATGCCGTTTTCTAGGTTTATTTTTTGCTGGCGTTTAGTGACGGCAGGCTCATTACCAACTTTAGCAATGGCGCGCCCTGCTAAGGAATTAATTAAGGTTGATTTGCCTACATTAGGAATACCCATAATCATGGCACTAATGGGTTTATCTGAACCTTTTCTATGTGGTGCAAGCTTGCGACACAAGTTATTAATAGTGTTTTTGCGTTCATCAGAGGTTGCAGATAAAGCGAGCGTTTTTACTGTTTCATCTTGTTCAAAGTGCGCTTGCCAAAGTTGTATTACTTCGGGGTCGGCTAAATCTGCTTTATTCAAAATTTTAATATTGGGCTTATCACCTTTTAAATTCTGAATCATAGGGTTTGCACTACTAAAAGGAATTCGTGCGTCTAATACTTCAATCACAACATCCACTTGAGACATGACTTTTTTAATTTCTTTTTGGGCTTTGTGCATGTGCCCAGGGAACCAGTTAATTGTCATGTTTTATGTATGTCCTGCTAAATACTGTGAATAGAGTCGTGGTGAAACTGTAGGCCGCTATTTTGCCATGCTTACACGATTTATCATAATTGAAAAAATATTTATTTAAATCATTCTCCAAAGCCGTCATTACTTTTACAGAAGGCTTTGGAGCACCGAAAGCGATCACCCTCTATTACCCATTGATCGCTACTTCATTTAATTGACGCACTGTTTTGTGCTTTCAAGCGCTGATAGAACGCTAACATTGGTTGTAAAACCTCATTAGGACAATCTTCTTGTAAAAAGTGACCGCACTCTGGGATGGCATGTAGGTCAGCCGTTGGGTGAGCCTTCTTTAAACGAGAAAAGGTATCTTGTACTTCTGGTAGAATTACATCATCTTCTGCGTAGATCATACAAAGCGGTTGATCCATGCTTTCCATGTGTTTAGCGACATCTTTAAAGCCATTGATATGAAGCTTGTGGGCTGTTCTTAATAGGGATTGTCTGTCTTCTTTCGATTTAAAAGGTGCTTGGTAAGCTTGAATGACTGGTTTACTCATACGGTGTTTGTTTTTTACACCGAGTTTCATCGAAAATTTGATACCGCCACTTCGGCTAAACCAATTTTTTATACCCGGTATTAATGTCATTGAGACAAACAACTTTACTGCCCAAGAAAAATCATCATAAACAATGGTATCTAACAAAAGGTATGACGCGACTTTTTTACTGTGTTGTTTTGCCCACCACAAGCCAATTGGACCGCCTAAGTCATGAACAACTAAATGCACGCGTTCAATATTCAATTTGCACAGTAAACTATCTATTATGGCTGAGTGATACTTAAAACTATAACGAGCGTTAGGGTCTTTGTCTGATAGTCCAAAGCCGGGTAGATCTAATGCAATCACATTATTAAACTGGGTGAGTGGCATCATCATATGGCGATATAAAAACGATGAAGTTGGCCAACCATGTACTAATAAAATGACTTCCTTATTGTTAGCATGGGTGCCTGCTTGGAGATAATGGACATTAAAGTCCTGGTCTTCCAAATATAAGAAGTTTGACGATATTCCACCGTCTAATACGGCTGAGTTTTCTTGGTTGGTCACAGTGCTAGCTACTGAATTCATGACTTATCCTCCGATAATGACTTCTCACGCATGATTTTATGATAGATTTTTGGGCTTAGTTTGTGTCCACCGATAAAGAAATTACCTTCAGGTGCTTCGTTAATGATGACCCAAGTGTGGTCTTTCATTTTTTCACCAATCACATCAACAACACAGGCTGTTAAGGCATCAGCTAGTTTCTTTTTCGTCTCTTTATCTAAAGCGCCTTCGACAGTATCGAATTGAATAAGTGGCATATGCTGTTCCTCTTTCTTATAAAAAATAGTTAACAGGTGTTAACTTTGGTTTAAATAAAAACGCCTAAAGGCGCTTTGTGTATTGAGTAAAGGCTAGGTATTCAATCCCTCAAACATTCGATTCATTGATTTCCAATAAAGCGCCTTTAATTGCGTTTCGCTTCTTGGCAGTAATCCACTGACATATAGCGAAAAGAAGCCCACATAAGTTGACAGTAATAAAAGTGAAACTTCACTGGCGCTGTCTTGTTTAAGCACCCCAGCATCCATGCACTCTTGAATTCGTTGGGTATCAAAATCAAACGTTGTTTTTGAGTAAGCACGTAACTCTTCGTGACTAGCTAGCTCGTCACGACTTTCATTTTTAATAAAAATAAGCTCACAATACTTTGGCTGTTCTACCATAAAGTCTAAATAATATTGCACTGAAAGTTTGAAGCGCTCCAATGCAGTTTCACCTTTAAGGGCTGGCTTGAGATAACTCATCAACACGGTAAAGCCCTTTTTAAGAATGATATGGAAAAGCGCTTCTTTATCATTGTAATGGCGATAAATCGCAGTAGGGCTAATGTCAGCACAGAGCGCTATTTTTCGCATTGATAGTCCCTTATAACCATCGCTTAAAAATAAGTCTAAGGCGCATTCCAGGATTCTATCTTTAGTAGGGTTTATAGTCTGGTTCACCCTTATAACATCCATGAAAGGTCAATAAAATTACCGGTATAGAGCGCTCTGAAAATGAAATAAGTAACTAAGCCTGCCGGACCAACCATTAATGCTAAAAATAAAATAGGCAGCATCATAAAGTGCGAAATATCATGTTGTTGTGAGTCCAACACAATGAATAAACCAATTAGCAAATCAAATGCTAAGTAATGCAACCATCCAGCTAAAGCCGCACGACGATTAGTAAACATCTTCACCACACCAGAAAGTGAGGCAAAATCCTTAAAGTTGGGTTGTCTGGCATTATCATCATCAAAGCGTTTGCCAAAGAGAAAAAAGAACGTGTATACAGCGCTGATGACTAGAACAATGGCCATGACGATTACCGGCATATATACCCAAAAAGGAAGGCAGATAAGTACTAACCAGCCGATCATGACTAAGCGACTTTGAAATGTAAAAACAGAAGATAAGGTATCTTTCATAATATAACCTATTTTGAATTTTTAAAAATGTTAACAGGTGTTAACATTAATTTCAAGTATAGATCGTGAAGTTTGAGTAAAGATGGTGACGTTACTAAATGCTGAATAAGTTTTTATTTAGTTTTTATTTAGTTTTTATTTAGTTTTTATTTAGTTTTTATTTAGTTTTTAGTTGGACCAGAAAAGAACCTTTAATTTATTGAGGAAACCTACTGGCTTTGAATATGATGAAATGCCGTAAAGTATTCTTTAATTAAACGATTAGCCCAAGGTTTTGCGGTCAGTCCCTCAAAATAAGCGCAGTGACTACCTCGATCGGTTAAAACTAAAATAACGTTTTCCATTGCTTCAACGCGTGGCTGGTGTTCATAAACATTATCAATGTGGCACACCGGGTCATCTTTGGCATTTAAAATTAGGATCGGAATTTTAATATCATCAAACACTACGGATGGGTTAGAATTTTTCATGTAGTCTTCAGCGCTTTCGTTACCGGCCACTTCATATAAGTGTTGATGAAACTCATGCAAAGTTTGTGTGTCTTTTAAGGCTTCAAATGACGCTAGATGTTGAAACTTATCTGCATTTGGTGTGATAAATAATCGATGCAGTTTCTTGGTCATCATTTTACTGTAAAACGGCACAGCGCGGGTAAATGCATTACGCATATCGTAAGCTGGGCAGTAAGCCACAGCGGCTTTGATCGGAGTATTTGTACCGACGATACCTAAGTAATGAGCCAGCACACCCGAACCAGCAGAAATACCCGTGGCATATAAGTCCGATTGTGGAAAGCGGTCTTGAATATGTTGAACTTGTGCAGCAAAGTCATCGGTATTACCCATTGTGTTAAAGTTTGCTGTGTGTAGATTCATGTCACCATGACCACGGCGTACACAAAGGGCCACACGCCAGCAAAGTACTTCCCTCACGTAGCGTACAAAACCACGCATACTTTGCGGGTTGCCCGATATCGTATGTAGCACTATCATGGTGGGCGTATCTTCAGGTAAGTCTACTCCGAGAAAGTCAACACATACTTTGCCCCCATCCTGCATCATTAATTCATCGTGTAGCTCATACTCTAAGGGCTTTGAAAACCCTTTTATAAAACCGAGAGCAATCAATTGAAAGTGGTTGTTAAATAGCCATGGGGTAGCGTAATAACGATTGTTTAAAGCCTTAGTAGCGGAAATGATAGCTTTGTTCAAAGAGGTCGATTGATATATGAGCGAAGGCTTCTTAGCAACCTTAGCGAAGTAATAAATGGTAGCGAGAACAAGTATTGCTAAGCTTACAAAAAGTAATGTCATAGGATCGGCCTTAGGTGTCATCACGGTAAAGAAGTACATGCTAAAAGAAAAACCTTACACTGTAAAGTTTAAGGTAAACAAGGAGTGCTATCGATGATCCCTGTTTAAGTATGACGTTGCATTGACCTCCTGAACTTACAGCACAAAGCAAACCCCTTTGTAGTTGTATATTTTAAGGCGATTTTGTTTAGCAAAGTCTGAGAAGTTCAGTACTACAATCTAAATGTGCGTTATTTGAACTTGTTTATGAAATAACATGGATATTACGTATAATTTCATTGTGTAATAGTCTATCTACAGTAAATAAGTAATTACTTGTGACTTTTATATATAGCATGATTCAGTGTACTACCCCGAAATTTCACTTCGCTCTGATCACAGTCCAGGCTTGAAAACACAATAAGCAAAAAAACTTAGTGAGAAGTATCATAATGGAGCATACATGCCACGAAACGTAGCAAGTGCATTGGTTTGCATAAATAAGGCATTAGGTTTGGGGTCGTAAAAAGGGTTCAAAGCGCAGATTAGTACGCCGTAGTTTATTATATAACTTAGGTTTTAAAAGAATGGATAAAAGTAAAAAACCAATTGCAATTATTGGTGGCGGGGTAAGCGGTACATATGCTGCTTATGCCTTAAATAGACTTGGGTATAAAAATCTAACTATCTATGAAAAGAGTGATACAACCACACATACAGCTAAATCAAAAAAAATTGATGGAAATTTCGTAGATTTTGCGACTAAATTCATTCCATCAACAAACCTAAAAGGTGACGTATCAGTAAATAAGCTTTATGAGCTTATTGCAGATTTAGGATTTACTAGAATGGAAGCCGCAAAGATCTATTTGTGGGATACAGAAACTAATAAAGAAACTAAGTCTCCTGAAGCGCTTTCAGAATTTGGAAAACTGCGATTATTAAAAGAAATATTAATCGGTTTTTCTGAAGTTACCGCTATTAGTAATTGTAACTCTATTGAAGACGTAATAAAAAAAGGGTTAGTTAATGATGGTGAAACATTAGAAGAATGGGGTAAAAGGAAAAATCTTGTTGCCTTTGCAAAATATACCGCTTATCAAAGCGATCTAATGTCTTGCGGTCCATCGCTAGGGGAAAGTGCCGCTTTTGTATTATTAAGTAGATGCCACTTTGTGGGCGGTGATTATTGGGATATAACTGAGCGGCACCCAATAGTTAAAATACTTGTTAAAAGTAAGTTTATCTCAGAATTGCTTGGTATTAACAATCATGCAGAATTGAATAGTTTTTTTTCATCAAATAAAAAACTAAATACAACTAGATACATTATTGAAGAAGGGTATGAAGCTTTTTTTAAAGCAATGTTAAATAAAAGTAAAGCTATTGTATTAACTGATACCCCCGCGTGTGAAATACAAATAAATAATAATATTGTATCCATTAGTGCCCGTAGTAATGACATTAAGAATTATGATCATGTTATCTTCGCTTGTCCTCCATCAGCTTTTAATAATATTGAGAATAACTTTATACCTACATCTCTCATCCACCCTAATCCTAAAAATAGGATCGTACGCAGTAAAATGATCAGAGTTGATGAGTGGAAAGAAAATTCTAAACCTAGTAAAGGAATACTACTTAATAATAAAAATAATTTATTAATGGCGTCTCATCAAATGAAGGTGACCGGTGAAGTGTATGCCGGCTGTAAGGAAAATAAACAAAGTAATGTGGTAACGTTTCCAATTTATGTTTGTGATGAAGAAAAGGACTATGAAAAGCTATTTAATAATAGCTTAGAAATATTCGGACTTAGAAATAGTGAATCCATTGATCACAAGGATTTTGATTTTCCACGGCCATTAGTCTACGAAAATTATACATCTAGTTTCTATTCTGATTTACGTTCTATTGAACATAAATTTCCAGTTTCTTTCGTTGGAGAATATCTTGCTGGAACCGGTGTTCCTGCTGCAATTAATCAAGTTGATGAGGCTATGATGAAGCTGCGATGATGAATCGTGAGCAGCGTCAGTCCATGAGGTATAGGCCCAATACTAAACTTTAGCCGCATGCCATTAAGTGTCCAGCGCAAGTAAATAGGATGTATATCTGTGGATGCTCTATGAATCTCAAACAACTAGGCGAAGCTACGAAATTAATGGGTTTACCATTCATAAAGTGCTAAATAGCTCTCGGGATGACACTACACTCGACGAAATAGGTAGTCGTCCATATAGCTTCCGTTTCTGTTGACTGGTGCATGGTGTTCCAGAACTAACTGATCGCTAACATTAACGAGCTCGTTTTCCTCTAAACAAAAACGTCGAGAGAAATTGTTTTCGAGATGATGTTTCAAGCTAAAGGTGCTAATCAGCAATTTCCCTCTAGGACGAAGTAGCGATACCAGCAACGGCCAGTAGGTGGTCTTTGGTTTAAAGTGTGCAATCACAATGTTATCAAACGTACCGAGGCAGGAGAGAATGGCCGGTTGGTCCAAGTCTACTAAGTAGGTATTTACCTCCAGATTCAGCTCTTGAGCAAAGAAGGTTAATCGTTCCAGTGCGACGCCGGATATATCGGTGGCCGTGACGGTGAATCCTTTTGAGGCGAGATAGAGGCTTACCGCGCCATCACCACTGGCTACATCAAGGACAGTTCCGGGAAGGAGTTGGTCAAAGCTCTCTTCAATAAATTCGGGCGTATTGGGTTGTTTCATGGGGCGTTTGCTAAAGCGTGTATTCCAGCGTACCCGATCTTCTATCACAGAATATTATCCTCATCTATTTTTGGGGAGGTTATAAGCTATACCCACAGTCCAGTTAGGGGCTTAGCGCAATTGCTAAGTTTAAAAATAATAACACGATAACAAACGGAACGAGTTTGAAAAAGAGGGTGTAACTATTTGTAATTGTTAGGAAGGAAGTCGTCTGCTATTTAGCGTAAAGCTGTCTCCAGAAAAAATACTTTAAATGTGTCTAAATTGATTAAATTGAAGATAAAGCCTTAATCTAAACATGTCTGCTAATGGTGCTAAACCGTAGTTTTCTCATCACATCTCTTTACTTTATTGCAATATTCATCGTTGAAGGCTGATACGGTCGGTGATTTTTTATGCAAGCTAAAGTCCAAAATATTACTGATCTCTGTGAACATTGGCTAGCTATTTCAGTTTTTTTACTAGTTGTTTTATTGAATTTGATAATTTGCATAGCTCCATATAACTGCTCTGTAAGTAGCATAAAATAAGGGTTTTAACGAATTGCATAGCTTTAGTTTGTATTTGCAATGCCTATTTTATCGACAATAACTTCTTATATCATTAATTTAGCTCTCCATAGATATGTGACCATTTTAGCTACCCACATATCATTCAAAAAATTCGGAGACTCTATGCATAAACTATATTTATCTTCAATCTTGGCTGCGACCATTTCTATCTCTCTTCTATCAGGTTGTAGTGGTGATGGTGACGATGGCGCTGCTGGTGTCGCTGGTGCCGCAGGCGCTAACGGCTCAGACGGCCAAGACGCTACGGCTGGCGATTCCATTTTAACAACTTCAGGTTTTGCCTTTCCAAGTGACGCTATTTTCATCGCACCTGATGCTGTAGATGGCGATAACATAACAGATGATATTAATTTGGCTATTTTTAATGCCTTTACAGGTGGCGATACGGATGCAACCTTCGTTTTACCAAAAGGCTCATTTGTTGTAGATGATACGGTTACGATTACTAATGGTGACGGCTTAACCTTAACGGGTTATGGCATTAATGAAACTAAATTAGACTTCACGACAGCAACGTCAGCTGATGATGCTTTCCGTTTTGAAGGTGGTACCGATTTAACGATTCGTGACTTTGGTGTTTATGAAGCAAAGAAAAATGGCATCAAAATAGTTGGCGCTAATGGCGTACATATCGCTTATAGCGCAACAGTATGGGAAGGCGAGTTAGATGAAAGTAATGGTGCTTATGGTTTATATCCCCTAAACAGTACAAACATATTGATTGAAGATAGTTATGCGCGTGGTTCTGCAGATGCGGGTATCTATGTGGGTCAGTCGAGCAATATTGTTGTTCGTCGAAATGTGGCGAAAGAGAATGTAGCAGGTATCGAAATTGAAAACTCCTTTAATGCAGATGTATACGATAATTTAGCAGTAGGAAATACCGGTGGAATATTGACATTTGACTTGCCGGGTTTGACTCAGGCTTTCGGTGGCAATGTACGTCTATTTGATAACGTACTTTATGCTAACAACGCTGAAAACTTTGCAGGTGGCGGTGCTGTATCCATTGTTCCACCAGGAACAGGCATACTAATTTTCGCAACAAGTAATGTGGAAGTTTATAACAATCGAATGACGGACAATGAAACGTCCGCAATTGAAATAGCCAGCTACTTTTTAAGTGATGACGATGTTGCCAATTATGTTGTGGGTGATGGTTCTGGTAACTATGAAGCGACCATGGTAAATGGCTGGTCGCCGTTAGTGAAAAATATTTACCTGCATGATAATACGGTGCAACGCTCTGGTGCTGACCCTCGTGGTAGTTTGATTACTGATATTGTAAATGGTTATACCTTAATGAAAGGGGAGATGATGCCGGCTGTTCTTTATGGTGGTATTGGTCAAGTACTTGATGATGTAGGGGCCATCGCAGGATTTGGTTTAATTCCTGTTTCAGACTCCGCTACGACTAAAGCCGCTGCAGCTAATGTTGACTTGAGCTATGACGGTTATACCGCAGGCGAGCAAATTTGTGCGAGTAATAACTTTAATGCGAATAGTGCCGCTGACACCATGGAATTTACGGATGTCAATATTGGTCAAGTCTATACTGCGGACCCGAGTACGCCAGATTTGGCTTCGGATACGCTGCAGGGAAATACAACTTTACTGAGTTGTACCCAACCACGTTTGTCCGCTGCTGAAGTTACTTTTAAAGGTAAAGTATACGGCTGTACCGGAGATGACTTAGTCGCACCATCCTGTTCTCTTTAGTCAATTAGCTTAGATGAGTTGCTTTTATTTTATTAGCAACTCATCCGGAGTGCTCGTCTTACAAATTTAATTGTTCAAAAACGACTACATTCATTTTGTATATTAAATGATAGATCTACCTACCATTAGATCATTTTAGTACATTCAGTAGAGGCTGTTTAATATGACACCTATTTATAAAACTATTTTTCAGACACTGTCGGTAGCATTTGTTGCCGTGGGTGTTATTTCTTGCGGCGGCAGTAGTGGTTCATCAAGCGGAAGTGATGGTTCAAGTTCTGCCATTCTTAATGCAGGGGCTGGAGCCCCAACGGAAGTCGCGGGTGATTGTGATGCAAATACATCAGGTGTTAATTGGGATGCCCTGATGGATACTAATTGCCCAAATTTATCTGACTATAATTTGTTTAAAAATGAGGCAGACCCCACTGCTAGTCCAAATACCGGTGGTGTGCCTTATGATTTAAGCGTGCCTTTATTTACTGATTATGCGTCTAAATATCGGTTTGTCTTTATTCCTGAAGGCATGACTGCAACCTACACTGAAGCGGAGGTTATGGACTTTCCTGTCGGAACGGTGTTAGTAAAAACCTTTGCAATGCCAGAAAATACATCCTTTCGAGATGGCGCTGAGCTAGTGATTGAAACACGTTTGCTTATTCATCGTGCAACAGGCTGGACGGCTTTACCTTACTATTGGGATCCAGTAGATAATGGCACTGATGCGAAATTAGCCCCTTTAGGTGAAGATATTCCAAACATAACGACTAACCATAATGGTGAGGATTTGGATTTCACCTACAGTGTACCTGATTGGACGGCATGTACATCATGCCATGGGAAGTTGTCATCTGGAAAATCTACATTTATTCCGATCGGTCCTAAGGCTCGATTCCTGAATAAAGATTACACTTATGAAAATGCCCAAGTGGCGAATCAATTAAGCTATTGGGCTGATGGTGGCATTTTGGAAGGTTTGCCTACAGATATGTCAACGGTTATGGAAACGCCTTTATTTGATGATACGGTTGTTGCTAGTTCGCTGAGTGATGATGAATTACATAATACCGCGAAGGCTTACTTAGATGTTAACTGTGCCCATTGCCATCGTAATGAACTAACGCTTGGCACTGGTTTTTCTGGTCCTGCAGGTAGTAGTGGTTTACAGGTGGAATATAACCGAGAGTATGCTGATAACCCCGCTAAGTTTGGTACCTGTAAAGTTGCAGTTGCTGGCGGACATGGTGATTATCCTTATGATGTAATTCCTCAAAATGCTGATGACTCTTACTTGCTCTTTAGAATGAGCACCAATGATTCAAGGCACCGCATGCCAGAGCTGGGTCGAGCAACTGTTCATGGGGAAGGTGTAGCTTTGATCGAAGCATGGATTAATAGCTTACCAGCAGCAAGCTGCACACCATCGTAACTGTTATCTAAAGTAGTAAAAACCGATCAAATGATCGGTTTTTTGGGTTATTAAGGCTCAAGAATAAATAATCGGGATCAAAGTAGAGTGACACTTACTTAAGTGTACCGCCTGCTATTTGAGATAATAATATAATTTATAGCGTGTGCTTGTACTCCGAAAATTCGATGGAAAGTCCAAAGCGCTACTCATGGTCAGAGTAATAGAAGCATTCGGGATGCAGAGTAAACAAATTGCCTGTAATATTTGAAATAATTCGATTTGTTGTAATTAGGTATTCTAGAGAATGGAACAGTTAGTTAAATCTGCACAACAATATGCCACTCAGGCTCATTCACAAATAAATCATTTGAGAAAATATACCGACCAGCCTTATCAAATTCATTTGAAACGGGTGGCTCAAATCGTGTCTGAAGTAACTGATGATCCTGAAATTATTGCCGCCGCTTGGTTGCATGACACTGTTGAAGATACTCCCGCTACGTTTGAAGATATTGAATTGAATTTTGGTGCTCGGGTGGTTCAGTTTGTATTTGACCTAACGGATGTGAGTCGTCCTAGCGATGGAAGTAGAGCTCAGCGTAAGGCTATTGATCGAGAGCACCTTAGGCAAGCGTCAGCAGCGGCTAAAACTATAAAATTGGCTGATCTGATAGATAACTGTGCCGATATTTGTAAGCACGATGAGCGTTTTGGGCGAGTGTTCGTATCAGAGATGCAACAGTTATTGGTTCACTTAGTTGATGGCGATGCACGCCTTTATAAACGTGCTGATCGACTTTGTAGTAAATGGGCTGAAAAGTGGTCGATACTGCCTTCTGCAGAAATTACTTGGGCAGAGTCTCCTGTTTCTAATGCAACGAGTACGCTTTTTTCATCACGAAAATTACAACGCCTGTTTGGAAAAGTATTCTGTGCCCGAGATATTGCAGAATCACTGCCCTCTTATGATTGGGATATAACTGAAAGAGAGTCATTGCATCGCTTGAGGGCTAGCACTGTACCCGTTATAGGTTTAAGAAAAGCAGGCCATGTTTATGGTTATGTATTACTTGATGAAACAAACAAAAAACCGGCCTGTCTGAAAAGACGTTTTATGGATACGCAATTGGTTGATATTGATACGCCATTACTCAGTGTGATTGCTGTACTTGTGCATCATCAGTTTTGTTTTGTAATGAGCATGGGGCAGGTGGCAGGGGTCATATCTAGAAACGACATTCAAAAACCGGTCGTTCGAATGTGGCTTTTTGGTTTAATTACGTTAACCGAGCAATATTTGGCCGATCAAATTAAAATGGTTTGGCCTAATGACCAATGGGTTAAATTTGCGGGTGATGCACGACTTGCCAAAGCGAAGCAGCTTAAAGCAGAACGAGAGCGAAGAGGGCAGCATTGTGAGTTACTAGACTGCTTCCAATTATCTGATAAAGCGTTTATTTATATGAGTGAGCCTAGTCATATAGAAGAATTTGGTTACACCTCTAAGCAAGAGGCAAAAAAAGCAATTAAAGAATTTGAATCGTTACGAAATAATTTAGCGCATGGGCAAGATATAGTGTCTTATGATTGGCCTCAAATAATACGTATGACCACGCGAGTTAACGAAACCTTATCAAGGTATTGAGTCGAAACTATTGCGGAGGCCGATGGGGTGAGTAGATGTCTAAAATTCAAATTGGAATGTTTAAGTATAGACTTATACATTCTGCTAGGCTGCTACTTTAATGGTTGTCGCATAATATAAAATGATACGCCGCAACCGATGCAGCTTAATAAAACTACCGCCCAAAGTTTTGCGATAATCAGCATTGAAATACTCATGCCCACCCATAAAAATATTAGAACTCGGGTTCTAACATGTCGTTCAATTCCTCCACCGTTTTGCCAAACCAATATAAAGGGACCGAGCTTTGGATGGTTCATTAACCATGTGTGGAAACGGTTAGACGAACGAGAGAAAAGCCATGCTGCTAATAGTAAAAAAGGGGTGGTGGGAAGTAAGGGTAAAAAGATACCAACTACGCCAAGTATGACGCAAAGACAACCCAGCGCGGCCATAAAAACATTGAGGCTATTTTTCATATTGCTCGTTAAAAAGTGAAAAGTTACTGAAGCATAGCTGATAAGGTCATAATTTGCATGGACACTTGCGTGAGGACACAAGATAATGTCAGCTTATTTTAAATTGAGACCTTTCTACGACTACTGTATGGGCAAAGGTCTTCTGTTATAACGTTAGCCAAGAGAGTCATCATGCAAATTTCAAAAGATAAAATAGTTACCTTTCATTACCGCCTTCAGGATGAAAAAGGTATTGAAATTGAATCGTCACATGCAGGAGACCCGATGGCTTACCTGCATGGTCATGGCAATATCATTCCAGGTCTTGAAAAGGGTATGGAAGGGAAGAGTGCTGAAGATGTGTTTTCTATCACCGTTGAAGCTAAAGATGCTTATGGTGAACGTCAAGAAGACGCAAAGCAGCGTATCCCGTTAAAGCACTTAAATGGCGATAAACGATCAAAAGCTAATTTAAAACCGGGTATGGTGGTATCGATTAATACAGAAGAAGGTGCTAAACAAGTGATTGTTATTAAAGCGGGTAAGTTTAATGTCGATGTGGACGTTAATCACCCGCTAGCAGGTCAAACGTTAACATTTGATGTGGATGTTCAAGGTGTTCGAGATGCCACTGCTGAAGAAGTTTCACATGGGCATGCTCATGGTGTAGGCGGTCATCATCACTAAGTGTCTAGCATTAACAAGTGCTAATGATTCGACAATAGCGCTTTCTGATAAAAACAAGTAACGTATTAGGTTTTGAACGATCTACAATTAGCTCTTTAGGAATATAGAACATGAAGAAAACCCTCATCGCCTTATTAGTAGCTGGGGCAAGCACTTATAGCTTTGCGGCTGAACCTCTTAAATCACTTGAAACGCAAGAACAAAAAGTGAGCTATAGCTTTGGCTTAGTGTTTGGTAAGCGTATGACAAATGATTTGCCAGACTTAAATGTTGATGTGTTTGTTCAGGGCTTAACCGATGCTTTTCAAGGCAAAGCGCAATTATTAACGGATGAGCAAGTAGGTACAATTCTGGAAGAGTTTCAGCGTGATATGCAGCAGAAGCAGGTTGAGCAAGTGCAGGAAGAAGGCGCTAATAATAAAAAGGTAGGGGCTGAGTTTTTAGCTCAAAACAAAGATAAAGAAGGCGTTGTTACATTAGAGAGTGGTCTTCAGTATAAAGTACTAACTGAAGGTAAAGGCACGCAGCCAGGCGCTAAAGATGTGGTTAAAGTTCATTACACTGGTTCATTAATCAATGGTCAGGTGTTTGATAGTTCTGTTGAACGTGGTGAGGCGGTTACATTTCCTGTTAATGGCGTTCTTGCAGGCTGGACTGAGGCGCTACAGTTAATGCCGAGCGGTTCAAAGTGGCAGTTATTTATTCCTGCTGAATTAGCGTATGGTGCGAATGGTAACCGTTCAATTGGTCCAAATGAAACTTTACTTTTTGATATTGAACTTATCGGTATCGAAAAGAAAAACTAATCAGCATTTAGGTTTAGATTCGTAAAAAGCCCAGCTGGAAACAGTTGGGCTTTTTTGTGTGTTCGCATAAGATAGGCATGAGGCCATTAGGGGAAAATAAAGGGGCTTAAGCTAATGTAGGGCTTAAGTGTAATAGGCAGCCACTTCCCGCTAGGGTTAAACGATAAGTGGTTGTGCTTTTACCATCGCTTGTATTTTGAACTCTTTCTAACACGCCTTTCTCGATTAAAAAATCTAGCATCTCAATACTTAATTCTTCGAAACGTGCCTTTGCTGCTATTTCAGCTTGAGTAGCCGCTTCTTTAAAGGAGTACATTGCACGCATAACAGCGGCTTCTTTCTCTGAAATTTCAGGAATAGGGCCTGAATAGTATGGGTACTGATTTTCAGGAAAACGTCCATAAATTGTTTTATATGATGCTTGAATCGCTGCGATATCAGAGGTTTTATCATCTGTTAACTGGTAAGTATGAAACACACCAGAAACCTTTGTGCGGTAGTCAACTTGTGCTAAGAAGATAGGTAATCCACAGTCTTTGGCAACATGGTAAAAACCAGTTTTCCATTTATCGACTTTTCCTCGTGTGCCTTCTGGCGTGAACAAAAAGAAAATACGTTCGTCTTTGTGGCGTTCAACAAATGTTTTAATTAAATCGACTTGTCCTTTACCTTTTGACGAGCGGTCTATTGGAATGCCGCCCATCCAGAGCATTATAGGTCCCATAACAGGAATACGACACCAACTCTCTTTGATTGAAAAGTACATTTTTACATCAATTAGAATTGCGGCGCCCATTGCATAGACTATATCCCAGTTAGATGTATGTGGCGCGGCAATCGTAATGCCTGCACCTTCAGGAGATACAGGCGTGGTTTTCCAACCAAACACTTTAAACCAGACGGTGAAAAAGAACTTGAGGACATATTTAAAAAAGATGCCGTCGAAGATTGTTTTGTCGCGTATTTCTAATGCTTTTTTAGCCATAAAACTACAGTACCGTAAGTGTTGTATGTAAGGTTTTTAAATGAACACAATTTAAGGCGAAGATTATAACATAAAACCATTCTAAGCTTGCGTAGCTTTTTTGTGGTAAATTGTAGAGATATTATTAAGTTTTTTTTTGTTAATAAATAGCCTTAAAAGCATAAGTAAAAACCTATTTATCTATTGATTAAGAAGGTCCATATGACTAAAACTGTGATTAGCTTTGAGTTTGAAAAAGAAACAAAAAATAGTGTGCGGTATAAAGAAATCCCTGAAGCGGGCAAAGCGCCTATCGTCGGGTCTTTATATGTTCAAAAGTGGTTTGCAGGTGATACTAAAACACTATCGATGACGATTGATAAAAAAGATTGAGAGTAATGATTTAAGTGGTTCTGGGGGTTTACAAATTAGAGTTTAAACGTTTGTGTTAAGCCGTCAGATGTCAGTACAATTATTTTTTTCTTTGAATCAATAATGCTGGATATAGCTTTGCTTGCTGCGCCTCCATAAGCTTTTCTAGGAGTTGCTTGCCACGTTCCGCTTTCTTTTCCTGATTTAATATTCCAACGCTTTATTTCGCCCTGAAAGGTACCTACGTTTAAATAGTTTTCATCTTCTGAAAACGTTGAGGCGGTATAATTTGTATAGCGATTGGGTGTACTGAATTTTATATCGCCTGTTTTGGTCTTCCAAACAATCGAGTCTTCACGCTGTGCTGTGGTAAATGCAAGTTCTCCAGAGGCTGATATTGCGACATTTTTGATCTGATTCTTGAGGGGCATTGAATAGATTAACGCTCCTTTTTTTAAGTCCCATACTTTTGCTGTTTTGTCATCGCTGCCAGTGATGCCCGTTAAGCCATCTTTGCTCAGGCCTGTGGAGCGTACTTCGGCTTCATGTTTGAAGTTATGTATTGATGAACCTTGATTCATGTTGAAATAGCTTACGCTTCCGTCTCGCAAGCCCATTAAGGCTTTGCTACCATCCCAATTTAAAGTAATGCTAATGATTCTGTTTGGAGCTTGCCAGAACTGTGTTGATTTGCCCGTTTCTGTACTCCATAGCACCATGTTGTCTTCAACAGTTGTAACCGCATATTTGCCATTGCCTGAAATGGAGGCTGCTCGAATGGAACTTAGTTCTCCTGCCGCATGGTTCCATGAAAATAAACGTTCATTACTTTTCAGGTCCCATAAGCTGCCTCCATGATGAATAGAGCCAATAACAGCAAGTTCAGCATTGTGCGAAAGCGCGCCACTAAGTAGTCCTTGAGTGGCAAGCTGAAATTGTGTTTCTGGGCCGTTGGTGCACGAAGCGATTAAGCAGATAGTTGTTATTAGGGCGAATAATTTTAAACGTCGCACATGACATCCTTCAATGAACTTTATTTAGGGAGTTATATTTCAGTATTTAGTATAGCGTGGTGTGTCAGAAATGTGAGGTCTTTTTGAGGAGGAAAAAAAGAGGATTAGAAAGGAAGCAAATGTATTTGCTTCCTTTGCTATAGTTGCTCAGCGTAAGGCTAAACATCATTAAGCAGCAGTGTTTGCATGCACTTTATGTAACGATTCAATTAGGTTGTCTTCAAGTGAAAATCGATCTTCAAGTGTTTTACCTAGTTCTTCAAGCTCGCTAATTAAGCCTTCAATGCCATCGTCTACTTTATGAATTTCATCAAAACGATCATTGAAGTTTAACGCGACTTCAGTAGATGCTTGAATCAGAGGGATGATTTTTTTTGCGAGTTCGATACCGCCATCATCGTACTCTGCTGCTTCTGCTACCAGTTGTTCATAAACTTCAAAATGACCAACAGAAACATAGTCGACAAGTATTTGGCAAAATGATTGGAATTTCTCAGCTTTATTTTCTTCCGAGCTTCCTGGATTAACCGAAATATCGCATAAGCCAACAATCAATGATTTTCTTTCTAAAAGCCATTTGTCTATAAGGTCGCTGACGCCACCCCATCGCTCTGCTGCATTTTTGCAATTATCGAGCATTATTTACCCCTTACCTACTACTAAAGTTGAATCTTATATAAAGCCTCTGTGTCATAAATACACAGGGCTTAATGTTATTTTAATACTGATGTTAATGCATCAAAAGATCTGAATTGAACTCGAAGCACATTAACCGTATGTCTAAAAACTAACGAATTTGCCGCACAGACGCAACCTATTTTTTATTTTAAGCTTGCTCATTTCTTTTTCGAAGCAGAATAAAAAGTGATAAAATGGCAATGCCAAAGAATGCGATTAAACTCCAAGCGGGAATTGAGAGGTTGAATAGCGTCCATTGTACTTTTGCACAATCCCCCGTTCCGCGTAGAGACATTTCAATCACTTCTAATAGTGGAAATACATCGATCATGTAGTCGATACCTGGGCCACAGGCGGGTACTTGATCTTCAGGTAGGCTCTGAAGCCAGAGTTGGCGGATAGCAATGCTTGCGCCTCCAATAGATATGAGAGTGAGGAAAAAAGCGTAAATTTTTTGCCCAATGTAAGCAGTGTTGTGCAATACAGCTATGATCGCGAGTACGCCAAGTGCTATAAATACAGCGCGTTGCATCATGCACATTGGGCAAGGGTTCATCTCTTTAAAAGGCGAGATTAAAATTGCAGTACTTAATAACGATGCGCACCCTATAAATATGAGTAAAAAAAGTAGTCTCGGTTTAGCTAATGTCATGATTTTTTCCATAAAGATTAATATGTGCTTTTTAATAGCCTTTTATTTCAAGGCATTACTTGCATACTTATTTGTATTCTTGAACAGACTGGTGGTTGAGTAAATAGTTTTGTTTGAGAATTAATGTGTTGTAATGTGCTAATGGCATTAACTGAGTAGGCAATATTATTATTCGAGCCTATAATCAGAAATTGATATTTTAAAACTTAGAGGAGAAATGAATATCTTTATCAACAGATTTTTATGGGTGTTGTGTCTGACTTTTACCCTTTTGGGGAATGTTTGGGCTGAAGAAGATGAAGAGGCAGCTGTCGCACCTTCGGTCGCGCAGTATCACAATCTATCTCCCTCTTTTGTCGCTAATTTTGGCTCTAGCAACTCTAAAAAGTTGAAATTTGTTAAAGCGGATGTGTCTGTCAGAGCGACTAATACAGAGGCAATCACTGAGGTGATGAATCATGACGCTTTGGTGAGACACCAAATAGTAATGCTTCTAAGTCGCCAAACAGAAGAGACCTTGTCAAATCCTGCAGGGCAAGAAGCTGTCAGAATAGAAGCATTAAATGTAGTTAAAGCTGCATTAAAAACTGAGACAGGAAGTGAGCAGATAGAAGATCTGTTTTTTACGAGTTTCGTTGTTCAACGATAGAAAATCTCAATAATAGAGAATCTAAAGTTTAAACGCTTTAATAATATAAATGCATAACTTATCAGCTTATCCTACTTTAGAATGAAGCTGATTTGTTCAGGCTGTTTTTACTTCAGGTCTTTGTAATTCGCAAACATCAAAACCATCTTCCCAGCCGGCTTCCCAAGCTGCTTCAACGATTTCACCTGTATAAGGGCTATTGTTATTATCCATGCCCATCACTCCTGCCATATAGCCTTGTTGATAGGCCTTGTTGAGAGAGTCTATATCCCAGTATAAAGAAAAGTCTTTGGCCATTTGGCCTCTCCTTCCGTTTAAACTGCCTTCCACTTTCACAAGTAAACTGATAGTTGTAGTTAAACCATTAGTTATTTTGATAAAATATTTTCGGCTGTAATAAAATAGCAGGAAACCCTGCTACACATAAATTGCATTAATGTCTGCTAAAGCAGATTCTGTTGGTTGTTTTCTACAAAATTAAGCTGAGTGTATCCCCAGTTTCTTAAGCTCCCTACAAGCGTAAAAAACACCTTATTCGTATTATTTTATTTAATTGTTTTACATTAGTGCAACGTTAATAACTCTGCCAGAAATAATTATTCCAAATTTCGACTAATGCCTTTGTTTTCGTACAAACATTAACAAATAGAAATATTTACTTTCGACCAGTAACAAACTATCACAAGGAGTTTGAGGCAACAAACTGAAAGAGTCGAAAAGAGAAGGGTTACTCATATTTAATTTTTAGTCGGGACTTTGTGCACACCTAAAATGCAAAGGCGCGCACAAAAGCAAGCTAGGAACTATTACTTCGTTTGATAGTCACGCATGAATTTATCAAAAGAGAGCGTGTCGTTTAGTTTAATATTGTTTGCTTCGTCAAATGAATGTTTAGCCGCCGCTATAAAGTTTGTTGAATTATCCAGCATGCTTTGAGTGAGAGATATTTTATGTTTTTTCGATAACTCGCCTGCAAAATCTAACCAAGAGGCTGACTCTTGCTTCATTGTCGAAAGTACCTGTGCAGAAGGGCTTAGCTCAGGAGAGTGTATTTTTTCTTGCTGCTCGTTTAATGTATTTTGGTAACGCTGATCACCCTCTGCCTTGTCGAGTACTTTAGCTAATGAAGACATACTTTCTAATAACTGCTTGCCGCAGGTTTGCATGAGTACTTCACCGTTATGGCATTTTATGGTTAGGTCTGGTCGTCTACCTTCATTGACGACTAAATCGAAGTTATGGTCGAGCGTTTTACATTCTTCATCATTAATATAGGGGGAGTCAGTGAGTAGGCAATGCAGCAGGAAGATATCCATAAAATCAACTTGCTGAGGTGAAATACCTAAAGGTAAGAAGGGGTTAAGGTCTAAGCAACGGACTTCGATATACTCAACGCCACGTTCATTTAGTGCATGCCGAGGTTTTTCATTTGAACTTGCGCTGCGTTTTGGGCGAATAGAGCTGTAATACTCATTTTCAATTTGTAAAATATTCGTGTTCAACTGAATAAACGTATTATCTTTCTTAGTTCCTATCGCTTCATAAGCAGGGTAAGGTGTAGTGATTGCTTCCCCTAAAGTATAGGTGAAGTTATCTAGCGTGTTAAAACATATGGCTAAGGATGATTGGGCGTTGCTCTGATAGCCTAAATCGCCCATTCTGAGGGACGTCGCATAAGGTTTGTAAAAAGTACCTTGATCATCAAAAGCTTCTAACGTGTGCTCTTGGCTATCTAGAAAGCTTTTGTCTAGCGCTGGCGATGCGCCGAATAGATACATTAATAGCCAAGAATTGCGTCTGAAGTTTCGAATTAAGGCAAAGTATTGCTCAGATTTAAAATCTTGTAGCGAAAGTTCGTTTTGAGGGTCCTTCAAGCTTTTAAGGTCAGGCCAAAAATCATCACTAATCGAAAAATTATAATGAAGCCCCGCAATGCTTTGCATGATACGACCATAACGTACACCTAAACCTTGGCGATAAACGTGTTTAAGTTGGCCTAAGTTTGAATTACCAAATTCAGCGATACGTATGCTGTCGTTGCCATCCAAGCGGCACGGCATACTACCCGCCCAAAGTAATTCCTTGTTGATATTGTTGGCAACATACTGATGAGTTTTCTCTAGTGTGCTTAATAGCGCTTCACGAGATTTTTCAACAGGCGTGATTAGCTCAAGAAGTGCTTCTGAGTAATCGGTCGTAATTGAAGGGTGGGTAAGCGGATGGCCAAGCGCTACAGGGTGGTTTGACTGTGAAATGTCGTGATTTTCACTAGCTCGTAAACCTTCTTTTTCAATACCTCGCCCGACAGGAATACCTTTAGCGCAGACATAGTCTTCAAGTTTTGATAATTTATCGTCATAGCTTACAGATAAATCGCTTGCCGAAATGGTGGGTGCTGTCATTTTTCTATCCTGTCTGTGTACCAATATGGCCAAGTCGCAATTATAACGACTATCTCATTTGAGATAAGCTAATAAGTAAAGTTCTTTCCTAAATCTAATGGAATACTTATTTCCATTTACTAAACGTTATTACTTTGCTTTATTAAAGGCATTTGCTAAGGCCCCTGCCATAGCTGAATTTGTGGGTGCTTTTGTCTGTGTTTGAGCTGGTTTAGGGCGCCCATTTTGTGACGGTTTTTTCTGTTGGGGTTCTCGGCCTTTCTCCGTTGGTGTTGCTGTTGATTCGTCCGACATTCTCATACTCAAAGCGATACGCTTACGTTGTAATTCAACTTCAATGACTTTCACCTTAACAATGTCGCCAGTTTTAACAACTTCACGCGGGTCTTTAACGAACTTGTCTGTTAATGCTGATATATGCACTAAGCCGTCTTGGTGAACACCTATGTCGACGAATGCGCCAAAGTGAGTGACGTTGGTAACTGCGCCTTCGAGAATCATACCTGGCTTTAAGTCTGACATTTTCTCAACGCCTTCTTTAAACTCTGCGAATTTAAATTCAGGGCGCGGATCTCGGCCAGGTTTGGCTAATTCGCCTAAGATATCTTTCACGGTGATTAAACCGGTGCTTTCTGTGACAAAATCATTGGCAGAAAGTTGCGTAAGTAATGAAGTATTACCGACTAATGCCTCAATCGAAAGTTTGCTTTTCTTTGCGATGGCTTTAACGGTGTTGTATGACTCAGGGTGAACAGAAGAGCCATCTAATGGATTGTCACCCGCCCGAATACGTAAGAATCCTGCGCATTGTTCGTACGCTTTAGGGCCTAATCTAGGAACTTTTTTTAGTGTGTCGCGTTTAGTAAAACGCCCATTTTGGTCGCGGTAATCAACAATGTTATTGGCAATGGTTTGGTTTAAACCCGATACTTTTTCGAGTAAGGGGGCGGAGGCGGTATTTACATCAACACCCACGGCGTTTACGCAATCTTCAATGATGGCAGTTAAGCTGCGATTGAGCTGAACTTGGCTGACATCGTGCTGGTATTGTCCTACACCGATTGCTTTTGGTTCTATTTTAACGAGTTCTGCAAGTGGGTCTTGCAAGCGTCGAGCGATTGAAACTGCGCCACGAATCGTAACGTCTAGGTCAGGAAATTCTTTAGAGGCTAACTCTGAAGCAGAGTATACCGATGCCCCCGCTTCGCTGACGGTAATACGGGTTAGTTTTAGGTCAGGGTAACGTTTCATGACATCAATCGCGAGCTTGTCTGTTTCGCGTGAGGCGGTACCATTACCAATGCTGAGTAATTCAATTCGGTGTTTTTTACACAGTTTGGTAATGGTTTCGATGGATTCATCCCATTGGTTTCTGGGCGCGTGTGGGTAAATGGTAGCATGATCAACATGTTTGCCTGTTTTATCAATCACGGCCAATTTAACGCCTGTCCGTAAGCCCGGGTCTAGGCCTAATGTGACTTTGTCGCCAGCGGGTGCTGCAAGTAATAAATCTTTCATATTGTCACCAAAAACGCCAATAGCGACTTTTTCAGCCGCATCTCTTAAGCGACCCAATAAGTCTGTTTCTATATGTAAGTTTAGTTTTACGCGCCATGTCCACCGTATGACATCTTTGAGCCACGCATCAGCCGCGCGACCTTGGTCTTGAATGCCGAAGTGAGCTGCAACTTTTCTTTCACATGGATGAGGGGTTGACCGATCGGAAGGGTTGTAGTTTTCTGCCGTGATACTAATGTTTAGTACGCCTTCATTACGGCCTCTAAAAAGAGCGAGAGCTCGATGTGATGGCACTTTTTTGATTGCTTCTTGGTAATCAAAGTAATCTCGGAATTTTTCGCCTTTAAGCTTTTCAGCTTCAATAACTTGGCTTTGTAATATCCCTTGCTCCCAGGTATCGTTTTTGAGTCGCTGTAGTAAGCCCGCATCTTCGCTGAATTTTTCCATTAATATAAATTTTGCACCGTTTAATGCACTTTGTGTATCTTCAATGTTCTTTTCAGTATTGATAAATGTTTTTGCGTGGGTTTCAGGGTCAAGGTTGGGTTGTTCATATAGCGCAAGCGCTAAGGGTTCTAGACCCGCTTCAATCGCGATCTGGCCTTTTGTGCGTCGTTTTGTTTTGAAAGGAAGGTATAAATCTTCTAATTCGCCTTTTGTTTCGGCCGCCTGTATTTGTTTTTCCAGTGAATTATTGAGTTTTCCATGCTCACTAATACTCTTAATAATCGTCGTACGGCGGGCTTCTAACTCTCTCAGGTAACGTAAACGCTCTTCTAATGTCCGTAATTGAATGTCATCTAATGCGCCAGTGGCTTCTTTTCGGTAACGTGCAATAAATGGAATAGTCGAGCCTTCATCAATCAATTCAATGGTCGCATTAACCTGCTGTGTTTTGATTTGAAGCTCGCGTGCTATTTTCTGAGCGATTTGAGTTAAAGCGTTATTTGTCGTGACCTTATCCATGAAATACCTAAAAAATCCATATAGCGGGTGAAAAGAAGAACGAATAGCGTAGGTTGAAAAGCTAATAATGGAGGCGGTATTTAAAATTTAAACCCCTTAATCTATGCAAAATGAACACATTTATATAGCTTTGATTAAAGGCTGTTCTATTTTGTGTTTAGGGGCGAAACTACTTTGTGATTAAGGCCAGAACCAGAGCCCAAAGTTCTGAAAAGTCATTCACAACGACTTCTGGTTTGTCTGGGTAGCGTTCATTACCAGGGAAAATTTTCTTCAACCAGCCTTGATCCCATTGTGCCCCGTTAAAAAAAACTGAGGTGACTCCCGCAGCATTGGCGGCAATCATGTCAGTTGTGCTGTCTCCGACATACCAGACATTTTTTGTTGCCGGGTAACCTAATTTTTCACAGGCTTTAAAAACCTGATCAGGGAAAGGCTTTCTTTTTTGTGTGTCATCACCACAAATATCAACATCGAATAACTCGGCCCAGCCAGTTTCTTCTACTCGCTGCACTTCTTCATTAAAAAACTCCCGGTCACGATTCGTGATAATACCAATGGTAAGGCCGATATGTCTTAAGCCCATGAGCATGTTTTTAACATTAGGTTCAAAAGGTAATACGGTGCCAAAGTGATTGCGGTAATGGTGGGTAAAGTTTTTGTGGGCAATTTGTTTCGCGTCTTGATTATCTCCAAATAATACTTCAAAGATATCTGTTCGTGATATTTTTCGATCAACCTTTACCTTTGGGTGCAAGGCTTGATAATGACGAACATGGTGGACAAGTTTTGCATCTTCAGGGGACTTGCTTTGCTCGGAATTAATTAAATAATCTAATAACCCAAGTTTTTCAAACTCAGGAATCATGTCATCTACAGCGTGATACATCGCATCTAGAGTGTCGACTAGGGTGGCATGCCAGTCAAATAAAATTATATTGGGTGCCGTGAGCGAGGCAACAGCAGGGTGCCAGTCTGCTTCGATACGTTTTGGTGGGGGTTCTCTAGGAGGGTAAACTTTTGGCCTAATCTTACTCACTAGCTCATTAAATACTGGCGTGCCTTTTGTAAGTTCATTAAGTTGTATCTGGTTTAAAGCTTCGAGTAATTGCTCAAAGGAGTCGACTACCAAATGTGGTGCTTCAGGATTAAATTCTTTTTGTGCAATAATCCGATCAATCCAACGCTCTTCCCAATGAGCGCCGTTGAAAAATACACGGGTTACGCCTGCGTGTAGGGCAGTTATCATATCGGTATGGCTATCACCAACATACCAAACTGAAGCATCACATGCTTTGTTTGTCAGGGAAACAGCTTGATGTATCACATCGGGAGAGGGTTTGTAGTCATCGACATCATCAGCACATACTGTGGTATCAAATAATGGCAACCAGCGCCCACCTTCCACAATGGATAGCTCATGGTCCAAAAATTCTCGGCTTCGGTTTGTTGCAATACCCAGTTTGATGCCTAAGCGTTTAATGCTTGAGAGATACTCAAAAACGCCTCCTTGGTAAGGTTTTACTTCACCATAATGCGAGCGGTAACACTGGTTATAAGCCTGATGGGCAATGCGCTGAGCTTTTTTGTCAGTTGAAAAAACGGCGTTAAATATTTCTGTTCGGGAGATGCGTCTTTCTGCAAGAATCTTAGGGTGTAGTCGCCTGAATATTCGAATATAACGAACTAGTTTTACATCTTCTTCGCTTTTACATTGCTCTTCTGGCGTAAGGTGTGAGATTAGGTTGAGTTCTTCGAGCTGAGGAAGCATTTCTTCCATAGCAGAATACATAGCATCTAAGGTATCCACCAACGTACCGTGCCAGTCAAAAAGGATAACTTTAGGTACGACTAGGTCAGAGGGTGTGTTCGCTAGGACGTCGCTAGGCATCATGAACCTCCTTTATATTTAAATGCTCACTTTAAATATAGCTCGTTTTAGAGAATGAAGATGATTTGATGTTTTTTTAATAGGGAATGTATGGATTGTGAATTCTATAATAATGGTCTATTAATTAATGTTGGCCTTATGTTTAAAGAAAAATCATAGTTTACCGGTTAAATTATCTTAAAAAATAATACGATAAGGGTAGGTGCTCTTGAAAATTATTTTAGTTGATGCGCTGAAGCGTATGCCACTAAAAATTGTTATGTGTTTGCTATTGATAAGTCCTGTCGGATTAACCAAAGAGCTTCAAATAGTAGGGCCATTGCTACCTCCTTATCTATATGAGGATGAAGGTAAGGTGGTTGGGATTGATGCGGAAATCATCAAGTCAGTATTTGGCGAAATGGAGGTTGACTATCAAATTCAAATTTGTCCCTTGGCGCGTTGCTTACTTTTATTAGAGGCTGGTGATGCGGATATGTTGTTAGGCGTGCCAAAATCTAATAAAAATAAAGGGTTTGCTATATATCCTCAGTCTTATAGTCGTAATGCTGAATATGTAATGATGGTAAATAAAAAAATAAAAGAAGAGTATGCGGCGACGTCTTTGGAATATATTCGTGATCACAACTTGTTGGTCGGCGTATTACGTGGGGAGGTTTACCACCAGCGATTTTGGGATTTGTATCCACCCGAACATATCAAAGAAAATACTTTATCTCAAAGTGTTAAATCTTTAAATCTCAATGAGAAACCTCATTACCGGTATAACCGAACATTGAATGAATATCTAGATATCAGTCATGAAATAGAGAGCAACCTGAAGAAACTCGATTTGAATCGACTGGATGTGGTGCCCGTTGAAAAAACGGTAGGACAATATACGGTCTCAAAGCTCGGATTGAACAATATAAGTCATTACGATTTCGTGATTTTTTTTAAAACTATTTATAATGTATTTTCTAAACACTCAACCTTTCAGACAGAAAAATATCAGAATGTTGAAGCGCTTTCTAATGCATATAGTAAGCTACTTCAGGTGTATAAACAGGTGCCTGATTTTCAGGCTATTTATAATTGGCCTTGGGTAGAAAGCAGTAAATATCCTTCAAAGCCTATGTCGGTTTCAGGTTCTAGAGTTGGGCCAGTTATTAATATTGGTTTTCTTGCTGCATTAACCGGACCTGATTCGGCTTGGGGGAAACCCGGCATTACCGGTAATCAATTATATATTGATACGATTAATGCAGAAGGTGGTTTGCTTGTTGCGGGAGTTCGATATCCATTAAAAATGCATGTATATGATGATCAGTCCATTAGTAAGTTCGCTAAAAAAGGCGCTAAATACTTGGTTGAAAAATATCAGGTGAAATTTATTAGTGGTATTGGCGGGGCTTCTACGGATGCTATTCAGTCTTATTTAACACAGCATAAAGTGATCTATGCTAGTTTGCTTGCTAGTGATATAAAACCCGGTCGACCTTACTTATTAGCTGGGGGTGATGTGACGCCTCGCATTGATATGTTACGCCCTTGGTACCATCGAAATAAAAATCCGGAACTAAAAAAATGGGCGGTACTTTCACAAAATGATACTGCTGGCAGAGTTTGCCAAGCTTGGGAAGTCGGTGCGGCAGTCGCAGAAGGTTGGGATGTGGTTTATGACCAACATTTTGATATTAATACTGAAAATTTTGCGCCGATAGTGAGCCAGGTATTAGCAACAAAGCCAGATGTGGTGAGCCTTAATTTAAGTTGGCCTGCGTTTGTTAGTGATATCGTGGAGCAGCTGTACTTACAGGGGTTTCAAGGTGAAATTTCAGCAAACTATATGGATGTTGAAGCGAACTTGAAGCGTGTTCCGTTGGCTTTTCATGAAGGCGCTGTCGATAGTTTTCCACTCTTTAATGATCCTTTTTGGGGGGGAAGCTCTAAGCAGGAGGATTTTTATCAGCGATGGCTTACTAAATATGGGACCGGAGCACCAGAAGATGTGAAGCGGCAAATCACAGGAATTGATTGGGATCATTCTATTATGTTACAAATTTGGGCTTTTGGTGCTCAGTTGGCGAGCAGTTTTGACCCTGACCTTATTATCAAATCGTTACGTGAACAGAAGCAATTTCCTACCTTGTTAGGGCCGGCGCGAATGAGTGGAATGGAAATGTGGGGGATTAATAATATGGTGTCACCCCCAATACCGATCACAGAGACTCGAAATGGCGTTAAACGCATTCAAACCATTAAAAAATTTGATGAATGGTTTGATGAGAACAAAGCAAATATTATCAAAGTAGTAAAAGATAAAGGCCTTTATTGGGGGGCTACACCTTAATTTTTCGTAGTGAATGATTAAATCTAATGCGCTAGAGACCTGGTAATAACTCCTTTTTCTTCTAGAATTTCGCGTAACTGTTCTGTTCTATAATAATTAACAAACATATCCGTTAGGCCTAGTAATGATGAGGATCGAACATTTAACCGATTTTCACCCGGTACAGCTAGTACTTCAATATAGTCAACGAATTTAAAAAAATCTGAGTAACTTTTAGCATAAATGTAACCGAAGTATTGATACTCTATTTTTGTGCCAGGTAAATTATCAATCGCGTGTAGGATGGCAGGCCAAGCTTTTTCTAATGGCTGTTTGAGTTTAAAGGGTTGGATGCTGTGTACAAAAGTACTGGCTTCCGTTGACGCACAATTATGTAAAGGTGGGCACCAGTTAAGTGAGCGATCTGTTTCTGACTGGTCTAAAGGAAATACCATGCAGGCATTCAAACTGCCCAAAATTAAACTAATAAATAGTATTTTAAAATAAAGTGTTATTTTGGTATTCATGATTGATTTATTAGTGTTTATGAATTTGGAATGAAGTATATCAAGAACTCTTAACTTAAAGGGTAACAAATAGGCTTGCTAATAAACTAGGTTTTACTGGCAAGCAGCGCCATACCATGAAAAAATTACCCTCCAGTACTCAAGAGAGCTTTTAAGTGTCCCTAAATCGATTAAACCCTAAGCAGCGTGAAGCTGTAGATTATGTTGGTGGCCCTTTGTTGGTGCTTGCGGGTGCGGGGAGTGGTAAAACGAGTGTAATTACCCGAAAAATTGCTTACCTGATCAAAACATGTGGTTATAAAGGCAAGAATATTGCAGCGCTCACGTTTACTAATAAAGCGTCACGAGAAATGAAAGAACGTGCGAGTAAGTTGGTGTCAGGGCCTGATGGTCGAGGGTTAACGGTATCGACGTTTCATAATTTAGGCTTAAATATTATTCGTAAAGAGCATAAAGCTCTAGGTTATAAACCAGGGTTTTCGATTTTTGATGGTGAAGATGCGAAAGCGCTCATTAGAGATTTGATGATGAAAGAGGGCGATGAAAATACCGATAGCCTCAATCATTTTCAAATGGAAATTTCTAATTTTAAAAATGCCATGCTCTCGCCTGAACAGGCGGTTATGCGGGCAAAAACGCCTGAAGATTTAGTATTAGCCAATGTATATAGCGTTTATAACCGCTACTTAAAAGCGTATAACGCGCTGGATTTTGATGATTTGATTCTGAAGCCAGTGGAGCTCTTTAAAGATCACCCAGAAATTCTATCGAAATGGCGTCAGAAAATTCGCTATCTGTTGGTGGATGAGTATCAAGACACCAATATCGCTCAGTATGAGTTGGTTAGACAGCTAGTCGGTGATCGTGGTGCGTTAACCGTGGTGGGGGATGATGATCAATCAATTTATTCTTGGCGAGGTGCTCGTCCTGAAAACTTAGCACAATTAGAACTGGATTTTCCGACTTTAAAGCTGATTAAACTTGAGCAAAACTACCGCTCGACCAGTTTGATCTTGAGATCGGCTAATAAGCTGATAGCAAACAACCCTCATATGTTTGAAAAGGCGCTTTGGAGTGAATTGGCTGCGGGCGAACGAATTCGTATTGTTAGGTGTCGTAATGAAGATGCTGAGTCGGAGCAGATCGCGGCTGAAATCTTAGACTTAAAGCTTAAAAAAAATATCCCCTTTAAAGATTTTGCCGTTTTATATCGAGGTAATCATCAGGCGCGCTTGCTTGAAATTAAGTTAAATGCATTTCAAGTGCCTTACCGTTTGTCTGGCGGTACATCTTTCTTTGCAAAAAATGAAATTAAAGATGCAATGGCCTACCTTCGCTTGATCGCAAATCCAGATGATGACGCTGCTTTTTTAAGAGTGGTGAACGTACCTCGCCGTGAAATTGGGCCTTCAACCTTAGAAAAGTTGGGGAATTATTCTACTGGCCGTGAAATTAGTTTAAATAAAGCCATTGGTGAAGTGGGTTTAGAGCAAAGCTTAACAGGCAAACCTTTAGATCGAATTCGAAAGTTTAGTGAATGGTTAAGCCGAACAACAGAGCGCTGCTACCAAGAAGATTCTATTTCAGTGATTAAGCAGCTATTTACTGATATTGAGTATGACCAATGGCTTTATCAGAATTCTAATACGCCAAAACAAGCAGAGCGACGTATGGAAAATGTTTGGTATCTTGTTGAATCTCTGAATAAGATGCTTGAGAAAGATAAAGGCACTGCGGATGAAATAGGTATCGATGAAGCGGTCTCTAAATTAATCTTGCGCGATATGCTTGAACAGCAAGAGGAGGAGGATGATAGCGATAAAGTTCACCTTCTTACCTTGCATGCCTCAAAAGGACTAGAGTTTCCTCATGTTTTTATCATGGGGTTAGAGGAAGAGATTTTACCCCATCGAAATAGTATTGAAGAAGATAATATCGAAGAAGAGCGGCGATTAATGTATGTAGGTATTACGCGTGCAAAACAAACGCTGGCTCTCACTTATTCGGCTATGCGTAAACAATATGGCGAAAAGTATGAAACGATACCTAGTCGATTTCTCGATGAATTGCCCGAAGATGATTTGCAATGGGAAGGTGGCGAACAGCAAGATAAACAGCGTGCTCAAGATAAAGGAAAAAGTACCATGGCGGCGTTGTTAAACGACCTTAAATAAAATCCTCTCACATGTATGATGATGAGCAATGGTAGCCCAAAAAGAATAATGCTAGAATGCGCTCAAAATTTTTATGCTTTAGGAGTGCTAAATAATGTCAATGGCTGACCGCGATGGTTTGATTTGGTTTGATGGTGAAATGGTTCCATGGCGAGATGCGAAAATACATGTATTAACGCACACTTTGCATTATGGAATGGGTGTCTTTGAAGGCGTTCGTGCTTATCAGAATGATAAGGGAACGGCTATATTTAAGCTTCAAGAGCATACTGATCGTTTATTCCGATCTGCACATATCATGAAAATGGATATGCCTTTCGATAAAGAAACGTTAAACCAAGCACAGTTAGATGTGGTCAAAGCAAATGACTTGCATGAAGCTTACTTACGTCCAATGGTTTTTTACGGATCAGAAGGGATGGGTTTACGTGCGGATAACTTGAAAGCGCACGTCATTGTTGCTGCATGGTCATGGCCTTCTTATATGTCGCCTGAAGCGATGGAAGTTGGTATTAAAGTAAGAACGTCTTCTTATACTCGCCACCACGTAAACATTAGTATGTGTAAAGCGAAAGCGAATGGTCATTACATCAACTCAATGCTTGCGTTGAATGAAGCGTTAGAGAGTGGTTGTGAAGAAGCATTGTTGCTTGATAATGAGGGTTATGTTGCCGAAGGTAGTGGCGAAAATATCTTTATTATCCGTGACGGCATTATGTATACACCTGAATTAACGTCTTGCTTGGACGGTATTACGCGTAAAACAATTTTTACCTTTGCTGAAGAGCTAGGTATTGAAGTGCGTGAAAAACGCATTACGCGAGATGAAGTGTATATTGCAGATGAAGCATTTTTCACTGGTACTGCTGCAGAAGTTTTACCGATACGTGAATTAGATGGCCGTAACATTGGTACGGGTTCTCGAGGCCCTTTGACTGAGAAGTTCCAGACCATGTACTTTGATGCAGTAAAAGGTCGTCGTCCTCAAAATGCTGATTGGCTAAGTGCTGTTTAATGAATCGCTAAACTGAGTGAAGTCTATTATGTAAGGTGCGCGTTTTGCGCACCGTATGTTATTCGCCTGACGTACCTTAACTCTAAATTCTCAATATATTTTCCCCTGTAAAATAGATTGGTGCGCAAAGCACACCCTTGGATAACTTGTGAGTGCTTTTAGGGTATCAAGAACGCCGTTAAAAATATTGATAATCGCGCCCTCGTGGGTAGGGGATATGGTTCTGGCACAGAGCTTATTCAAAACCTTGCACCTGCAATATGAAAATTCTCAAATAGATGTACTCGCGCCAAAATGGAATTGTCAGCTTCTGGATATGATGCCTGAAGTGCATCAATCAATAGACATGCCGGTTGGGCATGGTGAGCTTAGGCTCAAATCACGCATGAAGATTGCGCATAAACTTAAAAAAGAAGCTTATGACTGGGCAATTATTTTACCAAACTCCTTCAAGTCGGCTTTAATTCCTTGGCTAGCAAATATCCCAAAAAGAAGTGGTTGGCGAGGGGAGTTTCGCTATGGTTTATTAAATGATATTCGAACTCTAGATCCTGATACTTTTACCATGACGGTGCAGCGTTATGTCGCCTTGGCTTTTCCTTCCTCCTTTGACTTCGTGGAAATATCTAAACGATCCTCTTTGCCGAAACCTCAGTTGCGCCCGTCTGAGCAAAGCATCAAAGAAGCAATGACTTGTTTTGGCTTGGATTCTAAACAGGCAATACTGGCTCTGTGCCCTGGTGCAGAATATGGGCGAGCAAAAAAATGGCCGAGTAAATATTTTCAAGAAGTTGCGCGTAAACATGTGCATGAAGGTGGGCAGGTATGGTTATTTGGTTCAAGTGCAGATCGTATTTCCTGTGAAGAAGTTGCCCAGAATTTTGATGCTCAGTATATGAAGAATCTTGCTGGTGAAACGACGCTTTCTCAAGTGGTTGCACTCCTCTCTCAGGCTGATCAGGTGGTTGCTAATGATTCAGGGCTGATGCATATCGCTGCAGCGCTAGGGCGACCTGTTGTCGCTATTTATGGCAGTACTTCTGAAAGCTTCACGCCACCGTTAAGTGAGCAAAGCAAAACGGTATCTGTTGATATCGACTGTCGGCCTTGCCAAAAAAGAGAATGCCCGTATGGGCATTATCGTTGCATGGAAGAATTGACGCCAGAAAGCGTTATTGATGCTTTAGCTAAACTATCATGATAAGTTTTCGTTAGATCTGCTAGCTTTTACTTAGTCGAAAATAAAACCTGTTCGATCCCGTCACATAAAATATGCCCGAGCATAATATGTACTTCTTGAATGGTCGCTGTTTCAGGTGCAGGGACTGCTAGCGCAATATCAGCGATCTCTTTTAATTTTCCTTTAGTACCGCTCATACCAATGATATGACAATTCTTGTTTTTGGCAGCTTGGCAGGCTTCCATAATATTTTCTGAGTTTCCTGATGTAGAAATTCCGACAAATACATCACCGTCATTAGCCAGTGCGTTAACTTGTCGAGAAAAAATATCTTTGAAACCGTAATCATTACCAATGGCAGTTAAGGCTGATGTGTCGGTTGTTAATGCAATAGAAGCGAGTGGCGCGCGGTCAAATTTGTAGCGTCCAACGAGTTCAGCGGCTAAATGTTGGGCGTCAGAAGCGCTGCCGCCATTTCCAGCAAAAAGAATCTTTTTACCATTTTGTAAGGCGTTAGCACATAACTTTGCAGCCGCTTCAACTTGCGTTAAAAAGGCATCATTATTCAGAATGTGAGACTTAGCATCTAGGCTTCGTTGAATGTGGTCTTCAATACGTTTTCTCATAAAATCGCTCTTCAGTAGGCTTTTATTAGACTAATCGATCGTCTATTTATTAGACTGTTTGTAAAATATAGCCTTAAAGTATTTTCTGTATCGCTTTTAAACAGCGTGCCTGATAATAAGGTTTAAATCCAGGCGGCATCAACTTTGGACCATATTGTAACGAATTCGGGGTAAAAAAAACGCTCTTTTTTATCTTGGCATGTTGCGCGCAGAACATGTCTGAAAGGCTATCTCCGATCATGATCGATTGAGATAAATTCGCTTTAAAGCGGCGCTGAGCTTTAAAAATCATCCCCGACTTGGGTTTTCTACACGTGCAAACACCATTGAACTTTGGGTGGTGAGGGCAATGAAGTGTTTGTGTGATGGCTATGCCTTTTTTACTAAATTGATTTTCTAACCATTTAGAAAGTTTTTTAAAGGTTGAGTTTGAATAATATCCTCTGGCAATGCCCGATTGATTTGTCACAATAATAATCTGGTAGCCCTTTTTCTGGGCATGCTGGCAGAGTGAAAAAATACCCTCTATAAATTCAAATTTTTCTTGTTGGTATACGTAACCGTGATTGATGTTAATAACACCATCACGGTCTAAGAATAATGTTTTTCGCCCTAGGCTCTCATTGCTTATTTGGTTTGGCATCTAAAAGTACGTCTGATTGAATAAGGGTGAAAAGTTTATTGGCTACGAATTCATGGCCAATAGGGGATATATGGGTCGGGTCAATATAGTGAAGTTTCTGGCTGCCTTCAAAATCGTGATAAATATTCAGTTTGTGAATGCGAGGGTGTTGTGCTGAAAGTTCACTAAGTGCTTGATTGTATCGCTTTATCTCAGGATTTCTAGTGACATCTTTGTTGGGTACCGTATCAATGAGAATAATTGGGGTATTTGGCGAGTGTTCATGCATCCATAGAATATTATTAAGGTATTCCTCAAGCAGTACGACATTTTCAGTGCCAATCGAATCGTTGAGTCCAAACTTCTTACAGAGTTTTTTGAATTTTTTAGTAAGCTTACGACCAATTTTACGCCATTTTGAATCAGGGTAGTAAAGCACGTAGGGTGCATATTTGAATGTGAGCCATGCATCGACTAAACCATATTGGATGCAGAGTAGGTCAATATCGGTACTGAACTTCTCTTTAAAATACTCAAGCCCTTCGCGAGTGGTAGACATTGTATGGCCACAATTAATGACTTCAATATTTAAATGTTTGGTAAGTTGCTCAGGGTAAGCTTTGCCTTCTATTTCGGGTGTGCCTAAGGTGTTGCAATCCCCTAAAAATAATACTTTCTTTTTGTGCGTTGTGTTTGAAATCGACATATTTTCTTTTCTATAAAGTGTTTGGCGATAACATTAGTGCCGCATACTGAGCGTAAGTCCGCTCCGCAACACGTTCAATTTTGAGTTCGGTTTCAACATAATGAAACTGAGTTTTCTGGCTTTGTTTAAGTCGTGTCAAATTATTGAGGTGATGGCTAATAAATTTTTGTAGATCGGTTTCCTTTGTTGAATCAATTAAGCAACTTTCGGGTAATAAATCTTGAGCGCCTGGTACTCTTGTTGATAATACAGGTAAATGACTGTGTAGTGCTTCGATTAACGCTAAGCTGAATCCATCTCTATCGGCGGTAATGACCATCATGTCTGCAATATACAAAAGCGAGCGGGTGTCGGCGCGATAGCCTGCTAAGCGTACATTTTTACTTGCTAGGGCTTGGAGTGAACTTAATTCGGGGCCATCCCCTAAAATAACGACATTGGCATTGAGTCCTTTGGCTGCGCGTACTAAGTATTCGAACTGTTTTGTTTTAACGAGTCGCCCAACGCCCAAAATTAAGGGTAAGTTGGGGTCTAAGTTTAAGTCGTTACAAAATTGAGTTCGGTCACTTGATGGCAGCGAACAAGGCTCAATACCGTTGTGAATAACGGTTGAATGAATTGGTTTAACTGCTGTTTGTATGCCTTCGCTGACGACAAATACTTCATCCATTCTTTTGAGCGCGCTATTACTTCGTTTAACATTGTGTGCGGTTGCAATCACAGAGATTGATTTGTTCAAAAAAGGTTTAAGGGTGGAGAGTATCGATGCAGCTTTATGGCCGTGTGCATGAACAATGTCGAATGAGGTTAGACTAATCATTCTTTGAATACTAAATAATAGGCTTAAATTTCTACGGCTTCGGTTCATTTTCAGCGGGAAGAAATTAATACGCTCTGGAAACAAATCTTTAAAACAAGGGGCGGCGATGACACTAATTTCAGCACCGTTTAGTTCACTCATATACTTAGCTTGGAGTGCTACTTGCCTTTCCATTCCTCCTATCATCGGGCCTGTAGACGCTAAGATTAGTAATATTTTCATTCAGTCGTGTGCTCAGTGCGATGGATTTTAAGTGAGTATTATTTTGAACTGTAAAAGTTAGCTGATTTTAACACGTCAATCTACTAAACTTGAGACTCTTTTTATACTCAAGATGTGAAAGATGGATTCCATTAAAGCAAAGTTTGTTATTGCCTTACTTAAATTGTTAGCGATGTTAAGCTTAAAGAATGCTCAACGTCTAGGTGCTTGTATAGGGCGTGTCCTTTGGATGGGTGATTCTAGATCAACCCAGGCGACCAAAGACAATATAGAGTTGTGTTTTCCTGAGCTTTCTATCGATGATCAGCAGAAGCTAATTAAAAAAAGCTTAATTGAAACGGGAAAATTGTTTGCTGAGTTTGGAATGGTATGGGAATGGCCGACTGAAAAAACGCTGTCTCAGATACGTGCAGTGAAAGGACTGAAATATTTAGATGACATTATAGCGAAAGGAAAAGGTGCCATTGTTTTAGCGCCGCATCATGGTAACTGGGAAATGGTCGGTTTATATCTATCAACGCTTCGGCCAATGGCTGCGTTGTATAAGCCTCCGAAAATAAAAGCCTTGGAAACCTATATGTCGGGCGTGCGTGGGCGGCATGGCTCAGAGCTCGTACCTACCAATAAACGAGGTGTCATTCGCTTATTTTCTATTCTCTCGAATAAAGGCATGGTAGGGATTTTACCTGACCAAGTTCCGGGCGGAAACGGCGGTATTAATGCTCCTTTTATGGGTGTGCCTGCAAATACAATTAAATTAGTGGCGCGTTTGATTAATCGTACTGATTGCGAAGTCGTTAGTTTGTGTGCAGAGCGTTTGCCGAATGGGGAAGGTTTTGAAATGATATTTCGGCCTGCTGACCCTGAAATATATAGTGATGATGTGGAGATCTCTGTCGCTGCGTTGAATCGTTCTGTTGAAAATTGTGTTAGGGATAACCCAGAGCAATATCAGTGGGAGTATAAGCGTTTCAAAGGTACACGTATAAACGGGAATAAAGTGTATAAAAAATGACAGAAATCGTAAATGTTGTGTGCTTAAAATGGGGTTCTGCTTATGGGCCTGAATATGTGAACTACTTATACAATATGGTGAGCAGAAATCTATCTCTGCCTTTTAGGTTTATTTGCCTGACGGAGCAAAGTGAAGGTATTGCATCAGAGGTTGAGGTTTTTCCTTTACCTGAGTTTGAAGAACCGCCTTGGGAGTATGCGCGTTATTGTTCTGCGTGGCGAAAAATAGCATTGTTTAAGCCAGGTTTAGCAAATATGAGTGGTAAAGTGTTATTTTTAGATTTAGATATCGTGATTACACAAGCGATTGATGCTTTATTTTACTACTCTGAAAAACTTACAATTATTGAAAACTGGTATCAAAAGGGCCAGCTAGCAGGCCAGGCATCCGCTTTTTGTTTTGAGGCAGGGCAGCCAGCAGAACTATTAAATCATTATTTAGACGACCCTGTTCAGGTGTTAAAGCAATATCAGACTGAACAGGAATATATCACTGGCGAGTTAGGAGAAAATGGCTTTGAGTTCTTCCCTGATGAATGGTGTCAAAGTTTTAAAAAGCATTGTATGCCCAATGGTGTTAAGCGCTTTTTTTCATCAAAAGTGAAACAGCCTCACGATGCTAAAATAATTATATTCCATGGGCGGCCCAACCCTCCTGATGCGATTAAAGGCACATGGGGGAAACCATTGCCTTGGTATAAACGCTGGTATAAACGTGTGCCTGCGACAGCTTGGGTAGCCGATTACTGGCGATGAGGAGCTTGGTTTGTAAGGCAGTTGTTCATAGATACAGGTTCCAATATCTAAATATGAATGTGTGGTTCGGCTAGCGTCTACGTACGAGTAGATAGTTATAAAATTGCTTTTTGATATGCCGTGATCAAAATATCCCAGTCAGATTCTTTCCAGTCAATACCGTAGCGTATTTTCTCTTTTTCAAAGCTTCGTTTCAGACGGCTGAGATTACTAAGCTGCCACTTAAGTTTTGGCTTTAGTCGCTTTGCTCGGTCGAAATCAATGAGCCAAAATTTATTATCTGAATCTTGAAGAATATTTTGAATGTTGAGGTCTGCATGATAAACGCCATGTTGATGAAATAGGGCGATAGTCTGACCTAGCGCTTGGTAGAATGTTTCATCTTGAGCCACCTTTAATACTTGAACTAAGTCTTTTGCGTTGGGAATACGTTGTGTGAGTAGATCTGCCTTATAAGTGATGCCACGTCGAATGACTTGTGCCGCCGCAGGAGCAGGAACAGGCAAACCTAGTGCGTTTAGTTGATATAAAATGTTGAACTCACTAATTGAACGGCAGCTTTGTAAGCTTTTAAATAAATAATTATCTTGGCTTATTTTGCTGACTAAACCGCCCCTTAAATAATGGCGGAGTACTAAGTCATGATGTTCGTGCCGAAGAAACCAGGTAGTGCCTCGTCCCGTTTCTTGCCCAGTAATCGCCCCTTTATCTTTCCAGTAGGTAGCACAAAAAGATTCTGAAGAGGCGTCAGAAAAAAAATCACTATTAAATACGAAGTGCTTATTTTCATGCTGCTTGCTTTCGATAATTGATGATTTAGTTTTCATTCAATACTCTTGGTTTTTTTGCTATTAATTTCAGATTAGTGAATATGCGCGTTTTGGTAAACGGCTAAGGTATGTTGACACATTTTATCTAAAGTGAAATTTGCTTCAATATATTTTCGAGATTGTTTGAAAATTATGCTTTGTTCTTGTTCGTCTATTGCGAGTGCATTAACAAGTGCTTTTGTCATTGCCTCACTATTGTTTGGTTCGCATAAAAAATCTTTTTGAGACGGAGAAAGCACTTCTTTTGTACCACCGTGGTTTGTTGCTACTACTAGGCAATGCATGGCTTGAGCTTCTCCAGTGATCCGACCAAAGGATTCTGGTTTCACTGAGGCTGAAACTACAATGTTAGCCAGTTGGTAGGCGGCAGGCATATCATGACAGCCTCCTACTAAATATATAGTTTCTTCTAAATTATGTTCATGAATGAGTATTTCTAATTCCTGTTGATAACTTATATTGCCGTGGTGGTCGCCTACAAATAAACAAATGATATTTGATGTGTCCAACTGAGCGATAGCTTTAATAAACGTTGCATGCCCTTTTAAGCGTGTTAGCCGCCCTGGCAACATGAGGATGGTTTTGTTGTTTGGAATGTGCCATTGCTTACGCAGTGCTTCCGCTCTGATATTCAGATTTTTTGAGGGTGAAAATAGAAGGGTATCAATGCCTCTGTGTATAACGCTTATATTTGCTTTATTTGAGGGGTAAATTTTAGAAATATGGTGCGCAATAAAATTTGAGACGGCAATGGTTGTGTGGCTTTTGAGCATGACGCTGTTGTATAGGCGTTTCAAAGTACTTTGGTGACTGTAGGCTCCGTGGAATGTTGTAATGAAAAGTGTTTTAGTGCGGTTAGTGGCCCAATAGCAGCTCCAAGCAGGCGCGCGTGATCGTGCGTGAACGATATCTACTTTATGCTCGAGGATGAGTTCTTTTAATGTATGTGCGTTTTTTCGTAAGACAAAGGGGTTTTTACTTTGGACCGCTAGCTTTATATGGATGGCGCCTATCTTTTCTAGCTGTTTTACAAGCCCTCCTCCTGAAGAAACAACGATGGCTCGATGGCCATTTTTAATTAATGCCGTCGCAATATCGATGGTGCCCCTTTCTACCCCGCCAGAGATTAAAGCAGGGAGAACTTGCATGATGCATAGGCTTGAACTTTTATTTCTTGTGTTCATAAAACTTTCTTAAAGGGGTGTTTTTCAAAGTATTGGTTAAGTAGCCACTTTGCTGCGCGATCTGCTTCCCATAAGTTCAGTTTATTTGGTTTTATGTCTGGGTTCAATTGCCAGCTTTGAAAGCTAACGACATTTTTTTTACTGATTAGATTTTGAATAGACTGTGCAACCCGGCTTGGTTTGTTAGTGTTTTTGGGCCGCATGGAAAATGTATAGGTGGGGGTGCCGGAGGTTAAGGATTCATACATCATTGAAACGCTGTCAGGTGTGACCCATGTGGCCATACACTTTTGCATAAGGGTGTTAAGTGGTTCAAATTGGCTGTTTTGGTAATGAAAGCAATTTAAATTCTGGATATTCAATTTTTTTAATTGTGGCAAAAATGAGCTGGGCGTACGGGGGGAGTCGCTTAATAGCCATTGTTGGTCGTTATCTTTACTGCAAATTACTTGTATTTGGTTGATAAGATCCTGCTCATGCCATTTAAAATGCTTTGATGCTCCGCCAATCAACATTAAAGATAAAGTTTTTGGCTCTGTTTTGCTTGAAGGAGTTACGGTGTTAAGAGCGCCATAGGTATTCAGTACACGCTTACTTTCTTTAAGCTTATCGTGTTTTGGGCAAATGACCGCATTAAAGAAACAAAGGGGTAAGCTAGGCTTCATTAATACTACGCTGTAAGCATTGTGCATGTATGCTTCGAATAAGAGCGTTTTATGTGTTGTATGTCCTGCGCCAATAATAATATCTGGAGATATGTCTGGTGAAACAGCTTTTGATGGGCTAATGCTTACTTTTATTTTGAGCAGTATGCCAGCCCAGCTGAGTTTGTTTTCGCCAGCATCAACCCAGCTGGTATTGACTTCGTAATAGTTTGCGATGCGTTCTTCTAGCCCTTTAAGCTGATGAATGTGCCCTGGTTTTTGATCATGTATAAACCAAATAGAGAGCGAACGTTTATTGAGTTTTGCTTGGTTTATTGCTTTTTGAAGTGCCAAGTTATAAAGGT
>Ga0209290_1000215_pt1 | contig 52573 bp, 52 predicted proteins | sample EN1Hudsemesocosm_2_FD_184632 | JGI IMG/M metagenome (GOLD analysis project Ga0209290, IMG submission 184632) | Methane-oxidizing microbial communities from mesocosms in the Hudson Canyon - EN10B Hudson Canyon (SPAdes) (version 2) | ecosystem: Environmental > Aquatic > Marine > Cold seeps... | reverse complement strand
ATGTAACTACAAATGTAACTACAAATGTAACTACTTTTTGTTGAGGTGACAAAAATGGCCCATATGATGCGTAAAGCAGTCGCACGAAAAGATGCTGCAAACAGCCGCTCTTCTAGCAAGGGAGCTATTACAACTGTGCATGGAAGAAACAAAGTAACTAGAGGTTCCTATACAGGTCGTTGGGCTAAAGTAGGAAGCTCTGATAGTTTTCGAGTCGATAAGACATTGTTCAAGGAACACCCTGAGTTTTTAGGTGCTAGAGTGACATTAAAGTTTATTGCTCCTGGAAAAATGCTATTAGAGACAAATGAATCTGTAGTACCTGAAGAAGATAAAGATGATGAGGTAATGGCAGCATTTCTATCTTACTTAGATAATGAAATGCTGAAGAACCCAAAAGATATTATTCCTGTCGATCAGAATCTTCTTGATGAAATTGGCGACTTGGTTGAAGGAGTAACTGATTTTTGAGCAAGGCAGCAACAAGCAAAGGCTGGAATCTTCATTACTATCGAATCTTTGAAGCACAGATAATAGAGCTAAAAGAAAAAGTCGTTAAGTTAAAAACTAAAAACTAAAAACTAAAAACTAAAAACTAAAAACTAAAAACTAAAAACTAAAAACTAAAAACTAAAAACTAAAAACCCTGAAGGTTATAAAAGCCATAAGCTTACTAAGCTATTGGCTTCAGTTTATAACGCCATTCTAGAAGATATTCCTAATAATCCTGCTGATTCCAAATTTCTATTGGGCGATACCCTTGGTAAGGGCTGTCGCCATTGGAAATGGGTAAAGAAAGGACTACCTAATCGTTACCGATTGTTCTTCCGCTATGAGAATAAGCAGAAAGTTATTCTCTATGTTTGGATGAATGACCAAGGTACCTTACGAAAAGAGGGGCCAAAGACAGATGTATATACTGTTTTTGGGAAGATGTTCACCATCATCTAAAAAATATTAAGTAAATCGTTTCCCCTCAGTTGAGACTTGTTTTTAGGATTAAAATGTAGAATCAGGTAAGATGCGCGTCCAATAATTACGGATACTCATGGAATGATGTCTCATTTGTTTACCCTTATAATATTATTACTAACCGTACTACTATCAGCTTGTACAAATAGCTCAAGTGACTCTAACAGCATTGAAATCCATACACAGGGTGACCTAACAGATATTGTAATTACCAATACAGATACAGATGAGTTCTGGGTATTTGATAGTTATCAATCAGAGCCAGTAGCGCTCGAAATAGAAGAGGGTGCTCGACTGACTATTGAGGCAAAATCAGATTTTCATAAATGCTGGTTCGACGGGTGGGTATCAGAGTTGGTCTTAAATACGAGTTCGAGCATCAAGGTTACTTGCCATAAACAACCATTATTTGATGTCTACAGTAATAACGGCCCTGATCTTTATCAGACTAACTTTTACAAATTCGATGGAGAGAATCTAAAAACTATAAAAGAGAAACCTTCCACAGGACCTTGGAAAACATCGTCATGGTTTCAAACCACTAAAAACTTTCTTTTCAATCTGGAAAGTACATTTTTTGACGGTCTAGAAATAGATTTAAATGATGTTACTGAGAAAACTATTGACGATGTCTTCTTTGACCCTGATATTGATAAAAATACCCTCTTTGTTGTTGCATCTGAGCCTGGTGAGACCTCTGAACTTTTCACCCTAACTGCGGATAGATCAGCACTGAAACCGGTAAACCTTATATCTGATCTCAATATTTCAGACTTTGTTAATAATTCTTATCAGAATGACGCTATCCTTAATTACCACCATTCATTTGACGGTATAAATCTGACATCTAGCCAATCATTCGAAATACCCAATTTTTCAAGTTTAACAAATATACCTTATGCTTCGGAAACTGGGTTAAATAGAATAAAGCTAATGCACCGTGATGACCTATTTTACTGGTATGCAGAAGATGGCCCTCTGATGGTTCGACGTGTTATTAATGAAAATGGCACTGATTCACTAGTGAAACATATCCCTCTACCAGAGTTAGTGGGTATCAGTGGAATATATCAAGTGAATCGGTTTGGAGAAAAAATCATTGTTGGGTTCACCTATGGTAATGAACAGCAGTGTGAAAACTATTATGAGTATGAATTAGCTGATAACTGGAGACTTATTTATAACTCATGCGATCAAGTTAACTCTTCAATAAATTTATCAGTAGATGAGACTTACGGATATTTGTTGGTTGAACGAAACGATGGCTTTAACGGCTGGTTGGTTATAGACATCAAAAGTGGTGCTGAGCATGGCGGTATAAAACTTACTGGAGATTTGGGAAGAAACTTATCCGGCCTCAAGATCTATGATGATGGGATAATGATTACTACATCAGAAGCAAGTCCGGATTGGTGTTCGCAAAGCCAGGGTTGCGGATTTGTTAACAATGTTTACTTTTATAGTTTTAAACTAAACACGCTTGAATTATTGGTAAGCAGCGATCCAGCAAAATTTCAACCGGCTATGCTGGGTGACAAGACATATCATAGTCCGTTATCAGCATTTTTATACGAGACCAATGCTCCCCTTAACTTGAAGTATAAAAATTTGAAATTCTTCATACTCTATACGGCTGAGACTGGAAATGAGATATGGCAGACGGATGGCACGGTTCAAGGGACAAAAGTCATAGAAACATTCTCTCCAGGATCTCAACATGGCATTTATTATCAAGATCAATCACTTGTTCCCATTTTATTAGATTAACCAAGAAGATGGCAGGTGGCATGCGCTTTTTAGGCTGGATTATCCCAAGTTTCTAAGAACGAGTGCCGTTTAAGGTCTCTTTAGGCTTTTCACCAAACATTATAAAGTAATCTTTAGCAAAGCGGCCTGTATTGACTACGCCATAATCCTTAACAATATCGGTGATAGAGTGAATAAACGGGTCTACCAGTATAAGCTCTTTTCTGATGGCATTAAGTCTTAAACGAGTGAGATATTGTTTTGGGGACATACCTAAACAATCTTTAAATGCATATTCCAAAACTCGGTGTGATATGTGCAATGTTTGAATCAAATCTTTTAAACTGGTGTATTTAAGGTCAGCATTTGATAAAAAATCAATGGCTTTTGTTACGTAGCGCATTCTGGTGTTTAAGCGAGACTTTGAGCATTTAGCCTGCATAATACAATGAAGCCAACTAAAAATTATTGACTCGGTAATATCAGACGTAATTAGTGAATTAAAATAAGAGGGTTCATGATGTCGACAAAATTCGATGCTAGATGCCAGACACTTTTCAAATTTAGCAAATGATTCTGGTTCTGTTATATACAATGTTGCGCCACCAGACTTGAGCTGCTGGGAAAACTCAACATCTTCATAAGATAAATATTTCCTGTTACACGAGTCAAGAATCGATAAAGAGTGACGGTAACTATTTTTAGTTGTAATATTTTTATAATTAGAAGCTCCCGACAAAGAAACTAAATCGCTTTTTTTTGCTTCAATTCCAGATGAGCAGAATTCCCCTTTTTTGATCACCGAAAACAGAAATGCGGTTTCTGGGAATTGACCTTGTTCTAATACCGTTTGAGTATTGTGGCGATCACCAATATGGATGTCATCCAAGAAAACAATAAAAGTGTCTCCACTGAAACAACCGGCGCTAATTTGCTGGATATCGAACTCATAGTGAGAATTAAACATTCGATATTCTTCTAAGCTAGAACTATGTATGTCTAATATCTTCATCAATATTCACTGGTATTGTTCGTTATATTTTTAGCATATTTTAATATACTGTTATGAATGGTAATAGCGTCACCACGCAATAATTTATGCTGTGCAATACAATAGCTTGGCTTTAGTCGAGGCCAAAGTTGTATTACGAGTTCTGCATTTGATGCTCTTCTATAGATGACCTGAATATATCTAATAACTGAATCAAGTTTCCCAGTTTCATTTTAGAATATCTTATCCATAAATAGCTGAATACACATACTTTTTTATTCGGTAAACGTTTGCAAATAAAAAAATAAATGTATCTGATTTGTAGGTATTAAACCTGTGTGCCGGAAAAAATATTTACCTTATTTTTTGATACGTCGAACCATAACACTCCCCGATATGAAAAGTGTCAGTAAAAGATACAAAAAACGAATACTTGATCAATATCTACTTTTAAGGCCTATACAGTTTTTGGTTGTTATCCTATAAATAATGCAACTAACCTGATTACAAATTCAGCCCTAATTCCATGCTGAGTACTGAAGCAGGGCGATTAAAAATGAGAAGGTAAAGCTGCTGGCACTAAAGCGTGGATGGTCAAGCCCTTCTAAACTGCTATCTGTGATTGAAAAACTAGTTCCATAGCGATAAGAGCGTAATGGCGTTTATAACTAACAACGGAAGTGGAGCGTGAGAGATGGCACTTAAAATATTACAAAGCAGTGATAAGGCTAAAGGTTTATGTAAGTTACTTATCGATGAAGACTTAACTATTTATGAGATAGAAAAGATTAAGCAAGCTGTTACGAAAGAGTTTAAACATTATCAAACCTTCGAACTTGATTTATCTGGGACAGAAGAGGTGGATTCTGCAGGTATTCAACTATTGCTAGCGCTAAGAGTTGAACTGATACGGCAGAAGAAAGAGCTGAAATTAACTGCACTCAGCCACACCGTAAGCAAACTAATGGGAAGTTACAGTGTCAATGACCGGTTTAATCTAGGAACAGTCCTATGAGTGACGATAACTTACAAGTTTTTGCTGATGAAGCAGAGGACCTTTTGTGTGTTGCTGAACAGGCGCTGCTTAATATGGATGACTTAGATAGCGAGGCAGATACTCAGGATAGTATTAACGACCTCTTTCGAACCTTCCATACAATTAAAGGCGCAGCAGGACTTTTTGGTTTATATCCTGTTGTCGATTTTACCCATGTAGTAGAAAGCGTGTTAGTCAAAGTCAGAGAAGAGGGACTTAAGGTTGACGAAGAGATGGTTTCGCTCTTTCTTTCAAGTCGTGACCATCTTGAGAAACTTGTGGAAAATGCTTTAAATGGTGCCTATAAACTGGGGGCTGTGCTTAAAGAAAGTAATGATCATTTAATTGGGAAACTGAAGGTTTACCAGACGGAATCATTAGAAAGCATCTTAATAGAGCTAGAGTCTAATTTAGAAAATCAAAACAACCGCTCTATACAGAAAAACGGTGTTGATAATGAAAACTGGCATATCTCGCTCCGGTTTGGTCAGAATGCCTTACGTAATGGTATGGACCCTGCTTCATTCATTAGTTACCTCAACAAACTAGGTGATTTAAAAAGTGTCACCTTGATTGATGATGCCATACCTCAGTGGTCAGTTTTTGTTTCAGAAAATTGTTATTTGGGTTTTGAGATTGAACTGATTGCTCCTCACGCCAGTAAAGAAGATATCGAAGACGTATTCGAGTTTGTGCAAGAAGACTGTAAGATCAGTTTTCTACCTCCACATAGTCATATTGATGCATATATAAAAATGATAGAAAGCCTGCCAGAAGAAGAGTTACGTATTGGAGAAATCCTGGTCGCCTGTGGTGCCCTTACTCAAATGGAAATGGACAATGTGCTCAATACGCAAGACAAAATAACCGATGAGGTGATCGCAAAGGGTGCAGACCAAAAAATTCCCCCGCTTGGAAAAATTGCAGTTGAAGAACAGGTCGTACAGCAGGCAGTAGTGGATGCTGCACTCAAAAAACAAAATGAACTTAAGCAGCATCAATCCAGAGCACAGCAAACGATACGAGTGAATGCGCTCAAACTAGAAAGTCTGGTGAACCTGGTGGGTGAATTGGTGATTGGCTCAGCCAACTCCGAACTCAATGCTCGTAGACTAGGTGATGCAGATCTTAATGAAGCCATGGAAAATCTCTTGCGACTGGTTGAAGAAGTCCGTGATACGACGCTTGGTTTACGCATGGTTCATATTGGTGAAACCTTCAATCGATATAAGCGCGTCGTACGAGAAGTTAGCAGGGACACAGGCAAAGACATCGAACTACGTATCAGCGGTGCAGAAACAGAACTCGACAAAACACTGATTGAAAAGATTGGTGACCCCCTTATGCATCTGGTTAGAAATGCAGTTGATCATGGTATCGAAATACCCGAAATAAGATTGGCAGCAGGTAAGCCCGCCAAAGGTATTGTCAATCTGGATGCCTTTCATGATTCAGGCAGTGTTGTCATTCAAATCAGTGATGATGGAAACGGTCTATCTAAAGAAAAAATTATCAACAAAGCCTTGGAAAAAGGTTTGATTCAAGCAGAGCACTCGCTAAGTGAGCAGGAAATATACCGGCTTATTTTTGAAGCCGGGTTCTCAACCGCAGATACTGTCAGCAATATATCAGGGCGGGGTGTCGGCATGGATGTAGTACGTAAAAACATCGAAGCATTACGAGGTCAGGTAGAAATCGAAAGTGAAGAAGGACAAGGTAGTCGAATCTTTATCCGTCTACCGCTTACACTTGCGATTATTGATGGTTTTCAAGTCCGCGTGGGAGACGCTCAATATATCGTTCCACTGGATATGATTGATGAATGCATCGAGCTGAATGAGTCATTACGAGGGTGTGATGATCAGGCCAATTACGTCAACCTACGTGGAGAGGTGCTTCCATTTATGAGACTAAGTGACGTATTTAGTAATAAAAAACTGGCAAGGGCTGATGAAGGTACTGATGAAGCAGATAAGCAGCGAGACAATATTGTCATCGTTCAATTTGCAGGTAAAAAAGCTGGGTTTGTTGTGGATGAATTACTGGGAGAGCACCAAACGGTCATTAAACCACTAGGGCAAGTCTTTCAGAATTTAAAAGGGATTAGTGGAACCACGATTTTAGGAAGTGGTGAAGTCGCCATGATTATTGATATACCAGAGATGGTCAACAGAGTAGTTAACTCAGGTGAAAAACAATTTATTTCTGCTGAAAGTCTACATTAAGAAAAAACTTTTCTTCAGAAGAAATAACCGCTTGTGGAGAGTTTGAATGCAAGAGTTAGAGATAGAGGTAACAGGTAACGTTGATGAGATTAGTTTAGATGAGTCTGAACAATATCTCACCTTTATGTTGGGCGGAAAGGTCTACGGATTTGAAATTCTCAATATAAAAGAGATTATAGCGTGCGGCGAAATAACGGAGGTACCGATGATGCCTGAATTTATTTCGGGGGTGATAAATATACGTGGCAGCCTGGTACCGGTGATTGACTTAAGTCAGCGCTTTTCAGGGCAAACGACGGAGTATACCAAGCGAACGAGTATTATCGTGCTAGAGGTCAAGAATGATGATTTGAGCATACAGATTGGTATTACGGTGGATATGGTGAATGAAGTGCTGGATATTCACCCTGGTGAGATCGAACCAGCCCCTTCACTTGGTGAACAAATTCAGACGAACTTTATAAGTGGCATGGCGAAGGTAGATGGCAAGCTGCTTATTTTATTGAATATAGAAAACGTATTGTCTGTTGATGAGCTATCACTAGTAGGCAGTATTTAGGAATATATGTAAGCAGTCGAAGGTTCTTGGATAAATAAATGAGATCTAAAATTATATGTAGTTAAACAGACATAAATGAAATGGAGATTAAGATGTTTGAAAACCTAAAATTTAGAACCAAACTACTATCTGGCTACGGCTTAATATTAACTTTAATGTTAGTCATATCGGTTGTCGTATTTTTCAGCATCAAGTCATTAGAACAAAATTTTGGCATGGTAGATCATACCCATAAAGTATTGGCTGAAGCCTCAAGTATTGAAGCCGCTGCCGTTGATATGGAAACGGGTATGAGAGGTTATTTGCTTGCCGGTAAACCGGACTTTTTAGCACCCTACAAAAATGGTAATGAAACCTTTAATGAGTTAGTTATAAGTTTATCCGAGACGGTTTCAGATAACCCTGCACAAGTGACCTTATTAAAAGATATTTCATCAACAATCGGACAGTGGCAAAACAATGTCACTGAGCCTGTTATTGCACTAAGAAAAGAAATTGGCCATGCCAAATCTATGAATGATATGGCTGATGTTATCAAACAAGCAAAAGGCAAGCAGTATTTCGATAAGTTTAGGGGGCAACTGCAAACCTTTATTGATCGGGAAAGAGTGCTGATGGAAAAGCGTCAGGTAAAAGCTAAAACTACCAACAGCATTAAAGAGCTTAAAAAACTCAATGGCTGGGTTGAACATACTTACAAAGTAATTGCTAAGGCACAAGCGATTGTCGCATCAGCTGTCGATATGGAAACAGGTATGCGTGGTTTTCTATTAGCTGGACAAGAACAGTTTCTTGACCCCTATAAAGGAGGTAAAGCTAGTTTTTATCAACTGATAAACGAATTATCTCAGACGGTTTCTGACAACCCTGCACAAGTCACTTTATTAAGCGAGAGTAAACAAACGATCACTGATTGGATAAATCTGGTTGTTGAGAAGCAAATTGCTTTACGTCGTGAAATTGGTGATGCAAAAACAATGGATGACATGGCTGACCTGGTTGGCCAGGCTAAAGGAAAAGTATATTTTGATGAATTTCGTGAGCAAATTAAAACCTTCAAAGAGCGTGAAAGTAGCTTAATGGGGGCGCGTATGGAGATATTAACCAATACAGAATCAACCGTTATTAATACTACGATCTTTGGCACATTAATCGCTATTATTGCTGGACTTGGTATCGCTTTATGGCTTACGCGACATATGGTGGCTACTTTGGGTGGTGAACCGAATGAAATATTAACTATCGCCAATACTATTGCTTCAGGAGACCTGTCGATGGAATTGGATGAAAATAGGAAGATTGGTGTGTTTGGTGCCATGGTTGTCATGCAGAAGAAACTTATGGATGTTGTTAAGCGTATTCAAGGCAACTCAGAGCAAATTTCTACCGCGGCAGTTCAGGTTAGTGGTACTGCGGGTTCATTGAGTGAATCAGCTAGCGAGCAAGCTGCAAGTGTTGAAGAGGTCAGTGCTTCAGTGGAGCAAATGGGAGCATCGATTAGCCAAAATAGTGAAAACTCACAGGCGACAGACAAAATTGCCAGTGATTCAGCCAGTGCTGCTTCTGATGGCGGTGAGGCTGTTGATGGAACGGTTAAAGCGATGAGGCAGATCTCTGAAAAAATTACAATTATTGAAGACATTGCTTATCAGACCAATATGCTAGCGCTTAATGCAGCGATTGAAGCTGCTCGAGCGGGTGAACACGGCAAAGGTTTTGCCGTGGTGGCTGCAGAGGTTAGAAAATTGGCTGAACGAAGTCAGTTAGCTGCCTCAGAAATAAGTACATTAACAAGTGATAGTGTGAAGGTAGCTGAGAAGGCCGGTGCATTACTTGAAAAGATGGTTCCTGATATTACCAAGACGGCTGAACTTGTTCAGGAAATTACCGCAGCCTCAGAAGAACAGTCGGGTGGTGTCGGACAGATTAACGGGGCGATGCAGCAATTAGATAGGGTGACTCAGCAGAATGCAGCTGGGTCTGAAGAGCTAGCTGCAACTGCGGAAGAGATGCAAATACAGTCTAAGAATTTACAGGATGTGGTTGCATTTTTCAGGCTGGCAAGTAACTCAGCGATAAATAGACCAAATGATAGAGCTCCCGTTTCTATAGGGTCGACCGCTATAGCTGAGGATATGAGTACTGAAATTGATGAAGCGAAGTTTAAAAGCTTCTAAACAGAAGAGGTCATGATGCAAGAACAGACTTTACAACAAAGTAAAAACAGCGATGTTAGTGGCGACATTGCCCGTGAGAATATGATGCAGTTTTTGACCTTTGAGCTTAACGCTGAGGTCTATGGTATCAATATTCTCAATATCAAAGAGATTATTGATTTCGGTAATCTTACCAGAGTACCAATGATGCCAGAGTTTATTGCAGGGGTGATTAATCTGCGGGGTAGTGTTGTGCCCGTGGTTGACCTGGCACTACGTTTTTTAGAAAAACCATCACCCAGAACAAAGCGAAGCAGTATCGTAATTCTGGAGCTTGAGCATGAGTCGCAAAAACTGGAAATTGGTATTACGGTAGATGTAGTGAATGAAGTGCTTGATATATTGTCAAATGATATAGAGACGGCACCTTCGTTCGGCACTAAAATTCGGACTGATTTTATCAGCGGAATGGGTAAGGTAAGTAATCAGTTATTAGTGTTGTTAGACGTAGAAACGATTCTTTCGATTGATGAGTTGTCTATTGTGACCCTACAATAGATTTATCGAGTTAGCCCTTAATAAGCTGGGCTCAGGGGCTGGTATAGGGTGAAAGTGGAGGTCTTGATCAGAAAAATACTTGGTTAAAAAATCTGCAATGAAGACCTTGGCCTAGCTAGCTAGGCCAAGGCAATTTAGCGAGTTTAGCTTGATCCTATTCATTTAAAAGTAAACATAAGCATATAAAGTTCTACTATAATATTGAAGGTGGGGAAATAGTATTATTTAGAATACTCCTACAGGAGGTGTCGTGTGAGAATATTTAAGGTGTTATTTAAAATAATTATTGTACTCATCCCTTTAAATGCCTTGAGTGCTGAACCCAATAATCAAGAATTACTCATCGGTATCAGCTTTTCTATCCCGCCTTATGTTATCAAAGAAAGAAATGATGGTTTGGAACTCGCTATATTAAAGAGATGCCTCGAAGCTAATGGTTACAAAGTACTGACCTCCTACTTGCCTCTGGCCCGAACCTTATTGAATTTTCAGGATGGTAGCATTGATGGAGTTATTAATGTCAGAAAAGGGACAGTTAAAGGTTTCTATACAGATGTAGTGATCTCGTTTAGAAATTATGCGATAAGCTTAGAAAAGAATAAGATTCAAATCAAAAGCATAAATGACTTATCCCGAAGGAGTATCGTTGCATTTCAGAGAGCATCCAATTTTCTGGAACCAACCTTTGGAGATGTAGTTCGATACAATAGTGAATATAGAGAAGTAGCAGATCAGTCATTACAAGTTAAACAATTGTTTAAACATCGTGTCGAGGTCATTGTAATGGAAAAACAAATATTCAAGTATTTCAGAAAACAGCTCTTTGACCGTAGTGTCAAATTAGGCAAGAAATTCTATTTTAGTCCAAATGAAATACTCCAGACTGTTGTTTATCATGATATTTTTAAACCTTCACATTACAGATTTGCTTTCCTCTCTGAACGTGTACGTGACGACTTTAACGCAAGCCTTCGTGACATAATAAGTACTGGTGAATATGAAAAAATAATGAAACAGTATGATATAAATTTGGAGCTACCCACGAAACAGCTTTAATACATCTAAAGCTAGCTCATCGAGCATGCGTATCATTTGACAATAATTATGATTATTGAAAGAGCCGCAGAAGTATGAGTCTTTGTCTGCTAGATCTTAGGAAGTTCTCTATAATTACACTTACTAATGAATCATGTGAGTATTAGTCATGATCAAAGAGCTATTTGCCTTATTTATTATATGTTAAATAATCAACGATCAGTCATTGTGAAGAGGCTGAGGTTCATTAATGTATGATTCTATCATGTCCTTTACGACACCTTCATTCACAAGCTCTACAATAGTCTTATCCATTCGTTCAAGCATAGCTTTTCTTGAACTTTCATTAATGTTTGGCGAGACCGATACCACTAAATTTGAAATTAGCTGATTAATAATTAAGGGTTCAGAAATAATGATTTTATTGTCGGGATTAATTCGATCTAACCAGTATAGCGTCCCACCGATAGGCCCGAGATTTCCATCCACTCGCTCAAGACTCAGCATTTTTACCCCTTGTTCAAACAAAGTAATGGGGGTAATAAAGATTTCATTAGCATTAATAAGTTGTGTAACCCTATTGCCATAACTTTTCCTCGTACCTCGCATAATTGCTATGTTTTTCCCCTTTAGATTCGACCAGGTTATAGGGTTTCCTTTTAGACTAATAATTGCGTTATTGAAATATCCAACAGGCGATAATTGAGCTACAGAGTCTATTAATGAAGTATCGGGGAAAAGAATTGATACTACGTAACCATCTTGGTTGTTATTTAGCATGTTCAGGATGCGAGGGTAGGGCGTAATCGAAACGTCAGACGCAGATTTTATGTTTAGGCGTTTTGAAAATTCGCGCAAGATATCAACATAGAAACCTTTCTTTAAGATACCATCGTAATAACTAGCGGGTTCTGACTCTATCGCTAGCAACTTGATGTTACTTTCGCTCCAAGAGAGGGCTGGTGCAAAAATGACGTACAGCAACACCACTAATTGAATAATATATTTCATCGTAAACCTCTATTCCCTCAAAGATGAAAGTGTTCCTCATACTATTACAAAATAGCATCTATTTTAATATTCTTCTCGAAGAAAGGTATTGATAGTAATTTAGGTATCATAACTAGATACAACGTGTCGTTAAGATGGATGCTTAATTAGTTAATATGTTTCATCTTTTAGAAGTAAGGAACTTGTCTTTTTTAGCTTGTCTTTTGTCTTTTTATAACTAGATCAAATTGAGTAGTGCTTTTATAGTTATGCATTGTGCGTATGGAAATTAAAAATGATGAAAGATAATAATGCTGAAGCTGTAATAGACTTACTGAGTAAAGGCTGGTTAACGCATGATGCAATGTGGGTAAAGGCAGTATATCAAGAGTGTGGGCCTGAGATAGCAAGCAAATTAAATACTCAAGCTATTCAGTTAATGACGCCTATTGAAGTTAAGCGATTTCAAAAGGTGTTAAACCTTCCAAGTGTCGATACGTTTGAGAAAATCCAGGCCTTTATTACGGGTGCACTGGCTATTGTGTCAGGAGAATTTACCGATTTTGAGGTTAGCTATCCATCCCACAATATTTTGCAGTGGCAGTCTCCACAATGCTTTGCTTATGATGGCATTAAAAAGATCGGCATGATTGAACAATACCAATGTGGAATTTTCGAACGAATTGAAGGTTGGTTAAATGGGCTGAACATTGAGTATGAAATTCTGCCAAAAATTAATGGCTGTAATATGCATAATGTCGGTTCTTGCAAACTAAAAATTCAATTTTATTTCGATAAATAAACAATAAGTATACTAAACATTAGTTGTCTGTCAGGTTTGATCATGAGGGCATTAATTTAGGGAGGGGGAGTGTGATCGGGGTGTATTAAGCACTTTAAATTTGTCTCTGTATTTATCTACAAAGACAAAAATCGAACATACTGCTATTGAATTCCCACACACTTCAGTCAACTACTTGGTTTTGCGGCTCACTTTGTGCACAGTAATTACAATAGTTTCAATGAGTACTAGTTAGTGCCACTGGCCCAAAGAGGGCTGCCTGAGCTGTTGTAAATTACTAAATTACCGTCACTCTGTAGGGTTAGAGTGGCTCCAGAAGGATTAGTGCCTGTTGCCCATTTTGCAGAACCGACAGCATCGTAAATCACTAAATTGCCATCACCCTGTAATACAACATAGTAATTACTCCCCCAATTGGTGCCACTAGCCCAAAGTGCAGTACCGATCACGCCATTTCCGTAATTGTAGATAACAAAATTACCATCGGCTTGCATGACCACGTGACGATTTTTAGTCGTAATGGATTGTCCTGAATTTAGTTGAAATTGTCCGGTCATAAAGACGAAGGCGTCTGGCTTGTAGATTGAAAAAACAGTACTTTGACCCGCGACGTGCCAATTACTCTCACTTGCTCTATCGTCGTGATTCAACCAGACTGTGTTAAATCCTCCGCTGTCTTTTGCTACTTTCAATAAGTTATTTGCTTTACTGTTGGTCGGTACGCTGAATTGATAACTGCCGCCAAGGGTAGCACAGGCGGCGGCACCTTCGTTCCACGCGCCAGTATTATACGGTACAGCCCAATTACCTAAGCTATCTTCACAAGCATAGCCGTAGGCGTTATTACAATTCGCATCGTTCCAACGGCCATTTCCCCATTGTGAGGCACAGTCTTCAGCGCCACCCCAATTGTCGGGTTGATTATTATCCCAGCTCCAGACGGCCGCTTCGATACGTCCATCTGTAGTCACCATGTCATCCAGGTTTACAATATTCGCGCCGGTCTCATATAGGGTGCGAACATCACCCGAGCTAATTGTGTCGGAGGGATTGTTATTCCACCAATTTGCAATGCTCGATAAAGTAGTCTGATCCTCCCAGGTTCGATTAACATTCCCTAGACCTGTGAAAGCTAAATTGCTCATGTTTGTATTACTGGAGCAACCACCGTCATTCCATACTATGACCTGTTTTCCAGCACTTAAGATGTCAGCTTTTGTTAGACCATCAGGAATACTGTTACAGCCATTACTTTGGTAAATTTTATCGCCAAAGCGGCTATATAATTGACTATAAAGGTCACCATGATGATTTTGAGAGTGATCCTCAATATAAAGAATAATTACTTCATCCTGGCTATTACTATCGGCTAACCAACTTGCGATCTCGTCAAAACCTTCTGTGGCGTACTTGTCATTGATGCTGCATACGCCATGGCATAGTAAAAGACGTTTTGGGTAGGAGAACAGGCTCTCCATCTTCGTTGTCCAGTGTACATCCAGCTCGATAAAACGAGCCCCCATACGCAATTGGTCCTTGATAGAGTGCTTTTGCTGGGGGTCAAGGTAGCGGCACCCAACAGAGAAATTACAACTCGTGTAAGCTTCAGAATTGAAGGTGTTATGAGTCCCTAGAATATTATTGTTACTTATGGGGGAATAGACATCCAAGCCGCGTTGCATATCCAGAGCCTGGCCGGCCCAACTATTGTTGAAGTTATCAATAGAGTCCGCTACCGCTATGCTACTGAGTGCTAAGGTCGCAGCCAGAGTTAGGCTAGCTGAAGTGATTTTATTTTTATTCATTGTTATTGTTATCCTATTTTTTTGGTGGTTGACGTACTTTTTTGAATTGATTTACTCGTTTTTATAAACCCTTGTTGATTCTACTTTCATGAATGGATTGTGCTGACTTACTAACCTTGCACGAACATGGCCTCTACTAAGAACCCATGTCGTACAACTACTAATGGTTTTGGGCTGTCTATAAACCCATGGCTTTGGCGACGAAACCTTTCATAATTTCGTTAGAGCCAGCATAAATTTTACCAATGCGCGCATCTAGGTACATTTTGCAGATAGGGTATTCTTGCATATAGCCATAACCCCCAAAAAATTGCAGGCATTCATCGACGACCTTGCAGCGCATATCTGTTAACCAGAATTTGGCTCCGCATACAGTGGCATCGTCTAGCTTGCCTTCATTAAAAGCTTCAATCATTTTGTCGGTATAAACCCGGCCGATATTCACTTCAGTCTGCATTTCAGCCAATTTAAACTGCGTATTCTGAAATTTACCGATGGGCTTGCCAAAAGCATGGCGTTCTTTTACATATGCAAGTGTGTCTTCAAGTGCGCGTTCAGCGCTGGCGATGGTTTCGACACACAATGACAAGCGTTCAGCGCCGAGTTTTTGCATCATATAAACAAAGCCTTTACTGGCGTCGCCGAGTAGATTTTCTTTTGGCACCATCACATTTTCGAAAAATAACTCGGAGGTATCTTGAGCTTTCATGCCCATTTTCTTCAAAGGCTTGCCGCGACTAAAGCCTTCCATACCGCGCTCTACGATAAACAAGCCCATGCTATGAGGGTTAGCTGGGTCTGTTTTAGCCGCCACGATGATGATGTCAGCATTATTGCCATTGGTAATGAATATTTTAGAGCCATTTAATAACCAGTAATCTCCCATATCTTTAGCGTTTGTTTTCATTCCTGCTAGATCACTACCAGCACCAGGTTCGGTCATCGCAATGGCCAATATACCGTTGTCGCCACTGACGATCCGAGGGATAAAACGTGCTTTTTGTTCATCATTGCCATAATTTAAAATATAGGGCGCGACCATAGAATTATGAAGTGCTAGCACTAAACCGGACTCATTAATGTAAGCTAATTCTTCAGTCATAATAGCTTCATAACGATAATCTTTTAAGCCTAGGCCACCAAACTGTTCCTCTGCTGTGGGAACTAAAAAACCATTTTCACCGCACTTAAGCCAAATTTCTTTAGGAATAATACCGGCTTCATCCCACTCTTGTTGATGAGGCACGACTTCTTTTTGTAGGAAACGTCTAAATGAATCACGAAATTGCTCATGTTCTGGCGAAAAAATATTACGTGTAAAACTCATGGTATACCTATAGATAAATTGAATTATAAAAAGCCGCAGGTGCAGGATTAGTATGATAAAAGCCTAAGTAGCAAACTAATGCTTTTCGGACAAAGGTGTGGCGATCTCAGCCAAGGAGTGAACGAAAAAGTAAGTGCATCTAACTTAAATACATTCAATAAATTATTTAAGAAAAATTGTTGATGTGCCGCCTAAAGAATATAGGGCTTTGTTTGAAACGTAAGTGGAATTGCTAGGAATGTCATTGGGGAATATTGTTCTACAGTTTATTGCGTCCTTATAAGATTGAGTAGTTACTTTTTAGAGCTTAAGATAATAATTATTATTTACACTTCGTTTGACAGGAAAGCCTAATTTTTAGGCTTTCCTTCGTCAGTTTAAGCATCAACAAAAATAATTTCACCCCTTATGCAGCCATCAACAGAACGTTCAAACGCTTTGCCTACCAGCTTTCCTGGTACTGGCTCAAATCCTGGCATCATTTCACCTTATACATCCCGTGCTTTAGCTAGTACGGTCGGATTAACTACATTAATGCGCATATTTCTAGGTATTTCAAAGGCTACACATTTAACAAAGGTATCAATTGCCCCTCTAGTTGTTGCATCTGCTATCGCATAGGGAATCGGTTTAACATTCAACAAACCACTTATTAATCTAAATGAACCGCCATCAGCAACGTATTAATTTGGCTTAATGCGAAATATTGTCGTGTCAGCACCCTGTTTATCTATCGTGCCAATGTATCTTGAAACGACCGATTCTATAACCTTTTTTACCTTCTAGAGCGATTAAAGGGCTTGGGATGGTTGAAATTACGCTAGAGCAAGCACCTGATAAATTTGATGTCATTGCTGCTTGGCATCCTCGCTACAATGAAGATGCCCTTCAAAGGTGGGTAATATCCCTGTTACAAGTTGAGTAATGGGTAGTATTCATGAAAACAATACGTTCATATGTCGACTCCAAATACTAACTATTAGTTTAAAAAATCAGTGCAGGAATACTTGTCTCTGGTCTGTGCTCAATGTTATAGAGATCACCCTGAAAATACCCGGCGTCTTTCATTCTATTTTCAATAAAATCAAGTGGTGCCATTTTTTGTCCTGTCCACTTTGGTGCTATCAATTCTTCCCAACGGCTTGCGATCGCTGCGAGTCTCTGAACTGCGACCTTTGGGGATAAGTGTCTGAGAAAGAGAATGACTTTATCTGCATAAACATCTAATTCATCAGGTACATACTCATTTCGGTAATACATTTCAGCTAATGTTGTATTGCTTAATACATGCAAATTGTGAAGTTTTACATTTGAAACAGGGAGGTGGTTAATAATCCGGGCCGTCTCAATTAGACGTTCTGGCGTGTCATCAGGTAAGCCAAAAATTAAGTGAACCCCGATATCGACACCTGTTTTATGCTTTAATTTCAGTATAGCTTCAATATTTTTTTCCGCGCTATGACCTCGCTTCAAAAATTCTAGCTGGTCATTAAAAAAGCTCTGGGCGCCAATTTCTACCAGCACATAACTTTTCTCACAGATGTCGTTCAGCAGTGGAAAAATTCTGTCAGGCAAACAATCTGGTCGAGTGCCGACGACTAAACCATTAACATTCTCTTCTGACAATGCGGTCTCGAAACGTTGTTGTAGTATGTTTATTTTATCTAAGGTATTGGTATATGACTGGAAATATACCAGAAACTGTTTACATTTAAGGCGACGACTCACCAGTTTTTTGTTGTGCCTTATTTGCTCTAGAAGCTCCCGGTCTTTTTCATGATGATACGCAGCAGAACCCCAGTCATCACAAAATATACAGGCTTCCATTGTGCTATTAGGGCTTCGATTAGGGCAAGTCTCAGCAATACTGACAGAAATTTTTGCCACTCTATCACCAAAATAGTAACGAAAATATTGGCTAATTGGAAAATAGCGGCGCCCCTGAAAGGGTCCATTCTCAAGCAGGTGTACCTGAGCGCTTTGATGGCCTTTAGGCATTAGTTAAAACCTCTACAAAGGCACTTTTTTCGTGCATCTCGCTCACGAACGTCGCTAATAATTTGTGATAAGCGTTTTACTTCTTCATTAAGTTTTTGGTTTTCTTCGTTAAGATTTTGGTTTTCTTCATAACGTACCTGCTGTTCTGCACATAACGCAGTGGCTAGCTCAGTAGCGTATTGCACTAAGGCTTCGTTTGTTCCTGCGCTGTTTTGTTTCAGGCGATTTAATAGCTCAATTAGTTCGTTCACATTGTCTCTTTAAATTTGCTTTTAGTTTGCTGTAAATTTGCTCTTTATGTGCTGATGGTTTCACATTACTTCAATGAGTCTTTCAATGTTTAGCTTGCTTAGAACACCGAAGGACTTAAGCGCTAGACCTTCACTTTGGGCGACCTTGAGTAAGTCGGCCTCAGATTCAGGACTGACTACAATCAGTAAACCGCCACTGGTTTGAGGGTCACACAAAATATGCTTTTGGGTTTCCGTAAGGGCAATATTTTTACTGTGAACTTTATGCCCATAACTTTCAAAGTTTCGAAGCGTGCCACCAGGCACAGCTCCCGCCTTAAGATATTCAATTGCTTCTGGTATCACAGGAACTTTGTCGAACTCGAGCTGCGCACTCACTCCGCTACCTTCGCATATTTCACTCAGATGACCGAGCAAGCCAAAGCCTGTTACATCTGTCAGCGCCTTGACGCCTGTTAAAGAAGCAATCTTGCGACCGAAGGTATTCAACTCACACATTAAGTCCCGTGCCACTGTGCGATGCTCAGCTTTCAGTATTTTCTTTTTTTGAGCGGTCGTGAGAATACCAATACCAAGCGGTTTAGTGAGATAAAGCTTACAGCCTACTGTTGCTGTATTGTTCTGTTTCAGTTCTGATAAAGAAACAGAACCTGTCACCGCTAAACCGAAAATAGGTTCAGGTGAGTCAATACTATGCCCTCCTGCCAATTGAATACCTGCATCAGCACAGGCTTGTCGACCGCCATCAATCACTTGTTGTGCCACCTCAGGGGGAAGTAAATTAATTGGCCAACCTAGAATGGCAATGGCCATCATTGGCTTGCCACCCATTGCATAGACATCGCTAATAGCATTGGTTGCTGCAATACGACCAAAATCAAAAGGGTCATCTACAATCGGCATAAAAAAGTCGGTGGTACTTATGATACCAATGCCATTGCCCATGTTATAAACGGCGGCATCATCTCTAGATTTATTACCCACTAGCAAGCGTTCATCAGGGGCAATAGTCAGCTCTGTTTTTAAAATAGTATCGAGTACCTTTGGCGATATTTTGCAACCACAGCCAGCGCCATGACTATATTCCGTTAATTTTATCGAGGTGTTTTCCAAGGTGATATTCGTCCAAATAAAGTCCAAAACATGTAATGGGCGCTAGTTTAGCCACTTTCAATTCGTTGGGGCTTGATAATGGACAAGTACTAATGAATTTGCCCTGCCAATTGCTAAACAGGGTCGAAGGGATTAAAAATTCCGTTGAGTGCATGATTTGCAGTGAGGGTTCAATTGATCATCGCAACTAGTAAGAATCACTCGATAGAGATTGTTCGAGAATAGTGCTAAGTTAATTTCTATTACTGCACACTACACTCTAAAACGAGCTGGAAAGAACAAAAATATGAGCAAACAACCATCTGATCTTGAATACTTAATTGAGCTGACTGAAGACAGTATCCCGACATTCATTAGAGAGCTTCCCACTCACGAGCAGAAAGAACTACGCGGGTATATTGAGAGTATTGTTAAACGTGATGAAACCGGTCTCGATAAACTGTTTGAATCAATGTCTATGATGATGAAGTTTATTCCCAATTTTATTCTTCACTCACTCACCCCCAAATACATTGAACCATCTATAGCCGCGCGAATTACGAATAAGTTAACGGTGAAGCAAGCATTAGGAGTGACAGTTGGGCTTCCTATTGAATACATTGGAGAAACGTCAATCTATCTGGAAAGTCAGCATGCCGCTAATATTCTAGTCGGATTAAAGCAGAAAATGGTCAAGCCTGTTCTTGAATATGTTAATAACAAACATCCGCTCAAAGGGCTTGATATTCTGGAACATGTTCCGAATGGTTTTTTACAAATTGCCGTTCCTATAATTGACCCTAGTAGCTTTGATAAAACTAATGTCACGTCAGGACGGCGCGATGTTCTAACAAGGATAGAGCAGCTAGCGAGATAAAATCTGATCTTAAACAAGCATTAGTGATACCAGTCCATTACATTAGATATAGCGGCTCGCCCATGCGGCTATTGTATTGGCAACGTACTCTGAATCAGCGGCTCTAGACAGTAAATGGTCGGCGTTATCCAGACTAATAAAACTTTTTGGATGTTTGGCATAACGATATATTTTTTCAGCTTCATTAATTGAAACTGTTTGATCTACAGGTGAGTGAAAAACTAATAAGGCTTTTTTAAGTTTGCCTATGTTGTTTTCTTGGTCATGGTTTGATAAATCATCAAGGAACTGCTTTTTTATCGTAAATAATCTCCCGGCCAGGGTAACCTCAGCCTGTCCTTGTGTTTCGATTGTCTCCAAATTGCATGCAAATTGTTTAGCGACATGATGTGGGTCAGATGGTGCACCAATTGTCACGACACCTATCGCTTCGGGAATGAATTTCGCTGCCGCAAGCACGGCTGCTCCTCCCAGACTATGACCAATAATTAAAGACGGCGCTAAGTAGTGTTCTCGAAGGTAGTCAGCAGCATGTACTAGGTCTTGAGTATTGGATGAAAAATTAGAATTGGCGAAATCGCCATCGCTATTTCCCAGGCCAGTAAAATCAAAGCGCAATACAGCATAACCTTTAGCCACAAGTGCACGCGCAATCCTTGAAGCTGCTGCAATATCTTTACTACAAGTAAAGCAATGCGCAAATAAGGCATATGCTATAGGCTCAATGTCGGGTGTTTCTAACAAACCTGCTATTGTTAAACCGTCAGTACCTTGAAATTCGAGTTTAATCCGGCGCTTACTCATTTTTCCTTCCAATTAATAAGTTACTTCAAAATAAGATTAGTTGACAATAGTAGGTTGACCAGAGAAAAACGATTTTGTTCCTTTAAAATTACATTTTTCGTGTTTAATAAATCTAGCTGTTGAATAAAGATGTATCTGACTCCCTTATTTCTTTGACTTCAAAAACTTGGAAAGAATGCTGATTTCGTCCATTGCTCTTTGCGCGATAAAGGGCTTCATCCGCAATTTTTAATGCAGCTTCTTTTCTGTCTTTCATCCAGCCTCCACCTTGATCTATAAAGCATGCGCCGCAACTGATGGTGACAATGTTGGCGACTTGTGACTCCTTATGTTCAATAGCTAATAACTGAACGGCCTCCGTTAGTTTATCCAACATTTCTTCTAACAGGATTGTACTCTTTGGCTTGAATAACAATACGAACTCTTCTCCTCCGTATCGTGCAAAGGTATCATTCGCTCGTCGAGCTATATGATTCAACGTTTCGGCTACAGCTTTTAACACCTCATCTCCCTGGATATGCCCATAGAAGTCGTTATATTTTTTAAAGTAATCAATATCCAATAAGACGATACTAATTGGGTCATGACTTCTTGTTGTAGCACGCCAGACTTTATCGTAAGCCTGATCAAAATATTTTCTGTTATAAATTCGAGTCAGCCCATCGGTGATTGAGTCCTCAATTAATTTATCTTTCTGTTGGTTAATTTTATCTACCAAGTGATTAAATGTTTTTAAAAAGCCGTCAATTTCAGCTAGATTGCTTTGCTGAACAATACGATTTACATTTCCCGTTTTTTTCATCTTTCCTATCTGATCAAACATTTCAATTATCGGCAGTAAGAAAAAATGATTCACAAGTATAGTGATCGTTAGTGGTAATAAGATAAGTACCAGGATACTAATTACGGAGGTCCTATCGAATAGGCTTGGAATACTGGATTTTGGGTAAGAGATTATGACTTTCGCAACGCTTTGTCCTTTGACGTTTACTAGACTAGCCACGTATTGGCTACTCAGTTCCTGGATAGTAAACCGAGACAAAGGTGTAATAACAGGCGAGCTTTTCTGATTATATGAATTTAGTTCAAATCTCACTTTGGCAATCAAATTTAAGCGTTTGATAAAATCCTGTTTTAATTCCCTAATAAATATTAACGCACCATTTGGCGCCAACTTCTGTTCACTATCTTGAATATGATGGCTGACAAAATAGGCCAACTTCCCGTTTCGGCGAATTAATCCAAATTGCTTGTCCTGATTCAATAAAAGTTGATTTTCAATATCGTAATTTAAATCGTCGGTATTATCCTTTGCGATAAATTGGCCATCGATTTTTTCGGCAAAAAAACTTGTTTTGCCTTGAAGTGTTAGAAAAATAACGCTGTTTATATCAGATGCCAAAAAAGAAGGACTTTTTATATTCAGTTTTATATATTTATAATTTGGTCGTGCAACGAACTCATAGCTATCATTCCATTTTGCCCAATCTAGATTGAATTGTATTAAGGCATCACGCTCATGACTAAATGTGGTCTGAATAGCTTTAATGTCGTTTTGGTGTTTTTCCAGCGCAGCGGCTTTAATAGGAGGATAAACAATAAACAAGCGGTAGCATAAGAGCCCCCCTCCTATGACAACTGTATATGTTAGCGCAGATAACCAAACCAAAGTGCGTAGATTCATAGCTCCTCCGTACTAATAGGATAGTACAGCGAGCAAACTTAACCTCATTTTTTAGAGTATCTAATAAGGTGCTGTTGTAATGAATCTATCGTGGATTGAGTGAACAGACATAGGATTTTGTTATATCTCCCATCTAGTCAATGAAAGTCAGTTGGTGGGGTAGATCAGAGTAGGGTAATTACACTACTTAGATAGAAACTGTGAGACCGCATGAGTAGTGGTTTAAACGGTAAACAATAAAAACCCGAAAACTTTTCAGTCCAGAGTTCCCCTTATGCTATAACCGCTTGAAACTCGCAAAGAGCTTCAAATAGGTCTATTTTACTAAAGAAAAGGTAAATAAGGATTTGTAATGATTATCTTATACAAAAAAATATTCATAACCTTGTTTCTCTCGCTAGCTTTTATCTCCATTTGTAAGTCAGCAGAAATTGTAGTGGTAGGTGGGTATGAGTTCGCCCCCTTTGTTCAACAGACGCCCGACGGTAATTATGAGGGTGTTACTTTTGACCTTATTGAAGCAATGAACAAGGTACAAAATGATTTTCATTTTATTTTCGTTACGACTTCGGCTGAAACTAGGTATAAATCTTTTCAAGCAAAGCGGTTTGATCTTATCTTTTTTGAAGACAAATTGTGGGGATGGAAAAATTTGGAAGTAGTTACCAGTCAGGTGATCTTAGGTGGTGGTGATACCTACATTGCACTGAAAAAAGGGGTTAGAGATCAACGTTTTTTTGATGATTTTGCGAATAAAATATTAATCGGAATTAAAGGTTACCATTATGCTTTAGCAAACTTTAATAATGACTCAAAACTTCTAGATGAGCAATATAACCTGATATTCGGAGATTCCAGCTCAAGTGTAATAAAAATGCTCGAATTTGGCCGTGGTGATATTGCAATCCTTTCGCTTTCTTTTGTTTTGCCTTACTTAAAGCAAAACAAAATATTGTCTAAAAAGATACTTATCTCCGAAAAGTTAGATCACCAATATAAACATACAATCTTAATCAGGAAAGACTATCAAGTTACTCCAACAATGGTAAATAGTTGGTTAATTCTATTGGAAGAACAGGGGGTATTAAAAGGAATATGGAAAAAAAGAGGGCTTGAAGATTTACACAAATGGCTAAATTAGAGTAAGGGGGGCAGTACTGAATGGTACTTACTTAAGATGCAAATAATATATTTTAATAAGTTGCAGTTGGTAGGTTGGAATTCATTCCGACGCTGATTCGCGTATCAACTCAGTTATATAAATTAATGAATATAGCAGGCGCTCCTTATACAACTTTTCATTTAGACATGATGTCAGGTCTTTATTGGGGGCTTTGTTTGATGCTTTGTTATAGCGTTTTACGTTGTACTTATTAACATACTCAAAATTTACCTCGCAGCTCTGAGAATGAGTTGCGTCCAATCCATTAAATCAAAAATTCTGGCAATATAATGATCTTTTAACACTAGTTTGGCTTTATCTTCGCCTAATAATATTTGTTCTGTTGAATCGAGTACTTTATTCAATTTCTTGGAATGAAAACCAAGCTTTCTCTGCAGTGGGTCGGTAATGATTCCGGCAAATGTTGCTACGAATGAGGCTGGAATTAACATACTGGTAAATACTGCTGCAGTTAACATGCCCGGAGTCGTGACCTTAAATAAGGAATAATACAAACCACCGGCCCATGATCCCCCCCAGAAACTATGTATAGCGCTTGAATGAGCAATCCCAGAAGCCACTGAATTACTTAATGAGGCAAGTCCCGGGGTTAACTTGTGTAATGTGACTAAGCCTGTTGCGGCAGTCATTAATGATACTGTTATGTCAGATGCAGCAGCTCTACTGCCGGTATATTCAGTTAATATTTCTTCTATTTTAAATTTCACCTCAATATTATTAGCGTGTGGCGGCAATACCTTGAGGGTGCTTATCAACAGATGTTGGATTCGATGATCATTAAAAATCTCATTCAATAAAGCGTCATTATGATTAATGTTGTTACCATGATTATAGGGCAACTCTAATAACCCAGTTTGAATATTCCATTGAATTTCTTGACTGATTTTTGTTGATAAGAATAAGTTTTTATTGGCGATTGACTCAGACAGCTCTTTAGCACCAAGTTTATATAAACCAAATGCGCTGGTTTGTTTCACTACAGTAAGCACTGAAGAAATTGCATTGATGGGTGTTTTTACGATATCCCAACCTAAAGAATGACGATGAAGCTTGGCAGAGCCTTTGAAGTTGTAGTGTTTATTTACAAACGCATCAACCATTGATCGGCGTTGAGTCATATATCTGGAGACAGCTTGGCGGTATATGTCTTCTAGCTCAGAGTCAGAAAATGTTTTATTACTCTCCAAGGGCATTGTCCTTATTTCTAATGGGTGACCCCATTGGTTGATGGGTTACCTGCATCCGACCCAAGGCCTGTGTGTCAGGATCGTTAGCGCACAAGCTCAAAACGCAGTTCACCGAAAGCGGGAACCTGGCCATTTTCCGAATACATATCACTTTGCAAATACTGTACAACTTGCTTTTCAGCTTCTGGCTGGTTCGTTGCGAGATAAGTCTCGCCAGCATCTGTACCTACATCGTATGCTTGCAAGGTAAGGGTTTTTTCAAGCACCCAGGTAGCGTTTTCACACATACTTAAACCGGATACACCGACGACCCAATCTGGGCTGGGAGCGATCATTGAAAGCACGCTGACCAAGGGGAAATCTGGGGTCACGGTGAAGCGAGTGTCGACTTGTCCCGGCGACAACTTCATATCTGGCCCGTCAATATAGCTTCCGGCTTCATTTATTTTAATCGCCCAATCAATTTCTTTTCTAAATTGAACATTCAAGCCCTGTTCAGCGATACCCTTAATTCCGGTTGATGCTAGCTGTCCGGGAGACCATACCTGGCCATAAAATTGATGTGTCGCCCCCACTAGTTTCGAATAGTGTGGCTCAGTAGGAAATGATTCAGGATGTGTTTCTGCACTCCAAGTGCTTACAAATGTAAGCTTATATTCCACTGCGCCTTCGCATCGCAGGTTATTATCGCTTTGGCCCTGCATTGTCGCACAGCCAGTTAACAAGACACTCGCAGAAAGTGCTAAACATCGCACCCTATGAGAGTTAGCAATTTTTTTTATTGTTAAGCTATTCATTTTACCTTGCCTTTGTTTCAGTTTGATTGATAAATAGTAGGTAAAAACTTTGTATACAAAATCTATAGATAAGCATTATATTGGCCTGAGCAGGTCACGCTATCATTAAATACTTCAACCCTTAAAGCAACACCATTTAACAAAATACTCCTTAGAGAAAAACGAAGCGATAAAACGATGAGTATTAATGACGATATCGATTCTAGGTGACGAACACTTTGTGCTTGACGATCTGGGTTTGACGAATTACAACTATTACTGTTAGTCCTAAGCAAGGGTTATTCATTGAGGATTATTGGCCCCTAATATCTGCTGAAAGTGTTAATATACAAACGGCCAAATTCTATAGGCCATAATATGTAATAACTAGACTATCTCAATAATTTTCAGGGTGTGTTTATGAGAGTGTGCGGAGTAGAGATAAAAGGTAACGATGCCGTTATTTGTTTGCTGTCCATGAAGGATGAAGTTTTTGATATTCCTGAATGTCGTGTTCGTAAAATTTCATTAGATAAGATGGCTAAAAGTAAGTCGTTGAAAGTTTTTCAAGTTACTTTCGCAAAGCTAATGTCTGATTATAAAATTGATAAAGTGATCATCAGAGAGCGTCCAACGAAAGGGAAATTTGCGGGTAGTGCTATTGGGTTTAAGTTAGAAGCTGTGATTCAGTTGATTGACAACTTAGAGGTTGAATTGATTACACCCGTTGCGGTTAAAGAGTATATAAAAAAGAATCCGATCCCTGTCGCATTTGCTGATACTGGCTTAAAAAGTTTTCAGGAAAATGCGTTTGCAACGGCCTATGGTTATCTCATGAATTCTTATTACCTAGAGCTATAAACCGATCATGGCGAGAAAAATACTAAGTTTGAAGGTGAAAAGGAATCAAGACTCCAAACAAGTCGATGAGGTGGTAAAGGATGTCTCTAATGATGACCCACTAAAGCGTTTTTTAAACGGCGTAGCCATCCATCCTTCTCCGTGTATTCGCCTAGAATTAGGTTCAGAACAACTCAGCACGCGAGCAATTGATTTGATCACACCAATCGGGATGGGGCAGCGAGGTTTGATTGTTGCTCCACCAGGCTCTGGGAAAACGACCATTTTGAAACACATTTGCCAGGCGGTGGGGCAGGCTTATCCTGAGATAAAGCTTTATGCGCTACTCATTGATGAGCGACCGGAAGAAGTCACTGATTTTAAGCGCTGTGTGCCGGCTCAAGTACATGCATCATCCTCGGACGAAAGCTATGAGCAACACGTCCGTGTGGCCAATGAGCTTCTTAGCACCGCCCGCAGGGAAACAGGCGAAGGTCACGATGTTATGATTGTCATTGATTCTCTCACAAGGCTCTCACGAGTACATAATGCCGAACGAAAGAGCAGTGGTCGTACCATGTCGGGTGGGCTTGACGCTAGGGCTATGGAAATACCCCGAAAACTGTTTGGCGCTGCTAGAAATATTGAGAACGGTGGGTCGCTTACCATTTTAGCAACCATACTCGTTGATACTGGAAGCCAAATGGACCAAGTGATTTTTGAGGAGTTCAAGGGCACGGGTAATATGGAAATCGTTTTATCACGGGAGGCTGCGAGTCGGCGAATTTTTCCCGCGCTGAATATTGCTAAAAGTAGTACGCGTCGTGAGGAACTTCTTCTAAATTCGAAAAATCTCGAAAGTGTAAGAGTTTTACGGAGGGCTCTGACCAACCTTAAGCCTGTAGAAGGCGCCAGGAAACTTGTTGAGATGCTTGAGAAATACCCAACGAATGCAGAGCTGTTGAACATTAAAAACGAAAGTAAATTACCCAAAAGCTGATGATTACTAATAACTAGGATAGGTTGAAGGCATAATTATTAGCTGCATTGAGCTATTTGAATGGCGCTACATTAGACTTTCAGAAATCTCCAAAAATGGCGCTTACATTACTGCTTACGGTGAAAACCCTGAAGGGCTAAAAAGAGGCTGCCTAATTACCTCTATTCCTGAATGTACAGCAGGTTTGTTTTAGACCAAAGGCCTCTATTTTTTAAAATATTAATAACTGGCTACGGTAAGCAAAAATCGCTACGATCAACGCGAATAGGTAATAATATCTACAAATTACTCTATCTCTCTTGCCGCCACACTCGCATAAGTTGTCTGACCGTATGATTTCCATTCAAAATATTTCTAAAAGTTTTGGTTCATTTCAAGCCCTGTCGAATGTTTCTTGTGATATTCAAAAAGGTGAAATAGTCGGATTATTAGGTAAAAATGGCGCAGGGAAAACCACATTAATGCGTATATTAACCTCCTTTTTACCCGCATCATCCGGCTCTGTTTTAATTGACGGTGACGATGTTTCTAAACACTCCTTGAGTACCCGACAAAAAATCGGCTACTTACCTGAAACGCCTCCGCTCTATCTGAATATGACTGTTAAGGATTACCTTAAATTTGCAGCAGAAATCAAGGGCATTCCTGCCAAAAACAGACGTAAGCAATTGGATAGTGTCCTGGCAGAATGTCAACTTGAGCAAGTGGCGGGTAAAACCATCGCGACCTTATCGAAGGGTTATAAGCAGCGAGTAGGTATAGCGCAGGCGATTATTCATGAACCCAAATTACTTATTCTTGATGAACCTACAAGTGGCCTTGATCCGATTCAAAACCTTCAGGTTCGTAATCTAATTAAAAACTTAAAAGACCAAAGAACAGTCATCATCAGCACTCATATCCTTTCTGAAATTGAACATATCGCGCAGCGAGTATTAATGATTAAGGCGGGTGAAATTATCATTGATGAACCTCTGGATTCCCTAATGGCTTCGCATGCTTCCAATAGGGTCGCTGATAAAAGCACCGTTCAGGGTAGTGATAAAAGTAGCGATATGAATTTAGAAGATATTTTTATTCACTATCATCAAGACAAGATAGACTCACCGCAGGTGCGCTCTCATGGATAAGGTTTACTTCATTGCTAAAAAAGAATTATTAACTTATTTCAAATCACCTATAGCTTATATTACCTTGGTCTTGTCGATCGCTATTTTTAATGTATTCTTTTTCCTAATCATTGATCAGAACAGAGAAGTTTCACTAAGGGATGTTTTTCATGTGATGGAGTTTATGTTTCTGTTTTTAGTGCCGATGATGACGATGCGACTTTTTTCAGAAGAGAAAGCCAACGGCACGATGGAATTTTTGATGACTGCGCCGGTATCGAATACCGCTATTGTGCTTGGCAAGTATCTAGGGGTCTTAATCTTCTTCAGTATCCTGATTAGCCTTACTTTAATTTACTTTGTCGTTATTGAATTCTTTGGCTCTCCGGATCGTATGACCTTAGTCATTGGATATTTTGGTGTTTGGCTAGAAGGTGCTTTCTTTATCGCGATTGGCATGATGACGTCGTCATGGACCCATAATCAAATTATCGCTGCGATGATGTCTTATGTCATTTTGTTCTTTTTGTACTTTGTTATTAATTTCTCTGCATACTTTACCGGGGCGGCCGAAGGACTCATTCAATATCTGAGCACCTTGGCACATCTTGAGCATTTTATTGTCGGCGTTATTACCGTTGGAGATATGGTTTACTACCTTAGCGGTATCTTTATTTGTATTGTATTTACACGTTTAAGTATCGAAAATAGGTTGTTCCAATGAAGCTTACTATTTTATTTGTTTTAGGCTTTATTTGTTTTTCATGGGGTGGCGCTTCACTTTATATTGAGCAAAATGCAGATCTTTTATCGATCTTACTTCTTGTATTTGGTTTGATTTTTCTGAGCCTCTGTCTCAAACAAAGTGTCGGCACTACTCAGAAAATATCACAGGCGACATCATCTGCACAACCTCATACAAAACGGTATAAAAAGTTTGGGATGATGACTGCTTTGTTTCTACTGGTCACATTTTTTACTGTCGCTATCAATTATCTTGCTGACTCGTTGCCATATCGCTGGGATGTTACACTGGCCAAACAGCATACTTTGGCAAAAAGTACCGTTGAATATATGGCAAGCTTAGAAGCCGAGGTTAAACTCACTGCATTTTTTGTGGGTTTACCGCCTAAATACTTGGTCGATCAATTGAATGAATATGAACGCGTATCTAATGGGAAAATTACGACTGAAATTATTGATCCGATAGAGAAAATTGGTTACGCCGCTCAGTTTGGCAATATGATTAGCGGTAAAGAGCGAAAACTAATCGTGCATTCTAGGAATGAACGTCAAGACATAGATTTCACAGAAGCCCCTCTAACGGAAGAAAAAATCAGCAATTCTATTGTGCGCGTTACTCGTGATAAGCGGCGGGTTTATTTTCTCACTGGGCATGAAGAATATCTACTTTCCAGTGATAAAGCACAGGGCTTGAGTCATTTTTCAAACTTGCTGGATACAAATAATATTATCAATAAGCCGTTGATGCTGGGTATTGAAGGAGCCATTCCGGAAGACTGCGATGTGCTCATAATTGCCGGCCCTCGAAACGAACTTACCGAGCAAGAAAGTAGTTTGATTCATGACTATTTAGAAAGGGGTGGGGATGCTTTATTTCTGATTGAACATACGGTTGTTGGTGCTTCAGGTTCAACGCTGACAGAGCAAGAACTGCACTCAAACCCAGCATTAAATAATCTTTTGAATCCATGGGGTATTCATGTTGAAAATGATACTGTAATTGATTTAAATAATCACATTCAATCTGATGTCGGCAGTCCGGCGACTAAAAACTATCTACCTCACAAAGCGATCACAGAAGGCTTGGATTATACATTTTATGTTCGTCCTCGCTCTATTTCAGTATTAGAAAATCGTCAGCCAACGACTAAATTAGCCCCTATCGTCCTAACTGCTACAAAAGATAATAGCTGGGGTGAGACCAACCGTTTTCAAGAAGTACGTTTTGATGAGGGTATCGATAAACCAGGCCCGGTGCCTATTGCATATGTTGTCTTGGATGAGAAAACAGCTGAGATGGGGGATGAGCAAGAAAGCATATCCTTATCTGATACGCGTATTATTATTTTCACCGATGCTGATTTTCTCAGCAATGCTTATATCAAACAGTATAGTAATGCCCAGATGGGGTTGAATATCGTCAATTGGTTATCAGAATTAGATTATCAAGTGCTTGTAGGGCAAGAAGAGGTGCAGGTTGAACGCTTAGACTTAACGAGTAAACAACGACGAATGATCGCTGCAATTCTATTCTTGATCCCATTTTTTATTGCACTGACGGGTATTGCTGTGTGGTTAAAACGACGTTAACACAATACTGATTAACTAATTGAAGGCCACCGCAGTAATTTGGTGGCCTGCCAGCTTAATGTCCTAGGACATTAGTTTCGGCTTTCTTTGATTTCTTTGCTGCTTTCTTTTCTTTTGCTGTTAAAGCAGGTTTCTTTTTGACATTTTTTTTACTATCTTGTCCTTTGCTCATTATATTTACCTCTAGTCATAAGTGCATTAACCTAAAGTTAGTTTGAGCCAACCGAAGGACTTTTTCTAGGCATTGAGATCCACCTAAACAATGAATTCAATACATAAGTTATAAGTATGGCCCTAAGAACGGACAAGTGAAAGGTGTAGTTACTCTTTATTAGAGTCTGAGTTGATATTATCTATTACTTGTTTTTTTGAATTAGGGTATTTTGGGTCAGTGTAATAACTATTATCTCTTCAGCTAGAGTTTTTACACTGACCCCAGTTATGCTTAAAACAAATACTTTTAACTCAAAGAAAAGCTTACGACTAATGGATGACCCAATTTAGGCAGGCTTTCAAAAAATATAAACATTTCTTTCCTGATTTGATATAAATTAGCTATCTTACTCATGAGCCACATTATATTGATTTAATCATTTAGGATTAATAACTATGTCCTTCAGTACAGCGTCACCTACTATTTCCAGTGGAGGGATAAACTCAATATTGAATGCACTCCAACAAATGGAAATTGACCTTGTAGTTTTAAAAAAAGCAGCCGGCTTAGATGAATTTAATTTGGAAGATAGCGAGCTTCGCCTAAGTTGCCAGTATGCAGCTGATTGTTATCAAATCGCACATCAAAACTGGGAGGGGAAAAACTTTGGTTTGGTGCATGGCTCAAAATACCAGCCTTTTACACTTGGTATTGTTGGTCATTTACTCACGACTGCTAGTACCGGTTTGGAAGCACTGCAAAGTTACGAACGCTATCAACAGGCATTTGGAGAGGGATTAAGGTTTTTTTTAAAGGAGAAACTAGATCCTTCGGGGTCAAATAGTTGGTTGACGGCTAGTTTATGGGTACACTCCGAAATGAGAGGGAAAGTAGATAGCGCTTTGGTCGATTCGTTTTTTGTCGCGTTGATAAACTGTATACGCTTGCTGACAGGTGAAACTAAACCACTATTACGGGTTGAACTGCAGAGGTCTGCACCTGAAAATAGCGAAGAATACACGCAAACTTTTGCTTGTCCGGTGTTATTTGCACAAGCAAAAAACCAGGTAATTTTATCGAGCGAATGGCTTGAAAAACCTTTACTTACGGCTAATCCTGCTTTGTATCAAATGCTGGAACAGCAATCCGATTCTATTATCAAGCGGATTGGTGCAGTCGATAAATTTTCGAACCAGGTTCGTCATGAAATATTGAAGTGTATCGATGGTAACAAGATTGATATTGCACGAGTAGCTCGGCGCTTATCAATGAGTGCACGTACTTTGCAGCGAAGATTAAAGCAAACAGGGGATCAATTTCAAAGTTTACTAGATGAAGTACGTACTGAATTTTCAGTGCAACAAATAAAACTAAACCGCATTAGCATAGATGAACAGGCTTACTTACTAGGTTTTTCTGAACCGAGTATTTACCGAAAAACCTTTAAGCGTTGGACGGGACTCACACCTACAGAATTTAGGCTTTCAATCACCACTTAATTTTTCTTACTTCTGGATCTTTTCAGTTGTCGCGATTTATCCTCAACGATGGCGCGCTTTCTCATAGATTAATCTCCTCTATATATATCATAATCTAACACACTGACTACTTGTATTCAGATAGCTAAAAGAGAGAGTAAACAGTGAAAATTTTTGTTATGAGTGTAAATTATCGGTTTAAAGAGGAAGCAGTTTATGTTGCACAGATTACATCGGGTATCGGCCATATTTATAGGAGTATTCATACTATTCCACCTGATAAACCACCTATTTATATTGAGCAGCGTTCAGCAGCATATTAGTATAATGGATACATTCAGAGTCGTTTATCGAAATATCATCGTGGAATGCATTTTACTAATATGTGTCATATTTCAGGTTTGTAGTGGTGTTTATTTTGTATGGCGTCGTAGGGGGCAGCGCGAAGGTTTTCTTGAAAAAGCTCAAGCTATATCTGGCTTATATCTGGCCTATTTTTTATTAAACCATATTGGTGCGGTATTGTTTGGTAGAGTGATTGTCGACTTAGATACAAATATTTATTATGGAATTGCTGGCATCCATATCAGCCCCTTTAATTTATATTTTATCCCATACTATTTCTTTGCTGTGGTGGCATTGTTTGTACATCTTGCTTCAGCTTTCAACTGGTTGTGTCGAAATAAACTCAGTGACCTAGTTCGAGCAAACTTATCCTATTCAATTATCGCATTAGGTATGACAATTTCAGCTATATTGATACTAGGCTTTAGTGGTACTTTTGGTGAGATCGTAATCCCTTCAGAATATAGAGCAATCTATACGTTTGCTGATCTGCCAAATAGCCAGTTTCATGTATAACTATAGTTAAATTTGGAGGCTTTAATATCAGTTTGTTAAATGCAGTTCTTAATAATAAACATCGTTTGCCTTGCTCGCGGTTTATAATAATTCTATTTACTTAAAAGTGGGTGCTTTGTACTAAGCAAAATCGCTTAACCAGTTTAACGGCAGCTTCCATAAGTTGCTTTTATTCTCGCTTCTAAAAAAGCCAAAATGACCAATATGCTTTTCGCCTAATTTTTTGGTATTGATAGTGTCTAATGATGTATCAGCGTTATTGTAAAAACGCCTCAAAGCCATCACCGCTTTAGGTGGAGCGAAATCTTTGTCATCATCGATCATCATGAATTTGATAGAACATTTTAGTCGGGAAAATCCTTGCCTGATAGGTTTACCTTTATTGTCGACGATATAATCAGCATGGCGCCCCCAGTAAGCCCATTGTTGTGCAATGCCGGCTGGCAGGCTTTCACCACCGAGAAGGGCTCCTGGTACTTTTCCAAGAAGTTTAGAGAGTAGTGGGATAAGCAAGTACCAAAGAAAAAGCATTTTGGGCTTAGCTAATGAATCCCAATGACCCCAATACCCGCTCTGTGATGAAACGCAAAAAATGCTTTTCAACTTAGTGTTGTTCGTTGCAAAGCCGATGATCTGACCGCCGACGCTATGGCCAATACAGTGCCAATCTAATTGACTGTAGTTTGAAATCGACCAATCTATAACTGCTGCAAAGTCTTGTTCTCCCCAAGCATACATTGATAGACGAGGGTCTCTAGAATTTTTTACACATGACTCTCCAATACCTCGATAATCATAAGTCAGAACCAAATAACCTTGTTCTGCAAGATATTGGGTAAACTTAGCATAATAGCCCTGTTTAACGGCTGTTGCTGAGTTGATAATAATACCTGCTATTGGAGTCTCTTCAGGGGCAAACTTCGTGACTGAAAGGGTGAATCCATCTTGAGTGGTGATCGTAAATTTCTCAATCATATCTTTATACCGCCAGCTTGCTTTGGGGATAGACGAATGCCTCGAGATGGGCCGCAAAAACATCCGGCGCTTCTAATTCCGGGAAGTGCCCCGCGTTAGGTATTCGGACAAGGCTTGCGTGTGGAATCATCTGTAAGCTAGATTTTTTGCATGTGTTGCAGTGAGAGCTGTCTTTTTCACCCCAAACAAAAAGCGTCTGTGTGTCGACTTGGCTGGGAAGAGGTGAGTGACCTATAAGCAGTTTCTGAAATCCAGAAGCAAGGTTAAAGGTTGCACCGTGTTGGTAAGCTTGTTGCGCAAGACTGTTAAACTGCTCAACCAAGGAGGCGTCGCCTAACGCAGTCTTTAGCCATAAAGGGGTACGCTTCTTTTTTAGTGTTTTCAACAAAAGCTGGCTCAATACTGGCTTGGAAAGAAGCCCTTTAGGATCTCGAGTCACCTTCCATTTCAACATCTCATTCCAACTTGGAACTTGTGATAAAACCAAATGGCTAATCAAGTCTGGACGTTTTTGAGCTAGGCTAATAGCGCCATAGCCCAGTACACAAGGGGCTACCATGACAGCAGACCCTATGTTCAGTTTTTCCAGAAACAACTCTGCTAGTGCTACCGAAGACTGAAAACGATAATCTAGCCGCATTGATGGAATCGAGAAGCCAAACCCCGGCGGTTCAAATATGACGATCTTGTAGTCTTTACCTAACATATCGACTAAATAATCATAATGTTCGATGACGATGGGAGGATCGGTTTCGAAAACCAGTATTTGTGAGCCCTCACCAGCGATACGGTAACGGATCAGGGTAGTACCTAAATCCATGAATTGAATGCCTTCTCTTGAGCTGCTGGCATATCCTGATATCGTTTTTTGTTTTCGTAGGCTTGGAATCAAGCCGTCAATTACTTCAGAAATCATCATTCATACCACTAAGATTATTGGAGACTTAATAATATGAAACTGAAAAAGAGACGACAAATGGGTTTTTGATTGCTCTCAGACAAGAAAAACTTGTCTGAGGAGGTTTCCTGATAATAGGCGTGTCTAAATTTCAAAACGATAGAATTTAAAATCGGTAGAACTTAAAAACGAAAGAAACTTAGATCCGATAGTGACTGATGATGTTTTTGAACCACGAAACAAAGGCGGTAACGACGGGATCGTCTTTATCTTCTTTTGAATATACAAGGTAGAGTGAGTCTAACTGGCTTACCTTGTCTGGGTAGGGCAGAATCAAATACCCTTTGGTAACTTGAGGTGCCAGAATAGGGAAGTAACCCATTGCCAGCCCAAGACCTTGCTCCGTCATCTCTATCACTGCTTGGAAGCCATCACAATGCAGAATTTCATTAGGCTCTATATTTGTGTTCCAGTCTGACTGCCATTTTTGCCAACTATGTTTGTCGGTAGACAGTTGGATCAAGCTTTGTTCTTTTTGTCTTGTTTGTTCTAAGTAATCAGGTGCACAAACCGGGGAGATATGAACCGCTGTCAGCTCTTCGTAGTGCAAGCTGTCATCTTCACTTTTGCCATGTCGTATCGCAATTTGTAACTGAGATGGAGCCAGTTTTGCTCGCTCGACTTTTGACTCAATACCAATTTTCATCTCAGGATATAGGGTTTTGAATGATTTGATGTGAGGGACAAGCAGGGTGTTGGTGATATAAGGGATGCTATGTATAAGTAGAGACGTTTTGTGGTTACGTTGGATTAACTGTGATGTAGCCGTATTGAGTGTGTTCAGCGCGCCAGATATTTTCTGATGATAAGCTAAGCCTTCTTGGGTTAATTTGATTGATCTGTTTAAGCGCTCAAAGAGTAGGGTTTTGAGTTCTTTTTCCAGCACCCGAATTTGATGACCTACCGCGGAAGGTGTGACAAATAGTTCTTCAGCTGCCTTTTTGAAACTTAGATGTCTAGCTGCGGAATCAAAAGTCACGAGCAAATTTATGGATGGGAGTTTACGCATCAATGAGGGCCAAATCGATTTTCGGGAAATGTCTGTTCATGAAGCATAATCTCAAGAGTCAGAATTGCAATACCCTTGTTTTAAACTGATTGAGAATAAAGTGTTCAATAAATTTATGTTGATACTCATTTATTCTCTACCAATGAATAATTAAAGGTATCTCTGGTCGAAAATCTTTGGACAAAGCACATTCTTTTTCATCAAAAGTGATTTCCATTAAATGCTGGTCACTTTGAGCAATTGATAATCTATCGGCTGTATCAGCGATGGCTAGTACATCTGATAGTGTATCTGTAGTGGTATAAATCTTTACATGGCTGATCGACGTAAGGGTGCCTTTCTCAATCGTTCTAATTACAGGCTCTATGAATGGTGCGTAAATACACAAAGGTTCAAGTAAATCACTCGAATTCCCACCAACATGAAAAGACATTGGAGGTTTAAAATAATCAGGTTGATAGCGCCAACCAGCAAAAGGCATATTTAGATTAGAGTTGTCTTTCCTATGCAAAATGATTCCAAAAGGAGACGCTTCAGGGTTTTCTGAACGTTGCTGGAAAACAAGGTCTCGACCTGGTCCGTCATTAGCTTCTTTCGCATCACGAAGCCATAAAAACTCCAGCATGCCATTCGAGAATACGAAACGACGATTTGATGTTCCTTGCCCTTCATGAACTCTATTAAAACTTTCTTTCACGCCAAGTGATACCAGTAAGTCAGCTACCTTCGCTTCAGGCTCCACAAGAATAAATACGTGATCAAGCTCCAAGTTCATTTATAGCCTCTCAATATTTGATCTATATAAGGTATTTATCAGCGACCTGTGAATCGATTCCAAACTACGTGTCTTTGTGAGTAAGGCTGGCTGAACTTATTTTTATTCAATGGTCAGATATTCTTCTTTCACTATTTTTCCATTCTTCCATGTTTGGGTATGCTTGCCTGTAAATTCATTTATTTTAGAATTGGCACCAGTCATTTTATAGTGAAAAGTAAGCTCGCAAATATTACCCTTCATCTTTGACGAAAGTAACTTCACATCAAATTCTTTTACCGAGCCTACAAATCCTTTCTGCTTTTCATAGGATTCCTTCCTCGATTCAGCAAATACATCACCATTATTTAGCATTAGTACATCTTCGTCATAATATTTTTCACATAACGCTAAAACGAGACCAGCCTTATTCATTGAAATAAAATCGTCAACTAATTCTTGCACAGTTTAAAGCCCTTGATAGAAACATAAGTTTGTTAGTTAGAATTCGTATTTTGACCCGTTATATAGATTCCATATATTATGAATGAACATTACTTATCGTAGCGACGTATACTGAAGTCCATGAAAAACTGGAAAATAACACCTGCTGATTCGCTCATTGCCAAATATGTTGATTGCTATTGGTTGTTACAAAAAACAGAGCAAGATGGCGGCCCTGATTTCCCAAAGCTAAACCCAGACCCAGCAGGGCATATTATCCTTGCTAGCTCAGAGTTACCATACAAATACCAATCAGAGCTTGAAGTGGCAGAAGGCCGTGGGAGTCATCTTATTCTTCCGCATAGCCGCACTTTGTCGATGGATCATTCTAAAACTTTTCTAATTATGGGCATAAAGCTTCAAGTTGGCGCCTTGTATTCTTTGGCCTTCCCAAGCTCGGAGCTTGCCATTGATAAAGTGATAGGGCTTGAGAGTAATGAGTTTGTAGTATCCAATACCGAACAAGTTTTGTCTGAAAGCGCTCAATCACCCGAGAGACTTCGTGACTATCTTGATGGTGCATTAAGATCCATCATACTTACAACTCTAGAAGATAATCACACTCGTTTAGTACGAAAAGTAATAAATATGGGTGATATCACTGAGCTAGCTAAGCTCGGTTTGAAATTAAGCTGCTCACAACGAACAGTGGAGCGCAGTTTTAAGCGAGTAACAGGATTCACCTTGAAACAGTATGCATCAATGCAGCGCTTAGAGGGTTTGTTAGACTATGTACATCAACTAGAAAATGATCAGCTCGATTGGGCTGATATTGCACATCAGTTTGCATTTAGTGATCAGCCTCACTTAGTTAGATATTTGAAAAGTGTTATCGGGAATACGCCAGGGCAATATACTCAACTGCGCGACTTGGCTATTGATGCTTATGGAAACTTTGAGTAAGTGAAATAATGTCGTTTTTTTTCAATCTTATGTAAATGCTCCCCTCTATCATTCGTCTTATTTACAGCTACAAATTTTTTTAAGAGCGTAGTATGAAACCAGGGATAAGACGATTCCAAGAAGCAGGCTTAAACGATCTACCAAGTTTATGGCTTAGATGTATTGGAGAGAAAGAGCATGAATAAACAGCTGAGACCTTATTGAGGTTACGATATGACAGAAACTAAAACGCTAGTGAAGCTTGGCTGGCAATCTTTTTTTCAACAGCAACTGTCTCTTGACGAGTGGGGCTCTGTTGTACCGGCGAGAATTGTTGAACAGTATAGGTCTCAGATAACGGTCTCTGCTGAGAGTACTGTATACACATTAGACATCTTGCCTTTGATGCCAGAGATGGTTGTGGGTGACTGGATCTTACTTGATGCTGATTCAAGGTTTGTACGCTTACTTGAGCGTAAAACCTGTTTTTCAAGGAAGGCCGCTGGCAGTCAACTAAAGCAACAACTTATTTCTGCAAACGTAGATGTAGCGTTCATTGTCACATCCATGAATGAAGATTTTAATTTAAATAGAATTGAGCGTTTCTTGTCTGTAGTGAATGAAGCGGGAGCTGAGCCAGTCATTGTATTAAGCAAAAGTGATTTAGTACATGGATCAGAAAGTTATATTGAGCAGATTAGATCTTTAGACCCACTACTGGCAGTCGAAGCGGTCAATTGCCTTGATATAGAGGAGCTTGCCAAACTACAGCCATGGCTTCAAGAAAGTAGTACATGCGTCATGCTGGGATCATCAGGTGTTGGCAAGTCGACGTTAACGAATACATTACTCGGTAATGACTTACAAACAACATCAGAGATCAGAGTCGATGATAGTAAAGGTCGGCATACGACTACACGGCGTTCCTTGGTCTGTGTAGCGAACGGTGGCCTCATTTTAGACACGCCAGGCATGAGGGAAATTCAGCTTTCTGACTGCAAGAGTGGTATTACAAGTACTTTCAACGATATTGATATGTTTTCTGAGGAATGTCAGTTCAATAACTGTCAACACCTTGGTGAACCTGGTTGTCGAGTTCAGCAAGCTATTAATGCTGGAGAGCTAGATCAAAGGCGATTAAAGAACTATCAAAAGCTACTAAGTGAAGAGGCGCGTAATTCGGCTAGTCTTTCTGAAAGACGTGCAAATGATAAAGCCTTAAGTAAGTTTTATAAAAACACTCAAAGCCAGAATTCGAAATTTAAAGGAAGGTAAGAGGAGAAAACCGCCGAAATAATATTAATTAGATATAATTGGTTTGCTAAGTTTATTTTTGATACGTTACAAACTGATTAGCTGATGTCAGCTACTGGCACGCGGGTACTATTATTATAACAAAGCTTGCTTAAGCTAACGTGACCCTAGAGTTCTTAAGCAAAGTAAGGGAATTATTTAATGAAACTACATATCGCAAATGGTGACTCGACGGGTGAGATGCTTAAAGCAATAACCCAAATTGAAGGCGATATTTTATGTTGGCGTGATGTATTGCATGATGGCCCACTTTTAAATGCGACTTACCAAGATTATGCCACTTCTAGGGCGAAGTTTCTGGCCACAACTGTTAATAATACCTTGGCAAACCAAGAAAAGCCTACTAGTGAAGTTGATATCTTTCAGGAGTTTATGGATCGCAAAGCGACGCTGGAACGCCTTGATCAATATGATGAAGTCACTTTATGGTTCGAACATGATCTGTATGATCAGCTCCAAATTGTTGAAATAATGGCGGCGTTAAATGCATGGGCAGGAAGTAAGGTAAAGCTATCGATTGTCTGTATTGGTGAGCACCCAGAGGTACCTTATTTTTATGGTTTAGGGCAACTTACATTAAAACAGTTGCATGCCCTGTATCCAAATCGTGAGGATATCACTCAATCACAGCTTGCTATTGGGACACAAATTTGGAATGCGTTAAGATCCCCAATACCTGATGAATTATTGAATTGCCTGGAAGATCTTCGTCTTCAGGAATTTCCCTACATGAAATCAGCCTTACTACGTTTTTTTAGCGAATTTCCAGCCTTAGAAAATGGCCTTACCCTGACGCAATGGCATTTGCTCAACGCGATTGCCAAACCTTGCCCAGAGCTTCCTGCACTAATGAAGTGCTTGGAACAAAATGAGGCCGCAGGCAGGCTAACGGATGGTGTTTGTGCAGCAGGTCGTTATAAAGAAATTGTGACTGGCGAGGCGACATTTGGTCGATTATTTCATCAGCTTCAGCAGCTTGAAGCTGCTCCATTTATGGGTGATCTATGGGTGAAGAAGGAGCTTGATGCATTGTCGCAGGCAAAGACTCCCTATGTTATTTGTTCCTACATTGATAAAGAACACCCCGTTGGCAGGAACACTCAATATGAAATTACCGACGCCGGACGACAAGCGCTTCAGGGTGAATTGCATTGGGGTGACGTCAATGATTATGACATGTGGCGTGGAGGTGTTCATATTACAGGTGAATCGTTAATGTTCTGGGATGAAAAAAACACTAACTTTTACGTTTCAGCGGCATAGTGAAAACCTTCTATGATGCAGTTTAGATTGAACCTTTTGAAACTCTCCATCAGCTTGTAAGGTTTGAAATCATAATTAAAAACCAGCATCACTTCGAATGAAATTAGCAAGGTTAATCGCATCTTCATTTATTAAGTTAAGTTCAAAATCACTCGGAGTTAATGCGCTTATTGCTTGTAATCTAAGCAGGTCCGTGTGTGCAAATTCAGGTAATAACGCACTAAAGAAAAACCCAAGATCTATCAGGCTTTCAATTACGAAATCAATCTCTGAATTATCTAAAGGTAGGTCAATATGGGTGATTTTTGGTTGGTGTTTTTCAATCAACGCAGATACTTTTGATGCTATATGACGGCCTTCTGTTGCTACAAAAATGTGTAATAGCTCACGCTGCGGATTGTAGTTTTTAATCAATTGAGCTTCGTCATTTACTAAGCTCTGGTCTAGTGGGAGTTCAGGTTTAATCATCTGCCTATCTAGATTTAAATTTTCATAGATACTTGTTATCACCGTGTAATAACGCTCAGGCAAGATAAGCTCTCTACTCGGTGGAGAGGAAAGGGCTTGATAAGCAACAGTCGCTGCTAGGCGAGCAAGTTGTTTATCTTCTAAGTTATAAATTGTAGTTTCAGGCACATAAGCGAGCATCACTCCGGTTTCTTTTCCGCCGTAGGCGACCGATGCTCTTTGCATGATTTCATGTGCTGTGGTCGGATAGTGTAGGTAAGCCACATAGCCCTTTCGCTGAACCAGTTCGTGTAACGCTGCCCCCAACCTTAATAGCAGTCCTTGGCCACGTGCATTTGGGTCCACCACGGTGTTTCCAGCTTCACAAACTTTAGATTTTAGGTGATGTACGGTGATACCCGTATGGCCTATTATTTGTTGGCCTCTTGTTGCGACCGCTGAGATTAATTCTCGCTTGCTAATCAACTCAACCAGGGATGTTATGTCATAGAAAGCTGGGGAACCATAGCTTTCGCCATAACTTCGGCGGAAAAGTGCTGAAAGTTCAAATGCATCCTCTGGCTCTAGATCCCTGATAATTATGTCTGTATTCATGTTGTACTCATATTTAGTTTTAGTTGAGAGCGAATACGACTCAGCGCAACAGGGGTAATTCCTAGGTAAGATGCTAACTGGTATTGAGGTAGTTCTTTTTCAAATCTTGGATATTGTTCGATCAGCGTTAAATATCGAGCTTGAGCATCCATCGTTAAAAACTCATACTCTCGTCGCGCTTTTTTTAAAAACAAACTCTCAATGATGACTCTTCCCAAGCGCTGGAAGCAGTCGTATTGATCATAAAGTTCATACATCACATCATATGGCGCCACTAACATTTGGCATGGTTTTATTGCTTGTACTGACGCAGTCGAAGCCTCATTACGCATTAGATCAAAAAGTGAGCCCGAAAACTCGCCCGAAAACACAAAAGCTTTATTAAACTCCAGCCCTTCTAGAGTTAGAAAATACTCCCTTAGTACCCCGTCTAAGACAAAAGCCATTAAGGTAGCGGGCTCGCCCACTTGATGAAGATACTCTCCTTGCTCTAAGTTTTTAAATTCCCAGTGGGGCTCAAAGGCTTTCCAGGCATCATCACTTATAGGTGTTATTTGGCTCAGTGCGGTTTTTAAAGTAACTGAAGCCTTGTTTCTATTTAACATACAGAATCTCTATCAATGAAACCACCATAATCATTCGCACCTAAGGCGCACAGTTTTATTAACCTAGGTTAAGGATTCTCAACAAAAACGAGAATAAGATCAATTTTTAACCCTACACAGAGAAATCTTATGAAATATAACCCTATTTTCTTACTGTCGACAAGTGCCGCATTGTTATTGCTATTTATGATTCTATATGGAATTAATGCCGGCACATCACAACAAAATTTTGAGCTAGTGAACACTTTAAATAATTACAGTTCAGATCTACTATCCCAGGCTATCCCAATCCGTACTATCATAGGGTTCGACAATATTTTTATTGCTTTATATACCAGTGTCATCGTTCTAGTTGTGGTTCAGTTAAGGATCGATAATAAGGCTGCCAAAGAGCTGCTCTATATTATATTAGCTTGCGGTCTCATAGCGGGTGTTTTGGATTTTCTTGAGAATTTTCATATTCTCACTATGCTTTCAAGCCTTGAATATGGGATTGCATTGGATTCATTAGAAATCAAAGAGCAAATGGTGTGGAGCATGCTGAAATGGCATTTATCTTACTTTGCATTTTTCTTAATGGCATTTGCGTTAAAACCCCGAAACCTGTTTGAGAAATTCTTCTGTCTCAGTTTATTAGTTATACAATTACCCGTTGGCATATTTTATTACATACTGGAGGGTAGCAGAATAGGTGATGTTTTATTTTATTCTCGCTACGCAAACTTAGTTTTTGGCTTTGTGATAATAGGCGCCATTTTCTACCTCAGGAGTAATAAGCAAGCTGATGTTACGACATAAAATATAGCTAATTCTCCTCGTTTTGTCAGCAGGGTTACTCATCATAATGGGGCCGCATCGAAAAGTTGAGTCCACCAACTGGAAGCTGCCACACAAGTCTTCTCTGTAGCTAACAGGGTTTAGATCAACATAAGCCATACAGCTTAAGTGTGCTTCTTCACCGAGCAATGATTGTGATTTAAAGTGGGACTCCCAAAAATAACCGGTACATTTATCTTTTTTATACACTGCTTGGGTTTAAGCTGACATGTGTACTTTGTTGGTGCGGGATATTACCCTTGTGATGAATCTTTTAAATATAGTAAACCGCTATTGTACTAGAATCTTGAGAACGACTCATCTAAGCCTGTAGTTATAATGTTTTGGTCTGTATGGCGTGCAAGTCATGGTAAGCAGACCATCGTTTATTCAGGAAGCATAAGTCAGCTTAGTTCGTTAAATATTGTTAAATTACTTAAGAAACAGAAAGCTTTGCTAGACATTAAGGGTACGTGTGTACACAATAAGTTCTGAAGAAAACAAGTCATAGAAACTAAATAAGCCAAAGGAATACTCATGAACACTACAGAAAAATCTACAGCAACACTAGGCACAAGTGAGCCCTCCTTGCGTTTCTACCATTCGGAAGCTCTACGAGACAAGACAGATACAGTGCTGTCTGCTCTCGAATCCAGGCCTGAGCACAAAAAAAATGGCGATGCCGTAGCCGATCTGGTCACAGACCTTGTTGAGGCAGGCATGGACTATTATTTTCTAACGCCGTTAAAACAAGCCAAAATCGGTTTTGTCGCAGAGAAATCGGCGACAGTGGGTATTTCTAGTGCGGTCAAGCTCATCAGTTCGGTAAGTCGAAAGTTTCTTGTCCGTATGGACCAGAGCCAGCTTATGGTTGTCTCCAATCATATTCAATCACTCGCTGTAAGTCCTGACCAATAATATAGATGATGTTGGGAGTGGGTGCTAGGTTTGCCAAATTGTCGTGAATTGGCTTAGATCAATAGCGCTGACAAAAGTATATGCGCTACCTTTTTGAAGGTCTGGAAACCACTTACTTTGAGTTAGAGTCAGTCATTTACAGCAGGCCAAAAGATAACGCTTTCTTGTACTCTAATATATCAAATGGAAATAGAGGTCAAAGTACAAAATTATTAGGAATTTTATTCCTGCTTCCATTTTACTTAAATGTAATTTTTATATAGAACCTGCAAGTTCATTTAAGCCTTCTGATTTAATTGTGGTTTCTGTAAGCTACAAAGAGTATAAAAAGTGATGGACGGGCCGAAGGGGCCAGTAATCACATTGTTTGTTAGCTTCAAAGGGTATTAAAGGAAATAGCATGATATTTGAAGGTCTTAGTGATAGGGAAATTCTGGCTAGAGTAAAACCATTAGCAGAGCATACCGAAAATTCATGGAATCAAAAAAACTATGATGGCTTTTGCCACTATTTTCTCGAAGAGAGCCCTGAGCAAAGCTTTCCTGAAGAAGAATTTAATCGCCAAATCGAAGAAAATTACGACACATATGGCAATCACACAATAACTGATTTAGTGGCTATACATCGAAATCCAGATCACGTGATTGTTATATGGAAAGTGGATTTAGAAAAGCGTCAGGAGCCTGGCTTGCTCATTTATGGCTTTAGAGAGCATGAAGGTCAAATATTGATTGAAGGCTGCTCATATCATGCATAACACCAAAAAGTGAAAGGAGTGAGTGTCCGGTAAAGCGGGTCAGCATCAAAGGATCGTTAAACATACTATTAGGCGTTAGTGAGAGATTTGTATGTATAGGCTAAAGAGATATACCCAGGTGTTCCTAGTTGTTATTTTTTCGATAGCGTTAATTGGTTGTAGCTCTCCCAAGTTAGATCTCATAGAAAGTGACGGCGTCATACTCGCTTTTGGCGACAGCCTGACAGTTGGTGTTGGAACTACCAGGCAGAATAGTTACCCCTCTGTACTGGGAGATCTTAGTGGGCTAAATATTATCAATTCTGGTGTATCTGGTGAAACTAGCGATATAGGCTTAAAAAGATTACCTAACGAACTTGATCGTGTATTTCCTGATTTATTAATTATTATTGAAGGCGGTAACGATATTCTGCAAAATCGAGGGCATTCTGAAATAAAGAAAAACATAGCAGCCATGATTGAATTGGCAAAAAATCGTGGTGTGCCGGTTGTCCTTATTGGAATACCCGAAAAGAATCTGTTTTCAAGTTCAGCGCCATTTTACAAAGAGCTAGCCGACCAGTATCAGTTGGTTTTTGATGACTCTTTGATTAGCAGTTTACAGCGTAGTCCACAGTTAAAGTCAGATTATATTCATTTCAATAAAGAGGGGTATCGTAAGATGGCAGAAGCAGTTTATGAGCTGTTACAGGATAATGGCGCCTTATTATAACCCGGAATGATTAGCCCCTTCAGGTCTTGAACCTCCTTTCCAGCGTTTAGCGCCTCCACTGCGTCCCATTAACTGTACGTTATAAATCTTGGCTTTAAGGGCAATCCGTATCTTCTTAACTTATTTTTTTTATTTTAGCTTGCGTTAAATTTCGCACAAAGTTATATTTAACGCTGTTAAGTTAACGGTGTTAAATATAACTTTGTGTTAAATATAAAGAGAATATTAGACTATGCCAAAAGCACCACGTACTGCTGATGATGTTGAAACGGTAAAAATGCAGATTATTGAAGCTGCGAAAGTGATTATCTGTAGGGACGGGTTTAGTCAACTCAGTATGCGAAAGCTTGCTAAGGCCCTGGGAATGACAGCTACGAATATTTATAACTATTACTCAAATAAAGATGAAATCTACCTAGGCATTCAAACAGCTGGTTTTGCCATGTTGCTGGATCGTTTTCAAAAAGCAGAAAATCAGTTTGACTCTCCTTTAAAAACACTTGAAGAGTTTGTCAGTGTGTATCTTGATTTTGGTATGAATAACCCGGGTTACTATGAAGTTATGTTGGGCGGAAATACCCCTAAATATGCTGATTATGTTGGCACCGAACTTGAAAAAGTTGCTTTCGATGAAAAACAAACAGCTTTATCCGTGGCCAGAATGACAACTCAAGTCATCATGAATATCACTGGGATATCTAAAGACGACGCGATATATAGGGCTATTCAGGCATGGACAACACTGCATGGCTTAGTGTCATTGCACAATAATCGAGTGCTTCAAGAAATGGATACAGACTTGAACGACACAATTAAAAAAATATGCAAAGAATTGCTTTTACCACTAAAGCCTTAGCCTTGTTGTAAATATTGAAAATTAAAGTATCTGAATGATTGAAATACCCCGAATTGAAAGTAGCAAAAACAGGAACCCTAGTATCAAATAAAAAATAACTGAATTTATAAATAGTTCAAATGCTAAATACGAGGATTAAACATGAACAAACTGACCCATATTCCGTTCGTTTCCGAGCAGTCAAATCGATTATCTTTTAATGATGTATTTAACAGCACAATTCGAAAGCCCTTATTGAATCCGGCAACTCATGTGCTGCTTCAGGCTTTAGCTGCTCAGTTTTCCTTACGACCCTCCTTAAAAAAATACTTGAAAGGTGTCGATGGTTGGATCAACTTCATCATCGGGTTTAAAACACGCTCAGGCAGTGTCAAACAGGGGATTTCCTTTCAGAATGGTAAAGTTAAAGTACTCACCAATATTCCGGTGAATGCTGATGTGGTGCTAACGTTTAATCACGAAGACGCCTTAGTTGAGATGTTTCGCTTACCGCCTAACGAAGCACTTAATTTGGTCTTGAAAAACCGCATTGTGCTAGAAGGCAATCTTGCTTATTTGCAGACCTTTAACTTCTTTGTGTCGTTGTTAATGGGGGGCAAGCATCAAAAGATGTTAAACAAAGCCCAACGCGAAGATGAAGAAGGCAGAGAAAAAGACTACGGCGGTGGTGATGCTTGCCTTTCCAAAGAATTTGAGGCTCGCCCTCAATACCGTATGAAGTACGAGTACACAGGCCTGGACAAGGCCAAACAAGATTTGGGGGTTAACTATTTGGACGATCCCTACCTTCCTGAATACTCGATGGAAGACTTTCCTCGCTTACGTAGTTTCCTAGACGACCACCTCAATAACAAAGCGGAAGTGTGTTCAGAACGGGCCAAATTGATGACCCGGTATTACCGCGAAAATGGTTTTGAAACATATATTAATGGCCTCAATGAGGGTCATAAACCAGCTTCTGAGATACGTCAGGCGCAGGCATTCAAGTATTTAATGACCAATAAACGTCCAATTATTCGCCAGAATGACTTGTTGGCTGGAACAACATCAAGCAACCCGGTAGCGGGTAGTGTGGTTTACCCCGATGCTCAGGGTGCAATGATTTGGGGTGAGCTATTATCGATTGATAAGCGTAGCTTGATTCCGTTTGATATCTCTCAGGAAACAATTGATTCGCTTCACTTTGATATTTTCCCATTCTGGGCCAAACGTAATTTTAACGAGTGGATGCGAGTACAGAACGATTATCCGGTTTGTCAGAAAATTAACGAACGCTGGGTGGCTTACTTTGTTTGGAAGAGTATCGGCATTTCTCACACCATACCCGATATTCCTCGTCTGCTCGAAAAAGGTACGCTTGGCATAATCGATGAAGTTAAGCAGCGCTTAAAGGCGGATGATCCGGCCGCTAAGGCTGGAAAAAATGCACTGGAAGGGATGGTGCTTTGTCTGGAAGGTATTAATATCTATGCAGAAAATCTGGCCTCTCTTGCTGAAGAGCAGGCTGAAAAACTAGCTAAGGATGAAACCGGTGCTAAGCGTCAGAAAGAGTTACTAAGGCTGGCTGATATCTGTCGCAAAGTGCCTATGCAAGCACCGGAAACTCTTGATGAAGCATTTAATGCGCTTTGGATTACTTGGGTAGGCTTACTGAACGAAAACGCTGACACAGGTCTTTCTGTTGGACGTCTTGATCAATGGTTACAACCATTCTTTGAAAGCGATATGAAAAAGCTTTCCAGTACCAAAGAGCGTAAGGCTTATATTGCTTATGCGATTGAATTGGCTGGTTGTTTTTTCATGCGTTGTACCGATCACTTTCCGCTTGGGCCTGACATTGCTAATTTTCTATTCGGCGGCGCTTCATCAACCCAGGCACTAACCTTGGGGGGGGTGACCCCTGAAGGGGAAGATGCGGTCAACGATATGACCTACATTTTCCTAAAAGTGACAGAGATGCTTTCCATTCGTGATGTGAATGTGAATGCTCGTTTTAAAAAGGGTATTAATAGTGACGCGTACCTGGATCGTTTATGTGAGGTGAACTTTATTACGGCAGGCACACCCTCGATGCATAATGACGATGCCGTTTTTGCTTCGCTTGAACCGCATGGTTATCCAAAAAAACTGATTCGTGACTGGTCTGCAACTGGCTGCGTTGAGCCTACCTTATCGGGTAAACATATGGCGCATACCGGCTCAATTTTAATGAACTTGGTTGCCGGTATGGAGATGGCATTAAACGATGGTTACCACCCTTTGATGAATTGGCACTTGGGGCCAAAAACAGGGGGGGTGGATAGTTTCGATTCATTTGATGCGTTCTTCAGCGCATATATGAATCAGCAAACTTTTCTAATCGATCAGGCTGTTGAACTAAATAATGCCTTAGCAGAAATTCACGCCCAGTATCGCCCGACACCATTACTTAGTGCCTTGATGGATGGGTCAATCAAAAATGCAAAAGATGTAACCAGGGGAGGGGCTTTATACAATTCATCTGGTGTGTCTAATATCGGTCTGGCCGACGTAACCGATTCATTGCTGGTGATTAAAAAACTGGTATTCGATGAAAAACGTTTTTCATTTGCTGAGCTAAAACAGGCGCTCGATAATAACTTTGAAGATGATCTCGCCTTACGGGCCTTGGTACAAAATAAAGTACCGCTATTTGGTTCTGGCGACCCAGATGCTGTCGCAATGGCAAATCGCGTGGCAGGTGCATTTCATGGTTATTATAACCAGTGCCGAAATTTTCGGGGTGGGCCCTATACCGCAGGCTTTTGGTCAATGTCGCAGCATGTGGCTTATGGTTCACTTTCCGGCGCGCTCCCATCTGGACGCTTAGCAGGAAAAGCATTCACACCAGGCCTGACACCACAGCCTTCGGCGTCAAAGAATTTTCTTGATAACATTTGCGATGTGGCGAAATTGAATCCAAAGTTTATGGACAATAATATTGCCTTTAACGTTAAGTTGATACCTGATTCAAAAGACACCCGAGAAGAAACGGTCAATACCATGAGCGCTTATGTGAAGACCTATTTTGATCACGGTGGAATGCAAATGCAGTTCAATGTCGTCACTTCAGAAACGCTAAGAGATGCCATGGCGCACCCTGAGAACTATCGTAATTTGCTGGTGCGTATTTCAGGTTACAACGCTTACTTTGTCACGCTCAATAAAGAGATTCAAATTGAGTTGATTGAGCGAACGGAGTACGGCTTATGAGCTCAGGACCACTCATTCTGGATATAAAAGGCAACGCTTTGGATGATGGGCCCGGCATACGTTCTGTGGTGTTTTTTAAAGGCTGTCTTTTGAAATGTGACTGGTGCCATAACCCGGAGAGTATTTCCAAAGACGGTGAAATTTCTTTTGAAGCTAAAGAATGCCTGGGGTTTGATTCATGTAATTCCCAAAGCAGCACTCTATGTCAGGAAAGTTGTCCAGAGCAGGCGATCATCATTAACAATTCAGAGTTGATTGACCGTGATAAGTGTACTCTTTGCTACCAATGTGTAGAGGCTTGTCCATCAACCGCTATTACACAGGTAGGTGAAATGATGTCCGTTGATGAAATCTGTCAACGGGTACTAAAGTACAAATCTTTTTACGACAGCTCCGGCGGCGGGGTGACCCTTTCAGGTGGTGAGCCGACTCTGCATATGGAATTTGTTTCAGAGCTACTCAAAAAACTAAAGGCCAATGGCGTTCATACTCTGTTGCAAACGTGTGGGCTTTTCCCTTATGACAAGTTTATTAACTTGCTCTACCCTTGGATAGACACCATTTATTTTGATCTTAAACTGTATGATGAAGACCAGCATCGACAATACTGCGGAGCAAGTAATGATGCTATTTTGAGTAACTTCTCGAAACTTCACCAACTGTATTTAGAGGGGGGAGTCGAAATACTGGCCCGTACACCGTTAGTACCGGGCATTACTGATTCAGAATCAAACCTGAAGGCTATTGCCCAATTTCTGAAAGCTCAGAATGTTAGCCGAACAGAACTGATGACTTATAACCCCATCTGGCAAGATAAACGCGATAAATTGGGGTATGGCTTAGATGTGGGAAGCAACGAGTCATTGTCGCAATGGATGAGTCAGTCTCAGGTTGAGCGATGCGAACATATTTTCAAAGAGGCGGGTTTACAAATAGTTTGACGGTATTTGCTGTTAGTCTTTTGATTAAATACAAAACACACTACAAGCAATAAGCCCTTTATATGTGATCGATACCTCAAAAAAACAGTGTTCTGATATTCGATAATGCCACAAATAAACCTTTGAAGAGGAGGGTCCGTATGTCGCAAATATCTTGATTTCTCTTGCTAGCAAAATGCATGATGTGGCATTAAAGTGAGCATTTTTAATATGTTAGATTTAAATGACAAAGGCGGAACCAGTTACTCTCATTGAGTTATGGATTTTCTCTTAGCTTAAGATCTAAATTGTTGTATGTGGGTTAAACCCGTTAGTACTCTTCTCAGGAATTTCATCTAAACTTTAGGGTGTTGGATCAGAAAGAAACAGTACATTTCTAATGATTCTGGAGGGTGAAAATCATGAAATTAATCAGAGTTAAACTGTTTTTTATTACTGCTTGTTTATTCATATATTTCCCAATAGTCGGATTTGCAGCAGGAAAACTTGTCACTGCAGTTGATATCTGGCCGCCTTTTCGGATTGCTTCCCCGAATGCTAAATATGGAGTCACCGGAATTGATGTCGATATTCTGGAAGGACTGGAAAAGTATTTGAATATGTCTATTGAAATTGAACGTGCCCCGTTCGCTAGAACCGTGGAGATGATAAAGACCGGAGATATTGACCTGATTTCCAGCGTGTCTTACACGGATAAAAGGAACAAATTTATATTATATGTTCCAACTTCCTATCATACCGTCGTGCCTGTCTTTTATACACAGAAGGGCCGGGGGCACCTTGTTCAAGTATACGAGGACCTTTACAAGTTTACGGTTGGGTACTCACTTGGTTCCGCATACTTTGAACCGTTTAATTCAGATACGAAAATTCTGAAATATGGGGTTTCTTCAGAAGAGCAGCTAATAAAAATGCTGGCATTGGGGCGGTTTGATATTATTATAGGAACAAATCCAAATATTGCCTTTGATATCAAAATATACAATGTCAAGGACAAGGTTATGCAGACGCAGTTTATTCCGGAAGACAACACCCCCATTTATTTCGGATTATCAAGGAAACATAACAATACAAATTTACAGGTGCAAATTGATGATTATCTCAAGTCGATCATTATTAATGGGGAGTTGAACCAGATTCTTAAAAAATATAAATAAAAGCTAAATGTGCTAGGTATCAATCCTGG
>Ga0209290_1000214_pt1 | contig 52613 bp, 47 predicted proteins | sample EN1Hudsemesocosm_2_FD_184632 | JGI IMG/M metagenome (GOLD analysis project Ga0209290, IMG submission 184632) | Methane-oxidizing microbial communities from mesocosms in the Hudson Canyon - EN10B Hudson Canyon (SPAdes) (version 2) | ecosystem: Environmental > Aquatic > Marine > Cold seeps... | reverse complement strand
GATCACCAATATAAAATCACATAAATTTTGGAGTGAATTTCTCTGGTTCAAATTACCGTTATAACCGAGTGCTGGTTGTTCGATCAGAGAAAAGTTGAAAGCTGGGTGGTTGGGCTACTATAGATTGAGAAATAACACTTAGATCAAATCGAAGTGTATATTACAGAAGAAAATTGTCTGACAGTAGCTATAGATGTTGTCTTGAAAGTCATTAACACTGCTGAACTGATTTTACTCTCACACCCTTCTGCAGGGCGTTTAGGCCGAGTAAAAGGAACACGTGAATTGGTAATTGATGGTGTTCCTTTTGTTCTAATTTATAGGCACCATAGGAGCTTAAACCAGCTTCAAATCTTGCGGGTTTTGCATGATTCACAGCAGTGGCCAAAACTGAAGTAAGTTATTTACTTTGTGCCGCTAGAACTTAAAGTCTTACATATTCTAAGCGTCTTTCTTATGGGTATTTGAGATCTTTGCATAGTAAAAGTAGATGTTGATTTTCAAGAGGCTAGGAAACTAGCCTTTTTTTTGATTGCGTAATGGCTTACCATAAGTAAGGTAAAAGTTAATGCGTAAGGTGGTGGTATGACTACAGCAACAATTACAAGTAAAGGGCAGATTACAATTCCATCTGCAATCAGAACTGATCTTCATGTCGTGCCTGGTGACAGAGTTGAGTTTGTTAAGGTGGCCGAGGGGCGCTATGAGGTAGTAGTAGCGACAAAGGATATAACAAGTTTGAAAGGAATCGTGAAATCAAACAAAGTTGTTAGTATTGAAGAAATGAATGATGCAATTAAAGCCAAGGCTGATATTTGATGGTTGGTCTTGATACAAACGTTATTGTGCGCTACATAACTCAAGACGATATAAAGCAGGCTTCGAAAGCAAGCAAGGTAATTGAAAATCAGTTGAGTGCATCAGATCCTGGTTTTATTACACTAATTACATTAGTAGAGATAACCTGGGTTTTGGAGTCTTGTTATGATCAGAGTAAGACGGAGATATTAAATGTTCTGCAAGGTTTATTGACGACCAAGCAGCTAATTGTTGAAAAGGCAGATATTGCTTATTTAGCAGTTAAACGTTGCCAGGCATCTTCTAACGCAGATTTTAGTGACGCGGTGATTACTGTTCTTTCTGAGCATGAAGGTTGTAGTGAAGTTCTAACTTTCGATAAGAAAGCAAAGTCTGTGGGTATGACGTTACTAAAATGAAAAGGACGCAATTATTTTAAGCATCTTCTCTAGGGTATTCAAGACGCTGAAATTTTAGAAGGCCATAATGGTAATTGCTCTTTTTAAAGGGGAATTACCATGAAATACTCATTTTTTAGAATATCAAAAACGCGAAAGAAACCTCGTCATATTGTCGGTCAAAAATTGCCCCTAAAGCTCGACCAGATTTGGGCGATACGTGTTCGTCTAGAGCTGCAGAATAAGTTACGTGATCTGTCATTATTCAATATGGCAATCGATAGCATGTTGAGAAGCTGTGACTTAGTGAAGCTTTCCATGCGAGATATTTACAGTGGTGACGAACTGGTGTCTCGTGCGCAGGTCATACAGAAAAAGACTGGTCAGCCTGTTCAGTTTGAAATCACAAAGAGAACCAAACTAGCTGTACAAAACTGGGTCAATTGCGCCCATTTGTCATTGGATGATTACTTATTTAGAAGTCGCGATAGAAACTCTAATCACATTTCGACAAGGCAGTATGCACGCATTGTTGATCAATGGGTAACAAGTATTGGTTTAGATAAAGCGCTGTATGGTACGCATTCCTTACGGCGAACTAAAGCATCAATTATATATCGTGAAAGTAAAAATATTAGAGCAGTTCAAATCCTTCTTGGGCACACTAAAATTGAAAGTACGGTTCGCTATCTTGGTGTAGAAGTGGACGATGCTTTAGAGTTAGCTGAAAGAATAGATATTTAGATCCACACTTGAAACATCAGACTGAGCTATTAGAAATATATGATAAGACTATTAATCGTGACTCTGGCCTTTCTTCTTGGCGCTTGCTCTTTTGTTGGCACTAAGCCAGCTGAGCAGGCCGTTGTTAATGTATCCATAGAAGGCCAGGACCGTATCCGCTTTTCAGGGAAAGGCGCAGGTGCAGGTATGATGATGTCTGCATCAATGGGCTCGATGGGTATTGCCATCGGTGTAGCGATTGATGAGGGGATAGGAAAAGAAATACATGAATCGTTTGTCGCTTCAGGTGGCAGCTTTTCTGAAATTGTCCAATCAGAAACAAGTGACTGGTTAACCAAAGTTTGTCAAGAAAGCCGGGGAGGGCTGAATGCTCTATGTACTCCAAATACTGCTTTGAATATTCGTGTTTATCGTTATGGATTTGTTACTACATCTGGTCAAAATGATCCGGTTAAAGCAGAGTTGGACGTAGGCTTTTCGGTAGGTGATCAAAGCGAACTCCGGCTCAATCTGATTAAATTAGGTGATGCTCCCATCGCGCCGCTTGAGAAAGCCAAAAAAGAAGGTAAAACTGCCGATGGCTTACTGACGATTGGTTATCAAACTCTACTGGAAGCTTTTTCTAGTAAGCTTTGAGCATAAAGTGCGTTAGATTGTATATTGCAGATAGGAGTTAAAGCGGTATCTTTTTTATATTAATATGAGTCATTTACTTTGACCCTCAGGTTTTATATTTCTATTGGAGGATGGGGTTTATTTGTGGGCTTGTTGGCTGGCGTTGTGTTTCCAAGTGACCCATGAAAAATAGACACCTCACTACAACCTAATGAGGTGCTAATTGCGACCATACTTACTAGAAAGTAGAGAGACTGAAATGATAAAACTGTTAATCCTTTTTACTATTATTCTAGTTGCATGGATTCTATTTAGAAAATTGGGTAGAAAGGCAACATTAGAAGAAGCAAGAACATTAGGTCTTCAGGAAGCAAGCTTCCACATTAATAACCCTATCTTGTTGGAGGATTACTCCGAAGTCAGAGAAATCCCTAAGGAGGCTCTGGATTCTTTAATAGAGGAAGGTGATATTCCTTCATATCACTGGCGGCAGTACACCTTCATTGAAAATCGTGAGCTAGTTGTCGCTGACAAATAGATTTAATAAATGTTTAACGGACTGTCAGATATCCTTAAACATACTGCTATTAACAATTGAATAGGAAATCTTATAGATGATATGGACTTCCGCTTGTGGCGTTATGCGAAATTCTTAATTTTCAAAGGGGTAATAAATGGGTTTATTAGACAAAGCGAAAGAGTTAAGTGAGAAGGTTAGTGATTCAGTAACTTCTTTTAGCAGCGATGAAATTATCGCTGATACGATCATAAAGGCAGTTGAAAAACAAGAAAGGGTTAATGCCATTCTTCAGGCGAAAGGAGCAAATTATCGAGTAAGTGATATTGACCTAGGAATGGGGATTCCACCGACAGTTACGTTTGGTGTTCGTAGAATTAGTGAGGAAAATACTGAGCAAGGTTCATTTACTAAGGTTAGTGACACCAGTGCAACTTAATCAAAAGTTATTCTTTTTGATAGGGGCGTGAATTGAATATTCCAGGGGATGTTTTTCTAGAGCTTATTTTATTGGTTTAAATAAGCGCTCACTTTTAGTAAATTATTGCGAGCTAGAGATAAAAGAGTCGATAATTTGCTAAGGCTTCCCCCAATTTGCTCTGCCCCATGTCGCTGGAGTTATGTGTAAATCAATATGAAAAATGTCGAAATTATTGAAGGCGATATTACCGCCGCGAATGTAGATGCAATTGTCAATGCCGCTAACCCCATGATGCTAGGCGGTGGTGGTGTTGATGGCGCTATTCATAAAGCTGCCGGTCCTAAGCTCCTGGAAGCATGCCGGAAAGTTAAGGCGGTGAAAAAGGTTCGGTGTCCAGTCGGTGAAGCTCGTATTACTTTAGCGGGTGACTTGCCGTCAAAATATGTGATTCATACCGTAGGGCCGAAATACCACCGAGAAGAGAATCCGAGAGAGCTTTTAGCGGCGGCATATATTAATTCACTAGAATTGGCATTGGAGAATGGCTGCGAATCTATAGCGTTCCCAGCAATTTCCTGTGGCTCATATGGCTATCCGGTTCGAGAGGCGGCAGATGTTGCCATTCAAGTTTGCAAGGATAGTAAGTTTAAAGGTATCGATGTGTTTATTTATCTATACGGCCAGAAAAATTATGGCATTTGGCAATCTGTGCTCGATTCAAAAAACACATAACAAGAAAAGCCAGCGTCTACTTGGGGTTCACTCGAGCCTCATATAAGTTATAATATAAGCACCTTATTCGCAGGCTTTTCGGGCAAGTTGACTGTGAAAGTTACTTTATAAAAAAGGATCGTTTTGCAGCTCATAACCAACGGCTTTAGCTCACCTAAAAGCATTCGCTTTTGCTCAACTTCATTGTTTTTTCTAAGTGGCTTATCCAAACTTAAAAAGGTTTGCTTTGTGCTCGGGTTGTGTGAAAACTCTGAGTATCAAAAGCAGAAGGTTGCGCTACGCGAATCCTTTATATGTTTACTGCCAAAAACTACTCAGGTATTAAGCTAAGGCTCATTATAGTCACCTAAATAGAGCACTGGCGGAGGTTGTTTTATTTTTCACACAGGCTGTATTCTTAGTTAGTGCTTTAGAATGGCAAAGCTAGCTATTCTATCCTGATATTTACAAGCTGTTGAGTGCCTGAAATGCGGTACGTCGAATCGAGACTATTTATTCATTCATTGAGTAGAGGTTCTCGCCACATAGTCCATGTTTTAGCAGTATATATATTTACTTCCTGCTGCACAGTAAAACCATATTTTTTATAAAATAGTACATTTTCCCACTTACCTGTTTCAAGGTATCCACCACCGCGCCTTTGATCTAATAACTGGCAGAGGTGTTGTAGCATCAATTTTCCGATACCTAAGCCCTGTGCGCCTGGTTTGACGCACATAGGGCTGAGGTGCCAGTGATCTTCAGAAGGCTCTACACTTTCCCACCGGTCATGCCAATGAATCAAACGAGGAAGGTTTGAACCGACAGCTCTTAGCATTGGTAGCAGAATTTTAGCTTGTTGCCATAAACCTAAGTGGCAATGCCGGCTGTGTTGAATGGCATAAACGGCTAATATTTCTTGAGCGTCTTTGACAACATAGACTTCTTTATTGGCTGACTTCAGCAATAAACTGAACAAATGCTGGTTTTGTTTGAGAATCTTGTCATTGCCGCCTCTCCAGACTGCTTTTATATGGTCAGCAGGTTTATCTAGAAAGCTTTTCGTCACGACGAATGCGGCTTGGTCAAGTTCGGTTGTGTTTAATGAAGAAACGGTTAGGGGCGACATAAAAAACTCTATAAGAACAGCGGCTGTTAGTAGCATCAAAATGCTTCTGTATCGACATCAAATACGGGTACCAGAGCTATTCTTATTTATTACATATTTTAACTAAGTACTGCAAATAAAAAAGATTAGTGTTAGCTCTGAGTGCATATCATTCTTTAGTTTATAGAATGTTTGTTACTTCCCACGAAGGTCCAATATCGGCATATTCTGTCCACCCAGCATGGTCGCAGGTAACTTGCCATCCCAGTTTTGTGCTTCGGTTAACTTCACTATTAGCGGGTTATTTCGTAGGGCTTTTGCCTTGGCTTGTATGGCTTCTGCTTCAGCTAAACCTTTTAGCTTAATCGCTTTAGCGTCGGCAATCGCGACTAATTCTATGCCATCAGCCTTGGCTTTGGCTGTGTTGACCGCACGCTGTGCTTCTAGGTTTTGACGCGCCAGTTTATGTTTTTCGGCAGCGGCCAGATTCTTTTCAGTTTGCTTGGTTTCAATAGACGATAAATATTTTTTAGGCAATATTATATTTTCAATTTGAATGTTATCAACGCTCACCGGAAAGCTTTTCATTTCTTCAATAAAGCTTGTTTCAATTGCTTGAATCGCACTCGCTCTATCTTGAATTAATTGCTCAGCATCATATTTTGGGATGACATCTTTGGTCGCGGATCTAAAGCGGGGGTCTAAAATACGCGACTCGAACTGCGATAAACCACCATATTGTCGGTATAAATCCAAGGCTGCTGATTTCTCAACAGTCCAGTTAACAGACACCAACAAAGTAACCGGCATTTGTTCTTGCGTACTTGAAGCCATTTTCTCTTCATTTTTTCGGGTGCGCACTTCAATTTCTTCGACGCTATCAATGAAAGGCACCTTAAAGTGTAAACCGGGGCTGACCTGTTCTTTGGCTTCACTAAAGCGTTTAACAATACCGATATGACCTTCATTAACGGTGTATACCGATCCGATAAGCGAGATGATTACCAGCAAAACCACCACGATGGGGATGACCGGTATATTAATATTGTTAGTGATTTTCATATCTATATCCTTGATTAAAACGAGCAGTTTATACGTGTATGTAAGATATAAATACAGGAATAATTTTAAGGCATCTATGCAAGACTACTATGCAGGGTTTTTATTTGCTCATCAGTGTTTTGACAATGCGCGGAACCCATCGACGCGGTAGTAATTTTGGCGAGCTTGCCAAAGCTTGATTTAATACGCCATGAACAACAAAAGGGCGGCCCTTATTCATGGCAATATAAGCCTCTTCAGCAACTTTTTCAGAAGCCATCAGTGGGAGCATTTTAAAACCCTTCATTTCGGTGGTATCTGCATGCTGATGAAACTCTGATTCAGTAGGGCCTGGGCAGGACGCGGTTACTGAAACGCCGCTGCCTTTAAACTCTATGTTCAAGGCTTCTGTAAGGGAAAGCACATAGGCTTTGGTGGCATGATAAACGGCAAAACCTGGGCCTGGCATAAACCCAGAGATAGACGCGATATTTAAGATCTTGCCTGAGCCGTTGTCTTGCATCTGCTCCGCAAACAAGCGAGACAACACCGTCAAAGACATCATATTCAACTCAAGAGTGCCGCGCATGTGGCCAACATCTTGCTCACAGAATTCGCCAGCATTACCTCGACCAGCATTATTAACCAGAGTGTCAACGCTGAGTTTCTGTGCTTCTACTTGTTCAAATAACGCTTCAGCACCACCAGGTATCGCTAAATCTGTAGTGATGACTTTTACTTGAATTTCTTGTTTTCTGAGTTCTGTGGCTATGCTGTCGAGCTTTTGCTCTCGTCGTGCGACTAAAATCAGATTATGTTTTTTACTTGCAAATTGTTTGGCTAAAGCCAGGCCAATTCCACTAGAAGCACCTGTAATGAGAGTGTAAGTTGTTGTCATTATTCTTTCCCGTTTAGGTAAATTAAGCATTAATGTTAGGGCTGAAAATTTAATCTATTGATGAATACTATCTTTAATCGTGAGTTAGCATATTGATACAAATCAAAAGATGAAAAAGTTTCAGCTTAAGCTGTGCCGATAAGATAACTAGTCAATAAGTCGGTAGGTTTTTATAGTGAATCGTGAAACTATGTTTTAGACAAATAGCGTTTTAGATAAAGACAGTGTTAGATAAATAAAACTCTAGCTAAATACCGTTCTACCACCATCAATATTTATAATCTGGCCATTAATATATTTGTTCTGAATTAAGAATATCACCGCTTCTGCAATATCGTTGACCTCTCCGAGTCTGTGCATGGGAATTTTATTTAAAATATGTTCTTTCTGCTCTTCATCTATTTCATCAGATTTGTCCGGCCATAATATAGCGCCGGGACTGACACCATTACAACGAATGCTGCTACCGAAATCTTTTGCAAGTGAGAGAGTCAGACTTTTAAGAGCCGCCTTGCTTGCACTGTAAATAGGGTGATTGTCCAATGTTCGTTCTGCATGAATATCGATTAGATTGATGACGTTACCTTGAGCTTTAGTTAAGGCGGGAAGCAGTGCCTGCGTTAAGAAGAAGGGCACTTGAACATTGGTATTGAAGAGCTGATCCCACTGCTCTTTAGTCGCGTTCTGCCAAGGGCTGGGGTAAAACAGGGAGGCGTTATTAATCAGCACATCAAGCGATTCTGTCTTGTCTAATACCCACTGACTTAATTCATCAACTGTTTCATATGACAGCTTGATGCTCTTGATGAAACAAGAATCTGGACGCAAGACATTGAGTTCGCTTTGCAGGGTAAGTGCTTGTTGGTCACTTTGTCCATAATGTAAAAAAATACAATAACCACTAGCATGTAGCGCCTTCGCGATAGCGGCCCCTATTCTTTGGGCGCCACCCGTAATGAGTGCATATTTATTCATAATGTCGAGTGCTTACCTTTTAAATGATATCTCAGGATATTAAACACTGTTTTTGAAGAAGCAATTAATTTTAAGCTATCAATAAAAAGAATCCCTTCATTTTTTCTTAACAATGACTTGATTATTTACTGAGTAAATTAATTTTTTCTTCATTAAACCTTAACCAAGCCTATTCAAAATTCATCTCATCAAAAGCAGTGATCAAAACGTTTTTTGAAATAATTTAATCAATATGACATAGGAAAATGAGAATGAAGAAAGCAAGTATACCTCTGGTATTAAGTGCGATGGCTTATGCCGCTTCTCCAGTACAGGCTGCGACAGACGTGACCGTGTACGGAAAAGTGAATTTATCATTGAACAAGATTGAACAGGAATCTAAAACTCCGATGATGGATGAGTGGCAGCTAAATAGTAATGCTTCACGTATGGGTGTTAAGGGCTCTCATGAGATAGAAGAAGGCTTGGAAGCTATCTATAAAATGGAATTTGAAGTGGCCGTTGATGATGGCGACAAGAAAGACGGTCATCCATTCGGTCAGCGCAACATATATGCGGGTTTAAAAGGCCGATACGGTACCTTGATTGCCGGTATGCATGATACGCCTTTAAAGAAAGCACAAGGTAAAGTGGATCGTTTTGGTGACTTATCTTTGGGTGATATCAAGAACATTATGGAAGGGGAAGATCGTGCTAAAAACATCGTGATGTATACCTCACCCAAGTATCAGGGCTTATCTGCCACGCTAGCACTTATACCCGGTGAGGACTCGCCTGAAGAAGATGGTCTGGCTGACGGCACTTCTTTTTCTATCAATTATAAGCACGACTTGGTGACGGCGGCTATCGCTCAGAATAGTGATGTAGATGGTCAAGATACCACGCGTATAGTGGCTGACTTTAGCATCGGGAAATCGAATGTCGGTTTGTTATGGCAGATCGCTGAAGATAGTGATGACTCTTCAGTCGATGAAGATTCTTGGATGCTCAGCGCGCAGCATAAATGGAATACTTATGCGTTCAAAGCGCAGTACGGAACAACTGAATACAGTGACAATGATGAAGACACTTTGGTTGCTTTTGGTGTGGATAAAAGGTTAGGCAAAAAATCGAAAATATTTACTTATTACTCGGCCATTCGAAAAGAAAGTGGTGCATCAGCCTCTGATGATAAGACGCTTGGCTTTGGTTATGAGATAAGATTTTGATCTCAGCTCGTTTAAGCGATTAGGAGAATAACGGCAAGGACGCCTCTTTCACTACTTTATAAGTAAAACCGCTTATTAAGAAAGTATTTATATTTTCTTAATAATATCTTTATAAACCTTGGGTAAATTACACGGTATATAAAAGTTGGCCGCTTGCCACAGAGGAAAATAACATGAAAAAAACAGTATTGTTCGCAACATTAGCTGTGTCGATGATGACAGCGCAATTCGCATCAGCTGCACGTAGTCACATTAATATTGTCGGTTCATCGACAGTTTATCCTTTCTCTACCGTCGTCGCTGAACGTTTTGGTCGTTCGACTGATTTTAAAACGCCAAAAGTTGAGTCAACGGGGTCCGGTGGCGGCATGAAGTTATTTTGCCAAGGTGTCGGTATACAGCACCCGGATATTACCAATGCATCACGTCGTATCAAAAAGTCAGAATTTGAAAAGTGTAAAAAGAATGGTGTGAAAGACATTGTTGAAGTGTTGATTGGCTATGACGGTATTGTGATTGCCAATTCAAGAAAGTCTGAGCGAATGAATATTACGCGTAAAGATTTGTTTTTGGCTTTAGCCGCTCAAATACCTAAGCCTGATGGCTCGGAAACGTTGATTAGCAATCCTAATCGTACATGGAAAGATGTGAAATCATCGCTACCTAATATTGCAATTGAAGTATTAGGGCCGCCACCTACGTCGGGCACTCGTGATGCGTTTGCAGAACTTGCGCTTGAAGGGGGTTGTAAGAAATTCTCATGGATCAAGGCACTGAAAAAGAAAGACAAAAAAGCTTATAAAGAACTTTGTCACACTGTTCGTGAAGACGGCCCTTATATCGAAGCGGGGGAGAACGATAACTTGATCGTGCAAAAACTCAATGCTAATGAAAATGCGCTAGGTGTATTTGGTTTTAGCTTCCTGGATCAGAATATCGATCAGGTACAAGCGTCTATTGTTGACGGTAAAGAACCTACCTTTGAAACGATTGCTGACGGATCTTATCCTGTTTCACGCCCTTTATATTTCTATGTTAAAAAAGCGCACGTAGGTGTGGTACCTGGTATTTCAGAGTATCTAAACGAATTTACACGCGAAAGAACGTGGGGTGATGAAGGTTACCTAACTGAGAAAGGCATGATCCCATTAGGTGTCGATAAACGTGCTGAAATTTCAAGTGATGTTAAAAAGATGCGTAATTTAGAACTTTAATATTAAGTTTAGACCTTTGTATGACTCTGTTGTTTAGTCAAACTGTAGTCATGCAAAGATTTTTTAGTGCAAGTTTATTTTTTACATTAGTACTGCTTTGTATATTTTTGGAAGTTAAATGACTACATCAATATTGCTCGTCGTTATCGCCTTACTGGTCGCATTCGCTTTTATGAGTGGTAAAGGTTTAGCTGTTTCAAAAGCAAATAAGCTTGGCGGTGTCCGCCAATTAAATTCCTTACCCTTTTATTACGGCATGCTGTCGGTTTTTTGGTGTGTTATTCCTTGCTTAATCTTTGTTGCCGCCTGGGCAATGTTTGATGAAGTCATTATAGAAAATTTAGTCATTGCTAATTTCCCTCAACAGGTTCAAATGCAGGCTGAAGGTGAGCTGTCACTATTAATTAATGTGGTGAGTAATATTGCTTCCGGAGCCAGCCCTAGTCTTGGGCAGGAAGCGTACCTGATAGAAGCGGCTAATTATTTAAAGAGCTTACGTGACAGTAGCCAAACGGCGATGTCTGTTATTGCATTAAGCTTGGCAGCTTGTGGCATTTGTATCGCCTGGGCAAAAATAAACCCTGAGTTGCGCGCTCGAAATCATGTTGAAAGTATTTTTAAACTATTACTGTTGATCTGTTCATGTATCGCAATATTGACGACAGTGGGCATCGTTTTATCGGTCGTATTCGAGTCTATTCAGTTTTTCAAAAAAGTACCAATTTCTGAATTTATATTTGGTCTGCATTGGAGCCCGCAGGTGGCTATCCGTTCTGACCAAGTGGGTGGCTCGGGTGCGTTTGGCGCGGTCCCCTTATTTGTTGGTACCCTGTTAATTTCAGCTATTGCGATGATTGTCGCTGTGCCAACAGGTTTGATGTCAGCTATCTATTTATCAGAGTACGCAAGTCGTCGAGTAAGAGGCGTTATCAAACCTTTGCTGGAAATTCTGGCAGGTATCCCAACGGTTGTTTATGGTTTTTTCGCGGCGCTGACTGTAGCACCTTTTATTCGAGATGTAGGCGGCTGGGTAGGTGACATCTGGGTGCTTGAACTCTTAGGTATTACTTTGCATGTCTCTTCTGAAAGTGCACTAGCTGCTGGTTTGGTGATGGGCGTGATGATTATACCTTTTATTTCCTCTTTATCTGATGATGTGATTAATGCGGTGCCGCAATCCTTGCGTGACGGTGCCTTGGGCCTTGGCTCGACACAATCAGAAACGGTGAAAAAAGTCGTTATCCCTGCGGCATTGCCAGGCATTGTTGGCGGTATTTTATTAGCTGTCTCCAGAGCCATTGGTGAAACTATGATCGTGGTCATGGCGGCCGGTTTAGCTGCAAATCTGACTGCTAACCCCTTAGAATCAGTGACCACTGTGACGGTGCAAATTGTGACCTTATTAGTGGGCGATCAGGAGTTTGATAGCGCCAAAACCTTGTCTGCCTTTGCCTTGGGGCTAATGTTATTTGTGGTTACTTTGGCTTTGAATGTTTACGCCTTACGTGTTGTTAAAAAATATCGAGAGCAGTATGAATAATCCAAATATCAATGCATCAAGTGATCGTTTAGAGCTTAATGATAGTACAAAGCTTATGGATAGTGCAGTCACAAAACCCAACACGATTGACTTAGTGAACAAAAACCTAGCCAAACGTTATCGTGCGGAAAAACGTTTCCGGCTTTATGGCATTGCTTCGATTACCTTCGCTTTAATATGTCTAGTGGTCTTGTTTACCGACATCATAGGCAAAGGCCATAGTGCATTTTTTCAGACCTATATTCAGCTTGAAGTGAATTTAGACCCTGAAGTGTTAGATATAAATGATGCTCGTGATTTAAAACAGCTTGCAAATGGCGACTATCAGGCTGCGCTTAGAAAATCATTGCGTGCAGAGTTTCCAGATGTGAAGGGACGATCTGATAAACGTAAGTTAAATGCTTTGATTAGTAGTGGTGCAAGTTACCACTTAGCAGATGAGGTAAAAGCCGACCCAGGCTTACTAGGGCAGGTGATTAGTTTACCTGTGTTGGCAGATGATGATGTCGATACCTGGTTAAAAAGCCGAAGTGATGATGGCGAGGAAGCTTTCACAGGGCGCTTGTCAGAAAAGCAACTTATCTGGTTAGAGAACTTGCTTGAAGCTGAAAAACTAGAGCAAAAATTCAATGTGGTCTTTTTTAGTAATGGTGACTCGCGTGAGCCTGAATTAGCGGGTATTCGTGGGGCGATGATGGGCTCATTATTTACCTTGTTCGTAACTTTTATATTGTCGTTTACGGTGGGTATTTCATCTGCTATTTACCTTGAAGAATATGCACCGAAGAATCACTTTACTGATTTTATTGAAGTAAATATTAATAACTTAGCCGCTGTGCCTTCGATTATCTTTGGTTTACTCGGTTTGGCTATTTTTATTGGTTTGTTTGGTATGCCGCGATCAATTCCCTTACTCGGTGGGGTGGTACTTTCCTTGATGACACTACCGACCATTATTATTTCTAGTCGTGCCGCGATTAAGGCAGTCCCACCCTCTATTCGACAAGCTGCTTTAGGGATGGGGGCATCCAAGATGCAGGTGATATTGCACCATGTATTACCTCTGGCGATGCCGGGCATGCTAACCGGTACTATTATTGGTATGGCACAAGCTTTAGGAGAAACTGCGCCTTTATTGATGATTGGGATGGTCGCTTTTGTAGTGGATGTGCCCGGTGCTTTAACAGACCCATCAACCGCGTTACCCGTGCAGATTTTTCTTTGGGCTGATAGCCCTGAAAGAGCCTTTGTAGAGCGTACTTCTGCTGCCATTATGGTTTTACTAGCCTTTTTGATATCAATGAATACCTTGGCCGTGGCTTTACGTAAGCGCTTAGAGCGCCGCTGGTAATTATTGATTGGAAGTAGTTGATTGGGAGTTGTTGATTGGAAGTAGTTGATTTGGAGTTGTTGATTGGGAGTTGTTGATTGGGAGTTGTTGATTGGGAGTTGTCGATTGGAAGTTGTCGATTGGAAGTGATACCGATCAAAGTCGAAATTTGAATTTATTAGACTCAGGAAATGAACTTTTCACCTGATTGAAGACAGAAAAGGTAATAATTTTGGAAGTAAAAGTAGAGCATTCAGTAGACACAAATGAGCCGACGATTGGTCGCCCTTTGATTGATAATCCTAAAATGTCGATGCGTAATGTCGATGTTTTTTATGGTGGTAAGCAAGCGATTTTTGATGTGAATCTGGATATCGGTAAGCACGAGGTGTTGGCGATGATCGGTCCATCTGGTTGTGGTAAGTCTACCTTCTTGCGATGCTTAAATCGCATGAATGACACCATCGATGCCTGTAAAGTGACGGGTACTTTTGATCTTGAAGGGCGAAATATCTATCACCCGAAACAAGATGTTGTCCCTTTACGTGCTCGTGTCGGTATGGTCTTTCAGAAGCCTAATCCTTTCCCTAAATCAATTTACGATAATGTCGCCTATGGCCCCAAAATTCATGGCCTGGCGGAAGACAAAACTGATTTAGATGATATTGTCGAGAGTAGCTTGCGTAAAGCAGGTTTGTGGGAAGAGGTAAAAGATCGACTGGACCAGCAGGGGACAGGGCTGTCAGGTGGACAGCAGCAACGTTTATGTATTGCCAGAACCATCGCCATTAGCCCTGAAGTTATTTTAATGGATGAGCCGTGTTCTGCACTTGACCCTATTGCAACGTCTAAAATTGAAGATCTAATTACCGAACTCAGTGAAAATTACACTATTGCAATTGTGACTCACTCTATGCAACAGGCAGCCAGGGTATCTAATCGAACGGCTTATTTTCATTTGGGCAAACTAGTTGAAGTAAATGATACCCAGCATTTGTTTACCAATCCGGATCATGCCTTAACAGAAGCTTATATTACGGGGCGCTTTGGGTAAGGGCATAAGTAATATCTATACAAATAAGGCGTAATAACTTTTATAAAGGAACACCAAGACAATGTCTCTGCACTTACAACGCGATCTTGACTCGCTCAAAAAAGAAATTCTTAAACTAGGTAATATGGTTGAGTCTTCTATCAATAAATCGATGGTCTCTTTGAGTGATCGTAACCCTGAATTGGCAAAGATTGTATTCGCCGATGAAAAGAAAATCGATGCTCAGGAAGTTTTTATCGAAGAGAACTGCTTGAAGGTATTGGCTTTACATCAGCCGGTTGCAACTGATTTACGTTTTATTGTTGTGGTTCTGAAAGTGAATAATGATCTAGAGCGCATGGGAGATTTTGCTGTGAATGTGGCGAAGCGTTCAAGTGAGCTGCTTAAGCACGATGTGATCCCGTGTCCTTCCGGTTTTACCGAAGTGCTACCTGAAACCATCCGAACGATGGTGAGGAATAGCATGAAAGCACTGGTGGAGCTTGATGTTGAATTGGCTCGCGAGGTGATTGAGATGGATAACATCGTAGATGAGATAAATCGACAAATGTATGTAGACCTTCAAGGGCTAATGAAAATAGATTATACAACGGTTGAACGTGCCGTGAGCCTACTATCTTGTTCGCGTTATTTAGAACGCATTGCTGACTTAACTACGAATATTGCAGAAGAAGTGATATTTATGGTTGAAGGTGAGGTTGTTCGGCATCAAAGCTCAGTCTAGTCAGGCTGAGTTTTATTTATAGAACTATTAATAGTTCTACTTATTCGAACCACTGAGAACCTGGGGGGCTAATTGTCAGGGTTATTATATATCTCCAAAGTGTGGGATAATCCGCGCCCTTATATTTGCTCGGTACCCAGACTTCATGCCTTTACTGTCTCTCACTAATGTTTCTCTCGCTTTTGGCACCCATGTGCTTTTTGATAAAATTGATCTCACTGTTCACCGCGGACAGCGGACAGGTATCCTAGGGCGCAATGGCGCCGGTAAATCTACTTTTATGAAAATGCTGGATGGACAACATATTCCTGACAGTGGCGAGCTGTGGATTCGTCCCGGCATTAAGGTGGGATATTTAGCTCAAGACTTACCCGATGCCAACGAAGCTACTGTCTACGATATAGTTGCAGATGGTTTGGCAGAAGTAGGCGCACTCTTAAAAGAGTATCACCACCTTATCATGGGTGATTTTGACGACGCCAGCATGAATAAACTAACCAGTGTCCAAGATCAGCTTGAAGCTAAGGATGGTTGGAGTTTTGGCCAAAAGATCGACGCCATTATCGAAGCCCTGGACCTTCCCGCTGATACGCCCATGAAATCGCTTTCAGGAGGCTGGCGCCGCCGAGTTGCAATGGCTCGCGTATTGGTTAGCGAACCCGATCTATTGCTTCTGGATGAACCGACTAACCATCTAGATATTCCCACTATTTACTGGCTGGAAAAGCAACTGGAATCTTTCCGTGGTGCGCTGATGCTGGTGACTCACGATCGTGCTTTTTTACAGCGCATGTCTACCTCTATTATTGAAATTGATCGCGGTAACTTACGTTACTGGGATGGAGATTATCAAGGCTTCTTGAGGTTCCAGGCCGAGCAATTAGCCGCCGAAGAAACCGCCAACAATTTGTTTGATAAGCGTTTAGCGCAGGAAGAAGTGTGGATTCGACAGGGAGTTAAAGCCCGTCGAACCCGTAACGAAGGCCGAGTACGCGATTTAAAGAAAATGCGTGATGAACGCAGTCAGCGTCGTGAGCGCCAAGGCAAAGCTAATTTTGCTGTGGAGTCAGCTAGTCGTTCGGGAAAAATTGTTGTAGAAGTAGAAAATTTATCGAAAACCTACGACGGCCAAAAAATTGTTAAAGATTTCTCTACCGTCATCATGCGGGGAGATCGCATTGGCTTCATTGGGGCTAATGGCATGGGTAAATCGACGCTTCTAAAGTTATTTTTAGGGCAAGTTCAACCCGATGAAGGCTCCGTGAAAATAGGTACCAAGATGGAACTCGCCTATTTTGACCAATTGCGTGACCAATTAGATTTAAACAAAACAGTCATCGAAAATATGGCAGAAGGTCGGGAATTTATCACTGTCAATGGTAGAGATCGCCATGTGATTAGTTATTTGCAAGATTTTATGTTCACGCCTGAACGTACTCGTCAGCCGGTTAAAGCTCTCTCCGGCGGCGAACAAAATCGATTAATTCTGGCACGTTTGTTTAGCAAACCCGCCAACGTATTGGTATTGGATGAACCCACCAATGACCTTGATATGGAAACGCTGGAGTTGCTGGAAGAAATTCTTCTGGAATTTGACGGTACCATATTATTGGTAAGCCATGATCGTGAATTTCTCGACAACGTGGTCACCAGCTGTATCGTTTTTGAAGGTGATGGCGTTGTTAACGAATACGTGGGTGGTTATGCCGACTTTATTCGGCATGGAGGCAGTCTGCCATCACTCAACAAAAAATCGCTGGCGGATAAATAGAAAGTCATCGTTGAATTTTTGAGCTGAATAACGACTGTCATACGGCAGTATCGCTCATAGACGTGTTTTGAGTAATTTGCCGGTGTCTAACTGGGCCTAAGGTAAATAGCTATTCAATTTATCGGGTCGTGATGGATATGACGCTATCTCAAAGTAAGCTATTCAGTTCGAAAGCGTTTGATTTCTTTCAAGGCTTAAAGCCATTTAAGTGGTGCAACTTAAGGTTATTTCAACTCACGATCGACCGCTCTCGATCGAGACTGGCCCTATTCATATATACTATTGACTTTATAGTGTATAATAGAGAATCATTTCTTAAGACACGGCTACGATGGCGACAAAACTTAGAGCTCCAGCAAAAAAGAAACAACCAGCAGCAACTGTAACTTCTGACTCTATCGATGACCAGGTGAGGTCTTTCCTTGAAGCCGGGGGGGCGATCGAACAGGTTAAGTCTGGTGTTAGCGGACAGGAAAGTATGCTTGGTCGTAAACAAATTAACCTCAATAGCAAGCCTAAAAGCGACTAGATTTATTTTAAAATATTTGGTTTGAAGTAATTAATGGACCAGAGTGACCTTCAGCATTTGCAAGTCGTTATGCTCAGCAGCCTTTGCTGGGCTTCCTAAATTTCAGGGCAATTAGTTTAAAAAAGCATCATTTAGAGTGAAAACGTTACTTTTTCGAGCAACGATAAACTGGTGGCTATGAGTTAAAAGGTTTCCCTTTTACTTTGGTTTTATTTGGTCTGTATTTTATTTTCATTTAAGCCTCTGCTTTTCGATCAGGTGCTAAAATTGTAAATATTCACGCGGCTAGATTTACTATTCCGTAATGAGCATACCTAAATTGTGGGATTAGTTGTATGAAGACCTCGATACCTCTACAAGAAGATAAAAAACTTTGTGTAACATATCGAGTCGAGCCTGGGTGCCTTGGACCAAAGGGAAAGCGCTATATTTCCGAGTTTTGCAGTTTTGCTCAATCGCAGCTTCGGTCGCTTGACTCAGAATATATTGCTTGGAATATCATACCTAGGAAAGATAAAGCTTTACCAGAAATGCAATACAATATCGTTGGTAAACGAATGACTCATTCTCAAGCTGAAAAGTATTTAGTGCTATTTGATCAAAGTCTCGATGAATTCGAGGGCCATTTATGTGAAAAGTTGGCGACCTTAATCAATGAATTTATGGCGCATTGAGCGAGAATAATTACTCAAACCACTCGGCTAACAAAAATAGCTTTAGCTGGGTTTAGTGATTAAACCTTTAACGAGTTTTGTAAAGATAGCCTGCGTTTTGTTCAGATCATAATTCAGATCCCGTCTAAGTAATTTCCAAAGATACAGCTCGGTTGCCGCCACAAATGCGGTCAACTCTTCTTCATATAAATTAGCAGTATGATCAGGTAAAAAAGGCGCAAATATGCGGGCGCACCATTGGCGGTGATAGGCTCTTCCTGTTTGTAATACCTTTTTAGCCGCCATTATTTGATCTTCAACCGCCAGAGTCCGAATAACCGCATCACCGTAGGCTTCATAATCTGTAAGCAAGTAATGTATAGCCCCTTCTATGTCACCAACTTCAGCTTTTTCTCTGTCAGTTTTTATCTCAGAAGCATTGTTTTGTATGCCTGCTTCAAACAAGCCTTCTTTTGAGCCGTAACGTCGAATAATTGTTCTAACGGATACACCTGCGCGTTCAGCGATGGCTTCGAGTGTGATTTCAGCAAAAGGGGATTCACGCCATAAATCAGCCGTTGCTGAAATAATATCTATCTCAGTTTGGGCTGCAGATTCTGCCCTTTTGGACATTTGATAAGATCGTTTCGATTCTGAATTATTCATGGCGCTCATGATGACATGAAATATTTCAATTATCTATTAAAGGTGCCACTCATTGTTCTATTTATCATTCACCCTCATTGCCTACTAAAAATGGGAATGTGATTTCCATTTGATTTAATGTCACTCGCGTTGACATTAAATAAAATGATGTCACTATTGGTGACATCAATATGCTGTATTAGAAAAACAGTATTAGAAAAACAGTATTAGAAAAACAGTATTCGAAAAAATAATGTCAGGTGAAAATATGATTACTCAAAGCTGCCTCATAAAATCAAGACCAAGTGTGCACCGTAAAAATACGGTGCACTCGATATTCGCATCTCAAGCCTTGAATAAGGCTAGTCATGCCAAGCTTGTCTATGCCGATGAGTGTTTATCCTTTGCCAAGCTTCACCGACATTCAGATGATTTAGCCCGATTTTTACTACACAAAGATATTCAGATTGAAAATCTGGTGGCGGTTTTAATGGATCGTTCAATTGAGGCTGTGATGAGTCAGCTCGGGGTTTTGAAATCTGGTGGCGCCTACTTACCGCTTTCGCCGACAGATTATCCACTGGCGCGTATTCAAGTAATTCTTGAGGATGCACAAGTCAATTATGTGATTACTCAGAAAAAATATAAGGCCTTAGTTGAGAGCTTGCAGGTCGCTCTGGGGAGAGAGTTGATAGTCTTTTTTACCGACGATCAAAATGATATCGCGGCGAATGAAGATGTACGTCCGAGATTAGACGAGGTTCAGATCGAACCTGATAATTTGGCTTATGTTATGTATACCTCTGGGTCAACAGGCAAACCCAAAGGAGTGATGATCAGTCACCAAAATATTATTAGTTCAGTCAGAGATACGGCTTATTTAAATGCCTCTCATACCGATGTTATTTTACATGCTGCGCCTATCTCATTTGATGCGGCGACCTTCGAAATTTGGGGGGCGCTGTTAAATGGTTTGGATTTGCACATCATCCCTGATCATATCGTTCATGACTTTAACACCTTCGCTGATTATATCCGCCACCGTCCAATTTCAATTGCATGGTTAACCTCAGCATTATGTAATTTATTGATAGACACGCGGCCTGACTTTTTTGAGTTTCTATCACAATTGATGGTAGGGGGAGAGGCGCTATCTGCGAAACATATTAACCAGCTTCGCTCACGTTACCCAAATTTGAAAGTCAGGAACAACTATGGCCCAACTGAAAATACAATATTTTCTACCAGTTTTTTAATTGAAAAGAATTATGAAAGCAATATTCCTATTGGTTCGGCCATCACTCAAAAGCGGGCTTATATTTTAAATGAAAAGTTGGGACGAGTACCACCAGGTACCAGTGGCATCTTATATGTCGCAGGAGAAGGGCTGGCGCGTGGCTATCTGAATTTGCCGCTGGAGACACGTGAAAAGTTTATAGATGACCCTTTTTACAAAGGTGAGCGAATGTATTTTACGGGTGACTTATGCCGTTATAACGCAGAGGGTGAGATTGAATATCTTGGTCGAATAGACGATCAGGTAAAACTCTTAGGTCATCGAATAGAATTAGGTGAAATAGAAACAGTATTGAATTCCGCTGAGCAGGTTAATCAAGCCGTTGTACTCCATAAGGCGGTGGATACAAAGATAAAATACCTAGCGGCGTATGTTGATTGTGTAGAAGAAGAATTAGAGGCTGTGAAAGCCCAGCTTAAGGCCAAATTGCCACACTACATGATCCCGACTTACTTTGAAGTGCTGAATGATTTTCCTATCAATACCAACGGTAAGCTAGATCGTAAAGCGATGCTGGCATGGCCTGTAAAAGCAAGAAATGAAATAGAGCTTAACAACGGCCTTACGCAACAGACTGTGCAGCAGACGGTGCTGGCGACTTGCTGCGAGATATTAAATCTACAAGCCATTTCGCCTGATCAGAATTTCTTTGACCTGGGGGGCGATTCAATTCTAGGCACCAAATTGATCATTTCTTTAGAGCAGAAATTGTCGATCTCTTTACCCTTATCTGTACTTTATGCGCATCCTGATATGGTCGATTTTATTCAGTGTATTCAACATACATGTATTAACGATCAGCTTACACCTTTCAGTATTGGCGCTTCTGACAAAAAGGTATCGGGTCAAGATTCTGCTAATAGCTTGAACCTGAGTCAGGATGCTGTGTTAGGGTTTGATATCAAACTAAATGGTCGAACGGTGCATAAAGGGCCAAATCTTCGACAAGAAACGGGTCATATTTTCTTAACCGGGGCGACAGGTTTTTTTGGTTCCTTCTTACTGAAAGACTTACTGAACACCACGCAAGCAACGATTCATTGTTTAGTTAGGGCGAATAATAATTTATCTGCACAACAACGCATTGTCGAAACACTTACTAAATATAACATTCCGCTTAGCCGTGCAGATAAAAACCGTATCGTGGCTATGCCGGGTGATCTTACTAAACCCTGTTTAGGGCTTGAGACACTACAGTTTAATGAGCTGGCGAATACGATGGACCTTATCTTTCATAATGGGGCCTCAGTCAATTATGTCGATTCATATCACACTCTCAAGCAGCCGAATGTCTTCGGTTCGCACGAGGTCATTCGTCTGTCGTGTTTGCAGCGAATTATTCCACTGCATTACGTTTCCAGTGTTTCGGTGTTTGAGACTCTGGGTTTCTTTAGTGGTCGTGAAATGATTTATGAAAGCGACTCGCTTGATGCAAGCGAAAGCTATGTACGTTTAGGCTATAGCCAGAGCAAATGGGTAGCCGAAAAAATGATGGGAAATGCACGGGCAAAGGGACTTCCTATTAATATTTATCGCAGTGGTTATATTATGGGGCATGCAGAAACCGGTGTGTCGAACACCACGGATCATATTGCCCGATATATTGCAGGCTGTATTGAAATGGGATCGGCACCCATTCTCGAAGAATATGCCTCGTTGGCGCCAGTCGATCAGTTAAGTGCTGCCTTGAGTTATATCGCCACCGACTCATTGGCAAAGGGCGAAACCTTTCATTTATGTAACCCTACTTTTGTCACAGTGGGGGAGATCTACCAAAAAATTAAAAACTTTGGTTTCCCTCTTGAATTAGTCAGCTACACGCAATGGAAAGAGCGTTTGAAAGTGGTTCCTGAGACCAACCCCTTGTATCCCTTATTAAGTCTTCATATTCATAGTGCGCCTGATCATGAGCTGACTTTGCCTGAGTTATATGAAAGGAATACGCGTTTTGATTGTCAGCACTTATTAACTGCGCTGGAAGGTTCAGGTTTAGAAATAGGCTTGAATGACCCGAATATATTTGAGCGCTGGCTGAACTGTTATGTGCAAGAAGGGCTGATCTCAGGGCAGACCTTTGCCAGACTAAATGCCTTTAAAACGCAGGTTTTCTGAGATTTTTGAACTCTGCTTTTAAAGTAAAACTAATAATTTTTAAATCAAAACAAGCAATTTTTAAAGCAAAACAAGCAATTTTTAAAGCAAAACAAACTACGTTCAAAGCCAAACTAACTACGTTCAAAGCCAAACTAACTATTAAATGAAAAACTGACAGGAGTCATATCATGCAATCCCAAGAAACGCATGTCTCAGGTCTTCATCGAAATACACAGCATAATACGATGGTGCACCAAGCAAATATTAATGCTTATTATGATTCGCCCGCCATACTGCTGTTTGAGAAGATGGCGCAACAGCAAATTCACTTGGGCTATTGGGATGAAAAATACCCTAATGTGACCATGGCACAGGCGGCAAAGCGTTTAACGCAGGTCGTGATAGAACAGTTAGATATTCCAAGAGATAGCTACTTTCTGGATATAGGTTGTGGTTGTGGTCTACCTGCGATTGAAATTGTAAAACAGAAAGCGTGTTATCTTGAAGGTATTACAATCAACCCCCAACAAAAAATAAAAGCAGAGACCTTCGCGGCTGATTCAGGCCTTTCTCATCGTGCGACTTTTTGTGTCGGTGATGCAGCGGCCTTACCTTATACGGATCAGCAATTTTATGGTGCTTTGTTATTTGAATCAATTCATCATATCGGGCATAAAGAAGCGCTGGCAGAAGCCTGGCGAGTATTAAAACCCGGGGGCAGCATACTCGTTGCAGACGGAGTGGTTCTAAAGAATAATGTGAATGATGCGGATAAAAATTTATTAGCTGAGACCTTCGTTGCGCAGTCACTGTTAACAGAAAGTGAGCTTAAAACGCAGCTGTATCAGTCAGGATTTGAAAACATCGAAGTATTAGACGTATCTTCAGCCATTCAACCGACCTGGGCTAAATTACGTGAGGCTACTCAAGCTAATAGAACAGATATTGTAAATGACAATTGTCTTGCCTTTTTTAAGACTCTCCTCAGTTTTTGGGAACAAATGAACCTGGTCTGGTCTCAGAATGCAAAGTATCTGATTATAAAGGCGAATAAAGCGACCTAGATCAGGATAAATCAAGCTTAAGTACCTTAGTGCTTTTAATGGTTATTAATATAAATATAGGCAATGATTGAGAACGGCAATGGCTACAAAATTATCATTTTTATTTGTCACTTGGGAGGGGGGCGGTAATGTACCTCCCGTATTGGGTTTGGCATCGAGTTTAATCAAACGAGGGCATCATGTTTGTGTGCTTGCCGAACCTTGCTTAAAGGATGCTATAAATGAAATAGGGGCTGATTTTAAAGTCTTTAAAAAACATTTTATTCGTACCGACCCGAGTGTTGACATTATTCAAGATTGGCAAGCCAAACCTTTCACCATTCCTGCCGTTGATAATATTTTGATCCGACCCTCGATGGATGTGGCGATACAAACACGAGCCGCCATAGAAGACGCACCTACCGATATAGTTGTTGCAGATTTTATGATGATAGGGGCTTTGATTGCCGCTGAAGCGTTAGGGATAAAACGCGTTGCTCTATTTCATATGCCCGAATATTTACCTGGTCCCGGAAGACCACCTGGCGGGATGGGGTTGCTCCCTAAAAATACCCGCTTAGGGCGTTTACGTGATAAGGCCTTATCGAAGGTTTTTTACCGGGTTATTAATCAATACTTACCTCACTTGAATACCGTACGTGAGGCTTTCTCTCTGCCTGCTTATAACTCATTGGTTGAGGTTTATCACCAAGCAGATCTACGGCTGATTCAAACATGTAAAACTTTTGATGCGCCTATTACACCGGCACCGGCGAATGTACGATATGTCGGTGCTGTTTTGGACGACCCTAGTTGGATCGGGGCAGAAGAGAGCGCTAATCCAAAAGACACCTATCGCCTGCCTTGGCCGAAAGTTGATAAGCGACCTTTAGTTGTGGTGAGTCTTTCTTCTACTTTTCAAAACCAACGCTCGGTATTGGATCGCATTATTAAGGGGCTGGCAGGTGCAGACATTCGTTGTTTAGTCACTTTAGGGCCGGCCATGAAAGAACAGCGCTTTAAGGTGTCAGAAAACATCAAGGTTTTGTCAGCAGTGCCACATAGCCGGATTTTTCCTCAGGCTGATGCGGTTATTACCCATGCAGGACATGGCACAGTCATGCGGGCTCTCGCGCACGGGCTGCCTTTGGTTTGTCTACCAATGGGGCGAGATCAAATAGACAATGCCGCGCTGGTTGCACATCATGGTGCGGGCTTAAAACTGAGTGCCAAAGCGGGGTCGAATAAAATACGAAAAGCGATTAAGCGTGTACTGAATGACTCTGATTACACAAAGAATGCGTGCGTGCTTCAGAAGTACATTCTTGCCGATGCCAAAGCGAATATAGCGCCAAGTCATTTGGAGACCTTAGCGTGCACTTAGTTCTTGATTAGATAGTTCTTGAGTTCTTGAGTTCTTGAGTTCTTGATAGTTTGCTTTGATTAGAGAGCTATTTAAAAAACGTTTCCTTATTATTTTCATATTTTTTGAACATTTGGTTTGTATATTAATGTTGGAATAACAATAACCAGCATAGTCAATGATGCTTCTCTTCATCCTACTCAAACTTTGATGCGTACAGGAAATCCTATGTCTCTAGAAATAAGTTCAAGTATATCAACAAATCTAAACCAATCATTTTCTGCTCCAAAGTTGAGTGATGAGCAAAAAGAAACGATAAACACGATACTGTCAGACTACGATAGTGCAGAGCTCAGTGAACAAGATGCAAAAGATATTGTTTCAGCCTTTCAAGAGGCAGGAATTAAGCCAAGTAAAGATTTTGAAGTTACACTCGGAACGGCAGGATTCGATGCCCGTGAAATTGGTGATCTCGCTGGTGTGGCACCTCCACAGCGGGGAGAAAACGGCGCACCACCAATACCGCGAGATAGCGAAAGCGCTGGGGTGAATCAGGACAATCTGCAGTTATTGCAATCAATCTTGGAGCAGTACACAGACCTTTCAAATTTAAGTGCAGAAGATGAACAAACCTTGAGTAATAGCTTATTGGACGCGGGTCTACTGGAGCCGGGAGCGTTAATCGACACGCAATCTTAAGGCGTATAAATGTTCAACTTACACCGTACAATCTAGACATCCCCCGCTGCAATTTCCGCGAACTAGGCGAATTCCTAAACAAAAGGAAGTCAGCTAATGGTGGGGGGGGGTGGCTTTGAAGTAATTGATAACCAGCTCAGTGACAGGTCAATAAATTAGTCTCTATTTTTGGAACTAATATTCTTCTTTATTGACTGGCGTTAACGTGGGTGTATATGGGGTCGTTAATGGTATCCAATGTCTTCGTCTTACGGATTTAATGCTACTGCCAAAGTATTTAAAAACAATCGTTCAAATGAACCATCATTTTTTAGTAATTGAATCATAATCAAGGCCGTACTATTATTTCTTTGACCGCGCATCACACACCCTTATAAAAACTCCGCTAATAAGGCAAAAAACTGTAATGAGTGAACATATACTGCAAGTTTCTAACGATTACTGGAATATTCGTGGCGACTTCAAAATTGGCGGTATTTTAAATATAGGCTCGCATGCCTCATTAGTAAGGTGCGTCAACGGTAAATTTGTAATGCTGGATGCCTATACTCTAAAAGGTGAGGTGAAAGAGCAGGTCGATGCTTTAAGCCGCAATGGCGCGGATATCGAGGCTATCATTAATTTACACCCTTTCCATACCTTGCATGTACAAAAGGCTCATCATCAATACCCAAACGCGAAGCTTTACGGGACGCAGCGTCATCTTGATAAATTCCCGGATTTACCCTGGCAGCCAGAACTCACTGAATCAGATGAATTTGCGGCTTTGTTTGCAGATGATTTTGAGTTTTCCGTACCTGCTGGCGTCGATTTTATTTCGACTAACGAGCACCTACATTTCTCCTCCGTGCTGGCATATCACAAAGCTTCAAAGACGATTCATGTGGACGACACACTAATGTACCTGCCATTGCCTGGACTCCTGGGTAAGTTAAAAAAAACAGAACTTACGTTTCATATAACCTTATCTAAGACACTGGAAAAACGAGCTGGGGCAGCTATGGAGTTTCGATCTTGGGCTGAGCAATTAGCTGATAAGTGGGGTAATGCTGAAAATCTATGTGCCGCACACTCAGCAGCTTTATTAAGTGATGAAAATCAATCAGTGTCGCTAGCCAATAAAATATTGGCTGCCTTGCATAAAGTGGAAAAAACGTTGCAAATGCATAAAAAAAAATTTCACTGAACTAACTGCGCGTCTTGCCCTCTATAAATAAAATTTACTATTTGAAGGCAATGATCTAATTTGACTGATCTTTAATTGGGGTAACTATATTGATCAATGAATGGGACGAATATGCTGAGGGTTGGGATGTTGACTCTTCAGTACAAGAATATGCCAGCAAGGCTTTTGATGAACTTTTAAAAGTCATTACCATCGACGATCTCTCCGTCTTTGACTTTGGGTGTGGTACTGGCTCCCTTACACAACTCCTTAGTCCAAGGGTCAGCGACATAATTGCCCTTGATGGTTCATCAGGCATGATAGACTGCCTGGCTAAGAAGAATCTAAAAAATGTTTCGACTATTTCAGGCTTTTTAACTCAAGATTTGATAAATAATCATCAGAATTTAACCCAAAAGTTTGACTTAATCGTTGCGTCATCAGTTTGTGGTTTTTTACCTGATTATGAAATGACACTTGGGCTCTTAAAGTCACTTTTAAAAAAAGGTGGAGTCCTTGTACAATGGGATTGGCTAGCAAGTGATGACGCCTCAGAAACGGGCTTGTCAGAACATCGAGTGTTAAGTGCTTTCAAGGTAAATGAATTTATTGATACTCAAGTGACAAGGCCATTTGAAATGAATAGTTCAAAAGGCATTACGCCAGTATTCATGGCTGTTGGAAAAAATCCCTAATCGGGAAGTCAAGGGTCTCTAGTCTACTTGCTAAATGAAGGCAGTCTTTGAATGTTCTTTTTAGTTCAGCGCTTGGATCTTCTGCTAATTGCCTTCTTTAGCCTTAGGTTTGAAATTGGGGGCATCGGAGCCCATATAATTTCCCTGGCCGTCAGTAGCTCAACGGTCGAACTGCCCGCTTTTTCCCTGTATGGCGCTGCCCATTTTTTAAGTTAATAGTGTGAGTGGAAAGTTGCTTTGTGGATTTTTACTTATGTTGAACCCTAAACTATAATCTACCTAGAGATATCCCTTTTTTGATTTAATCAACTTCAACATATAGCGATGAGCTTATGTCTACCTTTTTCAGGTTTTATCTGGTTATTCTATTGTTGTTATTCCACCCTTTTTTACTGGCTAAGGATGAGCTGAAAATTGGTGTGGGAAACTTTCCACCTTTTTTTATTGAAGAAGGTGAACGTGGCCTGTTTTTAGATATTACCAAAGAAGTCTTTAAATTATTGCCTGAGTATGAGGCAACATATACTTTTATGAGTAATAGTAAATTGTTACGCGAAATAAATAAGGGAGAAAAAATTGATGTTGCTTGCAATATTTTTGCTGGCTCAAATGTTGATGCTTACTTATCTGAGCCACTATTTCGTTACACGGATGTTGCCGTGTCAAAAAAAGAAAACAATTTTATTATTAATAAAGTTACTGACCTGAAAAGTAGATCTATTTCGGCCTATCAGGGTGCCATAGATCTATTGGGTGATGAGTTTAAACAGATGGCGCATGAAAATAAGCACTATACTGAGCATGGTCAACCAAGTGAAACTACCTTACTACTTGCAATGGGAAAAAAGGATGTGCGAATTGGTGATGTATTCATTTTCTTATATGACATAAGTAATAATAAGTATAAAAAAAGAGGAATAGATGCCAACGATTTTAAAGTCCATCGGCTTTGGTCTGATGTATTTACACATATGGCTTTTAGAGATGAATCTATTCGAGATAAGGCGAATAAGGCGATACTTGAAATTCAAAATAATGGCGTTCTGGAACAAATCTATAAAAAATATGAAGTCTATCTTAGGTTTGACGTGCCCGCAGAATAGTTTTGCCAAAACTGACTAAATTATCCAAATTTGGTTGACTTAGCCCAGCTGCAACCAAGGGGGCAGCTTTGCCGTTGACAAAATAATGTCTGCCACAGAAGCTAACCGGACAATTTTTTAGGTAAGTTTAGTTAGTGGTGGTCGATACCGTGTTAAACATGTAGGAAGATATTGATGATTAGCCTTTTTAAACCGCAGCCTCTAATTGAGCAGGCAAGTGCTGACTGGATATTTGAAGCTTTTGAATGGGCTCTAAGGTGTTTTGATCGTCATGAGTTTTATAAACGCAGCCGTTTAATCCAGCCAACGAATGAATTTTTTGCGGGTAATGTAGATAGTGTGCACAATAAAGCAGAGACTATTTATCGTCACACACTCAATTATGCTGGCTTAGTTCATTGGCCGTTTCAGTTACAAAAACCTGAACTTTACCAAGCTATTCCATCTCCTCAATTAGCCTTCCTTGGTGTAGAGCGTGATTCCGTCAATAGAAACCTACCTGTCATCAATAGTGAAGCTCCGCTATATATTAGTTATAACCCCCAACAAACATTAAAACCGGAAGATTTATCTTCCACTTTTGCACATGTGATGGCACAGCATTTAGTCATTCAATCTCAGCAATTTCCACCAGGTGGGCCCGATTACTTCGCGGAGGGCACTGAAGTGTTGGCAATTTTCATGGGCTTCGGCGTGATGTTCGCTAACTCTGCTTATACCTTCAGGGGAGGGTGTGGTAGTTGCTTTAATGGACAGTCTAATCGACAAGCAACGTTGTCTGAAGATGAAGTGATTTTTTCCCTTGCATTGTATTGCCGACTAAAACAAATAACTACTTCTGAAGCAACTCGCCATTTAAAGAAGCATTTGAAAAGTAGCTTCAAACGCGCACTTAGACAAATTGACAGTCAAGCACAGAGCTTAGAAGCGTTAGTAAAGTTTGATAGTGCTTAGAAATATTATGCCTGATATTGATCTATCTGCTGGTCCTGTGAAATTTCTGGTCAAACAATCGAGTTCAGAGTCGATTGAAACGACACCTAAGCAAAGTCGTTTCCTTTGTTTCTTGCGACTATACTAAAAGCTACCTACAAGGTAGAGGTAAGGTTGTATGTCAATTTGTCGAATGTCTAAACGTTTGCTCATATTTATAGTGCTGGCCGCTATTCCTTTGCAATCTTTATCTGAATCAGCCACATATTCAGTAACGGACAGGAACTGGAGTCCTTACTGGATCGTTGAGCCAAACCAAGTTAGCGGTATTTTAAGTGATATCATGATTGAGCTTGATCAGCGTCTCGATATCTCCATCACTGCCAATCGCCAATTACCTGTAAGACGAACTCAGCTTTGGTTTAAAAAGGGTGAAGTACAAATAGAGTGCTGTGTTAGCGAGGCTTGGCGTAATTCTCCGGAGCAAGTGGAAGTATCTTTGTGGACCAAAGATGTTATGACTGTTGAAGAGGTGCTTATTTTTCCACCGGGAAAATCCTTTGAGTTTTCTCAACTTGAAGATTTGAAAGGTAAGCTGATTTCAACTGTTATGGGCTACGGTTATGAGGGTAGTGAGTTCTTTGAGCGAAGTGATAGTATGAATAATATTTCTCAAATACAGAAAGTGGCTCTGGCACGCTGTGAAGCCGGTATTATTGATCGTGTTGAACTGGCTTATACGCTTAAGCATAGTCAGGTGCTCAAAGATAAAAAGGTAGAATTCGAGATAGGGCCTGTTATAAACCGTTCAGCGTTAAAAATGCGAATTCACCGTTCGCGCCCTGAACTAGTAGCACCGATAAATGCCACTATAGACAAAATGAAACAGGATGGAACGATTCAGAAAATTATTGATAGTTACTTAAAGTAATTCTTGGTTCTTTTAAGTCATAAAATTAATTTGATGAGGCTGCAAGTTAGCCTCCAAGCATACCTGCTTTTAGGTCGTCGTTTGCGGACTCATTAATGAGTTTAGAAAAACCATTAGCGGCTAGTTCGACCCATTCATCTAATAGGTCTTGTACATTTTTCAGCGAGAAGTTTGCGTCCCAGAGCATTTTGATATTTTCGCCTTGGCCGACTCTTACCAGTGCAATAACGGGTGCTTGGCTAGCACTGTTTAATACTTCCATTTCAAGTGCTACGCTGACTTCCTGGTTGCGTGTGCCTGTAGCCGCTCTAACTAAACCGATAACCGCACCGTAAGGCAAAACCTCTGTGACTTTCATACCCTCTGGGCTTAATTGAATTGCGGTTATCGCTAACCTGATTTGAGCGACATCATTTGCGGCCTTTTCTGCCATTTCATATTTTGAACTGAATGCTTTTTTGAGTTGAATATCAAAATACTGCTTAATTTCTTGCTGGCTTTTTGGCGTGATTTCGACCGACTGATCTTCGATTGGAAAGAGGTACACCGGGTCAAGCATGATCTTGGAAAATTGGCCTTTTCCTAAGGCTGGGCTGATCCAGCGTAATACCTGCTCGCCATCAATACCTTCGACTTTTCTTAACTTGGAGTAGTCGCTTATAAAACCAGAAACATGTTGTTCGTCTGTTTTTATTTCCTTTTTAGGGTTTTGCATTTCGGAATAATTATCAATGTGCCCCGTACTTTGGCAAGCACTGAGCTGTAGCATTAAGGCCAAGGACAAACAGTTTCTTAACACAAGTAAATATTTAGGGTTCATCTAAAAATCCTTGGGTCTTTCTTGAAAATTGAGCGTAAAGCATAAGAGTAAAACCTGATAAGAACAAGGTTCACTAATACCTATAATGCTTTAATCAACGCTTCTGACTAATCTAACGGGCCATTTTTGATCTCTGGTTGTGGAGCCTGTAGTACCGTGTTTGAAGTCTACAAACCACGTGGCTGTGTCGTTGTTATAGTCGGGGGAGGCGCTCCAAAGAAAGGCTAATGCAGTATTTGGGAATGCGGTTTCATTGATGGCCGGTTCGATGCACTGCTCTTCAATCAGCGAAACGAGTTCTGCTTCATTAGGTAAGCGCCAATCTGCATAACCTGCAAAACCACCACTATTATTTATATTGCCAGCTTGTTGTAATGCGCCCGACCAGGTTAGATTTGTTAATGCGCCCTCATCACAAGCGGTATCACTTAAACCTTCCAGGCATTGTTTCCACATAAGTGCAGTACTGGTGTCTGTTATTGTGCCATCACCATGAACAATAAATTGTGTGAGCGGTGTCGTTTCAGTCATGGTATCAATAAAGCAGCTTTGAGCGTTCGCAAAGTGAGGCATAAAACTGCTTAATAGGCTAAGGCTAAAGGCCGTTGCTTTGAACGTTATTATTGAATATTTACTCATAACCACCTCTTACTAATCTAACTTGTCCTGCATTTCGTCGGTCAATACTAAATGAGTTGCCATAATCAAAGTTTATTCCCCAAGCACTAGAGGTCCCAATTGCAAAGGGAGTTGAGGTCCATATCAAGGTACCCGTAGCCGGGAAATAATCGGTATCCGTCATGGGTTTATCATTGCCATAGTCAACAATACTTAATAGCTCTTTTCGGGTCGGAATGCGCCAATCAGCAAAGCCGCACCAAGCTTCATTATTCATACGGTTAACAAAAGCTTGTGTATTGCATAGGGCACTACTGTCATCTTTATCATAGCCATAACATGCATCGCCGACACTCTCACTATCGGCAAAACCCACATCACCACCATTGCTGCTTGCATCGGTGTTATACCAGCTATAACGGTCATCGGCATCATTTAAACCTTCGTCGCCTATTTGCTCATTTCCGCCTGTTTTAATTTCCCACATGAGCCCCGTCACACTGTCCTGGACGCAACTCCATTCTGAGACACTACTATCTGTCTCCACGCCATCTGTATCAAATTTAGTGAAACTAAATCCTACCCGCCCGTCAGTATTATCATTATGAGTTAACTCTCGTCCAAGTGAGCAGTCTTGTTGTTCTATTGTTTCACCTATACAAGTACTGTTATTGCCTTCCGGGTAGTTTGCTCCCCAGATTACTCCGGTACCATTAACCTTGATATTGGTTGCCGGAATAGGGCCTACGGTGACATTAATTAAGTCTGCTTCAGAATCGACTTTGCCATCATTGACGATGAGAGAAAAAATTAATTGACCATCGATCAAAGCAGAAAATGTCGGGTTAGCGATCGTGGTGGAACTAAGTGAAGCACTAGGGCCGCTGATTTGAGACCATTGAAAAGACAGTTCATCACCATCAGGGTCAGAGCTGTTTTTACCTTTGAGTGCGACGATAGATTGGCTGCCTACAAATCTATCTACACCAGCATTTGCGATAGGTGGGTGGTTAAGCGGAATAACTGTAACCGTGGTTAACTTGGTGGGAGAATCTAAACTGCCATCGTTAACAATTAAGGAGAATAGGAGTGATCCGCCTTCTTCTGGCGCGGTAAACGTAGGTGAAGCGCTTGTATTGGCACTTAATTCGACATCAGGGCCATCGGTTTGTGTCCACAAGTAACTTAGCTCATCATTTTCAGGGTCATCACTTTGACTTCCATTTAGTGTGACCAAATCAAGGCCTTCAACCGTTTGCGCGTCTCCTGCGTTTGCAGTAGGAGCGGTATTCTGATCGCTAACGGTAATAATGACTGAGTCTGTAGCTGAGTTAGATTCACCGTTATTGACTACCAAGGAGAAACTTAGGTTTATTTCAATATTCGTATCCAGAATATCTGGGCTTATAAATGTAGGCGACATTGAAGAAGTGGAACTGAGTATGACGCTTGTTCCACCAGTTTGCCGCCATGAGTAGCTTAATTCTAAATCATTGGAATCTAGACTTTGGCTACCGTCCAGACTGACAAGCACGTTGGCCGATACCTGTTGATCTAGCCCTGCATTCGAAGTAAGGCTGGGGCTCACTTCATTCATCGTAATAGATATTGTATCCAGGTCGGAGTTTAACTCCCCATCATTAACCGTTAGAGAAAAAACGGCTACACCACCGCTTTCCGGTGCAGTGAAAGACAAGGTCTCACTTTGATTATTATCTATTGTGATGCTCGGGCCGGATGTTTGTTGCCATGTATAGCTTAATTCTGAGCCTTCAGGGTCGGAGCTTTGGTTAGCATTTAATAATACGATGTCATTACCATTGACGATAAGGTCGTCGCCCGCATTAGCAAGCGGCTTTTGGTTTGGCTCTGGCTCTGGTTCGGGTTCTGGTTCTGGTTCGGGTTCTGGTTCGGGTTCGGGTTCGGGTTCTGGTTCGGGCTCAGGTTCGGGCTCTGGCTCAGGTGTATTAGTCGCTTCAGAAAGTACTGTTATGGTGACTGTATCTGCAATTGATATAATTTCCCCGTCATCGATAACCAGTTGATAACTAAGCGTTTCATTTCCCTCTGGGGCGATAAAACTCGGTGTGTCATCTGTCTCCGAGCTTAGGTTGATGGCGGGGCCACTTAGTTGTCGCCATTGAAAAATTATACTATCACCATCAGGGTCGTAGCTCTTAGAGCCATCGAGTGTTGTGAGGCTTTTTTCAGTCACGGTGATATCGGTGCCAGCATCGGCTACCGGGCGCGAGTTTTGTGGGGGCGTGCTTGTGCTTGACGAACCTCCGCCATTACAGGCCGTAAGGAGAATGCTCAGCATCGCGAGACATAATGGTTTGATTTTTAAATTCATTACTTTTGCCTGATGGAATAGTGCACTTGTTTTCCAAAGTTATTTACGCGTTAAAAGTGCTTCATTAATTAAGGTACAAGCAGGAAATAGGCCATTAGCTAAAAAGTCTAAGGTGTTTAAGCTACAAATTGAAAAGTGCATTGGCAAAACGGTAGGCAGGTTTGATGTTTTTGCGACTAAAGCGGCAAGAATATGTCATGATGATATTCAAAGTTGGCCGTATATTTTTAGCTGTTGATATATTTTGGTAAGAGAAATCTAATCTTGAGAGGGGTGAAATGGGTTTAAGTACAGTTGAATGGATAAGTTTAGTGTCCTTGTTGAGTGTATTGATACTTGCTCTTCGGTATCGATATCGTTTGAGTGTTTTGCAGTCGGATTGTCATGACGCTGAACAGCGTTTGGCAGTGCTAGAAACGGAGGCTATATTGCTTGATCAACGATATGTCGATTTAGCTATGCGTCATCAAGACAAACATGAGGAGTTGAATGATCTCAGTCAACGATACTTCTCTTTGAATAGTGAGTTTGTTGTGCTTAAAACCTCGTTGGATGAGCGAGACAAACAGCATGAAAGTCACTTGGCGCTTATCGCTGAGCAGAAACAATCTTTAGAGAAAGAATTCCAGAATTTAGCTAATCGGATATTTGAAGAGAAGGGGAAGTCGTTTTCGCTTTCTAGCCAAAACGCGCTTGAAGGTTTATTGAAGCCATTTAGAGAGCAAATTAGCGAATTTAGGCAGCGTGTGGATGGTATTCATAAAGAGAATAATGAATCAACAGGCAGTTTAAAAAAAGAGTTAGAGCAGTTGAGAGAATTGAACAAAAGCATGACAAATGATGCTCAGAATTTGACGAGTGCGCTGAAAGGCGATAAGAAAAAAGTCGGCTTATGGGGAGAGGTGCAACTTGAGAAAACACTTCAAATGGCTGGTTTGATTCAAGGTGAGCACTATCACTCACAAGCGCATTTCAAGGATGCTAATGGAAAGAATAATTTTCCGGACTTTGTGATTAACTTACCTGACGGCAAACATATTGTTATTGATAGTAAAGTGTCATTGCTTGCATATACCGCTGCGGTTTCTGCAGCTACTGAGGCTGAGCAAGAAGCAGCAATGAAAGAGCACATACAATGTTTGAAAAATCATGTAAATGGTTTGTCTGACAAGGACTACAATAAGTTGCTTGGCATTGATAGCCCGAGCTTTGTGTTGATGTTTCTGCCTATAGAGCCTGCTTATATTGAAGCTATGCGTTTTAGTCATGATTTATTTGATTATGCGTACAGACAGGGCATTGTGTTGGTTTCTCATAGTACTTTAGTGCCGATCTTGAAAACTGTTTCTAATCTATGGGTGTTAGAACGAAGTCATGCGGGTGCACGAGAAATGGGTGAGCGTGCAGGGGATATATATAACCAAGTTTGTTTATTGGCCGACCGGCTTAATAAATTAGGCGGCACAATGCAGACTGCCAGTAAACAGTATAATAGTGTGGTGGTTGCTTTGGCAGGGCAGCAAGGTTTACATGGTAAAGTTGAACGTTTTAGTCAACTCTCTATAGAGGCTACAAAAATAATGCCTGTTATAGAACCTATACATGCTGATATTGAATCTGAGAAGTTAAGCTTCTCGTTAAATAACAATTAGATCTGTTGAAATTTTGAGTTTTCAATGAACATTAAGGGGGCAGACTTCAAGATTCAGGAATCTTATAACTTAATTTAAATCAAGTATTCAATAAAAAATGAATAAAGTTTATTTTTTGGAATGACCAGTAGGTCACTTTTTGTTAGAGTTATTTGAGTATAATTTAATCATTACTAGTTACATGCAGTAAAAAATAAAATTAACGAGTTAAGTTAGTCAGCGAATAAAATGGATCTTTTGTATTCTCGCTATGCCCGCTTAGCTAGCCCTATCGGAAGGGAACGTGTATTCATGACTATGTTTATTCATATGCTAGAGGTAACTACTGCAGTATTAGTAGGGTTGTTAGCATTTCAGGTTTATCGCTGCTATCAAGCTTATTATCAATCCTTAACGGTGCAGGGTGTGGATCAGGTCAGTCATTTGGCTGTTCCCACTACAGCTACACTTATATCAACGCTTACAACTTCGATTATGACGGCTGCGCCACAGGAAACTATGGCCCAGGCAGATGAAGAACCAAGTCAGCAGTCAATAACTTATAGAGTGTCACCTTCAGAAAAAATTCTGAATGATTATATCGGTGAATTTTTCAATGAAGTACCAATAGCTGATATTCAAGCGTTCAAGGCTGAACCTACTATCTTAAATAAGGCTGAACCTACTATCTTAAATAACGTGGCAGACGCTAAGTCATTTGAGCTTGATGAGGCATCTTCAACTATATTTGTTGATCAAGTGGGGCAGGCTGTTAATGAGCCTGTATTGGTTGATGAGTTTGAATTGGATGCTGGTAAGCGTAAAGCCTTGGTAGGTGTTAAAGTTCAGAAAAGCTTAAGCGAAGATGACTATATTAAGGTTGAGCAAGAATTGCTGACACCCGTAATTACTGATCCTTCTTCTCTTGAACCTGTCATTATCGAATCGACAAGAGCGCTAAATGTTCCGACTCTGATTGATGCAATCTCTTTTGATGAAGAAGGAGATGATTCGGTGATTACGGTGACTCCTTTGTCATCAGGTCAAACGGGTGAATTCTGTGATAAGGTTATGTCGGATAAAGTTGTACATGCGATGTTAGATGAAGCAAATCTAGTGTGTGTGTCTTAGTTAATTTTAATTTCTTCTGCTTATAATTTGCTATTTGTTGGGGTAGAATTCGGAGCTTAATAGTTTTCAGTTTCTTTCCATCAGAAGGCGAATCGCTTTGAAGCTAATCATTATGGAGCCTGTCTTTATAAAGCTTAGATCTGCTATTTCTAGCATTGTGATTTTTGCTTTAATCACATTTTCTTTTCCTGTCTTCGCAACTAATCTACCTCCTCAGCATGAAGCGGCACGATTAATGTTGGCGATAGAATCTTCCGTTAAACAAGCGCAATGGCAAAAGGTTGAAGAGCAACTTGATGCATTGAGTGCGCTGGATGTTCTATTACCAACTGAGTCTCTATATTTTAGTGGTTTACTTAATATGCAGTATAGCCGCTTTCAGAAGGCGCAAAAACTTCTTGAAGAGTATGTGGTTCAGGTTGGGGAGGGTGGTAAGTTTTATGCTCAGGCGCTTAATCTGATAACGCGTTCAGATGAAGAAAAAAAGAACGCGCGCGCTATTCAGGACAAAAAAAGCTCGGTTAAACTTTCTTTGTCGTCAACCTCTGAACGGGATGGGTATATTAAGTCACTTCAAGCTTTGTATTTAACGGATAGCCCAGAGCATGCCTTAGTGATGCAAATCAATAGCTTACTTGCTGCTCATCCCTATACTGGTTCACGCTTGAAAAAAAGTGGTGTTAAACAGGGTATAGTTTATGGTTTCTCTGTTAAAGGTTCTGAATTAGTCGTCCAAGAAAAAAGCTATATGCAAGGATTACCCACCCTGAGTGCAAATACCATAAGTGTGTTGGGTAAGGATCCTTTTTTGAAATTTGGCTGCTCAAGTAAAGAATATATTTGTTGGGTATATCACCCAGCAAATAATCATCGCCGGTGGCTTAAGGTGGACTATGATGAACTTGTTGTGAGTGAATTGTCTGATGCTTTAACCAAACTTATTCAGCTTTTACAAAAAAACTTATAAGGTTTAAGTCGTCGTGTTTTTCAGATAAGAGACTTTTGCTTCTCGCACAAGCAAGGGTCTCTTAAGTCTTATTTAGTCAGTGTGAAAATAGCCGTAGCGATGATAGCAAGCGTAATTACAATGCCGACTACTAACATGCCATTGTTCTTTTGAGGCTTTGGTTGATTATTTTTTTGGCTGTCACCCGATATCCAGTCCTGTTTTCCATCTGCTACCAGCCGTTTCTTGGGTATTTTCGACTTGCCCGTATTTTGAGCTGATTTCTTTTGATTGTTTTTTTCTGGAGCACTCTTTAGTGGTCTATCAATGCTTGATTTAGCTTTTGCAGGATCAGGCTTTGATGCAGTCTGTGCAGGGGCGGTACGAATGATGGTTTTGTTTGGGTCGTGAGATGGGCCGCTTACCTCAAAGGTGAGTACATCCAATTTTATTTTGTCGCCGGTTTTAAGTTGTGATGATGTAACTTTCTGTCCGTTAAGGAAGGTGCCATTTGAGGAACCCAAATCTTGTAAAAAAAGAAGTCCGCTTCTGACCTCTAAGGCGACATGTTTTCTGGATAGGTGATCAAGGGGTAAAGTAATGTCACATTCAGGGTCTCGGCCAATAACCGTTTTTTTATCAATTTTGAATCGGTTTTGATCTAACCAGCTGGCATTAGAATAGATTGACCAACTATTAGAATAGTTAGTTGTCGCTGCAGATTGTTGTTGCTCAACTAATGATTTAGGGTCAATTAGCTCAAGCTCAATTGTTCCAAGTGTAATAATATCTTTTGCTTTTAAAGGCGACTGCTCGGTGATGGCTTGGCCGTTAATAAATAAGACTTCTTTAGTGGCTGTCTGAGTGTCAGTTAGGTTTTTTGCAGCCAGGTTTTTTATGGATAACTTATCATTCTTATTTATAATTTCTGCATGGAAATCCAATACGCTTTCATCGTCGATCATGAGGCTATTGGAGGCGGCTTTGCCAATGGTAAAAGTTTGGTCGACTAGCCATACCGATTCTCTTCGTCGATCCCTGAATTGAAGTTTTAGCATAAATGTTTTCCTGCAACTGAGCGCTTATAGTCTTGGTACTTTTACTAAAAGTAGGTGTGTATGTGGTAGTGGGTTTTCATGTTTTAAGCCTTGTAAGTGTGGCTTTGTTATGTCTGACCTGAATTAGATTTATTTAAAGTATAGCGGTAAGTTCAGGGTCTTCGACTTTCCGTCCAAATTTTTTGTAACTGATTGAAACTAAAATTTAATCAAGATAAATATTCATCATTTGCAGTTAAATATTTATGAGTTGGCTATACTTGTATCAAATAATAACAGTCTTAGTTCTTGATTGAGAAAGCTTAGATTGAAGGTGCTTACTAGGAACAATACAAAAGGTCTCTAATGTATGTTGTATGTGAATGGAATTAAGGAACGTTTGAAGTAAATTATGTTGGTATCTAAATCTATCTGCCATCAGGGTCTTGTGCGTGAACGCAATGAAGACAGCTTAGTTAATAATGAAAGTCTTGGGTTGTGGGTTGTTGCTGATGGCGTTGGTGGTAATGCGCATGGGGATATTGCAAGTCAGCTTGCTGTGCAAACTATAGAGCGGCGAATTAGGCAGGGGCAAACACTTAGTGATGCGATTGTGGGTGGCAATGACGCAATAGTTTCAGCTGAGAATGGGCAGAACGAATTGGCCGGGATGGCGAGTACGGTTGTAGCTTGTCGTTTTGATGGTCACCAGTTTGAACTAGCTTGGGTTGGCGATAGTCGAGCGTATTTACTTGATTCGACAGGTATTTGCCAGCTGACGTCTGATCATAATTTAGCAAACGTACTTTACCAGCAGGGCAGTATTGAAGAGGAAGACCTTAGAGAACATGTCGGTCAGCACGAACTAACTCAAGCCCTTGGCTTAATGTCTTTAGAGAAGATACCTAAAAGTTTAGGTGAATTGCATGAAGGTGATTGTTTGCTTTTATGTACCGATGGTTTGTCGGGTGTTTTAACAGATGAAGTGATATATCAGACCGTTGTTCAGGCTGGCTCTTTAGAGCAGGCGGGGGAATCTTTACTTGAACAAGTTTTAGCTCAGGGGGCGCCTGATAATGTTAGTTTTTCTTTAATTCAGTTTCAAACTGATGATCGGCCTATAAAATCCTCTGATTTTAAGCGGGGTTCACAGTTTTCAGGTGCCGGTTTTCCAAACACTAATCAATTAAAATCAAAACTTATGGCCACATATCGCCAGCCTTTTGATAAAAAAGCGTATACAAAGCATTTGAAAAGCCGACCCATGCTTTTGATGTTGATTATGCTCTCGATAATTTTTTTGATTTTATTTATCTAATACTCAGCGTTATTTTGGACTAAGTTATGAAAGAAGGAAGTTACGAGTATTTAGATATAATAGGCGAAGGCGGAATGGCAACGGTGTATCGGGGCATTCAGCGCTCGCTTGACCGGCCTGTTGCTATCAAGGTTCTTTCGGCAACGCTCTCTGATAACCCCTCAATTATCAAACTTTTTAAGCGTGAATCTTTAATTATTGCCCGCTTGAACCATCCAAACATTATTCACGTAATAGATCGTGGCACGACGAGTAAAGGTCGTCCTGTTTTTGTTATGGAGTTTGTTGAAGGGATTAACCTAGCAGATGCCATACGAGACAAGGTATATGATTTCAATCAGAAAGTAGATATTGCTCTCCAAATCTGTAAAGGCGTGGGCTATGCGCATAAATTTGACGTCATTCACCGAGATATAAAGCCTGCCAATGTCATTGTTGATAAAGAAGGCTTTGCAAGTCTTCTTGATTTTGGTATTGCTTCATTCTTTCAGGCCGAAAAGGACATGAGTCCGGATGAAAGTCGTTTAATTATGGGGACTGAAGCTTATATGGCCCCAGAGCAGCATCAAGGTATCGCTAAAACGACAAAGTTAAGTGATATTTATTCAATTGGTGTGGTGATGTATGAACTCTTTACGGGTGTATTACCAGGTGATGAGTATGTATCCCTTGGCCAGATGGGGGGGGGTATTTCGCCTGCCCTAGAGTCTTTGATTAAACAGTGTTTAGCTTCTGCGCCTGAAGATAGGCCAGAGTCAGTTGAGCTAGTGAAAACCCAATTGCTATTAGCGATGAAAGGTCAGCATATAGCGGAAGAAAAAGTAAACCGTGCAGGTGAAGGCTTGGCAGCTATTCAGCAAAAGTTTGGTTTACTCGATGTATTGCAAGAGGACAAGTTTGGTGCGGTTTACCTTTATGAAGATAAGGGTTCGCATAAACTGATGGTAATAAAGAAGCGAATATCCACTTTTACCGGCTACAGAGAAGCTAAAGTATTACATAGCTTGAAGCACCCTAATCTGGTGAATATCTTGGGGACCTCCAAGAATGATAGTGTGTTCATTATTGTAATGGAGTATATTTCAGGTGGCAGTCTACAGGATCGTTTAATTGAACCAATGGAATTTCAGTTGTTCCTGAGTCTTGCTATACAAATATGTAAAGGTATGGCTTTTGCACATAAAAATCGGATATTTCATGGTAATTTACGTCCTAGTAATATTCTGTTAACTGCTGATATGCAAGTGAAAATTAGCGATTTTGGTTTAGATGAACATTACCGTATTAAAGCCAAAGAGGCTAATTGGTATGGTGATGTTAATAATAATAGAGATGAGTTGTCGGATATTTACTCTTTAGGCGCAATATTTCACCATGCTTTAACTGGGGTGCCGCCATCGTTTAAAGAGGGCAACCTGATTAAAACTCAGATCTTTACAAAATTGCCCTTTGATATCCAAAAGCTCGTAAGTCGAATGCTGTCTAAAAATAAAGAGTTTAGACCTCAGAGTGTTGAATCAGTTGTATCTGAGTTGCTTCCCTTGGTGGAAGAGAAAAAAACCGAAATTAAACAGGACTCATCAGATTTACCTGTGATTGAAACCGAGACTATTGTTGAATATCGCCGTGTGAATTGGCTGACAATTTTATTTGGCGTGTTGATGTCGGTGTCAGTGATATTAAATGTACTGCTTTTGAGTGATACAAGTGAAGATGTGAAAAACATGATTTTCTCATTTATAAAAATGACTATGTCTTACTTTTGAGTATCATTTTTGTATTTTAAGCGATGCTGGAACCCTTCTCGCGCTTTAAATAATACAAAAATAAAGCCAGCTAAGAAAATACCCGAAATGAGCACTAGGCCAGAGTCTTTGAATGCATTGTGTAAATTATCATGTTGAATACCCTTAAAAAGTTGGGATAAATGGATAATTAAAAGGTAAATGCAAATGCTAATTCCGGATAAACCGGTAAAAGCCTGACCAAATAGAAGTCCCCTGGTTGGGATCGTGTCTTGATACTGGCAATGGCTACAGACAAAATTATCTGTATATTCAAGACCCCCTTCATCAATCGAGGGTAGCATTTTCCCTTTTCTGCATTTGCGACAGCTTAGTGTTTTTGATAAGACGTTTTGGTCAAAAAAAGCGTCTTCTAATGAAGTTGAGCTTTGGGGTGAAGATTTATCGGAAGGGGCGGGTGGTTTATTGTGCATGCATTTTAACTGAAATTAAGTGAGTATTTAGCATTTAATGAGTTATCCGGCACATAAAATACTAAGTTTTTTAGGTGTTTTACAGTTTTTTATTTTAATTTTTGCTTACACCTTTTATTATGGCAAACTTCAAGCAATACTCTTGGACTACAGACGGAATTATATAAACTAAAAAAATAGGGCTACTGATACCACCATGACTTCACTGAAAAAAGTAAAGCTGCCTCTTGAGCAGGTATATCGTTGGGAAAAAGCGAAGGCGGATGACATCTATTTAACCCAGCCAATGGGCAATGGTGTTGTTCAGGAATACACCTGGAATAGGGCTGTTGGTGAAGCAAGAAGAATGGCAAGTTATATTCAAACTCTTGATTTGCCGCCCAAGAGTCGCATTGCGATTTTGTCTAAAAACTGTGCGCATTGGATTATGAGCGATCTTGCAATTTGGATGGCTGGCCATATTTGTGTACCGCTTTACCCAACACTAAATGATGAGACCGTTAAATACATCCTGGAACACAGTGAGTCTCAACTTTTATTTGTAGGTAAGTTGGATGATTGGGATACCATGAAACCGGGTGTACCTGATGACCTACCGTGTATTTCTTTTCCTCTTAGCCCTAAAACTGATTACCTTAGTTGGGATAATGTTGTTGCAGAACATGCGCCTATGCAGGAAGACACTGTTCGTGATCCTGAAGAGTTAGCAACGATTGTTTATACCTCAGGTAGTACTGGCAGGCCGAAAGGCGTTATGCTCTCTTTCGAGGCGCTGGGAACAGCTGCGGCTGGTGTGGTTCAGGCTCTTGATATTAAACAAGCTGACAGAATGTTGTCATATTTGCCCTTGGCGCATGTATTTGAGCGTTTTGCTGTGGAGCAGTCTTCTATTCATGTCGGTGGTCAGCTTTTCTTTGCTGATGCACTCGATACCTTTTTAGACGATTTACGTCGTGCCAAGCCAACAGTGTTTATTTCTGTTCCAAGGCTCTGGTCTAAGTTTCAGTTAGGTATTTTCAAAAAAATGCCGCCTAAGAAGCTTAATCGTTTGTTGAAAATACCTGTTGTTTCAGGTCTGGTGAAGAAAAAAGTACTGACGGCACTTGGTCTTGAGTATTGTCGTTTTGCAGGTAGCGGTTCTGCACCTTTGTCTGCTGATATTATTAACTGGTATCGAGACTTAGGTCTAGAGTTGTTAGAAGGCTATGGTATGTCAGAGAACTTTGCCTATTCACACATTTCGCTGCCAGGTCGCTCTAAAGTGGGTTATGTTGGTGAGCCTATGCCGGGTGTTGAACAACGTATTTCTGAGATTGGTGAGATCGAAGTCAAGAGCCCTGCTACTATGATGGGTTACTACAAAGATGAAGAGAAAACCAAAGAGAGCTTTACAGAAGATGGCTTCTTGCTAACGGGTGATAAAGGCGAGATTGATAATGCGGGTCGTTTGAAGATTACCGGCCGTATTAAAGAGATCTTTAAAACAAGTAAAGGTAAGTATGTTGCGCCGGCACCTATCGAAAACAAGATTGTTGGTCATGCATCTTTGGAAATGGTTTGCGTATCGGGTGCTGATCAACCTCAACCATATGCTTTATTGATGTTGTCTGATGAGACTTTCTCAAAGCAAGCAGACCCAGCTTTCAGAAAAGAGCTTGAATCTGGTTTTCTAACGTTGATGAAAGATGTGAATAATACTGTTGACCCGCATGAAGCGCTTCAGTTTATGGTTGTTGTGAATGAGCAGTGGACTATTGAGAATGGTTTTCTTACGCCAACAATGAAAATCAAGCGTAATATTGTCGAAGATACCTATCAGCCTTTAGAGGAAGCATGGTATGGCAGTAGACAAAAACTGATCTGGCAGTAAGTTTTTACTTAAGCTAGTAAAGTAATTAAAGCCTGCTTACTTATTAAAAGTAAGCAGGCTTTTTTGTGTCAGCTTTAAAAACTGTCTGTTCGAAAGTTTTTGAAGTTCACTCTATAGAGTATTGAGTAGAGTACTGGGATAAAACCTAGCGTTAATAATGTTGAGAATAATAGGCCTGCCATAATGCCTACTGCCATCGGCTCCCACATTTCACCGCCACCAAGGTACAAAGGAACTAGGCCGAGTACTGTGGTGGCTGTTGTCAGAAGTATAGGGCGCATACGTCTCTGGGCAGCTTCAATGATGGCTTGCTGAGGCGGTAGTTTATTTATATCTATTTCTATTTTAATGCGCTCCAGGAGTACGATGGCATTATTGATGACAATTCCGGCTAGTGAAATGATGCCAAGCAGTGTCATGAAGCCAAAGAATGAGTTAGCTATGATTAGTCCCCATATGACACCTATTACGCCAAGCGGGATGGTGGTAAGAATAATAAATGGCTTTCTGAGTGAATTAAATTGCATTACTAGTAGCATTACAATGATAAATACGGCGATAGGGAGTTTGTCCGCAATAGATTTGCTTGATTCTCCTGATGACTCCAGCTCGCCACCGTATTCGTAATAGAAACCAATTGGCCAATTTCTACTGTACTCTTGAAGCCATTCATCTATTTCAGCAAAACCTTCTGTAGCGGTATAGTCTTCTTTTAATTGTGCGCCAACTGCGACAGCCATTAAACGGTCTCGTCGGAGAATTTTGGCGGGTTCCCATTCAATATTAATATTCGCGACTTGTTCTAGGGGGAGGGATTCACCGCTCGCTTGAGAGAAAACAGAAAGTGCTTCGATTTTGCCTATATCTTGCCTATCTGCTGCGCGGGTTCTAAGAATCACAGGTATGGAGGTTTCGCCTTCTCGGTATTCTGTCATTTCATAACCGCTAAGGCTAGTTTGTAGAGAAATAGCAATATCCTGGCTGGTGACGCCTGCACGTTTGGCTTTTTCCTGGTTGACATCAACCGTGAGTTTTTTAATTCGCTGTCCCCAGTCATCGGTGATGGTTTTTAATTGGCTATTTTTAGATAATTTTTGTTTGATTTCATCGATAATGGCGAACAGTCGATCGATATCTTTACCGAAAACCCTGATTTCTACAGGGTTGATTATGGCTTTACCGTTTTCAATCAGGCGTAGCGTCGGGCGAGCATCGGGGTGATGCTGATTGATGTAGTTTTCAAGTTTATTCATTACTGCGCGGTTTGTTTCTGGGCCGGTAGTATTGATAATCATTAGACTATACGCAGGGTTAGCAGGTTTTGGGCTATGTGTTAACAGGAATCTTGCTCCGCCAGAACCGATATAGGTGATCCAGTTGGTAATGCCTTGAGTCTGAGTATCGTTCACTTTCAATGTTTTCATGTAGCTTTCTATGTCTGCTATCACTAATTCGGTTTGTTCTATAGCTGTTTGGCTAGGGAGCTCGATATCTAATTTGAAGAAGGGGCGGTCGGAAGGTGGAAAGAAAATGTTAGGAATCATTTTCATAGCCTGAATGCTGAAAACGAATAAGGCGAATACTGTAACTACCGAGATTGCCCTGTTTTTTAATAGCACAAGTAATAAACTGCGATATATAGGGTAAAAGCCTTTATCGAAACTCTCTTCTTGTATTTTTTTTGATTTTAGAAAAAAGACACACATTAAAGGAATTAAGGTAAGACTGAGTAGCCAAGAGCATAATAGTGTGATGGTGACCACTTGGAAGAGTGCTGCTGTGTATTCGCCCATGCTAGATTCGGCTAAAAATATGGGCAGGAAGGCAGCGGATGTTGTGAGTGAGGAGGTTAATAGTGGGATCTTGAGCTCATCGGCTGAGTTGACTGCCGCATCAACTGCATTTTTGCCTTGGTTCATTTGTACCATAATGCTTTCAGACATGACAATGCCGTTATCAACCAGCATGCCGAGAGCAATAATTAGGGCAGCTAAAGATATTTGATCTAAGCCAATATTAAGGTAATTCATGACGAAAACAGTCACTATCATACTGACGGGAATCAAGGTAGATACCACGATGCCAGTTCGCAGCCCTAAGCTAAAAAGCATCACTGCCGCTACGACTGCGACAGCTTGTAGCAAGTTAGAGACAAAGTCGTTCACTTTGTCTTCCACTTCTTTAGGGGAAAAATTGATTAGTTTAAATTCAAGGCCAATGGGTAGCTGAGCTTCGAAGGCTTCTATTGTGTCGACAATATCTCTTCCAAGTGCAATGTTATTGCCGCCTTCGCGCATGGATATAGCTATTGCGAGTGCGGGGGTGCCTGTGCTTTTGACTAGTATCTTTGCTGGATCAATGTAATCCCTCTTGATTTTTGCAATATCTTCCAGGTAGAGAACTTCATCGGACCCCGGTATTTGTATGGTCGCCCAGCGAATATCCTTGACACTGTCAAAGTTGCCAGAGGGTTCGAGTTCTATGCGTTCTTTGCCTAGGCGAACAGATCCGCCTGGTACCACAACATTTTGATTGGCAAGTATTTGGCTAAGTTGCAAAGGGGTGATGTTAAGATCTGATAAGCGTGCATTATCGTACTCGACGAAAATGCGTTCTTCTTGGGTGCCATGAATTTCAACTTTGGCTGCATCGGGTATATGTAGTAGGACGTCGCGTGCATTGTCAGCCACGTCTTTTAATTCGGCGTAGCTGTAGCCTTCACCTGTTAAAGTCATCACAATACCGAAAACATCGCCGAATTCGTCGTTTACATTCGGGCCAATTACGCCATCTGGAAGATCGCCGCTGACTTTGTCTATTTTACGTCGCAAGCTGTCCCAAATGGGTCTCATGTTGGTATAGCTTTCTTTGATATTGATCGTCACAATCGACACGCCAGTGCGTGATACGCTTTTAACAAAATCGAGTTCAGGCAGCTCTTGAACAACTTTCTCTATTTTGTCAGAGATAAGTTGTTCAACGCGTTCCGGGCTGCCGCCTGGGAAATAGGTGATTACTTGGGCAGCGCGAATAATAAAACCCGGGTCATAGGCTCTGGGGATGCTTTGATAAGCTTGAATGCCGAGCAGTATTAATACGGCAATGAATACTAGGGTGGTGCGATTATTTTGAATCGCAAGGCGTGTGATACTCATTGTTATCCCTCATCCATCAAGCGAACAGTCATGTTGTTTGAGATTTTACTCATGCCAGCGGTAATGACTTTATCGCCTAGTATTAAACCCTTCACAACTTGAATACCGTTTTCGTTTAATTTACCAACGACGACTGCTTTGCGTATCACGGTTGCTGTGTCGTTTTGAGTAGTCGGTTCGGCGACGAAAACAAAACGTCCGGCGCTATCCTCCATAACAGCATGAGCTGGGACGTAAATATCTTGACTACTCTTTGCGCGGTCCTTATTGGAGGCGAAAACGGTCGTGCTCATTCCAGGGAGTACATTGATATCCTCAGGCGCATCCATGATAAATTGAACTCTATAGGTTTGGTTTTTTTCATCGGCACGTGTAGAGACTTCTTTAAATGTCAGGGGGAATTTGTTGCTTGCGCCATCAAATGTGGCATAAACATCGTACTCAGATGAACCTCGTTTTACTTTTATCATGATGCTTTCGGGTATGTCGATAGCCACTTCAAGTGCTGATAAATCTTGTATAGCTGCAAATTTTTCGGTGCCAGAGACCTTCTCGAAGTTAGATAAATAAGTTCTGGCGATGACGCCATCAAAGGGGGCTTTAAGTACTGTGTATTTTAGGTTTTGTTCGGCGCTTTTGAGCTTTGCTTTGGTGGCGGTTAGTTGGGCAGATAGTTGGTCGTAGTCAGCACGAGAAATTGCGCCTTTTTTAACTAATTTGCTGGCTCTGTCGAAGTCTGATTTTGCTTTAAGGAAATCTGAGTTTGTGCCTTGTAGGCTGATTTTAAAATCGGTTTGGTCTAAGGTAGCAAGTATTTCACCTGTCTTGACTTGCTGGCCTTCCTTGACGAAAACGGCATTTAATTCACCTGCAACTCTGAAGCCTATTTCGGCGCTCTGAGATGCATCGACGACTCCGGGGAAGGAACGGCTCTGTTTTTGGCCGAGGGTGATAGAAATGGTTCTGACTGGTTTGATTGCTGGCTTCTCTGGTTCTTTGGTGCTTTGTTCCGTGTTATCGCACGCAGATAAGATTGTGAGCAGACTAATAATGATGCTGGCTAAGAAGGTTTTATCTGATGATTTTTTGTTGAGCACGGAGTTCTCCTTCAAGAGAATATATATTTTCAGAGTATTAGTGGGCGTTTTAAGTCGTTGTAAGTGTAGTTGATAGTAAGCGCTTGAGGCTTGGAATTTAAGTATTTTTCGAAGAATTTGGATGACTGGTTTGTAATGCAAGGCTATTTGTTTTTGTCGTTCTGGCTAGTGTAATAAAAAAGGCAGTCGAAGCTGCCTTTTTACAAGGTTCTGTTGAGTTAACAGAAATTACATGTTCGGGTAATTTGGACCGCCGCCACCTTCAGGTGTTACCCAGGTAATGTTTTGGGCAGGATCTTTAATGTCACATGTTTTGCAGTGTACACAGTTCTGTGAGTTGATTTGGAAGCGTTTTTCACCGCTTTCACTTTCAACAATTTCATATACACCAGCCGGGCAGTAACGTTGAGCGGGTTCATCCCACTTAGCAAGGTTATGGCCAAGAGGGATAGAGTCATCCTTAAGTTTTAAGTGGCAAGGCTGATCTTCGGCATGGTTGACGTTGCCAATGAAGACAGAGTCTAGTTTAGCAAAACTCAGTTCGCCGTCCGGCTTAGGGTAGTCAATCTTCTTGCATTCGCTGGCTGGTTTCAATGTCGCATAATCTTCTACTGTGTCGTGCAAAGTGAAAGGGATTGGACAGATATTATGGTGAATATAGTTGAATGCACCACCGGCAAACATGCCGAACTTATGCATGGCTGGGCCAAAGTTACGGCTATTGTGAAGATCCTTATAAACCCATGAGCTTTCGAATGCTTTGGTGTATTCGGTAATCTCGTCATTAGCGCGGTCAGCTGAAATTGCTTTAACGACTTCTTCAGCAGCAATCATGCCGCTTTTCATTGCAGTGTGTGTGCCTTTGATTTTAGAAAAATCGAGTGTGCCGGCATCACAACCAACAATTAATCCGCCAGGGAAGGTCATTTTTGGAAGACTGTTTAGGCCGCCTTTAGTAATGGCTCTTGCGCCATAAGAGGCGCGTTTGCCGCCTTTAAGGTGTTTGGCAAGTACTGGGTGGTGCTTAAGGCGTTGGAACTCATCAAATGGGCTAACGTGAGGGTTAGAGTATGATAAGTCGGTAATAAGTCCAACGACAGCTTGGTTGTTTTCTGTGTGATAAAGGAAGAAACCGCCAGTTGAATTAGATTCAGATAAAGGCCAGCCTGCGCCATGGATTACTAATCCTTCTTGGTGTTGCTCAGGTGGGATGTCCCATAATTCCTTAATACCAACGCCGTAGTGTTGAGCGTCACTGTCTTTGTCTAGCTTGAATTCTGAAATTAATTGCTTGCCTAGGTGTCCACGGCAGCCTTCTGAGAAAATGGTATATTTGGCGCGCAATTCCATGCCTTGCATGTATGCGTCAGTTTGTTCGCCTGATTCACTCACGCCCATGTCGCCAGTGATGATACCTTTTACTTTTCCGTCTTCAACAATATATTCAGCAGCAGCGAAGCCAGGATAGATTTCAACGCCTAGAGCTTCTGCTTGTTCACCTAACCAACGAACAACGTTACCAAGGCTGACAATGTAGTTGCCTTCGTTATGCATGGGTTTAGGAATCATCCAGTTAGGCGTTTTGATGCCCTTCTCAGTGCCGGTCAAGAAGTAGACTTCATCTTCTTTGACGGGGGTATTAAGTGGCGCGCCCATTTCTTTGTAGTTTGGGAATAGTTCAGCAAGAGCTTTATCTTCAATAACTGCGCCAGAAAGAGTGTGTGCTCCTATTTCAGAGCCTTTTTCTACAACGCATACAGTGATTTCTTTACCTGCTTCTTGAGCTAACTGCATTGTGCGGCAAGCTGCTGATAAACCAGCGGGTCCACCGCCGACAATGAGTACGTCAAACTCCATCGATTCACGTTCCACAATAGATCTCCTCGTGCATGTACGTTATGGCAGTTTTATATGGTTTAGCTAAACATTGGCTAATACCAATCTGCTTGGTTTCTTTCATCCCTTTTTTCAGGGCGCGCAAATTATACAGTTATTCGCTGAGTTGCGCATCCTGAACTTGAAATAAGCTGTTGAATTATTTCAAACGGTCGTTTGAATACTACCTTATTATGCTTACGGGGTAAAAGGAATGCCGCCTAAATACAGGGTGTGACTTGATGGGGCGCAATTTCAAACCTAAAAATAGACTAAAATATGTCGAATTAGGGCTTATCTATTGACCTAAATGTGATTTATCGGCAGAATTACGCGCTTCGCGAATGCTGTATTTTAGTCTCTCTTCGTACTTTTAATATAAAGAGTAGGGCTGGAATAAATAATTTATTTGCTTCGCGCCTGTGTCAGGCCTGTCTCTTAAGCTTTTCCCTTCGGGGTATTAACTTGATTGTAGAGGGTCTCTTAACTTCAATTGCTAATTAACGAGGAATCTATGAAGATTCTGGTCGCTGTTAAACGAGTCATTGACTATAACGTCAAAGTTCGAGTAAAACCTGATAATTCAGGTGTAGATCTTACAAACATCAAAATGGCAATGAACCCATTTTGTGAAATTGCTGTAGAAGAGGCAGTTCGTCTTAAAGAAAAAGGTGTTGCTGACGAAATCGTAGTGGTTTCTATTGGGCCTAAAGTTGCTCAAGAGCAAATCCGTACTTCATTGGCATTAGGTGCTGATCGCGGTATTTTGATCGAAACTGACCAAGAAGTTCAATCTCTACAGGCTGCAAAATTATTTAAAGCTGTTGTCGAGAAAGAAGCGCCTCAGTTAGTTATTTTGGGTAAGCAGGCTATCGATTCTGATAATAATCAGACGGGCCAAATGCTAGCTGCTTTAACAGGCATGGCTCAAGGTACATTCGCATCAGAAGTTGTTGTTGAAGGCGATAAAGTTAACGTAACACGTGAAGTTGACGGTGGTCTGATGACTGTTGGTTTAAACTTGCCAGCGGTTGTGACAACTGACTTACGTTTAAACGAACCTCGTTATGCGTCTCTTCCTAATATCATGAAAGCTAAGAAGAAGCCTCTAGAAATGACTACGCCTGCAGATTTGGGTGTTGATGTGGCTGCTAGCTTGACGATTACTAAAGTAGAAGAGCCTGCAACACGTTCAGCTGGTATTAAAGTTGCCGATGTTGCTGAGCTAGTTTCAAAACTTAAGACTGAAGCGAAGGTGATCTAATATGAGTATTTTATTAATTGCCGATCATGATAACGGCAGTATCAAGCCAGTTACTCTGAACGTATTAAATGCAGCTAAGCAAATCGGTGGCGACATTGATGTGTTAGTTGCCGGTGAAGGTTGTGGTGCGGCAGCAGAAGCAGCTGCTAAAGCTGAAGGCGTTGCTAAAGTTTTGGTTGCTGATAACGCAGCTTACGGTCATAGCCTTGCTGAAAATCTATCTCTTTTAGTTGCTGATTTAGGTAAAGGTTACTCGCACATTATTACTTCAGCTGGCACAACGGGTAAGGACTTCCTTCCTCGCGTTGCGGCTCTACTAGATGTTGCTCAGATTTCTGACATCATTAAAGTAGAATCAGCTGATACATTTGTTCGTCCAATCTATGCGGGTAATGCAATTGCGACTGTTCAGTCTGCAGATAGCATTAAAGTAATCACAGTTCGTGGTACTGGGTTCGACCCTGTTGCTGCTGAAGGTGGTTCTGCATCTGTTGAAATGATTGACAATGTTCAAGATGCCGGCATTTCTACCTTCGTAGGCGAAGAAATGGCTAAGTCTGACCGTCCAGAATTAACAGCTGCAAGCATCGTTATTTCTGGTGGTCGTGGTATGCAGAATGGCGATAACTTTAAGATTCTTGAGTCTGTTGCTGACAAGCTAGGCGCAGCAGTAGGTGCTTCACGTGCAGCTGTTGATGCGGGCTTCGTACCGAACGATATGCAAGTTGGTCAAACAGGTAAGATTGTTGCTCCTGATCTTTATATTGCAGTGGGTATCTCGGGTGCGATTCAGCATTTGGCAGGTATGTCAGGCAGTAAAGTAATTGTTGCAATCAATAAAGACGAAGATGCGCCTATATTCCAGGTAGCAGATTACGGTCTTGTTGCTGATTTATTTGAAGCGGTTCCAGAGCTAGACGCTGCGCTTTAATTAGATATGTAATGCTGTCTTAGGGCAGTTTATAAAAGGCTGATACTTCTAAAAGTATCGGCCTTTTTTTGTGGCTAATTGTAATGTTTTATATCAGGTGTTCTTGGTGAGTTGTTCTGATTTATTGTCAGT
>Ga0209290_1000210_pt1 | contig 52936 bp, 49 predicted proteins | sample EN1Hudsemesocosm_2_FD_184632 | JGI IMG/M metagenome (GOLD analysis project Ga0209290, IMG submission 184632) | Methane-oxidizing microbial communities from mesocosms in the Hudson Canyon - EN10B Hudson Canyon (SPAdes) (version 2) | ecosystem: Environmental > Aquatic > Marine > Cold seeps... | reverse complement strand
CCGATGGTAGCACCACCTTTGTACAAGGCACTGATTTTGATTACTTGGCTGAAGGTCAAACAGTTGTCAGCTCTGTGGCTTATACCATTGCAGGTTATAACGGTGAAAACTCGACCAGTACAGTGGCAGTTACCGTTACTGGCATTAACGATGCACCCAATGCCGTTGATGATATCAAGACCGTTAACGCCGGTTTTAACGGCGAGTCTACCTATTGGTTTGGCCTCGACTTTTATAAACTGATCACCAATGATTCAGACGCTGAAGGCGATGCCATCAGCATTACTTCGGTTGACGGTCAAGCCTTAGTCGATGGTACTGTTACCGTTACCGGTAGCAATGGCGGTACCTTCACGGTTTCAGCAGACGGCACCGTCAATTTAGATGCCTCCACCGGTTTTGAAACCTTAGCAGTCGGCGAAACGCTTGATACCGCTGTTACCTATACTGTCACGGATGCCAATGGTGCGTCGTCTACCGCGACTTATACTATTACAGTGAATGGTATGAACGATGCGGTGAAAGCCAATGTGGATGCGGCTTCTGTCGCTGAAAATGCCCCTCTGGCACTCAACGTATTGGATAACGATACCGCCTTTGATGGCAATAAAGTCGTGTCGGCTGTCGATGGCGATGCCTTGAACCTAGGCGCTGCGGTGGGCGGTGACAATGGTGGCGCGTTTACCATTAATGCCGATGGTAGCACCACATTTGAACAAGGCACTGATTTTGATTACTTGGCTGAAGGTCAAACAGTGGTCACTTCTGTGGCCTATACTACGGAAGGCTACAACGGCGAAAACTCAAGCAGTACAGTCGCGATCACCGTCACCGGCATCAATGATGCGCCTAACGCAGTCAATGATATCAAAACGGTTAACGCCGGCTTTAATGGCGAATCAACCTATTGGTTTGGCACTAATTTCAACAAACTAATTACCAATGATTCGGACGCTGAAGGCGATGCCATCAGCATTAGCGCTGTTGACGGTCAGGCCTTAGTCGATGGTTCTGTGACGGTAACGGGCAGCAATGGCGGTGTTTTCACCATCAGCGCTGACGGTACAGTTCATTTGGATGCATCTACAGACTTTGAAACAGTCCCGGAAGGTCAGGCTGTTGAGACGTCTATCGACTATACCGTTGATGATGGCAATGGCGGCACAGATGTAGCCACCTACACTGTCACGGTTCAAGGTGATTATATGGGTAGCTAAACCCTAATAAACCAATATGGAAGTATGGCTGGTTCATGCTCTCATATTGGTTTTCTTAATATTCAATCTTACCTTCACTTATCTTAATGAAGACATGAATAAGTGAAGGAACTTCAATATCAGTTATTGGAAAAAATAATGAGCACAAACTTGAACAGCAATATTGTTCAAGCTGCAGTAGCTAAAGCCAAACGCGCTATGTATTTTGTATTGGGATTTAGTTTTGTGGTGAACCTATTACTTTTAACCTCGCCTCTATTTATGCTGCAGGTCTATGATCGCGTGCTATTGTCTCGCAGTGGCTCCACGCTTGTTGCGCTAATTTTAGTGGCTGCATTTGCATTAATACTCTTGGGTATAATGGAAACCGTACGTAGCTGGATGCTGAACAGAATTGCTGTTCAGTTTAATATTGATCTAGGCCAGCAAGCATTTTCAGAAAGAATGTCGCGTAGTGCCTCTGGCAGCCCTATTTATGATTTAAACACTGTGCGCTCTTTTATTAATGCGCCTTTTATTCTGGCCTTATTTGATGCGCCATGGATGCCGTTATACTTGGCTATCGTCTACTTTTTACATCCCATGCTAGGTCATATTGGCCTTGTTGGGGCAGTCACTTTATTCATCCTAGCGTTGATAAATGATAAAATCACCAGAAATAGCTCAGACAAGTCAAACCAGAGTTTTGGTTCAGCCTCCCGTTTTGTTGAACATAGTAGTCGTAATAAAGACGCGATACTGGGTATGGGGATGTTGTCAGTCTTGTCTCAAAAATGGTCACAATTACAAGATGCCGGTTTAGGTTATGGCCAGATAGCTGCTGACAGAAACTCTTTGATTGGTGCTATCGCAAAATCGGTTCGACAGATGATTCAAGTTGCGGTGTTGGGTATGGGGGCTTATCTCACTATCCAAGACCTAAGTACTGCGGGTGTAATGATAGCGGCATCAATCATTATAGCGCGAGCACTCGCCCCAATTGAGGCCTCCATTCAAGGCTGGCGTAGTCTATCCAAGGCCAAGCAAAGCTATGCCTCTTTAGTTGGCTTTATGGATCAATATCAGGCGCCGGGCCAAGCAACACAATTGCCAGAGCCTAAGGGGCATATTGCAATGCAAAACGTAGTTGCTTTGAGTCCTAATATAGAGCCTCCCCGACGCTCGATTATCAAGAACTTATCAATATCAATACAACCAGGTGAAACAATAGGGGTCACGGGCCCCAGTGGTTCAGGAAAAAGCTCTTTTGCAAAGTTAGCATTAGGGATACTCACGCCTATTAGTGGAACGGTGAGAATCGATAATGCTGAAATGATTCCAGAAGTAAGGGAGCAGTTCTCAAAGCACATAGGTTATCTACCTCAAGATGTTGAGTTATTTGACGGTACGGTTGCTGAGAATATTGCCCGCTTCAGAATGGAAGGCGACGAAGCAGTGATTGATGCTGCCAAGAAAGCAAGCGCGCATGAGCTGATACTCAAACTGCCGAACGGTTATGAAACAGTCGTCGGCCCAAGTGGCGAGAATCTATCTGGTGGACAAAGGCAGAGAATCGGCTTAGCCAGAGCGTTGTATGGCACACCCAAAATAGTGGTATTAGATGAACCTACTTCAAACCTGGATAACGATGGTTTAATCGCATTGACATCAGCGCTTACTCGTTTAAAAGCTCGGCGTACTACTGTTATCTTAATTGCACATCAATATGAGCTTTTTCTACAGCTTGATAAAGTCGCTTTTATCCAAGGTGGTCAGCTCGAAATGTTTGGCCCAAGCAAAGAGGTATTGAATGCCTTAAAACCAAAAGCGGTGAAACGACCACAAAAGGCTGTAATGAAAAAAGCCATCCCTCAGATAAAACCAGTGGAGTCGTGATATGCAAATTTTATTAGCGCCGCCAGCACGGCATAAACTATCAAAATTAAAATTCGTAGGTTTGTTTACTGTTATTTTTGGGCTGATTGGTAGTTTGACCTGGGCGGCATCAACGCCATTAGATAGTGCGGTGGTCGCGCTAGGAAAAGTAAATGTTCATACAAACACTAAACAGATCCAACACTTGGAAGGTGGTATTGTCGAATCAATTTTGGTTAAAGACGGCGATTTGGTGAGCGCTGGCCAGCTGTTGTTATCGCTTGACGATACATTTGCAAACTCAACATTGAAACGTCTGAAAGTACAACGTCAAGAATTGATGATTCAGGAGGCGGTACTCGTTGCTCAGCGAGATGCCAGAAAAATGCCTATTTTCCCTGAAGAAGTCCTAAGTGCACAAACAGGAACATGGCTTTTTAAACAAAAAGAAAGTGCTTTGAATAATTTTAAAATTATTTATTCAAGCATTCAAAACCAGGTGGCTATTCTCAAAAATGAGTCTGTTCAACTGGAAGAACAGATCAAGGGGAATATAAATTCCAGCACGGCTAAAAGAGAAGAGCGAACATACCTGGAAGATGAAATTGCTTCATGGAAAGCACTGGTAGATCAGAAAATGGCAAATAAAATGCGTTTTTTAGAATTACAACGCGCATCGGCAGAATTAAAGGGAGATATCGCACAACTTGAGTCACAAGCCGCTAGCCTAAAGGCGAAGAAACAACAGTTAAAACTCGAAGAAATTCGTATTAAGCAGTCCTACCAAGAGTCAGCTTCGAAGGAACTGGGCACTGTCAAAGTTAATATCAAAGATCTAAGCAAACGTATGGATTCAGCAGAGAATATTTTGAATAGGATTGAAATTCGATCACCCGTAGACGGAATAGTTGTAGGCTTGCAAATCCACACTTTGGGGGCCGTAATAAAGCCTGGAGATACCATTTTAGAGCTAGTGCCTGAAAATGATGATTTGATCATTGAAGCGAGGGTTAAGCCGACGGATGTGGATAAAATATATAGCGCCTTAGAAACGCGAATTAAACTCTCAGCTTATAAAATTAATGAGTTTCCAGAGTTTGATGGTCTTGTAGATTCGGTCTCGGCAGATGTTTTTGAAAATACAGAAACACTTGAAAGTTTTTATATCGCGAGAATATCCATCCCAAATTTATCATTATCAACTGCTCAAAAAGAAAAAATTAAACCGGGCATGCCCGCTGAAGTATTAATTAAGACGGGAGAAAATACTCCGCTTCAGTATTTGCTGGATCCTTTGCTTAGCGCTTTTCGAACTGCGTGGCGGGATCAATAAAGTGCGAAGTTTTGTCAATTTGTTTGCTTTATGCGTAGTGATTTCTTTTAAAAAAGGGCTTTGAACCCCTGATGTAGAGCTTAAACCACGTATCAATAATGCACGCTTTTCTTATTTTAGATAGTGATATTAATTTAAATGTATTCCTAATTAAAAAGCGATATTGAACGTCTTCTTTGGGTTTACTCATATCGCTTACAAGTGTAGACCTGAGTGACCGCCTTACGGCAGCAAGCGCCATGAAAGGTTCTTACGAATTAGAAACAGAGACTGGATCGAAGAAGGCTACGATTTTATAAAGCACTGGGTTGAAGATGAGCCAAACCATAAATTATCAAAAATTGTGGTTAATACCGAAGGTAAAACATTTGATGAACTATCGGAAGAAATTGTCTCCCGTAGCAAGTTTTAAAACTAAGCATCACATTGTTATATTTATGGAGCATCAGCGTGCTGAATCAAATTGAGCAATGGATTGATCAAACTAATATGGATTATGTAAATCAAAGGGTTTCATGCGAATGCTTCTCTGCTGATTTTACTGGTTTTTATCCCCTATCGTTTTTAAAAAAATCATACTTTGTTGTCGTTGAAAACATCCCAAAACCCGATTTACCTGGCCTACGCGAAATAGGACTGGGAGATTTTATTGATATGAGGGTAGACGGTATAACGTATAAAAATACCTATTACATTCTGCCACATGTGGCAGAAAATCGCAGGCTGCATTTCCATGAGTTAGTGCATGTTGCTCAATGGGGAAATCTAGGCGCAGTTAATTTCATTCAACGATACATCGAAGAAATACAAAATTATGGTTATGCTGAAGCCCCACTAGAAAAAATGGCTTATGGGCTTGATGCGCATTATTCCAATAAAGGGCAAAAAATTGATGTGCCGAATTATGTGTCAGAGAAAATATAACAAGGGCATTAAAATCGGGGGAAGATCGATGCCTGTACCTAAGGTGCTTTTTGTGGGCGTAAGAGTTCGCTTTCTGGGTAGAGCGAACCATTAACAATATTCTTCCTGCTTCAGAGCGCGACATATTTAGTGAAAGGAAAAGTAAGCTAACTACTGAGGTAAAGTTCGCCGACAAAGAAAGTTTGCTTGGCTCGAACCGAGGAGGAATGAAGAAATTGATTTCGAAAAAGGTGGTTTCCAGCATGAAAGAGGGTGGCGTAAAAAAACCGGGTTGGGTGTTATTTGTACTTGGGGTTGTTTATCCAGCGGTGGTTATAGCATTCGAAATATACAGCGAAATGTGTGCAGAGACATTCTTTGACCCTATTCCTACAGTCTGGCACATCTTATTGGTTTCATGTGTTCCCTTGTCTAATCTGTTGCTTTGGTTGCAACTGAGAAACGAACAGTTTGATTGCCTTAACCGGTTATCATTTTTCGCTGGGGTGTCCTTAGGTATTTCGGGTTTCTATGCTCTCGTTTTTTTGCCCATCACGCCAGTGGCGGTCTTCGCAGTGCTTCTGTTTGGCATGGGATTATTGGCACTGGCACCACTGATTTCGTTTATTGCTCTCTGTAAACTATATTCTCGGTTTAATGAACAATACCAATTGAAAGGCATTCGCCGCTCCCATTTCTGGAAGGGGATTAGTGTGGCGTTACTGGCATTGGTGTTGCTAGATGTACCCACCGCCGTTACTCATGTTGGTATAAAATGGGCCGCTAGTGACTCACCAGAAGAAAGCGAAAAAGGGGTGCAGTGGCTTCGAGCCTTAGGTGATGAAGAGTTACTATTACGCCAGTGCTTTGACAACACCAGAAGAGCAACAGGGCCTCTGAGCTTTGCTACGGCATTGATCACTCAAGGGGGAATGTCAGTACCGTCTTCAAGTGTGCGTGAGATCTTTTACCGAGTGACGGGGGAATCGTTTAATGTGCGCGAGCTTCCCTATTCCGGCGGGGGCTGGGGACGAGGCTTTAATGATTTTCAATTTGATCGAGACCAAGGTGGCGCCGTCGTCGGCAGCAGGATAAAAGGACTTGACCTAGTTTCATCCCGTATCGATGGTTCAATTGATAGCGACAGCGCTGTTGCTTATTTAGAGTGGGTGTTGGAGTTTCGGAACTCGTCACGAGTACCGCGTGAAGCGAGATTACAGATTGCATTACCACCGGAGGCTGTGGTGTCCCGAGTCACTCTTTGGGTCAATGGCGAAGAGAGGGAAGCAGCCTTTGCCGGGCGCTCTGAGGCCCGGCAAGCATATCAAAGTGTAGTGCGCAGTCAGCGAGACCCATTACTGGTGACTACCCAAGGCAGCGATCGAATTATGGCCCAGGCGTTCCCAATTGCACCCCAGGGCGGCACAATCAAATTCCGCATTGGTATAACAGCCCCATTACATATGCCAACATCGGACCAGGCACAGCTTGTATTACCTACGATTGTTGATCGAAACTTCAATATCACAGGCAATCTTAAACATAGCCTTTGGGTCGAAGGTAAACATCCGCTAAAAACTAGCCTGGATACAGCTAAGTCAGATAAAGTGAACTCGGCACTGTATCGACTAACGGCAAACCTCAGTGACCTAGAACTCTCAAATCCAAGAATACTTATTACCTCCGGGCGTAATGCTGAAGCGATGAAAACTTGGTCCGAAGGCAATAACAAGAGTGTTATTCAGAGTATTTTAGCAAAACAAAGAACGATGGCAGATGCATTGTTGATCGTGCTCGATGGTTCAGTGAAGGTTGCAGAGCACTTAGATCTAATTGTTGAATCTCTCAAATCCATCCCTGAAGAAAGCCCAGTGGGCCTGATTATCAGTGGTGAAAACGAATTATTGGTCCCCATCGAAAAATGGTCACCAAGTCATGAACAAACTACTATAGATGCTATTCGTACTATGGGGTTTACGGGTGGTCAGGATAATTCATATGCACTCGCCAAGGCTTTCGGCGAACTGGAGCGGTATGATAATGGGCATTTGCTATGGATACATACTCCGCAGCCGGTAGTATTTAAAAATGGAGCGGCCAAGTTGGAGCAAACGGCTAACCGGCTAACTCAGCTGCCAGAAGTTTCACTCTATAACCTGCAGCCAGGCCCTAACAAGTTAATGGATGAATCCAATTGGGCCTGGCAGGCCAATACTATTTCGAGGCTTGGAGCGCAGGACCTAAAGCACTACTACCTGCGGATCTTTAAGCCAGGCATCGAATACTCGAGACAAATTACGGAAGGGCTTCCCAAGAACAATCTCGCTAAAGGCTCTGAACACCTCTTGCGATTGTGGGCCAATAAGCAAGTAAAGTTCTTGCTAAAACAAAACAGGAAAGACAACTTGAAAGCTGCTATAGCGATCGCGGCTGAGTATCAGCTTGTCACACCGGTTAGCGGAGCCGTGGTTCTGGAAAGTGAAACGCAATATAAAGACAATGACCTTAGTCCGGTTGACCCGAACTCGGTTCCTACTATCCCAGAGCCGCATCAGTGGATGTTGGCCATCATTATTGTGGTGTTGATGATATGGTTCCTGCTACGGCATCGCCATCTTTTACTAAGGCAAGCTTGAATTGGTTAGGTTTCGTTGTACTATTTCAGTTTGTTGCCTATTGGAAGGCATGGCAATGGTATTTAGCCAGAGTAAGCTACTCTTTAGAAGAATCGGTAGGACTATTTATTGTCCTCATTATTCTTGGTTCAATGGGGTACCTTTCTTTTAGAGCAAGCGACGGTCTGCGTCGTTTCTCGCTATGGCCTATCGCGCTATTATTGATAATCTATGGTATCACTACCACGTTTATGCCTCCTATCGTGTATTCAGCTATAGCGATAAGCTCAGTGTTATTAACTTTTTATCTCGCTGCGTTCGGAAATAAGCCCCCAGTTGCGTTTTGGGGTATGGCGCTTTTAACCCTGCCAGTAGTGCCATCATTACAATTTTATATTGGCTATCCTGCTAGAGTGATTTCTGCCGCACTAACAGTGCCATTGCTGCAATTGAATGGACTATCTGTAGTACGTGAAGGCACTTATCTAAGGTGGCAGAACGAATTGCTTCAATTTGATGCTCCATGTAGCGGTGTAACTATGCTTTGGGCGGGATTGTTTCTTACATTGGTTATTTCATTTTTTCACCGGTTTAACCTGAAACAGACGCTAGTTGCATTAATCGTGGGCAGTGTTTTGGTATTGTGCGGCAATATATTACGCGCCAGCAGCCTGTTTTATCTTGAAACAGGATTATTTTCACCAAGTGAGCCTTGGTGGCATATGGGGGTAGGGGTAATTACATTTCTAATGACAGCCTATTTTATATTGATAACGCTGAACAGGTTCGAGTTATGGTGCAAGAAAGAGACACGTTAAGTCTGTCTGTTTTTATGATGGCGGCCTTATTTGCCTGTAGTTCCCCTTGGTTGTTTTCCAACTCTCAGACAATTGAAGCTGGCCCTCAAACATTTCCTGGTTGGCCCACAGAATATGAGAAACGATCACTGAAAGAGCTGCCTCTAACTGAAAAAGAGCGCCTGTTTGCACGTGATTTTCCCGGCAAAATAGGACGGTTCACTGATGGTTCCAGGGAAATAATCATACGTTGGCTTAAGGCGTCCACCCGACGCTTGCATCCTGCAAGGGATTGTTTTCGTGGTATAGGGTATCAAATTACACCTTTGCCAGTTCAGACAAACGAGGTAGGGGTAAGGATGGGGTGCTTTAGCGCAACCAATCAATCTCAAAGTCTAAGTGTTTGTGAATACATAAAAGACCTAGAAGGCCATAGCTGGTCAGATGTATCGTCTTGGTATTGGCATGCATTATTTACGACGAATACTGCAGGATGGTGGTCCTATGTTGTAGCTGAATCAAGCTAGGTAGAAAGTTATCTATTCACAGGTCAGTGAATAATAGTCTTTTTTGCTCAAAAGTCATAACACTCAACAATGATCTAAAACACTAAATTATTTTAGGTCAACTGGGTGTCTTATTTGGGGTGCCATTCAGGACATCATTCATAAAGATACATACTTTTAGGGTTATATCGTTAAATTGATGCACGAATATGTTTTTAGGGTGAGCACGGAGATTGCAGAACTTATTGCCGCCAATGAGGTGATTACTGCCTATTTGAAGGGCTTATCGGGGGTGCTGTGACTATACTGCCACTCATAAAAAAGGGTAAGCATTAAAGCTTACCCTGAACAATCTTTTTACTATCATTACGAAGATAGTAATGACAACAAGCCTTGAATGTCCTTTAAGTATTCTTCTCGATTGACAGCAATTCAACTTCAAAGATCAGCGCGGCGTTAGGACCAATCTTTCCGCCAGCTCCACGAGGGCCGTAAGCTAAATCAGACGGAATAAATAGCTTCCATTTATCGCCCGTTTTCATGAGCTGTAACGCTTCTGTCCAACCCTTGATCACTTGGCCGACACCGAAGGTTGCCGGACTACCGCGTTCAACGGAACTATCAAAGACGGTACCATCAATCAAAGTGCCATGATAATGGACTTTTACCCGATCTGCTTTTTCCGGAGATTCACCTTCACCGGAGGCTAAAACTTCATACTGCAAACCACTTTCTAAGGTAATCACCCCATCACGCGCGTTATTTTTGGCTAAGAACGCCGTACCTGAAGATTTATTCTCGGCTAACGCTGCTTCAGACTGTTGCTGCATTTCCGCCATCTTTTTTTCCTGAAACGCCTTCATGGTGTCTGCCACTTCTTCGGATGTTAGCCTAGGCTCTTTTCCTTCAAATCCATCCGTGATACCGCTAAAGAAGGCTTTAAGTTGCAGTTCTTCTATTTCTTGCTTCATAGATCCACCAAACTTCAAACCAATGGCATAGCTATTTTTTTCATCGATATTATCAAATGTAAATTCTTTTTCATCTGCGGGTTGGCACGCAATTAAACCGAGCGCCATCGCGGCAATTATAACTTTCTTCATGTTCGTTCCTGATTGTATATCGTGGGCATATTATTTTTTATAAGGCCCTCTTTATCTCACTTTTTTGTCCTTAGGTCTACTTTTTATAGGTTTTGTAAAAGTATCCGCCTAAAGTGCTAATAAGTGTTTGTACGGAAGGGTCGTATCGAGGGTGGGTGTTTGTTTTTTGCGGTCATAAATTATTCCCAGCCACTACCACGTCAAGCGCTACAAGCGTAGATCTGAGCGGCTTTTTGCCGACTTATAAGTCTAAACAGTATCCTAAGATTAGATCGAGGCCAAAATTCTAAACTGACAGTTTAGAGGCAGATGCAAATCATCTGCCATTACTGTCCGTTTCAGTGATTTACCAGTTTTAAGTTTTAGGGCCTAGCCTTAGGTATTGGCCAGGAGCTGGAAAAAGGCGACGATAATGTCGTTACTCTCGTGTGTGGTGGTCCACTCAGGGTAAGCTGCACTTTTTACAATGACGGTCTTTTTCTCTGGGTTAACGTAAATAATTTGACCATAAACACCGCGCGCCACAAAATCGCCCTGTGGATGTTCCGGCAGCCACCATTGATAACCATAACCCCAGGTGGTCGTTGAAAGTGGGCTTTTCCCTGGTTGGAGATGTGGTGCATCCGGCGTTACTGAACTTTTGACCCAGGCCTCAGGCACGATTTGTTGGCCATCCCAGTTACCGTAATTCATGTATAAACGACCGAAGCGCGCATAATCACGTAGAGTAACATTGAGTGTACCAAAAGCCAGCTCCATGCCGGCATCATCCATTAACCATTTAGCATCAGATTGCATGCCGAGCTTTTTCCAGATTTTTTCTTCTAGATAGTTTGAGGGGCTGACGCCGGTGGTCTCTTTTAATACCATTCCGAGTACCTGAGTATCCATACTGACATAATGGTTGTATTCGCCAGGTTGACGTTCAGAGCTTAGGCTCGCAGCAAACTCGTTAATGGAGCTACCTAAGGCAATGACTCGACCCATGCGGTTTATATCTGAATTAAAGTCTGCATAGTCTTCGTTGAATCGAACGCCTGAGGACATTTGTAATACATTCTTTAGAGATACACCGTTATAGCCTGAGTCTTTTAACGCGGGCACGTACTCTGAAACCGGTGAACTGATATCTTTTATATATCCTTCATCGATGGCAATGCCGATTAACGCTGAAACGAAAGACTTACCGACTGACCATGAAATGCTTAAGGTATCCTGGTTGTTCCCCTGATAATATTCTTCAAAAAGAATATCATTTTCTTTAATCACAATCAGGCCGGTTGTGCCCGTATTCGCGAACAGCTCTTTGACATTGATGTCTCTCCCTTCAAATTTAAAACTTTCGGGCAGGTTTTTAATATTACTGCCGAATTCAAAGTTAGGTTTACCCTTTTGAATTACTTGGTAAGGGAGGATTTCATCCATGGTTCTGAAATTTTCGACGATATTATTTTCATCAAAAAGCGTGATGACGCGATATAAACGATTTAACTCTTTAGCATTAAAAGCGGCCGTGATTGAGGCCGCCACGAGAATGACGGCTATGAAAATAGCTAGCACTTTCAGCTTACTTGATTTTTGTTTTATCGCTGTGTTCATGATTGAGCTTCCTGTTGTGATTCCTGTTGCGCTTTGAACTCAAGCGCTTTGATTAATTGTGCGGCACAGTATTGTGCTTTTTCACGATTTATATAGGGGAGTCCGGTTGATAAAATAGCGTCGTTACCGACAGTTAAACAGATAATTCCGTAAGCTGTGGACTGGCATTCATCAGTCGGCGCTGAGGGAAAAACAAGCTTCAGTTCTTCAAAGCAGAGTTGGGTGAATAGAGCATACATGGCCTTCATATGCTGTTGGACGGTGTCATCCTGCTTTGCTGCTGAGAGCAAATGTCCGATCAGGCTACCAGAAGTATCTTCGCCCAATACGCCTGAGCCAAAAAGAAAGTGCATGCAATGTTGTAAACGTTCTCTATCTTTCAAATCGCCAATTTGTGCTTGTAACTCACCCGTGTATTTTTCAATGATTCTTTGAACCAGCGCTTCAACCAGGGCTTCTCTGTTGCCAAAGTAATGCGCAATCATCGGTTGTTTGATGCCGGCAACTTCGGCAATCTTTCGGGTGGTGCTTTGAGCAAAACCGACTTCTTTGATGCACGCCTCGTAAGCCTCTAATATTTCTAGCTTGCGTAGCGGCGCAATGCTCTTTCGCCCCATTGTGTTCTCCAGATGAGCTAATAGATTTATCGATTGATAAAACTATACCGAGGAGTGGCAAGGGGTTCAAGTTTTATTTATCAGTTGATAAATAAAAAAGTGAGGCAAGCGTTTAAGTCTACCCCTCAGCCTATGTTAGAGGGGCAGTTTTTCAATGTAATTTAATTAAGGCTCATTATGGCATCACAGGTCGCCGGATCAGATAAGTCAAAGTCCATTGGGACACGCGACAAACGGTTGCCTATATTAGACGTGGTTTCTAATAACACGCCTTTTTCGGTCACCATTAAATCATTGCCGCCAAACATTTGGCCACCGCCGATGGCTAAAGCGGTGGGGGCTTCAAAGCTAAAAGGCAGTGTTTGGTATTTCTCACCTTCTGCGTCCTGGAAAACCAGTTTACTTTCAACAAAGTGAGTCACCGCAATACCACCGCAATAGGGCATGATGTCATCAACAATCAAACCGCCAGTATAAAACTCATTGTCATCAGGTAGGTTGCTGACTTCCTGGCCTTCAGTGTTGGTAAAGAGTAAGGGGACTTCACCTGCTTCGTTGAAGTGGAAGCGACGTACTTTATTGGTGTCTGAAATGTACATTTTATCGCCATCAACTCTCACTCCATTGGGGGTGGTGAATCCATATTCGCTGCCCATCCAGTCAGCTTCAAAGTTAGCGACTTTAGGATATTCCTCTGAATAATCCAGAGTGATACGGCCGACGCTTGATGGCGCAAAAAAATCGGTGTCTGCAATGATTAACTGACCATTTGGCGCAAAGTCCATACCATTTGGAATGACCATTGAATCCATCGGGTCATGTTCTAATCCTTCATCTAATGCTTTAAATCTAAGCGGTTTTTCATTTGCTTTTGCGGCTAGCAGATGGGTGTCTTGCACCGTACGGATGGTCCAGCCTTTCCATTCAAGGTAAAGCTCTTTACAGATAGCGAAAACCCAGTCGCCTGACTGAGCGATGCCTCCAAAGGCGCACTTTTTGCCGGAATAAGCGGGGTCTTGTTCATAAGAAATTGAGCCATCTTCTTCTTGATTGGCGGTGACTTGATAAATGTTTTTGCCACCGCTAATTAATAAATCGCCTTGGGTGGTGAACAGAATATTTTCTGCATCAGGAATGGTGACTACCTTTTCTTTTTCTATACAGCCTGAGATAAGTAAGGCGGCGCAAATGCCAGCCAATGGTTTGATGATATGAGACATGCTATTTCCTTGTTATTTTTTTGTACGATTCTTGCCGTTCGGAATGAAGGCTTTATAAAACCAAGGACATGGTAATCATCTATCAAGGTCAGGAATATTACCCATTTGTCGGGGAAAGCAGGCTTATCTTCTAAATCTGTGAGGCGGTTCTCAGTGTTGGCTAAACTGGCAGTACTTTTTTGCAAAGGCGATGAGTGCTTTGTCATCTGTCTCCAACACTAGGTGGCCTTCATTGATGGCAGCTAAGGGTTCACCGGATAAACCCGAGCTGGATTCGGATTGTTCAAGGTAGCAATACTGTTCATCCGGGTAGGAAAGCTCTTGTGGAAGATAGGTCTTACCCGTTACGACATATTCACCTGTCGGAATCAGGGTTCTATGGAACACCGTAAAAGAGGTATTAATAAAGCTGCGCTCTGCTTCTTTTTGCTCTTCCTGTTTCGATATAATGTTGAGAGCATCGTGGGTGCTGCGATCGAAAGCCGCTGAGTTATTTGGCGTCAGTGTTACTTGCTCTAACCCTTTTTGATTTGGGTTTAATAGCCACCATATGACGGTGGCAGTGATACAAATCACACAGAAGCTGAGTGTCAGGTGTAAAATCATCAAGGTCTTGCGAGAGGTTTGCTGGTGCTGATAAAGCGAGTTGAGTTCAACACGCTTATCGACTTCGGTATCGATTGCTCGATTCATCGCCTCAAAATTATGGGAGACATAATCTTCAGGCTCCTGTTCATGTGAAGCCTTGTCTTGTGGAACGCGGTCATGTGGTGTGCGGTTTTGAGAGCTGCCTGGTCTGCCATGAGCCTGGCTTTCATTTACTTGGTTGTCAGAAGAAGGCTCAGTCATTGTTAGACGGGCCTTTCTTTGCTTCATCTACGTTTTGCTCATTTCTATTCGATTCAAGATCATTCGGATCAAAGCGATTATTGCTAGCCAGTTTTATAAGTGATTTGTCGTCGGTATACAGTGGCACATGCACGATTTCCTTCTTAATAATTTCAACGGGCACTTCTACTTTTACAATTCTCTCGACCGGTATTTCTTTGATGATCTCGGTCGGCACTTCTTTAATAACAGGTCTGCGCTGTACTCGACGCCAATAAATAACGAGACGTCGAAAGCTATTAAATAACTTTTTACTCTGAGAGCTAACCGTGTCTTTTGTCTGGCGGTGATCTTCTATGTAAGGGTCACGAATAACGTAGGAGGCGAAAGCGAGTAATATGCCCGTAACAGCAATAAGCATCGCTAAGCTACCAAACCAAAGGCCGGCAATGGTCATTACATCTTTTCGATCCAAATCAGCGGCTGACTCTTTATTAAACCACCACTGAGCCATACGATAGACTTGATTGTCACCGACTTTAATATTGACCAGGTTACGTAACTCGACGCGTTTGTTCTTCTTCTCGAAAATATGCTTGTCCAACTCGCTTATCAGCGCGTCATTCTGACTCAGCTTAGTAAACTCTTTCTCACGAAGTGCTTCATTTTCAGATTGCTGTTCAGCAAACTTCTTCTCGATTCGGGTTAATTCCAGCATGTGATTTTTAATGACGTTTTCGATGTCTTTTTCTCGTGCCCCTAAGCTCTTACTCATAGAAAGTGATAGAGCTTGAATCTCTTTATTTAGTTTATCCACCCGTTTCTGGTAGCGGTCTTTTACTGTCTCTATATCCTGGTTATAGCTCTGGCGGAGTTTTTTCTGTTGATCATTATCACTGAGCTGATTCAGTGTTGAGCGTAGGTTTTCGACTTTTTCTTCTTGCGTTGTGACGAGCTTGTTTTGTTGCTTCTCAACTTTTGATTCTGAGAAAAAGCCAGCGTCTTGGATTTTTTTCTCCCGGTTTATTCGTAATTCTTTTAGATAGTTTTGTTCATTACTCAATTGTTGCTGCAAGCTTCTGCGTTGTGTGCTCAAGTCTGAGGCTGCATTTTGAGTCATTTGATTTGAGGCTTCAATGAGTGCATCGAGCTCTCGCTGGCGGTCTTTACGTAGGCCTTTAACTTGTTGCCGCCTATCTTCAATTTGATCCGCTAGGCCACGGATATATTCTGTTTGACTCGCCGCCCGTAAACCTTGAATGCGGTCTTGAATGGTTGCTGCTTGACGTGAACGTTCTTCAGAAATGATTGAGTGTCGTTGACTGTATTCAGTTTCAATACCTGAGGCGGTGAGATTAGCTAATTTATGACGTTGTTCATCTAAAGGTAAAATCTCTTCTTCTACCGCGACAAGCTCTTTTTTGTGTTTATCAATGGAAAATATTAAAGAATGAAAGTTTCGCTCAAAACCATTTAATGCAGATTCGAAGGTGATGAATGCCAGAAAAAATAAAGATGTGGCAAAGATAAACTTCCATTTAGAATGACTGGTTTTATATGTTGCACCTACAAATGGTATTTTGGTGATTTCTACAATAGCGACCATTAGAAAAGGCATCATGGCGATAAACACATTGGTGTAATCACCGAAGCTCAAGCCGTTATCTCGATTGGCTTGGATTTCACTGAAGGACGTAATACCCTGCATGATCGATATAGCAAAGCCGATGATGATGGCGCAGATCTCTACTGACCAGGCAAAAAATATTAACTTCTTACCAATACTTTCTCGTTCTGCGCTCACAGCTTTTAGTTCAGGCTTAGTTGAAAGAGCCGTGATTGATGTATTCATCTGAGTACTACTTATTGATTCGGGGGATGCCGTCATACTGACACAATTCCATCATTCTTGTTATGCTTAAGGTTTGTAGATTATTACTGGGCTAACCGCCTGAGTAAATAACGTTTTTACCAGAGTCTTGTACGGTTGCTCAAATATGAAAAATATATTCTCATTTTACCGCTATGCAGCTAATTGTTATGCAAGCTGTCGATATGTCATGGCTATCGTTTTCATTTTAACGCTTGTTGGTTGTAGCCATCATGAAATACGTGAGCCCGTGAAGGTAAACGATAATAAGCTCTCGACAGAGCTCAATAATGAAGAGGATGCGAATTACAAACCCACAAATGATGAACGCCTGAAACACAAGCGCATAAGTGAAGAAACTCTAGACCATAACAACTCAGTAGCGCCGGAGTCAGTTCAAGCGCCTTCAGAGGCTAAAGTGTTTGAAAATTTAGAAAGTCGGGTTGAAAATGATGCGCAGAAAGCAACGCAAGCTAAAACTAAGCCTGAAAAGCAAGATCAAAGGTCAAAGGCTTTACAAGAATTGTATAGTGTAGACAAGCCTAAAAAGGATCCTAGTTTAGGGGAGGGGAGCAGTAACTCGGAAGAGCGTCAGCAGCTAAAAAATGAGCAGAAAAACAGTAAGCAAAAAAGCAGTAAGCAGAAAAACAATGAAGCTTCCGTCAATAAGTCGCCAAGCGTTCAGTCAAAAAATAATCTGTCATCAAAAAAAACGAAATTAGATGAAAAGCTAGCAGATGATAATTCTCGTCTTAATAAGACTGAAGAAAAGTTATCGGGTGATAGTGGGCTTAAGAAGTTTGAGGATAAAGCGTTTGAAGGTAAAGAGTTTGAAGGTAAAGAGTTTGAAGGTAAAGAGTTTGGAGATAAAAGCTCTATAGATAAAGAACTTGAAGATAAGGCCGAGCCAAAACAGCAAAAACTAAAATCGCAAGTTGAAGCACTTTCATTTAGTGAGGGTGAAAAAAATGAGCTGGAAGATACTAAAAGTAACGGACGTGGGCATACTGAAGCTTTACCGGATGAAATAGGCAGGCATGAGAAAGCTTCTCACAGCTATCTTACTCATGAAGGCCTTGACCATTCGGGGGCAGAGTATGCCGGCCCTCATGTACATGAAGGATATTTTCATGATTCTGGAGATCATAAAAAACGCTCAAAACCGCGCTGGAATTTACAAAGGCAACTCAAATAAGCCTATTTGCAGCTTTGATCTTACAGACGATGCAGACTAATTCACGTATCCTAAAAGCGGTGCTTGCTCAAAAGCCATACGCTTTGTAGGATAGGCCATTATTTATGTAATAAAGTCTGGGAGACTTTAATGAAAAAACTAAGCATGATTGCTTTAATCACTTTAACGATGCTGCTAGGTGGCTGCCAAAGCTTTCAAAAGGATCATGATCTAGAGTTATATATTGTGGGTGCAAGCTTGAGCTATATACTAGGTAAACATGTTTGTCGTCATAGTGAATTTGATGAAACTTGTGGTGTAGGTGCCGCAGCTGCTTTTGTTATTTGGTACTAGTTTGTTTGAAGCGAGTGTTGTTTAAGACTTATGTCTGATATTGAAATGTCTGAAGCTTTGAGCTTCGAAAAGCAAATCTGCTTTTCATTGTATAGCGCCTCGAATGCGATGATCAGAGCTTATCGACCAGAGTTAAAAGCTCTGGATTTAACCTATTTACAATATATTGTCATGATGGTTTTATGGGAGCGAGATGGTATTACGATCTCATCCTTAGGTGAAAAGCTACATTTGGATTCGGGTACCTTAACGCCACTTTTAAAACGTTTAGAGGCCAAAGGTTTAATTCAGAGAAAAGTAAACGATAAAGATGAGAGGGTGAAGTTTTTGTATTTATCTGAATCGGGTAAAGCGTTGAAACAATCTGCTCAATCGATACCAGAAAAAATGTTATGTAAAACCGCTTTACCAATAGAGCAGCTCTCGCAGTTAAAGCAGCAGTGTGATGCTTTATTGAACACTTTGAGTCGTTAATCAAGCTAAAAAGTGTTCTTCTGGGTTTTTGGTAGCTAGATATCTTCTAACCAAGTCTTGAATTGGTTATTTTCTTTAAGGTGGGGTCTTAGGGCTTCAAGCCAAGCGAACAGCTTATTATGGTAATGTTTTTGGCATTGAATCAGTCTTTTGTTATCCCAGGCCAATTCGCTTAGTAGCTCTGCATATGGCGCTTCACTTTGATGATGTTTGTCGGCTAGGTCTTTACCTAAAATTAAGCAAACTACTCTTCGATACCGATGTTCATCAAATTCAGACTCGCTTTCATAAACCCTATTTTCTGTCAGGGAGAAAGTATGGTCAATGAGTAGATAAGCTTCTGTCGCATCAAGAATATAGTCGCTATTTAGCTGATTTAAATTTACTAACATCAGTGTTGAAAAATTATCGAGGGCAAAAATCTCTTGACCAGATATCGGTAAGGTAAATTGATTCACAAGTGCGCGACCAAACTCAAACCATAAGAACTTCTCAACCGCTGCGGCGTAAATGTGGTCTCTAATTGCCTGTTGTTCCGGGTATTTGTTTTTTAGGCCATGATTTAGCTTGTGCAGGAATGAAAATGGAATGAATATTTCGTAGCCTTGTTTGTTAGCAAGCTCGAAGGTGTTATTTGCTTCTGGCAATGGGGTCGTATTAGTTTCTTGTTCGAAGGGGGTTGTTGAACTAGAAAATGATTTCTGGAATGTTCCATCGTTATTTTTAAAATAAAATGAAATGTTATTTTTAAGATGAAGGTTTTGTCGTGTAAATAGCTTAAGTTTTTTAAACACAGAGTGAAATTGAAGTATTTCAATAAGGTTTGAGTCTCTATTATTAGCTGTTTCAAATTGAAACGAGAGTGAATATTCTGGTTCTGAATTTGAGGGTAGAGACGGGATCTGATTGGATGTCGGTGTTGATGGTGTGGCCGTATTTGATGTTACGTTTGCGCCAAATAAGAGCAAAGAAGCGAGAGCAAGTGATCTCGCAAATGTTGTCGTAATGTTTATTTTTACAGAGGCCATATTATATTTTTTATTGGATCTGATTGTCTAATTTAGAATGACTTAATAGTTTATATTTTAAGCATATTTTTAGTGATATGCACTGATTACTTGTATTTTAGTGTCGACAATTTTTAAGTTAAAGCTAGTTTTTCCAATAAGTGCTTTTGTGCGCTGATTCTGACACCCTCCTCATCAGGCTGGTTTTGGTGATAGTCACCTTGAGCGTCCATTACCCAACTTTGACAATTGTCGGCCAAATACAGTTCTAGTTCTTCTTTTACTCTTTCTATTAGTTTCTTGTCTTCGATAGGAAAACAGGTCTCAACACGATTTAAAAGGTTACGACTCATCCAGTCAGCACTCGCGCCGTAAATTTCATCTCGCCCCTGATTGTGGAACCAGTAAACTCGGGTGTGTTCTAAAAAACGGCCTATAACTGAACGTACTTCTATATTGTCAGATACGCCAGGAATACCCGGGCGAAGAGAGCAAATTCCTCTGATGATAAGTTTTATTGGTACGCCTGCTTGAGATGCTTTATATAATGCACGAATTATTTTTGGTTCTGAGATTGCATTTACTTTTATCGTAATACCTGATGGCTTACCTTCCCTGGCATGCTTTGCTTCACGCTCAATAAGAGCCATTAGTCGGTCATGTAAGGTAAAGGGCGCATGGAATAGTTTTTTTATTTTAAGTACTTTCCCCATCCCGGTAAGTTGCTGAAATATCTTGTGGACATCTTTACCTAAGGCTTCATCTCCGCTCATGAAACTGTAGTCGGTGTACAGTCTAGCGTTATGTTGGTGATAATTACCTGTGCCCAAGTGAACATAATGCTTAAATCCTTTCGCTTCCCGGCGTGCAATAAGAATCATCTTGGTATGTGTTTTGTAACCCACTACGCCGTACACAACAACGGCGCCAGCTTCTTGGAGTCTACTGGCAAGTTCAATATTTTCGGCTTCATCAAAGCGCGCGCGCAGCTCGATAACTGCGGTGACCTCTTTGCCTCGTCGTGCGGCATCTACCAGTGCTGCGACTATTTCTGAATTAGCGCCGGTCCGGTATAGGGTTTGTTTAATCGCGACAACATCGGGATCTTTTGCTGCCTGTCTCAAAAAATCAATGACCGGCGTGAAACTATGGAAGGGGTGGTGTAGCAAAATATCCTTTTGTTTGATGACAGAGAATATCTGGTTACTGGTTTTAAGAGCCTTGGGTATGCCTGGAGCAAAACTCGGGTAGAGTAAATGTGGTGAATCAACTAAATCAGCAAGTTGTAGTAAGCGTGAAAGGTTGACAGGCCCTCTTACTTGATAGAGTTCGGTTTCGCTGAGTTTGAATTCACGCAATAAAAACTGCACCAAGTGATCAGGGCAGTTGTCGGCTAGTTCAAGACGAACCTCTTCACCGAAGCGCCGCGATAGTAATTCGCCTTTAAGGGCTGATGCCAGATCGACCATGTCGTCTTGTTCTAACTCAAAATCTGCATTTCGTGTTAAGCGGAACTGATAGCAGCCTTGTACGGACATGCCTGGAAATAACTGGTCAGCATGAGCGTGAATAATTGATGAAAGAAAAACGACCTCGTCGCCTTCTGATATGTCCTTAGGTAACTTGATCATTCGGGGCAAAGAACGTGGCGCTGGCACAATGGCCATGCCGGTTTCTCGCCCAAATGCATCTTTTCCGTCAAGTTCAACAATAAAATTCAGGCTTTTATTGACGAGTCTTGGGAAGGGGTGAGAAGGATCAAGGCCAATAGGGTTGATGATGGGTAGTATTTCTCTTTCAAAATAACCGTCCAGCCATTCGCGCTGCTCTTCTGTCCATTCCTGGCGCCTTAGAAAGCGGATATTTTCTTCTTCTAAAGCCGGGAGCAATACATCGTTTAGAATTTCGTATTGTTTCTGAACCAGCTCGTGGGCTATTTTATTGATCTCTTCAAGTGTTTGTTGAGGGCTTAGTCCATCTGGCCCCATCGTTTCGCGGCCAAATTTTATTTGATGTTTAAGGCCCGCTACCCGAATTTCAAAAAACTCATCCATGTTACTACTAAAAATACAGCAAAACATTAAGCGATTGAGTAAGGGGTGTGAGTCATCAATCGCTTGTTTGAGTACGCGTTTATTGAACTGTAAATGACTTATTTCACGGTTAACGTAATATTCATGATGATGAAGATCTATCTGATTGTTTTCTTCAGAGTTTTCGGAATCTCTTGAAGCGTTCATCGTCATGTTCTGGGCTCACTGTCTTAGACGTTTTTTATGGGTATTAGGATGATTGTTTAATTAGTTTAGCAGCTTCTTTTGCAAAATAGCTTAATATTCCATCTGCTCCGGCACGTTTGATGCAAAGAAGTGATTCAAGAATGATTTTATCTCTGTCGAGCCAGCCATTTTGAATCGCCGCCATATGCATTGCATATTCGCCGCTGACTTGATAAACGAAGGTTGGCACCTTGAGCTCGGTTTTAACGCGGGAGACGATGTCAAGATAAGGCATGCCGGGTTTAACCATGAACATGTCAGCCCCTTCTTGAATGTCCATCGCAACTTCATGTAAGGCTTCATCAGCGTTAGCGGGATCCATTTGATACGTTTTCTTATCTGCATTGCCTAAGTTTTCAGCAGAACCAACGGCATCTCTAAATGGGCCGTAATAAGCTGATGCATATTTCGCAGAGTAAGCGAGGATCCGAGTATTTTGGTGCTTGTGTGTTTCTAATTCTTCGCGGATTGCGGCGATTCGACCATCCATCATGTCAGAGGGGGCGACGATATCTGCTCCGGCTTCAGCGTGAGAAAGTGCCTGTTTAACGAGAGCGCTGACTGTAACGTCGTTTAAAACATAACCCGACTCATCAATGATGCCGTCTTGACCGTGTGTCGTAAACGGGTCAAGTGCAACGTCGGTGATCACGCCTAGTTCGGGGAAGTTTTCCTTTAATGCTCTGACGGCTCTTTGTGCTAAGCCTTCTGGGTTCCAGGCCTCTTTGGCATCCAGTGACTTTACATGGCTGGGAGTAACAGGAAAAAGTGCGATAGCAGGTATACCTAACTCAACTAATTCTTCAGCTTCTTTTAGCAATAAATCAATGCTGAGCCTTTCAATGCCTGGCATTGAGTCAATAGACTCTTTCTGATTGACGCCTTCCAGAACAAACATAGGATAAATAAGGTCGCTTGCAGTAAGCGTGTTTTCTTGCATCAGTTTGCGTGAGAAACTCTGAAACCTCATGCGTCGCAATCTGCTATTTGGGAATTGTCTTTGGATAGGTGTAAACACAGGGGGCTCCACTGTTTATGTTGATGCTGTTTTGCTAATGGTGTCTTGTTGATACGTTCTTAGCAGTGCTACCTTAATAGTCCTGCTTGAACGCTAAGATTATCAGGAAGCTAAGAGTAAAATCCATACTTTAAAACATGTATTTTAATGGTAATGCTGTATTTAGGGGGGAGAGAATATTTTACGGATTGAGATGAATTATAAAGTGTATTTATGCGAGCAGATGAATGCTCGCATATAATCGATTTATCTGAACGTTAGATTGCTGCCGTCAGCATGATCATGGCTGTACCCATACAGGTTGCGCCAAATAATTGCGAGCCGCGAATTTTATAGCGTTGCACAGGGTCATGAAGCGCTGATGTCCAATTTTTGAATGCTGTTGGCTCAACCAGGCATAATTGTGTTTCACCACTTTTAGTATGGGTTAAATGGTGATCATAGTGCTGATCCTGGTCACACATATAAAATACCAGAATAAATAAGCTTGCCATGATAACGCCGGATGCGAGCAATACTTGTTCAATGGATATGTGGATCGTCGTTGTTAGTGCTGCGCTAACCATACCTAAACTCAGAAGGCCTAACATGACAAGCAATGCAAAAATACTTTTGCATGTGCGGTTTGCTTTGCGTCGGGTTTTGATTATTTTGAGTCGAACCTTATCTCCGACGTGGAAGTTACCTGAGGTATGCTGGTCTATTGCCGTAAAGCAGATAGCTTCGCCTTCTTGAGAGTATTCAATAACAGGGTAAAATCCGTTTTTTACAAAGGGGTTTTGTTTAATTGGCTGTGCTGAACTTAATTGACTAGAAAAAAATTGCTGGATTGAAACAACTCGACCTTGCTTTGTATAAGCGCCTCTTAAAAAACGAGCATAGTCTCTATATAAGAAGAAGCCGGTAATCGCAAGAGTCAGATAGATAATAAAGGTAAACGCATCCATTGAGTTTTTTCCTGTGTACCTGAATCCTTCAGGTAGGTCTTTGTCAAAATAAAGTGCCATAAAAAGGAAGTGTTGTGAGCTACTTCTCATTAGGGGTGAGGATTGTCGCATACTTTTTGGATTCTGCAATGCTTTTTACAAAAAAAAGAGTGATTTTTGTACAAAAGGGCGCGATGGGAACAGAATAGGGGAGAAAACCCTCAATTTGTTGAGGGCTGAACTTTCGTCATTAGGGGGTAAGCAGCAAAAAATAGCTTTAAATTGGTGCTGATCCGTAGTTCATATTAGGCTTTTTAGGTGGATCAGCCCTAACGTTATTATCAACCCGCTGGACATTGCCGCCATTTTTTAAGAATTGTTCAACATCGCAACTTAATTGTTGGCGTACATTTTCACGAACGACTTTTGGTGACTCGCTACTACATTCTGCAATTGCTTCTACTGACATAGTGATACCTTTCTTTTACTTTGAGCTGCGTGCGCTCAAAAATGATCTTATTTTACTTTAATCCCTTTGATACCTGCACGTCCCAACGTGATACAAAATACATAGCAGCTTGCTTTATTGAGATAGCGGCCTGAAGTGCTATAAGCTGCTTTGTATTATGTAACAGTGCATTAAGTAGATAATATAACCTAAATTATAGCTTAGCAAGATAAATCATTGGTTTTATTGAAAATTTAATATTCTAAGTTGATCTGAACCATAAGTGCTATGTGCTAAGTGGTTATAAGCTATCTATTTTGATGGATGTTTTCTGAAGATATAGCGGGTATTGTGAATGTAATTAAGTATGGATGTTGTAACAAAAGGTTGGCGAAATGTTGAGAAATGAAAAATTTAGAGGTAAATCTATAAACTTTAGCTAGTCTTAAATTATCAGCGTAAGGGGAATGACGTAATTGCGCTTGAGTCTCTCCAAATGTCATTTTCCGATCCCTAGTTGTTATAATCTTGCGGGAGCCTTTTAGGCTCCCTTTTTTTCGCCTTAAATAAAGTCTCAATACTTTGAATGGACATATGGTATAAGTCATTACTAAATTCGAAGGTTGTTTTATTCAAGAATAGTATCTAGCTGATTATATATTTCAGGTGTCGTAATCAGGATATCTTTGTTATAGATGCAGACAGGGGTATTGTCTGGGATAGGGTTGAAGTGTCCACATCTTGCGCCTGCCTCCAAGGCAATTAAGCGTGCAGCAGCAAAGTCCCAAGGACTCAATGACTCAAAGTAACCATCTAAGCGGCCAACTGCGACCCAGCAAATATCCAGAGCCGCTGAACCAAGTCGACGAATGTCCTGGCATTGCATGAGAACTTTTTCTGTTCTTCGCATGATTTCAGGGACGGTGCTTTTGTCATAAGGGAATCCGGTTGCTATGAGAGATCTCCTGAGTTCGGTTTGATGGCTTACCTCTATTGGATGGCCATTTAATGTAGATGCTTTTCCTCTAATAGCAGAGTAAGTCTCGTTTAAAAATGGGTTATGGACAACGCCCACTTTAATTTCGCCTTCAGTCGCAAATGCAATTGATATGGCGACCATATGGTGCCCGTGGGCATAATTTACAGTGCCGTCAATAGGGTCGATGATCCAAATCGGGGTGGACAAATCTTTTGCTTGAGACTTGTCTGTATAGGTTTCTTCTGAAAGTATGCGGTGTTCTGGGAATTGGGCTTGTATTCGTTCAATGATGAGTTTGTCGGCAGCAATGTCGGCAGAGGTGACCAGTTCTTGTTGATCTTTGTATTGCTGATTGATGCTGCCAGCGTTGCGTTTATCGACAATAAGCTGGCCCGCTTCAAGGGCCAGCTCCTCTGTAAAAGCTTGGATATTACTTAGCATTTTAGTCAAATTGCTTATGCCTCATTGTTTAGTTCGCGTTCAATCGCGCGATATGCAATATCATTTCGATAGAACATGCCTTCCCAGCTAATTTGTTTTGCCAGGGTGTAGGCTTTTTGTTGTGCTTCTGTGACGTTATTTCCTAAGGCTGTCGCACAAAGTACCCGGCCGCCGTTTGTTTTTACTTCAGCAGTTTCGAGTTTAGTTCCTGCATGGAAAATTTTTGCAGATACGTCTTGATTCTTCTCAAGGCCAGATATTGTCAGGCCTTTGTCATAGCTGGCTGGGTAGCCGCCCGCAGCGAGTACAACGCCGACAGCGGCGCGTGGATCCCACTGGGTTTCAGTCTGGTCGAGAGTTTTATCAAGAGCTGAATCGCACAAGCTAACGAGGTCAGATTGCAGGCGCATCATGATAGGTTGAGTTTCCGGATCACCAAAGCGACAGTTATATTCTATCACTTTAGGTTCGCCATCTTTTGAGATCATTAGACCAGCATATAAGAAACCGGTGTAATCATTGCCTTCTGCTGCCATACCTTTGACGGTCGGTTCTATAACGTCTCTCATGACTCTGTCATGTATTTCACTTGTCACAACAGGCGCAGGAGAATAAGCTCCCATGCCTCCGGTATTCGGGCCAGTGTCACCGTCACCTACTCTTTTATGGTCTTGACTCGTTGCCATAGGCAGGATGTTTTTGCCGTCGGCGATAACGATAAAGCTTGCTTCTTCTCCGTCTAAGAATTCTTCAATAACGACTCGGCATCCTGCTTTACCAAAAGCGTTGCCTGAAAGCATATCAGTTACTGCTTCTTCTGCTTGTTCTAGGGTTTCTGCAACGATAACTCCTTTGCCCGCAGCTAGGCCATCAGCTTTGATGACTATCGGCGCGCCTTTTTCTTTTAAATATGTAAGTGCTGGTTCGACTTCAGTAAAATTTTGGTAGTCAGCGGTAGGTATTTTATGACGCGCTAAAAAATCTTTCGTGAAAGCTTTCGATCCTTCAAGTTGTGCTGCGCCTTTAGATGGGCCAAAGCAGCGTAAATCTTGAGCTTGAAAATAATCAACAATACCGTCTACGAGTGGTGCTTCAGGGCCAACGATGGTTAATGAAACAGAATTTTCTAGGGCGAACTTGGCTAATTCGGCGAAGTCCATGACATCAATATCAACATTAATTATGCCTTTTTCGGTTGCAGTACCTGCATTGCCTGGTGCTACAAAGACGGTGCCGATGTCATTATTCTGGGCTGCTTTCCACGCTAATGCATGTTCACGACCGCCACTGCCTATAACTAAAATATTCATATAGAGTAACCTGAGTAATCTCTTGCTAAGCAAGTAGTAAAATTTAAATATGATTAAAATCTGTTCGACGTACGAATTGCGGCAAGGATACCGCATTCGGGGAGTGAGTTAAAAGCTAAATATAGGGTATACCCAAGTTGGTTTGAATAGGGGCGTATTGACCCGAGGTATGAATAGCTGTTCAGTTGCCATCATGTTTTCAATACTTGTCACTATGCTTTCAATAAGAATTGCTCAATAGCTTTAAGCTGAATTTGCTAGTTGTTCTAACTTTTCTCTTGCTTGGCCCTGGATTGGAATAGCTTTATGTTTTGAATTATCCATCAATACAAAAGTATTGGTTGCATCAGCGATAATATTACTGGTGCCTTCTAGATAGATGGTTTGGTCAATTTTACAGCTGGTTTTTCCTATGCGCATGACTTTTGTATGAACTTCGAGAGTATCGTTAAAGAAGCATGGGCGCCGGTAGTTGATGTTGCTATTTACTAAGGTGAGGGCTAAGTCTAGCTTGGAGAAAAATTCAATAGCATTGAAGTTCTCAAATAATGACCAGCGGGCTTCTTCAAGGAAGCGAGTGTAGCCGTTATTATTTAGATGGCCGTGTTGGTCTAGGTGGTAGCCACGAACTTTAATACGAATATAATCAGACACGAATTTATCTCCTAATAAGTCTCGCGCTCCTTGCAAGAGTATGAATAAGCAGTTTATCGTAAAAAGATTAGGTGAACTATTCTAGAAAAACTACTGACATTAACATTTTGCAACCTGTTAGGTCGCGAGAATGATAATGCCAGTGCCCTTATACCTTAAGCATAATAGTAGCAGAGCTTGGTAGGTGTGCTTAGTGGCGGAAGTGGCGCATGCCAGTGAAGACCATTGCTAGGCCGTGCTCATCTGCAGCATCAATTACTTCTTGGTCTCTCATTGATCCACCTGGTTGGATGACGCAGCTTACGCCTGCTTTGGCCGCATTGTCTATGCCATCTCGAAATGGGAAAAATGCATCAGATGCCATCATTGATCCATGCACATCAAGACCCGCATGTTCAGCTTTGATAGCTGCGATCCTGGCTGAGTTTACCCGGCTCATTTGACCTGCGCCTATTCCAATAGTGCGTGCATCTTTGCCGTAGACAATAGCGTTGGATTTTACCATCTTGGCTACTTTCCAGGTGAAAAGTAGGTCGGCAATTTCTTGTTCAGTCGGCTGCTTTTTAGTGACAACTTTAAGGTCTGAAGCAGTGATTAGCTCAAGGTCACGATCCTGAATTAATAAACCGCCATTGACGCGCTTGTAATCATATGACACTGAGCTGCTAGAGAGTTTTCCGCACTCAAGTAAGCGGACATTCTTTTTAGATGCAACGGCCTGTTTAGCTGCTTCGCTAATGCTTGGTGCGATAATGACTTCTACAAACTGACGCTCGACAATTTTGCTGGCTGTTTTTTCGTCTAGCTCACGGTTGAAGGCAATGATGCCACCAAATGAAGATTCAGGGTCTGTGGCGTAAGCTTGCTCATAAGCTTCAAGGATTGAGTCGTTTTGTGCTACGCCACATGGGTTGGCGTGTTTAACGATGACGCAAGCAGGTTGGTCAAAAAGTTTAACTGTTTCCAGTGCTGCATCTGTGTCTGCGATGTTATTAAAAGACAGCTCTTTGCCTTGTAGCTGCTTAGCGCCAGAAATTGAATCGCTCGGGCAGTTATCCTCAATATAGAAGGCACTTTTCTGATGAGGGTTTTCGCCATAACGCAGATCTTGAGTTTTATTGACCTGGATGTTGAATGTACGAGGGAAATGCTCACTGCCGCCAGGGACTAATTTTCCAAAATAGTTGGCAATAGCACCGTCATAAGCTGAGGTATGCTCATAAGCTTTGATGGCCAGATCAAAACGAGTCTTCAGTGAGGTGCTTGCGTTATTGTCTTGCATTTCTGAAAGTATGTTTTGGTAATCCGAGGTATTCACTACAATATTTACGTGCTGATGATTTTTAGCCGCTGCGCGAACCATGGTTGGGCCGCCGATATCTATGTTTTCAATCGCATCTTCTAGGCTACAGTCAGCTTTAGCGACGGTTTGCTCAAAAGGGTAAAGATTAACAACGACCATATCTATTTCTTGGATTTGATGAGCGTCCATGACTTCATTATCTTGGCCTCGACGCCCTAAGATACCGCCATGAATCTTTGGGTGAAGGGTTTTGACCCGGCCATCCATCATTTCTGGAAAGCCTGTGTAGTCAGAGACTTCAATCGCAGGAATATCATTATCTTTTAGCAGCTTGAAAGTGCCACCTGTTGATAGAATCTCAACGCCCATGTTATTTAATGAGGTAGCGAATTCAATGATGCCTGACTTATCCGATACACTGATGAGTGCACGCTTTACTTGAACTAGGTCGTTCATATTGCTCATGTTTAAATCCAAACAAATTAACTAAAATAAATACTATTTCTTAAGTGTCGTCGCAGATAGAAAGTGCTATTTAATAAAGTATTACTAAAAACGTACTATTAACTACGTACTAATAAAAAGAACGACTAAAGTAAGCCGTATTGCTTAAGCTTTTTGCGCAATGTACCACGGTTTAAACCTAATAATACCGACGCTTTCGTTTGATTATTGCGTGTATATTTAAGTACCTGTTCAAGTAATGGCGCTTCAACTTCTGAAAGAACTAGCTGGTAGACATCCGTGACAGGCGCGCCATCTAGCTGAGCAAAGTAATTGCTAAGTGTTGTTTCAACGCAATCTCTTAAAGTTGATGCATTTTCAATAACTGTGCCGTCATTGGCGGTCGTATTGTTTACTGTATTCTCTGCACTGATATGATGGTTGGTTCTGCTTTCAGTGAGTGTATCTGTGGTCATGCTGCTTTATCCCCGTTATTAGCTTGTTTAATTTTTTGCTGCTCAAATTCCAAGTGAATGGCATTGAGCTGTTCTTGTGGTGATTCGATTTTATTGAAATTTTGTCTGAATTGCGGGTGGCTAGATGAGGACTTTAAATACCAGCCAACATGCTTCCGCGCAATGCGATGCCCCATCATCTCTCCATAAAACTGGTGAAGTTCTGATACGTGCTTCACTATAATGTGTTTTATTTGCTCTAAATCTAGAGCTGGTCGGATATGTCCATGCTTTAAGAAGTAATTGATGTCATCAAAAATCCAGGGTGCGCCTTGTGCTGCCCGGCCAATCAATAAGCCATCAGCGCCCGTGGCCTTGAGAACATGTGCGGCTTTTTCAGGTGATGTAATATCTCCGTTTGCCAGCACCGGTATTGATATTGCCTGCTTAACTCGTGCAATAGTTTCATATTCAGCATCGCCCTTATAGGCACAGGCTCGAGTGCGACCATGAATTGCAAGCGCTTGTATGCCTGACTGTTCGGCTATTCTGGCAATATTAAGGGCATTTTTTTGTGATGGATCCCAGCCGGTTCGAATTTTTAGTGTCACCGGGATGTTCACGGCACTAACGACTTTTTCTAGAATCTCGGCAACTAGTAATTCGTCTTTCATCAGTGCTGACCCTGCCGCTTTATTACATACTTTTTTGGCAGGGCAGCCCATGTTGATATCGATGATTTGTGCGCCCATATCCTGGTTTAACTTAGCAGCGGTTGCGAGCATCTCAGCTTCGCCTCCTGCTATTTGAACAGAGATAGGGGTGTCTTCACCGCGGTGATCGAGACGATGAATGGATTTACGGGTTTTCCAAAAGCTAGGGTCGGCGATTACCATTTCAGAAACAGCCATGGCAGCGCCGTGCTCTCGACATAGTTGGCGGAACGGTCTATCTGTTACGCCTGCCATAGGAGCAAGGATCAATTGGTTTTTTAATTGATAAGGGCCAATTTTGAGCAAGATGGTTCTCTAGTCTGTTTGGTATAGGGCTGTTTTTGGGGGGGTAATGATACTCTCAGAAGCGGGGGGGTAAAAGCAAAATAAGGGGATTTTTTTGGTTATATTTTGCTCTTATTGGTTGACAATTGAACGATTACTTGTTTCTGGTGGCTTTGGCTTTAGTATTGATGTCCTTGGAAAGAATTTAAGGTTGTAGTTAACGGCTTCTTTCCCTGGGTCAATTATTTCGAGTGAAATATGTACGGGTTGTTTGGGGGGCATTTCGATCCAATTTAATAGTTCTCCACTGAGGTATTCCTCTGGATGTATTAGGCGTTGAGCAACTGTTCGTTTGTTTATATCTGAAAAATATAAAGCTATATCAGGGAAATCTTGCCCAAAGTCCGCTTCGTTCACTACGATGGCATCAATAATGAGTGCTTTATGTGAAGTGGGGTGACTTCTGACAACCAAGTTGTTGCTTTGGATTCGTGTAATGTCTTCAAGTTTGGGTAAAGTACAGGAAAGTTGTTCACAAACTTGTTGGTAAATAGAGGATAAAACGGGATATTTCGTTAATTTTTCATAGTGAAACCAGCTTGCTTGCGCAATGAGTGCTGCTAATAAAGCTATATTTAATAGCGCGAAAATACTGGTGACAAACCAGTGACGGCTTCTCGGTGTATTGTCTTGCTGGTATTGGAAATGTAAAGACCCATAATCATTGCTGTTATTTATAGGGCTGGCCGATTGTTGTTCAGTGTGTTGTCGGGCGGGTTTATCTTTGGGTGTGTTGTCAGATAGATTTAAGTTATCAGATATATGAGGCTCTATTTTCTGAGTGCTGTCTGGTTCCATGTCATCCAGAATATTTTGCGTCCAGCTTTCATCTACGGGTTCTTTTAAGTTGTCTGTCTCACTTATCTCGCCAGAAATAGTATTGAACTTGGTTGTATAAGGGTCTGAAGGTGTTTGCTCGTTGTCCAGATCTAAAAATGAGGTACTGAGTTGGTCATCAAATGTTGATGAGCCTGAATAGCCGGCTTCTTGCTGATCTTCTTCCGGATTGTCAGCAAACAATGTGTCGTCCGAGAGTGCTGTTAAGAGTGTGTCTTCCAGGTCAACAGGAGGGCTGTCAGCTGAAGGGGCTTCTTCCGTGTCAGGATTTGACTCAATTTTTGAGATGCTATAAGCAATGGCGTCAAATATATTCATACAGGCACCGCAGCGCACGCGGCCATTTGCTGCACTTATTTGATCTTCAGAGACTTTAAACGAAGCCTTGCAGTGTGGGCATTGAGTGAGTCGCTGGTTGGTCATTGCTGCTGCTGATCCTATCATCGATAATGTATCGCTATTATCAGGCTTTTTTAACACCGGTCAAGCGTGCCCAGCCATCTTCTATGATTGCTTCGTTCATGCTGAACTGTGTTGAATAATGTTTGGCAAGGTCGGCAGCCTGATTTTCAAGTATGCCAGAAAGAATGATTTGCCCGTTTTCTTTAGTTAAATCTGCAATGCGATCTTTTAGTTCATAAAGCGGTTGGGCTAATATGTTGGCAACGACAATGTCTGCGGCTTCAGATGGCGAATCTTCGGGTAAAAATGTTGAAATGATATTTGAAGGAATTTTGTTTCTTTCAGCGTTGTCGTGAGTTGCCATGAGAGCTTGAGGGTCATTGTCTACGCCGATAACAGATTTTGCACCGAGTAGTAGTGCGGCAATGCCTAATATTCCTGAACCGCAACCATAGTCAATGACTGTTTTTTGGCTAAACGCTTCATCCTTTATGGCTTGTTCATCTAGCCATTTGAGGCATAAAGATGTTGTAGGATGAGTGCCTGTGCCGAAGGCTAGGCCCGGGTCGAGCATTAAATTAACCGCATTTTTATCTGGAATGTCGTGCCAGCTAGGGCAAATCCAAAGACGTGTTCCAAATTGAATTGGCTTAAAGTGTTCTATCCATTTACGAGTCCAGTCTTCGTTTTCAAGAATTTCAACGCGATATTCGGGGAACGGTTCTGAAGACAGGTTTTGAAAGACGTTTTGGGCGATTCTTTTAATGAGGCCGAGATCATCATCGGCAGAGAATAAGCCAGTTATGATCGTTTCATCCCAAAGGGGTGTCGTGCCTCTTTCTGGTTCGAGAACTGGCTGGTCTTGTGCATCTTCCATTGTGACAGCGCTAGCGCCGGCAGCAAGCAGACCTTCTTCCATTGCTTCGGCGAGGTTGGGAGATATATTGGCTTTAATTTGAATCCAGCTCATATTTTACATGGTTCTCGTTTAGAGTATTTTATTCTCAAGGTGGTGTATATTAAAGTTAACTTCCCGGAAGCCCTTATCTGAAATTAGTTTTCGATGAAGTGGAATATTTGATTCAATGCCATCTACTACCATCTCATCCAAAGCATTCGCAACACGGTTTAGTGCGGCGTTTCTGTCTTCGCTGTGGCAAATTAGTTTGGCAACTAAAGAGTCGTAATAGGGCGGAACTGTATAACCACTGTATAAATGAGAGTCTACTCGAACACCTAAGCCGCCAGGTGCATGGAACTGTTTGACTAGACCTGGGCTGGGGATGAAAGTGTTAGGGTTTTCGGCGTTAATTCGACACTCAATAGCATGCCCTTTGAAGCTTACCTGTTCTTGGGATACGGACAGGGGTAATCCGCTGGCAATACGGATTTGTTCTTTAACAATGTTAACGCCGGTAATCATTTCTGTTACCGGGTGCTCAACTTGAACGCGGGTGTTCATTTCAATGAAATAGAACTGCTCATCCTGATATAAAAACTCAAATGTGCCGGCACCACGGTAACTAATGTCTTTGCAGGCTTTAACGCAGGCATCAAAAGTCTTTTGACGGGCTGTTTCGTTAATGTTGGGGGCTGGTGCTTCTTCAATAACTTTTTGATGGCGGCGTTGCAAGGAGCAGTCTCTGTCTCCTAAATGGATAACGTTACCAAAATTATCGGCCAATATTTGTATTTCAACGTGACGGGGTTTGCCCAAAAATTTCTCTAGATAGACTGTGTCGTCGCCGAAAGCTGCTTTTGCTTCAGTTTGTGTCAATTGTATGAACGGTAGTAGTTCGTTTTCTTCATTGACGACGCGCATGCCTCGGCCACCGCCACCAGAAGCCGCTTTTATAATGACCGGGTAGCCAATTTTACTGGCAATAGCGCGAGTTTTGTCGTGATTGTTGGTGATTGGGCCATCTGAGCCTGGTACCGTGGGTACGCCCGCTAGTGTCATCGCTTTGATCGCTGAAACTTTGTTGCCCATTAGCCGAATAACGCTTGCGGGCGGGCCGATAAAGGTAAAGCCGCTTTTTTCAACTTGCTCCGCAAAATCGGCATTTTCAGCTAAAAAACCGTAACCAGGATGAATGCCTGCAGCGTTAGTGACTTCTGCGGCGCTGATTATGGCGGGGACATTTAAATAGCTCTCGGCAGGGCTATTATTACCAATACAGACAGACTCATCTGCTAAGCGGACATGCATTAAGTCTCGGTCGATCTTTGAGTGCACTGCAACAGTCGGAATACCCATTTCCTTACAGGCTCGTAATATTCTGAGTGCGATTTCACCCCGATTGGCAATCAAAATTTTCTTAAGCATTAAATTATTCCTGTGAGCCTAGGCAATGGTAAATAGTACTTGGTCAAACTCAATAGGTTCACCGTCATTTACTTCAATTGATTGAATGACACCGCTCTGGTCTGCTTCAATTTGGTTCATCATCTTCATGGCTTCAATAATACAGATGGTATCGCCTGCTTTAACGCTTTGCCCTATTTGTGCGAAGGGTGCAGATTCCGGTGACGAGGCTCTATAAAAGGTGCCAACCATGGGGGCGTTAATGCTTTGATTACTGCTTATTTCTGTTGGTGTGCTAACCGTCAAGTTTTCTGCCTGAGGTATGCTAGCTGCTGGCGCCTGCACGAATTGCGTCGGGGCAGGGGCGAGAGTCTGCTTACGACGATTAATCCTAATAGACTCTTCACCTTCTTTAATTTCAATTTCTTCTACATCAGACTCGGTAATGAGTTCGATGAGTTTTTTGATTTTGCGAATATCCATAATGGTACCTGTATAGTCTTAAGTGTTAGGGCTTAAGTGTCTCGATGGCTTTGTTTAAAGCTGCATCGTAACCAGAACTACCTAAGCCGCAGATAACGCCAGTGGCAATATCTGAAAAATAAGAATGATGGCGGAAAGTTTCCCGTGCGTGAACATTGGAAAGGTGGACCTCTATAAATGGCGTGTTTACAGCGAGAAGAGCATCTCGAAGTGCTACACTGGTATGGGTAAAGGCCGCCGGATTGATAATAATAAACTGTGTTTTATCTTGTTTTGATTGGTGGATCCGATCTATCAAGGCATGCTCTGCGTTGCTTTGAAATGTATCGAGCGTGTATCCCTGGCTCTTCGCAACTGAAAATAGACGCTCATTGATGTCTGAGATGGTTTCTGCACCATAAATTTCAGGTTCTCGTGTACCTAGAAGATTTAGGTTGGGGCCATGAAGAACGAGAATGTTAGCCATAAAAAATAGCGCTCATAGGAAGTTGATGAATACAGGCTCAGATTCAAAGATGCTGATAAAGCAGAGCGGTGATAAGTAGGCGAAATTGTATTTTACCTACAATTTGTACGCTATTTTGCCTACATGTAAGGGTATTTACAAGCAGGTTTACATGTCAATGTTGTAACAACGGACGGTGTTTCGGCCGTTACGTTTGGCATCATATAAGGCTTGGTCAGCTTTTTCGCATAATGACTGGGCATTTTCGCCCTTGGAAAGCGCAATGCCGCAGCTGAATGTGACGTTAAAAGTTCCAGATCCAGCTGGCTGAGGGAGTTCTGCAAAGCGTTCGCGTATTTCGTTGATGATCGTTTTAGCGTCACGTTCTGTGGTGTTTGGTAGGACGATTGCAAACTCTTCACCACCGTAGCGTCCTATGTGATCTGTTTTTCTTAGGCGCTGTTTAAGAAATAAAGAAAGGCTTTTTAGGACTCTGTCTCCAATGGGATGGCCATAGTTATCGTTGATCTTTTTAAAGTAATCGATATCAAGCATGGCGAAACAGATAGGTAATTTGCTTTGTTCGGCTTTATTAATTTCAAGTTCTAATAAATAGAGGGTGTGTGTATGATTAAACAAACCCGTCAAGCTGTCTCTTATCATTAAAGCGAGTAATGATCGCGCACGACGACCACGATTTTGTAGTGTGGCAATCAGGTGTTTAGGGTTAATTGGTTTTGTTAAAAAGTCATCACCACCCAAGCTCATTGCGTGTAACTGTTTATTTACATCATCTTCAGCCGATAAATAAATGATTGGCACGCTATGAAATTTATCCTGCTGTCGTATCACTCTTGCTAGCTCCATGCCTGTGCAGCCAGGCATGTACATGTCCATAATGATAATTTCGGGTTGGAAATCGGCTAAGGCAAGCAATACTTTCATAGGGTCGATGACAATATGAGGGATCATGCCTGCTTTTAATAATATATTTTCAATATACTTTGCTTGTGCTTTAGAATCGTCCACAACCAGAATGCGGTAAGGGTCCTGAATGTTTGAATGAGTATATTGCTCGATTTTTTCAATGAGCTGGCCGGGATCTATTGCCTGATAGAAAAACTCTTCACCCCCCGTTCTTGAAGCTTTCAGCCGTGTTTCGATATCATCCTTGCGGTCACTGACATAAATGGTCGGGATTGTTATGTCATGGCTATCTTGGATTTCTTTGACTGCGTCGATACCGGAGAGGTCTCCTCCGCCAAAATCTACATCAGCGACAATCGTTTCGGGTTTATCTTGTTTTGCTGCATGAATAAATTCATTTACATTATTGAAGTTTATAGAGCGGAAACCAAAAAACTCTAATTGATTGATAATGCGGTTGGCATATTCAGTATTATTTAAAGCGAGATAAATCGGCGTGCGTAAAAATGTTCTTGGGCTGGAGCTAGAGTTATTGGGCGCGCTAATATTGGTGTCACTTTTACGCAGAGTGCATTCATTTAGTTCTTGAATAACGAGTTCGATTGAGGATTGGCACTCGCTTGGGAATAAGTCGTCGGGATTTCGTGATTTGATTAATTTAATGATTTCCTTTGCTGCCGTTTGTTGGCGGGACATTTCAAAGCGCGTTGCAAAACGGTTCAATTTTTCAGCCGCATCAGCTAGGTCGTTTATGCGCTCAGGCTCTGTCCATTCACTGGTTTTACATTTTTGATATAAATCCAGAACGACTCTGGCTTGTGTTGTGACTCGCTTGGCAAATAATTGTTTAAGCTTCTCTCGTTGATTTTCTTGAGTCATTCAAATGTCCTAGCGCACCAATTTTTTAGGAAAACAATATTCTATCTATTTAATTTAGCATATTCGTGATTATTAACAGTTTTTATATTTAAAAAATGCCAGTCTATTCAAGTTGTTCTATTGTTATGAGTGGGGCTCAATGTTTGAATGGTTAGGTTTTCGTTATTATTGCAGTATAACTTCGTTATTATTGCAGTATAACTTCGTAATTATCGCAGATGCCTATAAAGCAAATACAAGTGCAGCAGATAAAGCTATGTGCAACGATAAGTGAACTTATGACAGTTAGAACTGAATATAGAACTGAATAAATATTACTCGAGACATCACATGACGAAACAATCTCAAAATAAAGGACGAACTCTGCAGCAATCTTTGCTGTGGTTTATTAGTGGCTTACTAGTTATTTTGTTGTTAGGTAGTTTCGTATTAAATATAACTGTGACACGTGAATATTTACAGAAACAGTTAGAGTCTCACGCTCAAGATACTGCCACATCGCTTGGCTTATCCCTGTCTTCTAATATTGATGCGCGTGATCATGTGGCTGCGGGCAGGATGGTGGATGCGATTTTTGATCGGGGAGATTACCGAAAAATGGTTTTGTTCGATTTAAAAGGAGCAGCCATTATCATTCGCCAAAACACCCTTGCAGTCGAGCATGTACCAGACTGGTTTATTCGTTTTGTGAGGCTCTCGGCGCCTGCAAGAAGTGCGCAGGTGATATCGGGTTGGACTCAGCTCGGAACCATCGTGGTTGAAAGTCATCCAGGGTATGCCTATGTTGAATTGTGGCAAATAATACAGACTCAATTGCTTTGGTTTATTGTAATTGCTTTTGCCAGTTTTCTAGTTGCGAAAAGATTACTGAACGGCATATTAAAACCGCTTAAGCAACTCGAGCTACATGCTCAGCAGGTGGGGCATAAAGAGTTTGATCGGCATGCGCCTTTACCAAAAACGCGTGAACTAGCCAGTGTTGCAGAGGCAATGAATAAGATGGCAGATCAATTAGGGGCTGTTTTCCATAAACAGTTAGATTTAATTGAGGATCTGCGTTCGCATTCATTCGTTGATAATCTGACGGGGCTAAGTAATCGGGAGGGCTTTGATGGCAGGCTTAAGACTGAGTTAGATTCTCAGCAATATACTGCTCAAGGTAGCCTGATGCTTGTGCAGTTGCATGAATTCGCGCATATCAATGAAGCGCAGGGAAGGGAGAAGGGCGATGCTTTATTAATCGCCTTGGCTTCAATTTTTAAATCCCTTATTGAGCAAAATCCTGGTGCTTTTTCTGCTAGGCGAAATGGTGCAGATTTCAGTCTCTTTTTACCGAATGTGACAGCGGATGCAGTGGATGAGTTAAGTCAGTATGTAACAGCTGAATTAACATCTTTAACAGAAATTAAGCAGCTATTGCGAGATGATAGTCTACATGTCGGGGTGGCATGCGTCAGAGAGGGTGATACTGCACGAATACTCCTTTCTAAAGCGGATATGGCACTGCGTCAGGCCCAAGCAAGGGGTGTTTCAGGTTGGCAGCGATATGCCAATATTGAAGCTGTTGCTGAGGCGGTAAAGGAGATTCGTCAGGCGAATGAGTGGCGGGCTGTGTTGGAAAGTGTTTTATCTACCCGAAGTCTGGAGCTCCACACTCAAGCCGTATTTGATGGCCAGCATCAAGTACTTTATCAACAGGTATTGTCTCGAATTGAATTAGATGGAAAACTGGTGGTTGCCGGTATATTTTTACCTATGGCAGAGCGCTTTCAACTTATGGTGCCTTTTGATCAGCTGGTAATAGAAAAGGTGATTGCTGCGCTTTCTGTTAATGAAAGTTCTGACGCCGCTGCTGATAGGCATGAGTCTAAAAAGTTGCTACGTTATTGTGTTACCCTTTCCGAGAATGCTTTGGTAGACGAGCGATTCATGGAATGGTTTGATTTGCAAATGTCAGAGCATCCTAAAGTCGCGGAAATCCTGATGATTGAAGTAACAGAGCATGTTGTTAGTTATAATGAAGCTGCCCTAATTAACTTGGGGCGCTTAGCTAAGCGACATCAGTTTAAAATTTCGATAGAGCGCTTTGGTGTTAGTTCAGTACCTTTTTCATACTTGCAGCGTGTACAAATTGACGTTATTAAGGTGGATCATAGTTTTATTCGCAATATTGAAGGGAATCAATCAAATCAGTTTTTCTTACGCTCTGCTGTACAAATCGCGCATGGGCAGTCAATTGATATCGTGGCTGTCGGAGTGGAATCTCAAGATGAGTGGCAAACCTTGAATTCTATAGGTCTCGATGGCGCAATGGGGTATTATCTTGAACGCCCTAAAGTCAATAAAGTGTTTGGGTAGATCGTTATTTTTTAAATAAGCTAAGGTTTTTATAAACCGTTCAAAGTGGAAGTGTTGTGAATAATAAAGTAAGTGATTTTTTAAGACACAGAAGAGAAGATTTTCAAGATTATCTAGGAGGCGGTGCATTGGCGCGCATAATTGGTGGTGTGGTTGGTATTTATTTTATTTTAACGCTAGCGCTAGGGTGGTGGTGGAGTAGTGAGCCTGAGCTTATTGATGTGACTCAGTATTCTGAAACACTCGCAGCCGATATGGATAGAAAAGTGGTCACGGGTTTTACTACCTCAGCCACACTTATTTATTTAAGTGAAACCTTATTGGATAAAACCGGAGGGTACCTTAGTAATGATATTTTTCCCCCTGGTATATGGTTAGATAATATTCCTCGCTGGGAATATGGTGTTCTGGTTCAAGTAAGAGATCTGGCCAGGGTCTTTCGCAAGGAGTTAAGTCGCTCTCAGAGCCAGTCTGTCGAAGATTCTGATTTGACGATTGCAGAACCTCAGTTTCATTTTGATAATAGTAGCTGGGCTTTACCTGCTAGTGAATCAGAATATCGGCGTGGTATCGGCGCGATGTATAAATACCTGGCTCGTTTGTCGGATCCTCAGCAAGCTGATGCTCAATTTTATGCTCGTGCAGATAATTTAAGAAGCTGGTTGTCGGAAGTTGAAAACCGTTTGGGTAGTTTGTCGCGCCGCTTGAGTGAAAGTGTCGGACGTCAGCAATTGGACTTAGGCTTGGCTGGCGATGTCAGTGCAAAACAATCGACAAGTGCTGAGGGTTCTCAAGTAAGGAAGACACCATGGTTAAAAATTGATGATGTCTTCTATGAGGCAAGGGGTACTGCTTGGGCCCTTGTGCATATTCTTAAAGCCATAGAGCATGACTTTAGGAGTGTCTTGGTGAATAAGAATGCCTTGGTCAGTCTTCAGCAAATAATATTGGAGCTTGAGGCGACTCAGGATGATGTATGGAGTCCTATGATATTAAATGGTGGCGGGTTTGGATTCTTAGCCAATCACTCATTGACGATGTCATCGTATATTTCGAGAGCTTCTGCGGCGATTATTGATTTAAGAGATTTACTGCAACAGGGTTGATGCTGGCGTTTAGCCGTCCCGTATTAGCCGTCCCGTATTAGCCGTACGGTATTAGTTGGCTGGAATAAACTGAGAAACAAAAAGGCCGCCTTTCAAATGAATGGCGGCCTTTTTAGTATCTGCTCTTAAGTGTTTAGTCTTCGAATTATCTAGTTGACGTACCTGTTAACTGACGTACTTGGCACTTAAATCAAATGCTCAATAACTACTTATTGAAAGCAGCGACAGACTTTTCAATAGACTTGCGAGCGGCATCAGCATTTTCCCAGCCTTTTACTTTTACCCACTTACCTTTTTCAAGGTCTTTGTAGTTCTCAAAGAAGTGTTGGATTTGATCTTTAAGTAACTGAGGGATGTCTTCAACGTCTTGAATATGGCCATACTCAGTAGATAGTTTTTCGTGTGGCACGGCTACTAACTTCTCATCTCCACCCGCTTCATCATCCATATCTAGCATGCCAACTGGGCGGCAGCGAATGATTGAACCAGGAATGATAGGGTAAGGGGTAATAACAAGTACATCTAGAGGGTCGCCATCATCCGCTAATGTGTTTGGAATAAAACCATAGTTAGCAGGGTAGAACATAGGTGTTGACATGAAACGGTCAACTAAAATAGCGCCCATATCTTTATCAATTTCGTATTTAACTGGGCTGCTTTGTGCAGGAATTTCAATTGCAACGTAAATATCGTTTGGAAGGTCTTTTCCTGCAGGGATGTTGTCAAAGTTCATATGTCTTTCCTTTGCTTAAGGGCTTAAAAACTATTCTAGAGCGAAATAAAGGCGCGATTATAAAGCTTCGAGGGTTTCAACGCCAGAAGCAGAGCCAACAAACAGTATGTCTGCTGGACGCATGGCAAACAATCCGTTGGTTACTACACCAGTGATGTTGTTGATTTCAGCTTCAAGTTTTTTGGGTTCTAATATTTTGAGGTTGTGTACATCTATAATTTGATTTCCGTTATCGGTGACAAAACCTTCTCGGTAAACCGGGTCACCGCCTAATTGAACTAAAGCTCTGCCAACTAGGCTGCGTGCCATCGGAATAACTTCTACAGGAAGAGGGAAGTCACCAAGTAGCTCAACTTGCTTCGACTTGTCTACTATGCATAGGAATTTTTTCGCAACAGCGGCTACAATTTTTTCGCGCGTTAATGCGCCACCGCCGCCTTTAATTAACTCTAAGCGCTCATTCGTTTCATCCGCACCATCGATATAAAACTCCATTTCATCAATTGCACCCAGCTCATACACTGGAATACCATGGCTTTTTAGGCGTTCAGCTGTTGCTTCCGAGCTGGCGACTGCGCCATCAAACTGATGTTTGATTTTGGCAAGATGATCAATAAAAAAATTGGCTGTAGAACCGGTTCCAACACCGACGATGCTATCGTTGTCCAATTTAGCCTGGATATAGTCAACAGCAGCTTGTGCAACAGCACTTTTTAATTGATCTTGGTTCATGGACGCTCCAAATGCGAAAATTTCTTGTTCAATTGAATAATTTTAAGGGGCTATTATATGCCCCGAATTCATACTATAAAAGGGCTTTAGTGACTCGTGCTAGCTGGATAATTTATGTAAACTCTAGTTCGCTAAATTAAAACAGCTTCAAGTCACAACTGTTCTTCGGTCAAGAGTAACTTTATGCCAGTAAATCGTTATATAAAAAAAATATTAGATGCGCGTGTTTATGATGTCGCGATCGAATCTCCTCTTACTCATGCTCAGTTTTTATCAGAGCGTTTCGGAAATAATATTTATTTAAAAAGAGAGGATTTACAACCTGTGTTCTCGTTCAAATTGCGAGGCGCTTATAATCGGGTCAGACTGCTGTCAGAAGAAGATAAAGCGAAGGGGGTTATTGCGGCATCAGCAGGAAATCATGCACAAGGTCTAGCTTTGGCGGCTCAAAAGCTAGGGATTGAGGCTACCATTGTGATGCCTAAAACAACGCCTGAGATTAAAGTTAACTCAGTGAAAGCAAAAGGGGCGAAGGTGGTCTTGGTAGGTGATGCATTTGATGAGGCCTCTGCTTACGCACTTGAACAGGTAAAAGAGAAAGGGCTGGTTTATATTCCACCTTATGATGATGAAGATGTCATCGCAGGGCAGGGTACCGTGGGAATGGAGTTGTTGAAGCAGCATACGGCACCACTGCATGCGGTCTTTGTGCCTGTAGGTGGCGGTGGCTTGATCGCAGGGATTGCCGCCTATATAAAGTATGTTCGCCCTGATACCAAAATAATCGGGGTAGAGCCTGAAGATTCCGCTTGCTTAAAAGCGGCCTTAGATAAAGGCTATCGAGTTACCTTGGATGATGTGGGGCTGTTTGCTGAGGGTGTTGCAGTGAAGCAAATTGGTAAATTACCTTTTGAATTAGCTGAAAAATATGTTGATGAAGTCGTGACTGTTAGCACGGATGAGATTTGTGCAGGCATTAAAGACATCTTTGATGACACCCGTGCAATAGCGGAACCCGCAGGCGCAGTAGGTGTCGCGGGTTTGAAAAAATATGCTGAGCGTGAAGGTTTGAAGGGCGAAAATCTAGCCACTATTGTGAGTGGCGCAAACGTGAATTTTGATCGTTTGCGTTATATTTCCGAGCGAACTGAAATTGGTGAAAAACGAGAAGCAATTTTAGCTGTGACGCTTCCCGAAAAGGCAGGAAGCTACCAGAAATTTATAAAAGCTTTGCATAACCGGAATGTGACTGAATTTAATTACCGCTATGCCGAAGGTTGCGATGCCCAGATATTCGTAGGGGTACAGATTTCTGCGGGTGGCGAGGGGCGTGAGCAAATAATTTCTGAGCTTAAAGCTCAGGGCTACCCGGTGCTTGATTTGACGGATAATGAAATCGCTAAGTTGCACATTCGGCATATGGTTGGTGGGCGTTCTGCCGGCGTGGGGGATGAGCAGGTTTTTCGCTTTGAATTTCCTGAGAGACCGGGGGCTTTAATGAAATTTTTAAACTCACTTGGTACGCGTTGGAATATTTCAATGTTTCATTATCGGAACCATGGTGCTGCCTATAGTCGGGTATTGATGGGGGTGCAGATAGACCCGGAGGATGTGCCTGAGTTTAAGCTGATGTTGGATCAGGTTGGTTTTCGCTATTGGGAAGAAACAGATAATGAAGCTTATCAATTATTCTTACGTAGCAAGTAGCTTTCATAAGTAGCTCTCATAAGAGGCACTTATTAAAACGTTAAGGGATTACTTTGCGGGAAATACTGAACAAAAAGTAATAGAAAAAAACAAAAGATAAATAGTATTTACGGGTAGAAATTATTAAAATCCACGACTTAAAGCAGAGTTTTAATGGAAAATTTTAAAAGCTGTGCTATTTTTCTGATTATTATAAGTTTTTTCTGAGAAAAATATGAAACGTAAACCCGACGTTATGGTTGCTGTAATAGCATTGTTTTTTATTGGTTTGATTGTAAGTGGTTTTTCTTCTGCATTTACGGATTCTAATAATGTAAGTTTGAATACTCGTCACAACTCGTCTGTTGAGACCCGTGTTGAATATTCAGCAAGCCGTTATTAATCACTTTCATTGATAAGAGCGCTTTTAAGCGTAAAACTGTTTTTCAGTCATGATCCCATGTAAGGGAATGTCCCAAGGTTCCAGGGGAAGTAAAGCCTGTTTTTGAAAGTCATGTGCTAAGCCGATTAGTCTTGGGCGAGCCTTTTTTTCATTAAGTTTAAACTCAAAGCTTCGGTCATAAAATCCTCCTCCCATCCCCATTCGATTACCATTTTCATCAAATGCTACTAAAGGCATAAATACCAGCGATAAGTACTTTGCCGGTAGTCGTCGACTAAATTTAAATATGGGTTCTTCTATGCCATAGCTATTTTTTTGAAATTTAGTGGTAGATGTTATTTGGCAAAAAACCATTTGTTGTTTTTTTAAGGGGTGAATAACAGGAAGGTAAACCTGCTTTTTAAATTTATGAAGTTGTGGAATGAGGTCGTTTGGACTGATTTCGCCATCATTCGCTAAATACAATGCGATGTGTTGATGACGCTGCAATAGGCCGTTCGTTTTTAAATTAGAAATTAGTTTTCTTGAGGCTGTTTTTTGTTGCTGAAAGTTTAAGGCGCGTCGTTGTAAGCGCATTTCTGCTCTAAGTTTTTTTTTTGCTAGATTTAAGGCGTTTGCGTGTTTAGTTTTTGGCGTGATACTTAAGGATGGGCGCAGGGAGAATAAATCGCTCATTTAATGGTGCTCTGAGTTTTAGTTCTTTGAATTTAAATGCTGTAAATTTAAAGTTCTTTGAATATTTCAGAAAATAAGGTGCGCCCGAAAATGCCGCTGCCAGATAAGGCCTTGAACCCGAAGATTCAAGGGGGTGATTACCTAGTGTAAATTAGGCTTTCCCATCTGGAATAAATTCCAGGGGACTTGCACACATTACACGAAATAATTACCTAAGTGTTATTATCGGCTCGAGGACGTATCTAGCAAGCTAGCACTCCAGAACGCAAAGCTATGATATAAAAAAAGATGATAAAAAACAGTGCTTTTTACGAAAAAAAACATAATTTGTTAAGCAAATTACTAAATAGTTTTTGCATTGCTTAAAACTTGATCCATTTTCTCTTCTAATGAATCAAATATTGCTTGTTCACCTTCTTGACCTCGACTACTTTCGAGTAATTCATAAGTAATATTAAGTGCAGCCATGACGGCTATACGCTCAATACCATGTACTTTTCCTGAACCACGAATCTCTCGCATTTTTTCATCGAGGTGACCTGCTGCATTTTCGAGCGCTGATCTTTTGTCATCAGGGCAGCTGACTAGATAGTCTTTTTCTAATATTCTGACTTCAAGGGTATTTACTTCAGACATTAGCTTTGCTCCAGAGCTTTTAAGCGGCCGATCATTGACTCAATTTTGTTTTTGGCTAAATCGTTTTTTTGTAACAGTTTTGTTCGTTCAGATTGCCATTCTTCTTGCGATGTTTTGAACGCAACATTATCTGTTTCGAGCTTTTGACAGTAAACTAGTAGTTCTTCGACTTTGTTGGAGAAAACTTTAATTTGTGACGCGTCCATTTTTATACCTTGGTATTCGGATCTAAGAAAGTCTGAATTCGTGCTATTTATAATGTAGTGAATACGCTCACTATAATTTGGCCTAGCTTAAGGGTCAACTCGCTTTCGCATTCCTGAGCAAGGTCTCGTATAATTCACTTATTATTTTTCTCGAATTTATCAGATAGGTTTACGAATATGAAAGATTCTGACTTGCAGGATGGCGATCAACTTGATGAACAGCAAACTGATGCCGACTTTGACTGGCTTGCTAATGTGTATAGCCGTCATGGTGCGATCAACCACCCAAGTGAGCTGCATGGTTTGATGATTGGTGAAATTGTTGGCGCAATGCTAAGAACGCCCGGTGATTTGATCGCGCAAATATTAGAACATATGGGGGTTGAAGAGTTAGATAGTGAGCGCCTGGCCAATGTAGCAGAGGATTTAGTTAGTTTTTATCATAGTACCAGTGATGCCATTGCTAAGGATTCAAGTAGTTTTAATTTACTGCTACCCGATGATGATTATGCATTATCAGAAAGGGTGGATTCATTAGTCGTCTGGGTGAGAGGCTTCTTAGAAGGTATTGCTATTGCAGCCAGTGATAAGTTAAGTAAAGCTGATACTGATTTACAGGAAATACTTAGAGACTTTGTTGATATTTGCCAGCTTGACTCACGTGTAGAGCAAGATGAGGCCGGCGAAAAAGAGTTTTTTGAAATCGTAGAGTATGTGAGGGTCGGGGTATTAAATCTTTACGCAGAGCTGAACCAACCTGACGGTGATGCAGAGTCTGCCGAAACAACTCAGGTACCACCTACCTTGCACTAATTTGACAATATTCACTTTTTTACGATGCTGCTAACCTATTAAATAAGAATCAATATGAATAAAAAAGAATATGCCCGCAGACGACAATACCTTGCTGAGCAAATGGGGCCAAATTCCATTGCGATTTTACCTTCCTCGACCATAAAAAGTAGAAATCGCGATGTTGATTTCCACTTTCGTCAGGACAGTGATTTTTATTACTTAACTGGTTTTAACGAGCCTGAGTCTGTTCTGGTGATTATTCCCGGCAGAGAGCATGGCGAAAGCATCCTATTTTGTCGAGAGCGAGACCCAAGTAAAGAGATGTGGGATGGCTTTATTGCAGGGCCTGACAGAGTAACTGGTATGACTGGCCTGGATGATGCTTTTCCTATTTCAGATATTGATGACATTTTGCCCGGAATGATAGAAGGTACAGATAAAGTTTTCTATTCTATGGGCTTGGATGCGCAGTTCGATAGTCGTGTTATGGAATGGATTAATGTCATTCGCAGCAAAATTCGAAATGGCGCTCATCCTCCGGGGGAGTTTGTTGCTTTAGAGCATGCACTGCATGAGCTTCGACTATATAAAAGTGCCGCTGAAATAAAATGTATGGGGGAAGCCGCTGAAATTGCCGCACAAGGTCATATTAAAGCGATGGAAATTTGTCGTCCTGACTTATTTGAATATCACCTTGAATCGGCGATTACACATGTTTTTGCAAATAACGGCGCACGCTTCACTGCTTATCCTTCTATTGTCGGTAGTGGTGATAATGCCTGTATTTTGCATTACATCGAGAACCAATCGAAGTTAAAAGATGGTGATCTGGTGTTGATTGATGCCGGGTGTGAACTTGACTGCTATGCCTCGGATATTACCCGAACCTTTCCTGTTAGCGGTGTATTTAGTCCTGAACAAAAAGCGATTTATCAAATTGTATTGGATTCGCAGCTAGCGGCAATAAAAGAGGTTAAACCAGGGAATCATTGGAATCATCCTCATGAAGCTGCGGTACGTGTTATTTGTCAGGGACTGATTAAGCTGGGGATTCTGAACGGTGAGCTTGATGAGATGATTAAAAGTGAAGCCTATAAGCCATTTTATATGCATCGTACCGGTCATTGGTTAGGGCTGGATGTACATGATGTGGGTGAGTACAAAGTAGAAGGCGAGTGGCGCTCACTTGAAGCGGGAATGGTGCTGACGGTTGAACCGGGTATTTATATCTCGCCAAGCTGTAAAGAGGTTGATAAGAAATGGCGAGGCATTGGTATTCGCATTGAAGATGATGTTGCCGTAACAAAAGCATCACATAAAGTGCTATCTAAATCTGCTCCCAAAACCATTGAAGAAATAGAGGCCTTGATGGCAAGAGGTTCTGAGTAAATGAGAATGACGCTTAGTGACCTTAACTCAGCATCTGGGTATGACATTGTTATAGTTGGCGCTGGCATGGTCGGCGCGAGTGCCGCTTTGGGCTTCTCTCAAATAGGTTTAAAAGTATTGCTCTTGGATGCCTTTTCATTCCCTGCTGATATGCCTGAGTACACACCTAGCTATGATTCCCGTTCAACGGCTCTTTCATGGGGGACGCGAGATATTCTCAATAGACTTGATGTATGGCATCAAGTTGCAAAGCATGCCTGTCCAATTATTGATATTCATGTTTCTGAAAAAGGCCGTCTAGGTACGACTCGAATGAATGCTCATGAATATAAGCAGGAAGCGCTGGGTTATGTGGTGCCGAATCAGTGGCTTGGGCAGTGTTTATTAAAGCGAATTGACCAAGCTGATATTGATTTTTGTAGCCCCGCCAAAGTGATGAAAATAGAAGGTCAGCACCTTGAGGGTCAAGAGGGTCAACGGCTAATCACCTTAAGCTCAGGCCAGTATGATGAGGTCATTAATACGCAAGTAACTGCCCGTTTATTAGTGATTGCTGATGGTACAAAATCTCAGACAGCTAAACTTCTAGGCATTGATTACTCAGAAGAGGCTTATGCGCAGCATGCACTCATTGCAAATGTGAGTACCGAACTTCCCAATCAAGGCATGGCTTATGAACGTTTTACATCAAAGGGCCCTTTAGCTTTGCTGCCGCTCTCTGAGCATCAATCTGCTTTAGTGTGGACTCACGATGAATCTGATGTCACGAGCTATCTTGATATGGATGATGCTGCTTTTTGTCGCGCTTTAGAGGAGGTGTTTGGTTTACGGCTTGGGCGAATTGAAAAGTGTGGTACGCGAAATAATTATCCCTTGAAATTAGTGAAAGCAAAAGAGCAGTTCCGACCGGGTGTATTGTTATTAGGTAATGCTGCGCATAGTTTGCATCCCGTCGCAGGGCAAGGCTTTAATCTAGCTATTCGAGGGGTAGCGGCCTTTCTAGAAAGTGTTATTGATGCGCAAATTAAAGGTATTCCTTTTGAAGGTTTAAGTTCATTGAGCGCATTTTGTGCTTCCCGTGTAGATGATCAATTTAAAACCATCGGTTTAAGTGATCAGCTTGTTAAACTCTTTGGCAGTCGATCCCCCATACTCAGTATCGGGCGCGATTTGGGTTTAATTGGTCTAGATAATATGCCGATATTAAAATCCTTATTTGCTGCTAGGGCGATGGGGTTATCAGATAGAAAAGCAAATTTTGGAAAGTTGCATGACTAAAGAAAATAGCGCAACTGAAAACGCAGGTTTAGATCAGTGTCTGTCAGTTGATATTGCGATTGTGGGTGCGGGTATGGTGGGCGCAGCATTAGCTGCATCTTTGCGTAACACGGGTTTTTCAATCGCACTCATTGATGGCCAGTCATCAGCGTCATTACAACGCTCTGTGTCTCAAAGAAATAGTGTGGATGATTTTGAGGCCAGAGTTAGCGCATTAACTCTGGCTTCTCAGCAGTTATTAGACGATGTGGGTGCTTGGCAGTATTTATCCACCGAACAAGTTATGCATTACCAGAAAATGCATGTATGGGATCAGTTGGGCACCGCTAAAATAGATTTTAATGCTGCTGAGCTTTATCAGGACGCATTGGGCGCTATTGTTGAGAATCAAAGTGTTGTCTCGTCCTTGCATAAAAGTTTGGTGGGACAGGCGAATGTTTCAAACTTCTTCGGGCGTAAACTAGAGACAATCGCGCTGCTTGAGCCCTGTTGTAATGAACAAAGCAATGATGAACAAAGCAATGATGAGCACATATTGAGCTTGGATGATGGTCAGACTATTCGCTGTAAATTATTAGTTGCAGCCGATGGGGCTAATTCAAGAATACGAAGCTGGGCAAATATGCCAACGCGGGAGTGGGATTATCAGCATCATGCTATTGTCGCGACAGTTAAAACAGCCAATAAGCATGCTAAAACCTGCTGGCAACGTTTTAGTGAAACGGGCCCGATTGCTTTTTTACCGCTACAAGATAGTCAAGACTCTGAGCAGTTTTGTTCGATTGTCTGGTCACAAGAGCCGGGACGTGCCAAATACTTAATGTCGCTCTGTGATGATGAATTTACTTCGATATTGGCTCACGAAGTGGAGTCTAGTCTAGGTGTAGTGGAAGCTGTTTCAAGGCGTTTTAGTATTCCTTTACGGCAACGTCACGCAAAGTCATATACCAAACCTGGCATTGTGCTGATGGGGGATGCCGCACATGTTATTCACCCTCTGGCCGGGCAGGGTGTTAATTTGGGCTTTAAAGATGTAGCAGTTTTGAGTGAAATATTACAGCTTGCTGATAAGCAAGATTTGAGCGTGAACCATCAGGTGCTCCTTAGGCGTTATCAGCGCCAAAGACAAGGCGACAATTTGCTGATGATGGGGGCAATGGAAGGCTTTAAACGGCTATTTGGTCAAAAAGATCCGCTTGTTCGAATGATTAGAAATGTAGGGTTGAATTGGGTCGACAAGCAAACATTTATTAAAAATCAAATAGCCAAACATGCTATGGGTCTGTCTTTATGAATAAAGTCCAAGAAGTTATTTTAAAAAACCAGCTGACGGAGTTGGTCACTAAAAAAAGTTATCTTCAAGCAGAAAAAATGTGCGCTCAGATGCTTCAGGCGCTGCCAAAAGATTCACCGCTTTGGTTTACTTATGGGCAGGTACTGCAGGCACTAAATAAAAATGAAAACGCTGTAAAAGCTTTACTCAATGCAAGTCAGCCAGAGTCAGAGCTAGCGATTCAGGCCCTTGAATTAGCTGTTAGTATTAGTTCTAGGTGTCAATTCTCAGCTTTAGGCTTTATGGCTGCTCAGTTATTGCTTAAATATAAGCCAGAAGAAGAAATCAGCCTTTTTAGTTTTGCGCAATTTGCTGCTGCACTTCATTTAAATGATTTGGCAAGTAGCAAGTATGCAACGCTTGTGTCGAGTTTTCCTGATGAGGGTAAATATCGGGTGGCTTATGCAAAAACACTCAATCATTTGGGGAAGAATGACTTAGCGCTTGAGCAATATGAGGCAGCTAAAGCGCTAGACCCTTCTGATGATGAACCCTATTTTAGAGGCTTATTTGCTCAGAATTACAGTCAAACGCTGGAGGATCAGGAGATTGCAGCTGCACATAAAGCGTTTGGTCGTAGGCTTGAAGAGCGTGAGCCTAATGTAGAGGGATTTGCGCCTAGAAGTCAGGGGAAGCGGATTAAGGTCGCTTATGTATCGAAAGATTTTTTAACACATTCTGTTGCTTATTTCTTTTTAGCAATGATTCGGAATCACAATGTTGAGCAGTTTGAAGTCTTTTGTTATTCGGATAGCGCGCCTTCTAAAGCAGATGATATTACACAAATTATTAAGCAAGAAAGTGAGCATTGGATAGAGTGTCATCACCTTAATGATAACGAGTTATACAAACAGATTCGTCAGGACGAAATTGATATCCTGGTTGATTTGATAGGGCTGACTGGCGAACCCAGGTCTGGTGTTTATGCTAAAAGGGCGGCGCCGATACAAATGAATTATTTGGCTTATCCAAATACCTTTGGTTTAAGTCGTATGGACTACCGTATTACCGATGACTGGGCTGATCCTGTCGGTTTAACTGAACAATATCATAGTGAAAAACTTATCAGGCTAGCGGGTGGGTTTCTTTGTTATACGCCTGAGTTTGCAGAGACTGAGCTTGCAGAACTACCTGCTCTGACAAGTGGTAAAGTGACGTTTGGATCATTTAATGTTTTCCCGAAAATAACAGACCAAATGTTTGCTGCTTGGGCTGAAATACTTCTGCGTGTACCAGACTCTCAACTATTGATTAAGGCCAATATTTTTAATGAAAAGACAAACCTTGCTAAAATTGAGCAGAGGTTTGCAGCTTTAGGCATCAAAAAAGAGCGCTTAATATTGCTTGCCGCCATAGCGGATAAAAAATCTCATTTACAGGTTTATGATCAGGTTGATATCCACTTAGATACTTACCCTTATAATGGCACCACCACCACGTGTGAAGCATTGTGGCAAGGTGTTCCTACCATCACATTACAAGGTAAATCACATCGCTCTCGGGTTGGCACAAGTATTTTGAATCAAGTGGGCTTAGAAAATTATATAACTCAAAGTCTTGAGGCGTATATTGACCTAGCTGTCGCTTCAGCCAATAAGTTACCTGAATTGGCTGATTTAAGGCGCACGATGAGGGAGCGTTTACAAAATAGCCTAATGCTAGATGGCAAGCGTTTCATGAGTGAGCTAGAAGAGGCGTACTCGCAAGTGATGCAGGCATCTAGTGAAAGCTAATATGCGGCGTCGTTATTGCGAAGGGTTGCTCTGATGACTGTCTTATGTGGGGTTAATAGCGGTATAGGTATTTTCGATTAACCGCTAGGAAAGAGTCGTGCTAGCAAAACGGGTACAGCTGTTTCTACTCGTAAAATTCGTTCACCAAGGTGGACTGATTCAAACGCCACCTCTTTGAGTTTTTCAACTTCGTAAGGGGTGAAGCCCCCTTCTGGACCAATAATTAAGGTGGTGTTCTCTTTAATATTCATCGGACAGGGTGAAGGCTCACCAGGATGGGCTAATATTTTCCTGCTGCCTTTGCTAATCTCGGGCAATTCGTCTTCGACAAAAGGCTTAAAGCGTTTTCTGAGTTGAATCTCAGGTAGCACGGTGTCTTTTGCTTGTTCTAAGCCAAGAATACAGTTTTCTAAGATTTTCTGATCACTAAGCCATGGACTTTGCCAAAAGCTTTTTTCAACTTTCCAAGAGTGAATGAAGTATATTTTCTTTACACCCATAGTCGTGGCAGTTTGGATAATTCGTTTCAACATCTTAGGGCGTGGTAACCCGATGATCAGTATAAGAGGAAGGCTTGCTGGTGGTTCTGAATGCCAACTTATATTTAAAGAGAGCTCTGTTTTAGTCAGTCTGGTAATGCTTGCTGTACCTATTTTGCGGTTGAGTAAGCCAACGGTGAGCGTATCCCCCTCATTGGCCTTCAAGGTAGCATTAACATGTTCTAGTTGTCGTCCAGAGACTTCAGCGTGATGTTCTGTTTGCATATTCTCGGGAAATAACAGCAATAAATTCATTATTCAGTAAACTTC
>Ga0209290_1000209_pt1 | contig 52941 bp, 47 predicted proteins | sample EN1Hudsemesocosm_2_FD_184632 | JGI IMG/M metagenome (GOLD analysis project Ga0209290, IMG submission 184632) | Methane-oxidizing microbial communities from mesocosms in the Hudson Canyon - EN10B Hudson Canyon (SPAdes) (version 2) | ecosystem: Environmental > Aquatic > Marine > Cold seeps... | reverse complement strand
AGGGTTATTACTTACATATGATTAACGATAATGGCCTAAAGAAAATGCAGGCCATTTGCGCTGTGATGCGTAAGCTTTTACACGCCATCCATGGCATGCTAAAAGCCAATAAAAGCTTTGAGGGAGAACGTTTTTATAAGTTCCCTTCTGAAGCAACTTATTCCTAAGTATTTTTAGGATTTATTTAAAATAAAGCTGGTGCTTGAAGAGAGTATCTACCTTGTAGCTTAAACTTCTGAGGCTAATTGTTCCGCATAACCTGTGTAAGTACGCGGGGATAATTCACGTAGCACTTGCTTGGCTTCTTCAGGGATTTCTAAGTTATTGATAAAGGTTTGCATGTCTTCGTTAGTAATGCGCTGGCCGCGAGTTAATTCTTTTAATTTCTCATAAGGCTTTTCGATACCGTAACGACGCATCACTGTTTGTACAGGTTCAGCTAGGACTTCTAGGTTGGCGGCTAAATCAGCTTCAATAGTATCTGCATTGATTTCTAATTTAGAGATACCTTTTAACGTCGCCTGAATCGCGATGCTGGTATGTGCAATACCAACGCCGATATTGCGTAATACAGTTGAATCCGTTAAGTCGCGCTGCCAGCGAGAAACCGGTAATTTTTCTGCTAAATGATGGAATAGAGCGTTCGCTAAGCCAATATTTCCTTCTGAATTTTCAAAATCAATGGGGTTAACTTTATGCGGCATGGTCGATGAACCGATTTCGCCTGCAATGGTTTTTTGCTTAAAGAAGCCTTGAGAAATGTAGCCCCAAATATCACGATCAAAGTCTAATAAGATAGTATTAAAACGCGATAAGGCATGGAAATACTCGGCAATATAATCATGTGGCTCAATTTGAATCGTGTAAGCATTCCAGAATAAACCTAAAGACTGAACAAAGTTTTTAGAAAAGTCTTGCCAATCTACTTCAGGATAAGCGACAGCGTGAGCATTATAATTTCCTACCGCACCGTTGATTTTTCCTAAAATTTCAACCGCTTCAAATTGGTCTTTTTGACGCAGCATACGGGCAACTACGTTAGCAAATTCTTTACCTGCTGTTGTAGGACTGGCTGATTGACCGTGTGTGCGTGATAGCATCGGCTGTGCTGCATTGTCATGTGCTAAGTTTCTTAGCGCTTCAATACAATCAGTAATTTGTGGCAAGATCGCTACGCGTCCTTCTTTGAGCATTAATGCGTAAGAAAGGTTGTTAATATCTTCTGAAGTACAAGCAAAATGAATGAATTCACTAACGGCATTTAATTCAGCGTTATTAGTAATTTTTTCTTTTAGAAAATATTCAACCGCTTTAACATCGTGATTAGTCGTGCTTTCAATATCTTTAACGCGCTGCGCATCGGCTTCAGAAAAGTCAGTAACAATGGCATTAAGTAACTGGTTTGCTTCTGCGCTGAAAGAAGGCACTTCGGTTATTTGCGTATGTTGCGCTAAAGCTTGTAACCAACGTACTTCGACTTGAACGCGAAAACGAATTAGTCCATATTCACTAAAAATAGGGCGTAAAGCTTCAACTTTGCTAGCGTAGCGGCCATCGATAGGGGAAATTGCAGTGAGTGAGAAATTCGTCATAGGCTTATTCTTATGCGGTTGGTAAATAAATTTTAAGTGGGGCTATTTTAGCAAAAGATAGCCCTGATGGCGCGTAAAAATACGCACCGTTTTGAGTTGCACATTTGAATAAAGCTAGGTTAGATTTATTTGCTAATAGGGAGTTATACCAACCCTAATAGGTTTATATTTGAATTCATATAATCAAGATAAACCGTCATTCCTGTATGCTTTTAGCAGGATTCTATTGTGTATGCATAGATTCCCGATAAAAAACTTCGGGAATGACGAGAGTTTTCATAAACTACGATATTTTAATATAGACTGGGTTTAGTTCAGGTTATTTTTGTGTATCAGTGTATATGTACTTCGCGTGATTTGCTCTTATCTGCTCTAAGCAAAAAATATTCATCTTGATTGAATTTCCTTGGTTTTCCATCAGAGTCATATGGGAGTAGCGTGCCTTCATCAAGAATATTGTATTTACTGATGACTGAACCTTTACGTGAAGTTAAAGTGAGTATGCGCGACTCCTCATCCCAAACATATTTTCCTTTATCATAATATTCCTTGATCGACTCTTGCGCATATTGTGTAACTAATAGGTAATTATTTTTATTTTTTAAAGATAGCGTCATTTTAATCCCTGCGCAATGCCCGCAGGGTAAGTAACCGTAATAAACACCGCGAAATATCTGACTTGGGTCGGTAGGTGCTTGATGTTGCACATGGTCCATGCCTTTCTGAGTCATTTCTCGAGCTCTTTGCACGGCTTCCATGGCTTGCTTATCCGTCTGAGCCATGACTGGATTAAAGGCAATACTAAGGGTGCTGAATAAGATTAAATTGAGCGTTTGTCTTAAAGGAATTGTTAATGCTTTCATTGTGTTTTTTTGATAAGTAGGGCGAGGTATTTTTGTATTTGCATTGATTTTAACAGCAGTCAAAAATAATACAAAATCGTGATAAATGGAAGCTGAAACGTGAATTTAGCTTTACCTAAACAAAGCCAATCGCGACCATTTATTGTTGGAAGGGTTAAGCCGGATTATTGCTATCAATAAAAACACAGTCTAAATGCAGTTGTGTTTGTACTTGCTGCATTAGCGCTAAAATGCCGAAAATCTCGGTGGCATAATGTCCACCAGCAAACATATGTATGCCATTTTCTTGGCTCTCATGCCAATCGTGCTCGGACATTTCACCGGTAATATATGCATCGAGTCCGGCTTGTTTGGCTAGTACCCAATCGCTGTTCGCTCCGCCGGTAATAATACCAACTGATTCGATTATTTGTTCTTCATCAGGGCTGGCGAGAATAATGTCATGGTTGAGCAGGGTGTTTAATTTTAGTCCGAGCTCTTTTACTGATATGGGTTCGCTCAGCATACCTTCTATGCCAGTCGGGCAGCCCTTATAGTTGCCAAATGGACTTTGTTGCTGACAGCCGATTAAATTGCCTAAAACAGCGGCATTGCCTATTTCGGGGTGCGCGTCTAAAGGTAAATGATAAGAAAATAAATTAATATTATTTTGCACTAAAGGAAAAATACGTTTGGCAATATGGCCTGTGATTGGTCGTGCGCCATGAAAATGCCAAAATAAACCGTGGTGTACTACCAGCGTATCTGCTTTTAGTTCTGCTGCTTTAGTAATGGAATCTTGCGTTGCTGATACGGCGAAGGCAATTTTTTTAATGCTATCTGCGCCTTCAACTTGTAGTCCGTTCGGGCAGTAATCTTTGAACTTTGAAGTGCTGAGGAGTTCATTAAAATAGCTTTCTAACTTGCTTCTATTCATTATCTATTGCCTCAAATTTGAGCCATAAGGTTTTAAAGGTATCGGTAATAGAGGGAGCGTTCGTTTTTACACGTTGTGCGACTTCTTGTATGTCAAACCATTGGCCGTCGTCAATTTCTCCAGTTTCTAAGGTAAAGGGGCCATTATGTTGGCAGCGATACACTTGAACAAATTCCATGCCTGTTTCTGGTATTGCAGGCAATTTGAATAGAAAACTAAGTGTCTCATCGACGCATACGCCAAGTTCTTCGATAGTTTCACGGTGCGCACAAACGTCGTAGCTTTCGCCGGCATCAACATGTCCCGCGGCTGAGGTGTCCCAAAGGCCTGCATTGACATCTTTAGTTAATGAACGTTTTTGTAAAAAAATCTGATTAGCGTCATTAAACACTAGGATATGAACGGCTCTATGGCGTAAGCCAAGTTTATGGACTTCTTTGCGTGGTCTGTTTTCAATAAAGTTGTCATGTTCATCAACAACAGCAATAAGTTCGTGATTCATAGGTCTCCAAGCAGGCAGCTAGTAAGAAAGTCTTTAGCCTTGTTTGCTAATGGGGTATTCTAAATCAATCAGAACAGAGTGTGGTAGAAATATGGCAAGACGTAGTGAGCATAGTCAAGAAGAAATAAAGCAAATGATACTGGAAGCGGCAGAGGATATTATTCAAGAGTATGGTTTTTCGGCTTTAAAAGTACGCAAAATTACTGCAGATATAGGTTATACAGTCGGTAGTATTTATATGGTTTTTACGGGTATGGATGATTTAATCATGCATATCAAGGAACGTACTTGGCAGAAACTAGCGCTGCATATTGAAGGCTGTACGGCAGCGGCAGAGAGGCCAGACCCAATAGAGTCGTTCGCGCTTGGATATTTGGATTTTGCGGTCGCTAATGAGGGCTTGTGGAGGATGTTATTTGAGCATCAGCTACCTGTGGGTAAGGAAATTCCTGAAGATTATTTACAGGCGCAAGTCACTGTTTTTTTGCTGGCTGAGAGACAGCTTAAGCAGCTTGATAGTCAGTACCCTAGTGAGCAAGTACATCAAGCTGCTCGAGTACTGGTTAATAGTATGCAAGGAGTGAGTATGCAATTATTAATGCAGCCGCTTTCTGATGAAAGTATAGCAGTGGCTAAATTAGAAATGTTATTGTTGGCGAGTTGTTTTATGAAAGGCTGGCAAGGGGGGTGAAGTTGAGCATTTCGCAGCTGAGCAGCTTTTCCTGTATTCCACAAGCTGCATACAGGCTACATTTCAGGGGATTATTAAGTCCTTGTCCTTAGTTGTATTACCGCTGAGGTTGTTTTGGAAGGTAGTAAGTAATAATTATGGTCATACATAAGGTGAAAATACCTAAACTCAGCATAGCAATAACGGGGTTAATATCGATTGAGCTTGCGTAGGTATAACAGCCGACACCTATTAGCATCGCAACATTCTGGAAGAAGTTTTGTAGTGCAACGGCGGCTCCACTACCAATACTTTGCTGGCCTAATTCTTGTAATGCAGCATTAATTGGCACGATAAACATGCCGCCAGCACAGCCAATAGCCAGTAAAACAGCTCGCGCAGCCCAAACGGTGTCAGTTAAGCTTAATAGCATAATAAAAATAGCCATAATAGCGGCAGGAAAACGTGCGCGGCGTATGTTTTCTAGTGAGATGATACGCGGTACAAGCGCGGAGCCGATAATAATACCGATAGCTAGAAATAGAGTTAATTCAGCGATTTCACTGGCGGTCTTGCTTAGTAAAACGAGTGGGGCCCAGGCAATTAAGATAACTCGCAAGGTTGCTGCGGCTAACCAAAACATGGATGCACCTAAAATTGCAAAGCGTGAACGTGGAGTAGCAAGGAATTCTTTTAAATGTCGTGCAAATAATGCGATTTTCCAGCCTGGCTCTGCGGATTTTCTTGCGTGGCTGGGTAAAAGCAAAGTAATCAGTGCGGAAAGGATAAAGATGACAATAATAGCGCTTAAAGCCATGTCGATAGAATAATCTGCTAATTGAGCGCCGACTACCATACCTAATAAAATGGCAAAAATTGTTGAACCTTCGATCCAGCTATTGGCTTTAACTAATAAGTGATGCTCTGCCAGTTCAGGCAAGATACCATATTTTGCTGGGCTATAAAGTGCAGCACCAGTACCGACTAAGGCATAGGCAAGTAAAGGTTCGACATGTAAAAGTAATAAGCCCGCCCCTGTTGCTTTAATTATGTTGGCCACAATTAATACGTGAGATTTTGCATGCTGATCAGCAAAGCCGCCAACCCAAGGGGCAAAAATCACAAAGGCAATTAAAAACATGCTTTGTAACGCGGGGACATACCAAGTCGCTAAAGTAGCTGACTGCATGACCATGGCAATAACGGTGAATAAAATTGCATTATCAGCAAAAGCGGATAAAAATTGCGCTACAAGTAATGGGTAGATTTTTTTATTCATAAACTGGATATGACTTTGCGTTAGGTTATGGCAAAGTATATATTAATTTCCTGAGTATTTTTTCTTAAAAAGCGTTATTCAGATTTACTTTATATAGTGATGAACCAAAAAGAAAATTATCACATTCGCCGTAGCGCTCGTGCCAAGCGTGCGAGGATTATTGTTACTGCTGAAAAAATAGAAGTGGTTGCACCTTTACGTATGCCGGAAAAACAAATTCACCAGTTTGTTGCGGCTAAACAAGTATGGCTGGAGTCGGCAAAAAATAAAGTGCAAAGGCATGTCGAGAATATTGCACGTTTTTCACCTGCTGAATATAAAGAGGGCGCTTTGGTTCCCTATCAAGGTGAGCGCTATGTATTGGCGATTAAATTCAGTCAGAATAAACAAATAAAAATTACTTTTGAACAGGATTTTATTGCCTATGTACCGGAAAGTTTTTTGGCTAACTTAAGTTCGGAAGAGTTGAGTGATCATATTCGTCGAGCATTTATTCATTGGGTGGCGGAGATGGCGGCAAAGAAAAGTGCTTTTTATATAGATAAATATGCGGCACTGTATCAGCTATCGCCGCGTTCTATTACGATTAAAGAGCAAAAGAGTCGCTGGGGAAGTTGTGGCATTCACAATGATATTAATTTGAATTGGTTGTTGATTTTAGCGCCTGCCGAAGTATTGGAGTATGTTGCTATACATGAGTTATGTCATATTCAAGAGCGTAATCATTCGGCTGCCTTCTGGCTTTTAGTGGCTAAGCATTGTCCGAATTATAAGTATCATCGTGGCTGGCTAAAACAGCACGGTGCGAGCTTGATGTTGGGCTTGTAAAAAGAGGCTATCATTTTAAAACGGGGCGTATGACAGGGGCGCAATATTTAGCTACGAATTAAGGCGGGCAACTGAAAATTGTAGGGCGTGGCTTTCTGTAACGTGTAGTGTTTGGCGTAAGCTGTAATTCATAATACAATGGACGGATTTTTAATTGTAAAAGAAACGCTATGACAAAACTAAAATGTGCTGTGATTGGAACTGGGTATTTGGGTAAATTCCATGCGGAAAAATATGCCTCTCTCCCTGATTGTGAATTGGTCGCGGTTGTCGATATTAATGAGCAAGCGGCTAAAGATGTTGCTGAAAAGCATGGTGCGGAAGCTTTGACTGATTATCAGTCTTTATTAGGTAAGGTTGATGCGGTCAGTATTGTGGTACCTACGACTTTACATCATCAAGTCTCTAAAGATTTTTTAAATGCTGGCGCGCATGTTTTAGTTGAAAAGCCGATTACTGTCACCGTTGAAGAAGCAGATGAACTGATTGCGATTGCTAAAGAAAAAAAACTTATTTTACAGGTGGGGCATTTAGAGCGCTTTAACCCTGCGGTAATGGGGCTGGGTAAACTAGAGGATAAGCCTTTATTTATTGAATCGCATCGTTTATCGCCTTTTAATCCACGTGCTAATGATGTCAGTGTAGTTTTGGATTTAATGATTCATGATATTGATATTATTCTAGCCATTGTTGATTCTGAAGTTGAACGTATGGAAGCGAGTGGTACTGCAGTATTAACTAAAGGCACTGATATTGCGAATGCACGATTAACGTTTAAAAATGGATGTGTTGCTAATGTTACGGCTAGCCGTATTAGCATGAAGATGGAGCGCAAAATGCGTATGTTCCGTCCGAATTCGTATATTTCAATTGATTTCCAAAACCGCGTGTTAACTAAGCATTTTGCGGGGACTAAAGAAATGTTTCCTGGCGTACCTGAAATCGAAACAGAAAAATCTGTTTTTGAAAATGGCGATGCTTTGTTAGAAGAAATTAAACATTTTGTGGACTGTATTCATACAGGAAATACGCCTGATGTATCTGGTGAAGCAGGTCGTCGTGCTTTAGCTACTGCGATTGAAATTACTAAATTACTTCAATAGCTTTGCTGTAGCTTATCTGCATCTGTAATATTGCTTAGAAATAGGCGAAACACTCACATAAAAAATAAAAGGTAGTAACAATTATGATTCCAATGGTAGATCTAAAAGCGCAGTACGCTGAGATAAAAGATGAAATTGAGCAAGGCTTAGCGCAAACAATAGAAAATTGTTCTTTTATTTTAGGCCCTAACGTACAAGGCTTTGAAAAAGAAGCGGCTGAGTATTTAGGTGTCAAGCATGCCATTGGTGTTGCTTCAGGTACAGATGCTTTACATTTGGCTTTATTAGCTGAAGGAATCGGTGCAGGTGATGAGGTCATCACGACATCATTTACCTTTATTGCTACCGCTGAAGCTATTCGTTATGTAGGTGCAATACCTGTATTTGTTGATGTAGATCCTAAAACATACAATATTACGGCAGAAGCCATTGAAGCAGCTATTACTGATAAAACGACTGCAGTAATGCCAGTGCATATTTTTGGTCAGCCGGTTAATATGGCAGCAATTAAAGCAGTTTGTGATAAGCATAATCTAAAAATTGTAGAAGATTGCGCGCAGTCATTTGGCGCGTCTATTGATGGAAAACAAACCGGTAGCATCGGTAATGCTGCAGGCTATAGTTTTTTTCCAAGTAAAAATTTAGGTGCATTTGGTGATGGTGGCCTCGTTGGAACGAATTCTGACGAAACGGCTGAAATGCTAAAGCAATTACGGAACCATGGATCTAAAGTTCGCTATTATCATGATGTGATTGGTTTTAATAGCCGACTTGATGAGATGCAAGCTGTTGTTTTGCGTGCTAAGTTAAAGCGAATTGACCGTTATAACGATAGCCGTCGTCATGTGGCGCATTTGTATTCGGAATTAATGGCTGATTTGCCGCTTGAAACGCCATATGAAGATGGTATCGGTAGGCATGTGTATCATCAATACACGCTATTATCTGATCGTCGCGATGAAATTTTAGAGGCTTTACAAGCTAAGAACATCGCTTGTTCAGTTTTTTACCCTGTTCCTTTACACCAGCAAAATGTTTTTAAAGAAGACTGTGCAGGTTTAAGTTTACCTAATACAGAAGCAATTGCGGCACGTTGTTTGTCTTTACCTATCTGTTCTGAGTTAAGTGATGAATCTGTTAAAGAGATTGTTGCTGTGATTCGTAGCGTGTTTGAAAAGTAAATAATTCTTTTTAGAGTGCTTGTATTTGAAACTAAAAATACTAAGGAGCGAGGTATTATTAAATTCTCGTTCCTAACTCAAGCTATGGTATAAAATTGATAAATAAATCCTTTGTTTACGCTTTAGATTTTGATGGTGTTATTTGTGATAGTGCAATAGAGACTGCGATGACGGGCTGGAAAGTAGCCATTCAAGTCTGGCCTGATATGGCAGGCACTGCTCCAAGTAACACGCATATAAAACAGTTTCAAGCTTTACGCCCCTATTTGGAAACAGGGTATGAAGCGGTTATTTTTATGCGTTTATTGCAGCAAGGTGAAACAGTTGGACATATTCAAGCCAATATTCAGCAGTTTTTTGCGAAATTTGCCTCCGATACTCCTTTGCTAAAGAAACTATTTGGACAAACGCGCGATCAATGGATACAGCAAGATCAAGAAGAGTGGATTACTATGAACCCCTTGTTTGCTGATATTGCTGAAAAATTACGTCAATTAAAGGGCTGTAACTGGTATATCGTGACAACTAAGCAAGAGCGTTTTGTCGAACAAATTTTAGCAGCTAATCAGGTGGAGATGCCTGTCGATATTTATGGTTTAGATCGCCAGATGAGTAAGTCAGCGGTATTGGCTGAGTTAATTGCTAAGCACCAAAAAGAAAAAATTTGTTTAATTGAAGATCGGTTGCCTACTTTACTGAAAGTGCAAAGCCAAGAAGATTTAAGTGAAGTTGACTTGCAGTTAGTAGACTGGGGGTATAATACTGAACAAGACAGAAAAAAGGCTAGGGGTTCTGGAATTCCAGTTATTTCTTTGCCTGAGTTTTTGTCGTGATAGATACTTAATTTAGATTGGGGATAGAGGATGACTGAGCAAGCTTACACAGAATCTGAAGTTGAAGGCCGATTAACAGCTGAGTTGCCGCACTGGGTTTATGAAAAAGGCTGGATTCGGCGAAAAATAAAAACCAGCGGTTGGAAAGCCAGTTTAATGGTAGTCAATACCGTGGGTCATTTAGCTGAAAAAGCGTGGCATCATCCTGATTTAACCGTGTCTTACGCATTTGTGATTGTCAAATTAGTCACGCACTCTGCCAAAGGTATTACTGAAAAAGATTTTGCCTTAGCGAAAAAAATTGAAGAAGTCGTCATGTGGGATGCAGCAGAAACATCAGCAGGTGTTTTTGAAGGCACGCCCGATGACCCACGGTTTAAATATATTAAAAAAGATAACTAAGAGGAATAGCGAGTGACTGAAATAACTGAAGTACCCAGTCCTTTTTGCGGTATTGGAGCTGATGATCTGACTATTCAAGTCGACGGTTTGTCGCTGAAAGTGAGCGCCAATGGTTGTACAGTGAATACACCTGCGTTTGAGCAAACGATAACAGATACCAGTGCGCGCGTGGACGGTAAGAAAGTTAGTTTGGATATCGCTGTTACGAAAGCGGCTGAATTGTTGCGGGTGAGTAATCAACCTGTGATTGGCGGTTGCGCGACCGATGTTAATGGTATGCGTGGCGTTATGGCGGTGGCTGATAAAGCAGGTGCAGTCGTTGATAATATGAATTTTACCGCAGCGCGTCGTAACTTTTTAGCTTTGCAAGATACCGGCTGGATGACGACGACCTTAGCAGAGGTGAAAAATCGTTGTGATTATTTATTAGTGGTTGGTGTTGATTTAGAAGGCTTTTCTCCACGCTTTTTTGAGCGTTATATGTGGAATAAAGAATCCATGTTTTTGGATGATACCAGTCAGCGTGAAGTAGTTTATTTAGGTAAAGCACCCTCAGCTGATGCTTCGACTTCACCGGCAGGAGTTAAAGCTAAAGTACTGGAATGTGCTGATGCAGATTTACCTGAAGTGATGGCGGTGTTACGCGCTTTAGTGAAAAATAAAAAGATTGTTGCTGAATCAGTTTGTGGTATCGCAGTGAGTGATTTACAAACGGTAGCAGAGCAGTTAAAAGCGGCTAAATATGGCGTAGTAGCTTGGGCGGCAGGTGCTTTAGGTTTTGATCATGCTGAACTGACTGTACAAATGCTTACGGAAATGGTCAAAGATATTAATACCATGGATACGCGTTGCTCTGGTTTTCCATTGGGCGGCAAAGAAGGTGACCAAACAGCTAATCAAGTCTGTGGCTGGATCTCGGCTTACCCTGCAAGAGCACGTTTTTCCAGTGGCTTTCCTGAATATGATCCGTTTCTCTATGATACTAATGTGATGTTAGCTAATGGCGAAGCGGATGTTTTGGTTTGGGTGCAAGCTTTTAATAGTGCTTCTGTACCACCTGCGACAGACTTGCCTACGATTGTAGTCGCTCGTTCAGGTATGACTTTTACTAAAGAGCCAGATGTATTTATTCCCGTCGGAACGCCAGGTATAGATCATGCGGGTCACGCTTATCGTTTAGATAATGTGGTCGCCATTCGTCTTAAAAAATTACGTGATTCAGGCTTGCCTAGTACGGCTGAGGTTTTGAATGCAATTGAACACGCTTTGTAGGAAAGAATAATCATGTTGATAAAATTAACAGGTGGAACCGTTTATGACCCTGCCAGTGGTATTGATGGTCAGGTGCAAACACTTTATGTTCAGGATGGACGTTTTGTAAAACAGCCCGCCGCTGATGTAAAAATTGATAAAGAGTACGATTTAAAAGGCAAAGTCGTAATGTCGGGCGCGATTGATATGCACACGCATATCGGTGGCGGTAAAGGTAATATTGCGCGGATGTTGATTCCTGAGGATCATCGTCATGATCCAGTACATCGTTCTGATATTACCCGTTCAGGCTGTGGTCATGCCATGCCTAGCTCATTTACTACGGGTTATCGTTATGCAGAAATGGGTTATACCGCAGGGTTTGAGCCTGCAGTATTACCGATTAATGCCCGTCAAGCGCATATGGAAATGGGTGATATTCCCATTTTAGATAAGGGTGGCTATGTGATGCTCGGCAGTGATGATTATTTACTGCGTATGCTCACCGCGAAAAAAGATCAAAAAGCGATTAATGATTATGTCGCTTGGACAATGAATGCGGCCAAAGCTATCGGTGTTAAAGTGGTGAATCCAGGTGGTATTAATGCCTTTAAATTTAACCAACGCAAATTAGAGCTAGACGAACAAAATGCCCATTACGGCGTAACTCCCCGTGACATTTTGCAAGTATTAGCGACAGCTGTGAAAGAAATTGGGGTTAAACATCCACTGCACGTACATGGTTGTAACTTAGGTGTGCCAGGTAATGTTGAAACCACTTTAGATACTATTCAGGGTATCGGCGGCTTGCCTATGCATTTAACGCATATTCAATTCCATAGTTATGGCACTGAAGGCGATTTTAAATTCTCTTCAGGTGGTGCGGCAATTGCTGAAGCAATTAACAAAAATAAAAATATTACTGCAGATGTAGGGCAGATTTTATTTGGTCAAACGATTACTGCTTCAGGCGATAATATGCGTCAGCATGCCAATCATGGCTTTGCTAACCCGAATAAATGGGTGTGCATGGATATTGAATGTGATGCAGGTTGTGGTGTTGTACCGTTTAAGTATCGCGACCAAAACTTTGTTAATGCACTGCAATGGGCGATTGGCTTAGAAATTTTCTTATTGGTAGATGATCCATGGCGTGTGTTTTTAACCACCGATCATCCAAATGGAGCACCGTTTACCACTTATCCGCATTTAATCCGTTTATTAATGGATAAAAGTTTCCGTAACGATATGCTGTCAACGATCCATCCAGAAGCGCAAAAAATGACTACTTTAGCGTCGATTGACCGTGAATACAGTCTACAAGAAATTGCGATTCTAACGCGTGCAGGCGCGGCTAAATTAGTTGGTTTAGATGACCGAGGTAGTTTAGGAGAAGGCGCATGGGCGGATATTACCGTTTATACGGATAATGTTGATCGCGAAAAAATGTTTGAAAAGCCAGATTATGTTTTCAAAGACGGTGAGTTAGTGGTCGTTGATGGTAAGGTGGTGCATACCACATGGGGTACGACGCATATTGTCCGCCCTGATTGGGATATTTCGGTTGAGCAAGATTTACAAAAATATTTTGATCGGTTTATGACTATGAAAGTCGGTAACTTTAAAATCAGCGATGATGAAATGACCGAAGATGGTCGTGGTAGTTTGACGGCGCATACCCTAAATTCTATTTCATGATGACTGCATTATTACTAAAAGTGAGTTCTTAAATTATGATTATTAATGGTGTAAGCATTGACGCTACCTTTGCGGAAGCGTTTCCAATGAAAGCAACGCGCGCAATTATTACCGCGCAAAATGAAAAATGGGCGATGATTTCTGCACAAGCGATGACCGGTTTTGCAACTTCAGTGATTGCTTGTGGCTGTGAGGCAGGTATTGAGCGTGTACTAGATCCCTCTGAGACGCCAGATGGTCGGCCAGGTGTTTCTGTCTTGATTTTTGCGATGGGTGGTAAAGGTTTAGCTAAACAACTAGAAACACGTGCGGGTCAGTGTGTATTAACGTCGCCAACCTCAGCCTTATTTGCAGGGATTGATGATGGTTTACAGATTCCTTTAGGAAAAAATTTACGTTATTTTGGTGATGGCTTCCAAACTTCTAAAAAAATTGATGGTAAACGTTACTGGCGTGTACCTGTCATGGATGGTGAATTTTTGACTGAAGCAACCACAGGTCGTGTTGATGCAGTTGGTGGTGGTAATTTTTTGGTCTTAGCAGAGTCGCAACCTCAAGCTTTAGCGGCCTGTGAAGCGGCGATTATAGAAATGAAAAAAATGCCGAATGTGATTATGCCATTTCCTGGTGGCGTAGTACGCTCAGGATCTAAAGTGGGTTCTAAATATCCTGCATTGGGTGCATCTACCAATGATGCATTCTGCCCAACCTTAAAAGGGATCACCAAAACGGATTTATCACCTGAAATTGAATCAGTGATGGAAATCGTTATTGATGGTTTGACCAAAGAAGATATTGACAATGTCATGCGCGTAGGTATTCAAGCAGTTTGTGACTTGGGTGCTAGCAATGGTATTAAGCGTATTAGTGCAGGAAATTACGGTGGTAAATTAGGGCCGTTCCATTTTCATTTACAGGAGATTATGGCATGAGTGCTTTAACTTTTACTGTCAAACAAGAAACTGCACAACGTGTGGATATGTCGCCTTTATCGTGCCAGCTATTAAAAGATTTAAGTGTGGCTGATATTTCTGCCATTGAATTACAAAATGGTAAGCGCAAATTGCGTGTTGATGAATTATTTGAAATAACAGGTTCAGATACACAGAAAATTCTTATTAAAAATAGCTTTGCTAAATTAGATTTTATTGCCAAAGATTTACAAGAGGGCAGTGTTACCGTTGAAGGTGAGGCGGGAGCTTATTTAGCGATAGGTATGAAATCTGGATCGGTCACCGTCAATGGTAATGCAGGTTTGTATGCTGCTTGTGAAATGAAAAATGGTTTATTAACTATTAATGGTAATGCTGGTGATTTTTTAGGCGCGGCTTTGCCTGGTAATAAACAAGGCATGAAAGGCGGTACGATTATTGTTAAAGGTAATGTTGGTCAGCGTGCTGGTGATCATATGCGTCGCGGTACGATGCTTATAGAAGGCAATGCGGGGGATTATTGTGGTTCACGTATGGTTGCAGGCACGATTGCGGTGATGGGTTCAACAGGTCATTTTTTAGGTTATGCGATGCAGCGTGGTACTTTGTTGTTATGGCAACAACCGATCTTATCGGCAACGTTTAATGACTGTGGTTCACATACCTTGGCCTTTTTACCAATTTTATTTAAATCCTTTGCTAAATTAGACTCTAAGTTTGCTGATGCAACACAGGCTTTTGATCGAGTGCAACGTTTTGGTGGTGATATGGCTGAAAAGGGTCGAGCAGAAGTGTTAGTTAAGCTGTAATTTCATTTTTCAGGTCGATTACTTTAGGTTTTAATACATTGGCAATAGAAGTTAGCAATTTAGTACAAACGCGTATTCCAACCAAGCATGGCGAGTTTGTATTGCATTATTTTAGTAATACCCTAGATGATAAAGAGCATGTCGCTTTTGTTTTCGGAAACGTCACAAATAAAACGCAAGTCCCTGTACGCATACATTCGGAATGTTTCACCGGTGATGTATTTGGTTCGCGGCGTTGTGATTGCGGTGAGCAATTAGATAAAGCTTTACAGTTAATTAGTGAGCACGGTTTTGGCGTATTAATTTATTTACGCCAAGAAGGGCGGGGTATAGGCTTGTTGAAAAAATTACAAGCCTATAATTTACAAGATCAAGGAATGGATACTGTCGATGCGAATATTCATTTGGGTCATTTAGCGGACGAGCGTGAATATAGCATTGCTGCTTTAATGCTAGAAAACCTCCAGATTAATTCTATTCAGTTAATTACTAATAATCCAAATAAGATTGATCAGCTTCAGTCTTTAGGTATTAATGTCGAAGGGCGTATTCCGATAGAAATAGAATCTAATTGTGACAACAAGTCTTATTTGCAAACGAAAGCAGATAAGATGGATCATTTTTTGAATAAAGTGAAAAAATAGTTTTATACCTTGTGGTGATTACTATGTAATTGCTGGGGATTTTCAGAACGGAACTTCACAAGGTATAATAATCAATTTACTATCATGCATTGGTGATAGTTGTTAGTAATAAACGGTAGAAACCTAAGCAGTCTATGACGCAGAAATTATTTGTTTTGACAACCGGTTGTCAAATGAACGAGTACGATTCGGATAAAATGGCCGACGTACTAAAAGCCTCTCATGGCATGGAATTAGTTGAAGCACCTGAAGAAGCGGATGTTTTGTTGTTAAATACTTGTTCTATTAGAGAAAAAGCGCAAGAGAAAGTCTTTTCTTTGCTGGGGCGCTGGCGCAAGATAAAAGACAAGCGCCCTGATGTGATTATTGGTGTCGGTGGTTGCGTTGCTAGTCAAGAAGGTGTCGCTATTCAAAAGCGAGCGCCTTTTGTTGATATTGTTTTTGGTCCTCAAACATTACATCGCTTACCTGAATTATTAAATAAAGCACGCAGTGGCGAAAAACGCGTGGTTGATATTTCTTTTCCAGAAATTGAAAAGTTCGATGCTTTACCTGAGCCTCGTGCTGAAGGGCCAAAGGCTTTTGTTTCGGTTATGGAAGGTTGTAGTAAATACTGTACCTTCTGTGTTGTACCGTATACGCGTGGTGAGGAAATTAGTCGCCCAGTACAAAGTGTATTAGAAGAAATTACTAGCTTAGCTGAACAAGGTGTACGTGAAGTCAACCTACTCGGACAAAATGTTAATGCTTATCGTGGCGAAATGGACGAGGGCGAAATAGCTGATTTTGCCTTGTTATTGCATTTTGTTGCGGCAATTGATGGTATTGATCGTATCCGCTTTACGACCTCACACCCCATTGAATTCACCGATGAATTAGTCGATGCTTTCGAAGCTATTCCTGAGTTAGTCAGTCATTTACACTTACCAGTACAAAGCGGTAGTGACAATGTATTAGCAATGATGAAACGAGGGCATACGCGAGCGGATTACCTTGCAACCATGGAAAAGGTTAAGGCAGTACGTCCAGGAATTAGTTTATCTTCTGATTTTATTATTGGTTTCCCTGGTGAAACAGATCAAGATTTTGCAGATACATTGGATTTAATTGAGCAAGTGGGTTTTGATTTCTCTTATAGTTTTATTTATAGTGCGCGCCCTGGTACGCCAGCGGCAGAATTCCCTGATGATACCACCGGTGATACTAAAAAAGAAAGACTGAGCATATTACAAAAACGCTTAGATGAAATGACCATGGCTATTTCTAATGGCATGATTAATACCGTGCAAACGGTTTTAGTAGAAGGACTTTCTAAGAAAAACCAATTACAAGTGACCGGGCGTACTGAAAATAATCGTGTTGTGAATTTTATTGGTCACCCACGTCTAGTTGGCCAGTTTGTTGATGTTTTGATTACTGAAGCATTACCCAATTCTTTAAGAGGTCGAGCGGTTGAGTCCTCTCTTGATAAAATCATTCATAAGGCTTAATGCGTGAGTACAGAAACGGTAGAATTAATTTTAGAGCCCGCTGATAATCAACGCTTAGCTAATTTATGTGGTGAGTTTAATGGGAATTTACAACAAATTGAACAGCGCTTGCAAGTAGAGATTGCCAATCGTGGCAACCAGTTTAATGTCACTGGGACTACAGAGGCGATTAAAGGGACAGAAGCAGTATTGCATAAGCTCTTTATTGAAGCCGAGCATGAAGAAATTACTCCTGAACATATACATTTGTCGATGCAGGATGCGCATATAGAAGATCTTGCTCAAGATGCTGTTGATGATGAACTTTCCGAAGTGTTTATTAAAACCAAACGCGGTGTTCTCAAAGGACGAGGTGCAAATCAAAAAGATTATTTGAGAAGAATCTTAAGCCATGATATTAATTTTGGTGTCGGGCCAGCAGGAACAGGAAAAACTTATTTAGCTGTTGCTTGTGCCGTTGAGGCCTTGCAGTCAGAGCAAGTTCGACGTATTGTTTTAGTTAGACCGGCAGTAGAAGCAGGCGAGAAATTAGGTTTTTTACCTGGTGATATGGCACAAAAAGTTGATCCGTATTTACGCCCTTTGTATGATGCTTTGTATGAAATGTTAGGTTTTGAGCGTGCGGAAAAATTAATTGAACGTAAAATTATAGAAGTTGCGCCGTTAGCCTTTATGCGTGGACGGACATTGAATGACTCATTTATTATTTTAGATGAGGCGCAAAATACGACGACTGAGCAGATTAAAATGTTTTTAACCCGTGTAGGTTTTGGTTCGACCGCCGTCATTACGGGTGATATTACGCAAATTGATTTACCCACTGATAAGATGTCGGGTTTAAAGCATGTACTTAAGGTGTTAGAAAAAGTAGAAGGTATTAGTTTTACATTTTTTAGTGCTAAAGATATCGTACGTCACCCCTTAGTACAGCGTATTGTGGTTGCTTACGAGAATTACGAGCGAGCGCATAATTAATGCAATTACGACAATTAGATATTCAGCGTATTGTTGAGCTAGACTCTTTACCTAGTGATGATGATTTTCAGTTGTGGGTAGACAAAGCGCTTGCTGATTATAGTCAAGATGCTGAAGTTGTGATTCGTATTGTTGATACTGAGGAAATGACAGAGCTAAACAGTCAATACCGAGCTAAGCAAGGCCCAACTAATATTTTAAGTTTCCCCTTTGAATTGCCAGGTGGGGTTGAAAGGATTGATTTATTAGGTGATTTAGTGGTTTGTGCAGCAGTGTTAGAACAAGAAGCAAAGCAACAAAACAAGGCATTAAGCGCGCATTGGGCACATATAGTTATACATGGTGTTTTACATTTGTTAGGCTATGATCATCTAACAGATGATGAAGCTATAGTAATGGAAAGCAAAGAAGTTGTGTTGTTACAAGAATTGCACATTGATAATCCTTATCAGGAGAAAGAAGTAAATGGCTGACGAGCTCGCGGATAGTACTAAACCTCCGCAAAAAAGTTGGATGGGACGTATAGGTCAAATCATGAGTAGTGAACCTCAAGATAGAGGAGATTTACTTGAAATTTTGAGGGAAGCTGAAGGAAAGCATCTTCTTGATAAATATGCTTTAGAAATGTTAGAGGGTGTTTTAAATGTTTCTGAGCAACGCGCACGAGATGTTATGGTGCCGCGAAAAAAAATGATCGTACTAAAAAAGGATGCGTTATTAGCTGAAATTTATTCAACCGTTATTGAGTATGGTCACTCTCGTTTTCCTGTTATTGGTGAAGATAAAAGTGAAGTTGTTGGTATCTTATTAGCTAAAGATTTATTGGCTCATGCGCTTAATAATAAAGATATTAAGGTTGAAGAGTTGATGCGCACGCCGACAGTTGTGCCGGAAAGTAAGCGACTGAATGTGTTATTAAAAGAGTTTCGAGCTAAGCGTAATCATATGGCTATTGTTGTCGATGAATATGGCGCGGTAGCTGGCGTAGTCACCATTGAAGATGTGTTAGAGCAAATTGTCGGTGAAATAGAGGACGAGCATGATTACGCTGATGAGGAATATATAACTAAACGCAATGATAAAGAATATATAGTTCAAGCATTAACGCCATTAGAAGATTTTAATGAGTACTTTTCAACGAATTTTGATACTGAAGCATTTGATACAGTAGGTGGATTTATTGTTGGTCGTTTAGAGCATATGCCTAGGAAAGGTGAAAAAGTGGAAGAGGGCCGGTTTCGCTTTGAAGTCATGCGTGCAGATGGTCGCCGGGTGCATTTGCTTAAATTGAAAATAAAGAGTAAAAATAAAAAACAGTAATTAAGCTAAGTTAAAACTATAGGATGTAGATGATGGGTAATATTCATATAAAGAATAAAGTGACAGCGAGTATTTTGGCAGTATCACTAAGTTTAGCCTTGGTGGGTTGTGAAACTGAAGAGGAAGCCGCAGAAAGCCATCTAAAAAGAGGTAAGGAATTACTGGAGAAAGGTGACTTTGCAGCCGCCCAGCTGGAATTAAAAACGGCTAAGCAAGGAAATAAATCGACCGGAGAAACCTATTTTTACTTGGCCTTATTGGATGAAAAGGCCAGAAACTATTATGCAATGCAGGATAATTTAGAGAAGACTTTAAAGCTAGAGCCTGAGCACCAACAAGCACATATTAAACTGGGCAAGCTGAAATTGCTGATGGGCGAAGTAGATAAAGCGCATGAGCATGCTGATGTTTTATTAGTCAAAAATCCTCAAGACATAGAAGCCTTGGTTTTAAAATCGTCGGCCTTGTTAAGAGAGAAAAAACAGGATGAAGCTTTAGCAATTATCAATTCTATCTTAGAAACAAATGCTGTGCATGTCGAAGCCTTGACATTAAAATCTATGATTTTAATGCAGCAAGATAAACAAGTAGAGGCTTTATCGTTGATGGATAAAGCGATTGCCGAAGATGAAAAAAATGTTGCTTTGCATTTGTTTAAAGTCCAAATTCACGCCAAACAAAACGATGTTGATGCGGTTATTAAGGACTATTTAACATTAATCGCTCTTTTCCCTAAAAATGATACCTATAAAATTACACTCGCTAAGGTCTATGCTAAATCAGGGAAAGTGGATGAAGCCGAGGGCTTATTACGCAACCTAGTAATAGCAAAACCGAATGATTTAACACCCAAAGTCTTATTATTAGAATTTCTTGCTGCTACAGCTAGTGAAAAGGTTGATGCTCAAATTCAAGTATTTAGTGACGAACTCGCTAATCAACCCAAGCAGTTATTTGATTTTTCTAAATGGATGTTAGCTAAAGGTAATGGCCCAAGAGCTAAAGAGTTGCTCCAACAAGTGGTAGCAGCAGAAGGAAATTCAGATATTGGAATGGAAGCTAATATTTTATTAGCAAAAATTGCATTCGATTCGGGTGATTATGCGAGTACTGAAAACATTGCAACTACTATACTAGCCGATTCACCCAATAGTGTTGATGCGAAATTATTAAAAGTACGTCTTTTATTAGTTAAAGAGCAATATGCGCAAGCACATGCGTATTTAGATAAAATTATTTGGAGCTATCCTAAATCAGATGAAGCTTTGGTTTTAATGGCGCAAGTCTATTTAGTTGAAGGTGATAGACAAAAAGCACAGAATACATTTAAATCAGCGTTAAATATTAATCCTGCAAATACTCAAGCTGTTTTAGCTACGTTTAATCATTTAATGGCGCAGCAAGATACAAAATATGCGCGAGAATTAATTGAGAAGGCTTTAAGAAAAGAACCAAAAAATTTAGTTTTTATACAAAAGATTGTTCAGTTAGATTTGTTGGAAGAGAAATGGGATGAAGCGAGTAAAGCTGTTTCCCAACTCGCTAGATTAGCTAAAGGTCAAAATTTAGCTAAATTTTATCAAGCGAATATCTTGCAAGGGAAAGGTGAGTATGAGAAAGCAATAGCGGCTTATAAAGAGATTTTGGTTAAATTTCCACAGCAACGACAAGTGTTACAGAATCTAAGCGTATGCTATGAAAAGCTTAATAAACGATCAAAAATGCTCAGTTTTCTGCAGAACAAAATTAAAGAAAATAAAGGTAATGTGGCCGCTGTTTTATTATTATCCGAATTATATGTAAAAGATAAAAAGTACACTAAAGCTATCTCTTTATTAAAAAAATTAATAAAGGGTCAACCACAAATCGCTTTAGCGCAACACCATTTAGCTACAGTTTATATAGCTATGGGTAAAACTGATAAAGCAATATCTGTTTACCAAGACGGTTTAAAAGTGCACCCTAAGAATATAAGGTTATCTTTAGCACTAGCATCACTCTATGAACAGCAAAAAAAGTTTAAGTTAGCTATAGGTATTTATGAGCAACTTATTGCTAATGCCCCTGAATTAGATGTTGCGACTAATAACTTAGCTACTTTATTGGTTGATAACTATCCTACAGCAGAGAATTTAAAGCGCGCTCAGCAATTAACGGAATCATTTGCTAATTCTGAACAGGCTTATTATCAAGATACATATGCATGGGTTTTATTACATAATGGTGATATAAAGGGTTCAGTAAAAATATTTAAACAACTCATTATTAAGTCTCCTAATACTCCTGTCTTTAGGTATCATTTAGGTATAGCTGAATATAAAAATGGGAATAATAGTACTGCCTTGGTGCAGGTAGATCAGGCTATTGAATTAGCAAAGCAAGGTGCTTTATTTCCAGAACGTAAAGTAGCAGAACAAATGAAGCAGAAAATTATTAATACAATGCGTGGACATTAGCTTTATCAGTGCTTAGGAGCATGTATTACTACCTCCCCTTTGCTCTTTAGTAATAATATGAATTATATAAAATATAGAGGAAAAAAAATGGCACAACCTAGTTATAAGGTTCTGATTTTAATCATGTGTTCTTTAGTATTTGCAGGGTGCTCGTATCCCCCATTAAAAAATGATGCAACATTATCGGATGATTACACTTATATAATCGGCCCTGGAGACAATGTTAATATTTTTGTTTGGGGGCACCCCGATGTCTCTATGTCGGTTCCTGTGCGACCTGATGGTAAAATTACTCTCCCTCTTGTTGAAGATGTAGTTGCTATCGGTAAAACACCATATGAAATGGCACGAACTATGGAGAAGGAGTTAGGTGTTTATATTAGAGACCCCAAAGTAGTTGTTATGGTGACAGGGTTTCAAGGCGTGTATGAGCAGCAAGTACGTATAGTAGGCCAAATTAGTGGTGGAGGTAGCAGTGGAGGTAGCAGTGGAGGTAGCAGTGGAGGTAGCGGTGGAGGTAGTCGTTATAGTGGGCAAACTGTTCCTTATCAAAAAGGAATGACATTATTAGATCTAGTTATTATTATTGGTCAGATAGGGCAGTTTGCTGATGGTAATAGAGCAAGTATTATTCGAAATGTTAATGGCAAGCCACAACAGTTTGGCGTGAAAATGGATGATTTAATTGAAGATGCAGACATGTCTCTTAATGTTAAAATTATGCCAGGTGATATTTTAGTAATTCCAGAAGCCTTCTTTTAAATAAAAAGGAATATTCCTTAATAGCTTTGGGTTATCTATCATATTTTTCAGTTATGGAAAATATGATAATTCGTTTTTGATATTGAAATAATAGGTAATTGACTTGTTATTTTTTGTAAATATAGATTATTTGAAAGGTAAAGAATGCAAGATCAATTATCTGAAGTTCTATTTTATGTCAAAGGGACATTAAAATATAAATGGCTGATCATTATTACTGCTTGGCTTATTAGTAGTGCTGGGTGGGTCTTTGTCAGTACTATGCCTGATAAATACAGCTCTGAGGCAAAAGTGAGTGTTGATAGTGGCTCGATGCTGAGGCCTTTATTGCGTGGTATGGCAATACAATCTAGTACGCGTGGATTAGTTCAAGTGATGCGGCAACTTATGTTTACGCGTCCTAATTTGGAGAAAATTGCCCAATTGGGTGAATTAGATATTGACTCTAAGAACGAAGCAAAAAAACAAGCAATAGTTCAAAATTTAAAAAGTAATGTTAAGATTTCAGGCGGAAGAAATGACATATTTACCATTTCTTATGAATCCTCTGACCCTAAAAAATCACAGGATATTGTTCATGCTGTACTGACTGTTTTTTCTGAGCAGACGCAACAAAGAGGAATATCTGATACGGGTTCTGCACAGCAGTTTATTGAAGAACAAATTAGTGAATATGAAGCTCGATTAAAGAATGCAGAGAAAGCTAGAGAAAATTTTAAGCGAATTAATGCTGGTCTTTTACCGAACCAAGGAGGAGGGCAGCTAGGGACGTTAAGCTCTATCAAAGCACAGATTCAGGAAGCCCAGATGGCTTTAAGTGAGGTTAACTCCAGATGGCAGGTGCTAAATAGACAGATGGATGAGGCTTTAGAGTCTGGTGACGAAGTTGAGGATGAGTGGGGGCTTTCTGATATGGGAAGCACTGAATCCACGCCAGAAGATGCAAAAATTGCAATATTAAAGGAGCGGATGGATGAACTTTTATTGCAATATACGGGAAAGCACCCAGATGTGTTAAGTATAAAGACTACAATTCAAGACTTGCAGAAAAGTAAAATGCAGCGCTTAGAGAGTATGCCTGAGCCCACTGATAGTATTATGAGTTCTGGGGCTATTAATAACCCGTACATACAATCTTTAAAAATTGCTTTAAATAATGCCGAAGCTCAACGTGCTTCTTTGCGTTCAAGAATAGGTTTATTATCTCAAAGGAAAAATGAAATACAAAAGGGAATGGATACTAGGTTGAGCATAGAAACAGAAATGCAAAATTTGGATAGGGATTATTCGGTTATTAAATCTAACTATATGACGTTAATTCAGCGAAGAGAGCAAGCCTCTATGACTGAAAAAGCAGACAGTAGTCAAGGTATCTTAAGGTTTAAAGTTGTTGATGCACCGAGTAAAGCGCTTTCTCCCTCTGGACCTAATCGTAAGCTGTTTAATTCAGCTGCGCTTATAGTGAGTCTGCTCACAGGGCTGGTTTTGGCTTTTTTAATTTATTTTATTAGACCCACGTTTATGTCAACTCGGCAAGTTAGAACGGTAACGGGCTTACCTGTGTTGGGAAGTGTGTCTATGCAATTAAAAGAGGGAGAAAAGTCTACGAAAATCAATCAAATTTTGTTTTGGTTTTCTTTTTTTGGACTTTTACTCGCTTACTTTTTGGTAATGAGTAATGTATTGAGTTTTCGATAGAGGAAGAAACGGAATGGATATTTTAGAGAAGGCCTTAGAAAAATCTGTACAAAATGAAAGTATCGAAAATAAAAAATCAGAAAGCAAGGTTAGACCGCAATCAAATATAGAAAATAAACAGCAAACGTTTAGTCTTGACTGGGATACACTGGCTGCTGATGGGTATTTATCTCGTGAGCAAGTGAAATCAGCTTTGATTGAAGAATATAGAATGATTAAACGCCCCTTAATTACTAATGCGTTTGGTAAAGGTGCTAAAGGAATAAAGCGAGCAAATCTTATTCTAGTGACAAGTAGCATACCGGGAGAAGGCAAGTCATTTAGTGCTATTAATTTAGCGCTCAGTATTGCTAATGAAAGAGATAAAAATGTTTTATTAATTGATGCTGATGTTTCCAAACCTACTTTAGCTAAGCGACTGGGCGTTACTGAATCACTAGGGCTTATAGAGTACCTAGAAAGTGATGATGTAGACTTTTCTGATATATGTTTCAAAACGGATTTACCGGGTCTACAAGTTATCCCCGCTGGAAAGCGTCATGCCTTTTCAACTGAGTTATTAAGCAGTAATAAAATGGCAGAATTTGTTGATGAATTGAGCCAGCGTTACCCTGATCGTATTGTTATTTTCGATTCCCCGCCTTTATTAGCAGCGACACAAGCAGAGGTACTGGCTAGTTTAGTAGGGCAGGTTGTTTTTGTGATTAGTGCAGAGACTACAATGCAAAGTACAGTGCAGGATGCCATTAAAAAACTAGAATCTGTCGATGTAGTCTTAGCATTATTGAATAAATCTAAGCATGAGCTTAAGTTAGATTATTACGGTTATGGGCAGTATGGGCACTAAAAGGCAAAACTATAATAAAGTGCGTAGACTTATCGTGTTAATTGGCGCTACTTATACTATATTTGCCCAAACGTCAGTATCAGCCATTGACTTTCGATTTACGCCTAGCCTAACATTTCAAGAAACTTACTCAGATAATATAAATTTAGCCCCTAAAGGGCTAGAAAAAGGTGCATTTGTTACAGAAATTAGTCCAGGTATTTCTGTAAGAGGTATTAATGGTGGACGTTTAAATGCCAATTTTGATTATCGCATGCAAAATCTCTTTAATGCTGGAGGAGATAGGCAAGCACAAATTAATCATCAGTTGCAACTTGATACCGATTACCAAGTTATACGTAACCGGCTTAATGTCGCCGCTCGAAGTAGCTATAGCCAAGCAAATATTAGTAACCTACGCGGTGGTGACAATATTAATAATTTGGATGCACGAACAAATGTATGGACAGCGGGTACTTCAGTAAATTGGACCCCACATTTTGGGCAGTTTGCTGATGCTAATGTCAGTATAGATTTTGATTATGTAGGTAATGATAATGCTGAACAGCTAGCCAATTCCATGAACCTGAGTGAGTCCATAAGTTTAATCAGTGGCAGTGATTTTAAGCATATCACTTGGAATGCCAATTTTGATAATTCAACCCAGTTCCGAGATAATGAAGATAATGTGAGCTTTCAAAATACTACCGCCACGATAAGAGCCTGGGTGGATAGGCGATTTAATTTCTTTGGCACAGTTGGCTATGCTAATAATAGTTTTCAAAACCTAGATACTAACACGAATGGTGTTTTTTATACGGTAGGAGCGCAATGGAAGCCGAACTGGTATTTTGATATTGAAGCGGGTTATGGTAATAACTGGCATGTGGTATCTAATCTTAGTTTGAGCCGACGTACACACTTAAGTGCTGGTTATAATGATCGTTCTGTAGGTTTAAATACGGGAGGGGCATGGAATGCTTCTTTGAATCATAGTACAAAAAGATCATCATGGAATTTTACGTATTCAGAAGACACAACAACCGTTCAGCAAATATTATTAGAAGATAACCCATTTATATTTGTTGATGCAGGGGGTAATCCGCTGCTAGGTAATGATGGGCAGCCTATTATTTTTAATGCAAGTTTGCCTACCTTAACGAATGATGTGCTGGTTAGAAGAGTTGCAAATGCTTCAGTGTCTTATACAACAGGAAAGAGTAGTTTTCAGTTGGGTGGGTTTTATGAAAAAAGAGAGTATCAAAACTCAACTGCTGATCAGCAAACTGTTTATGGGGCTGATGCATCATGGAATTGGCAGTTTTCGTTAAGAACCGGCCTTCTTCTTTCACCGTCATGGCAGCGCATTACCGGAGATACTGTAGAAGTACCTACTGATGTTAATGTGAATCAAGACCGTTATCAGTTTATAGCAAGGATGACCCGCACTATACCTCTTCGGTTCGGTAGGAGTAGACTCTTAAATGCAAGTATAGAATATCGTTTTGTGCAGCAAGAAGCAGATTTAGCCGTAAACACGTATATGGAAAATAGAGTAACAGCTAGTTTATTTATGAATTTCTAAAAAAATACAAGGCCTGATAATAAAGTAATATGAAAAATGCCATGACAGTTGATGTAGAAGATTATTTTCAAGTTTCTGCATTTGAATCGTATATCAAAAAATCACAGTGGGACACATTAGAGCATCGAGTACAAAATAATACTCAACATATTCTTGATGTTTTTGCTGAGCATAATGTTAAAGCCACTTTTTTTACTTTGGGCTGGGTGGCCGAACGTTACCCTGAGTTAGTTAAACGAATTGTTAGTGAAGGGCATGAGCTTGCCAGTCATGGCTATGAACATATTCGTGTAACAGAGCAAACGCCTGAGCAATTTCGAGCTGATGTACGTAAAACGAAGGAATTATTAGAAGAGGTCGGCGGTGTTGAAATAAAAGGCTATCGAGCCGCAAGTTATTCTATAGGTCGCGACAATCTTTGGGCGTTAGATATTTTGGCTGAAGAAGGGCATAAATACAGCTCTAGTATTTACCCAGTAAAGCATGATTTATATGGCATGCCGGAAGCGCCGCGTTTTGCTTATCATCCTATAGAAGACAGTGATTTTAAGGAAATACCCATTAGCACATTAAAAATGGGTAGCAAGAACTATCCTTGTGGCGGCGGTGGCTTTTTTAGGTTGTATCCGTACTTTATTTCTCGATGGGCATTTAATAGAGTCAATAATACCGAGCAACAATCTGGAATTTTTTATTTTCATCCTTGGGAAATTGATGCGAAGCAGCCTAGGCAAGAAAATTTAGCATTCAAAGCGAAATTTCGCCACTATTTGAATTTGCAGCGAATGGAAGGGCGTATTAAATCTTTATTAACTGATTTCGAATGGGATACGATGCAAGCTATTTTTTTAAAATAAGTGTAGGAGAGGTCTTTAGGCGCGAATTATGCGTCGAAATCGCGGCTAAAGACCGCTCCTACAAAGATCAATTAATTTTTTGCTAACATGATAAAAATTCTAAACAATTCAGAAAAATCTCTCTGGCAACAATATGTAGAGAAAACTCCAGCAGCTACCTTCTTTCATCAAGTTGAATGGCAAGAAGTGATTGAACGTGCTTTTGGCCATAAAACTTATTATCTTTATGCGTGGCAGCAAGCTCAGATAACCGGTATCTTGCCTTTAGTACATATTAAAAGCCCGTTATTTGGTAATGCCTTAGTATCTAATGCTTTTTGTGTTTATGGTGGCGTCGTTGCTGATAATGCTGATGCGGCACTAGCACTTGACCAAGAGGCTTGTCGATTGGGAGAGGAGCTAGGTGTTGACCATATTGAATTTAGAAATAGAGAGCGTACAAATCCGGATAGACCTTATAAAGAAGGTATGTATGTTACCTTTAGAAAGGACTTAGATCCTGATGTAGATAAGAATTTAGCTGCTATTCCTAGAAAGCAGCGTGCAGTTGTTAGAAAAGGCATAAAAGCAGGTTTAGTTAGTGTGATTGATAATGATGCTGAGCGCTTGTTTGATGCTTATTCAGAAAGTGTGCGTAATTTAGGTACGCCAGTCTTTCCTAAGAAATACTTTAAAATACTAAAAGAGGTATTTAAAGAGCAATGTGAAGTGATCTCTATCGAGCACGAAGGGAAGCTTATTGCTAGTGTGATGAGTTTCTACTTTAGAGATGAAGTATTGCCGTATTATGGTGGTGGCACAGCTGAAGCCAGAAACTTATATGCTAATGATTTTATGTATTGGGAAGTGATGCGCCGAGCAGTTGAAAAGGGTGTGAAAGTATTTGATTATGGGCGTAGTAAAATTGGTACCGGTTCCTATCGATTTAAAAAGCACTGGGGCTTTGAAGAGGCAGCATTATTTTATGAATTCGAGCTGGTTAAAGCGGATTCAATGCCAGATATTAACCCTTTAAATCCGAAGTACCGGTTTTTTATTGCGGCTTGGAAAAGGCTTCCTTTGGGAATGAGTCAAATGATAGGGCCTTTATTAGCGAAGGATTTAGGCTAAGGAAAAAGACGCAATATAAAAGGTATAAGCCACTGTAAAAAACTAAATAAGATTAATATGGCTGCTAGATAGTACAGTGTATTTATATGTAGCAAGCCACTTAAAAAAATACTAATTTCATCGGAGGTTTGTACCGATGCATTTTCTGATCCATCTTGATTTGTATTATAGAGCTTGTAGTTCACTGCATTTGTGTTTTGAGTGTTAAATCCTGTTTTGTGATTTTGTAGTGTGGGTGTTGCAGATATTTCAGACTGTATTAAGGTATCCAGTTCTAAGGAAAATATAATATCGTGGGCGAAGTCAGTGGCTAATGAGTCTGCATCGCTCCATAGTTGTTTTGCTTGGGATAGTGTATTTAAAGATTCGAATAGAAGTTCGTTGTCTTGATAGTCATTTAATAATTTTTTACCTTGAGTTTTGAGGTCATAGAGCTTTGTTTTTTGTTGTACTTGTTCAGTCTTTGCTGAGATAAGAAAGAGTGGTGAGTAATCAGTAGTGTTATAACTTTTGGGGTGATAGGGTTCTATCTGTTTAGACTTGATTGAACTAGCGTTGAGTTGAGATTTCGATATTTGTACAGGAAAATCAACTTGCGGATCAGCTGTCACTAATGCTGCGCTTACAAAAGCAGGTAAAACAAGAAATAATAGGAAGCTGGTTAGCTTGGAAAGAACTATATTGAAGCGGGGGATTTTCATAGTTTTGATTGTATCGCTTTAAATGTATTTTGTAAAAAATTAGAAAAGAGAAGTTGTATGAAAAATTTATTATTCCTAGTGCATCGAATCCCTTACCCACCTAATAAAGGGGATAAAATTCGCTCATATAATTTTCTTAAAGGCCTAAGTAATGATTATAATATTCATTTGGCCGCATTTATCGATGATGCAGAAGATTATCAGTATATTGATAAAGTTGAAGATTTAACTGCGAGCTCTTTTTTTGTTAATCTTAATCCATCTTTAGCTAAAATAAAGAGTTTATCTGGGTTAATTACAAAAAAAGCGCTTTCTGTACCTTTTTATCATAACTATAAAGTACAGAAATGGGTTGATAAAACGATTAGGGATAATAAAATAGAAAAAATTTTTATTTTTTCTTCGGTTATGGCTCAATATGTTGAGAAACATCAAACCGATTGTGTGATTGATTTTGTAGATGTTGACTCTGATAAATGGTTACAATATTCACAAAAAGAAAAATGGCCGATGAACTGGGTTTATAAGCGTGAAGCAAAGACGTTGTTAGAGTTTGATTCTAGAGTTGCTAAATCAGCGAAGATGAATATTTTTGTTTCTCAGGAAGAATCGCAATTATTTACCAGCTTAGTCGATATTGATTCTAAAAAAGTCAGCTTTGTTAATAATGGCGTTGATACGGAATATTTTAGTATTAATGAACCTTATAATACGCCTTATAATGAGCACGAAAATATCATTGTTTTCACGGGAGCAATGGATTATTGGGCTAATGTTGATGCCGTTACTTGGTTTGTGCGTGAAGTTTTTCCAATAATAAAACAGCAGTGTCGAAATGCACGGTTTTATATAGTGGGTTCCAAACCAACAAAACAAGTGATGCATTTAGCTAGTACGGAAGGTGTCTTTGTTACTGGAAGAGTTGAAGATATTCGGCCCTATTTGAGGTTTTCATCTATCGTTGTAGCGCCCTTACTTATCGCGCGAGGTATTCAAAATAAAGTATTAGAAGCTATGGCAATGGGTAAAAAAATAGTTGCTACGCCACAGGCAATTGAAGGAATAAAAATAGCCGATCAAGAGGTTTATATAGAGGAAAGTGCTGAAGATTTTGCAAAGCAAGTACTTTTGCTTTTAGATAATACTCAGACAAATCTTTATGTAGAAGAAAACCGGCAATTTGTGCAAAAGAATTTCAGTTGGGATGCGAGTCTTAAGCGGCTAGTACATATAATCGAAACAGACACCATTGATTAAACTCAAGGTTTGAGATAATGAAAAAAAGAATTTTAATTATTTTTGGTACGCGACCTGAAGCCATAAAAATGGCGCCTGTCGTTAAAGCCTTTCAAAATGATATGCGCTTTGAAACAAAAGTATGTGTGACTGCCCAGCATAGAGATATGCTAGATCAAGTCTTGGATTTATTTGCAATTAAACCCGATTACGATTTGGATATTATGAAGCAGAATCAAGGTCTAACAGGTATCACTTGCTCTATTCTGATGGGCTTAGAGCCTATATTACAAGAGTTTTCTCCTGATAGAATTTTAGTTCATGGCGATACATCTACTACATTCGCCGCTAGTTTAGCAGCCTATTATCAAAAGATTCCTGTTGGGCATGTTGAAGCAGGATTGCGTACACATAATATTTATTCGCCCTGGCCTGAAGAGGCGAATCGAAAATTAACGGCTGTGCTAACTGATTTACATTTTGCTCCGACAAGTGCATCGCGTGATAATTTATTACAAGAAAATATTGCTGAAAACAATATTATTGTCACCGGAAATACGGTTATTGATGCCTTGCAGCATGTGCAAGAATCGATAAAAAATAATACTCAGTTAAGAGCCGAGTTAGCAAGCCAATTCCCTTTTATAAATAGCGCAAAGAAAATTGTTTTAGTCACTGGGCATCGGCGTGAAAGCTTTGGTGATGGTTTTGAAAATATTTGCCAAGCGCTTAAAGAGTTAGCTTTACGCGATGATATACAGATTATTTACCCAGTACACCTTAACCCGCATGTACGTGAGCCAGTTAATAGGCTGTTAAAAAATATTGAGCATGTTCATCTTATAGAGCCGCAAGATTATTTACCATTCGTTTATTTAATGAGTATTGCGCATGTTATTCTTACCGACTCAGGTGGAGTGCAGGAAGAAGCTCCTTCTTTAGGTAAGCCAGTGCTAGTTATGCGTGATACCACGGAAAGGCCAGAGGCTGTCGTTGCAGGTACTGTAAAATTGGTGGGTGCAGATAAAACAAAAATCATTCAGAATGTTTCATTACTTTTAGATGACCAAGATGAATATCATACAATGAGCTTTGCTCATAACCCTTATGGGGATGGCCAAGCTAGTCAGCGAATTATAGAGGGAGTCGCAGCATATGCATAAAACCGTTTTTAGTAAAGTGTCGGTGATAGGTTTAGGTTATATAGGTTTACCAACGGCAGCGGTTATTGCTTCACGAGGTGTTGAAGTGATTGGTGTTGATGTTTCGCAGCATGCTGTGGATACCATAAATCAAGGTAAAATTCATATTGTAGAGCCTGATTTAGATATGTTAGTGCAAAGTGCTGTTACTACTGGGAAGCTGCGTGCCACGATAGAGCCTGAGCCGGCAGATGTTTTTATGATTGCGGTGCCAACGCCTTTTACCGATGGGCATAAACCAGATGTTTCATATATAGAAGCGGCTGTTAAAAAAATTGCTCCTGTGTTGAAAAAAGGTGATTTAGTTATTTTAGAGTCCACTTCACCCGTTGGCACAACCGAAAAAATGTCTCAGTGGATGAGAGAGATACGCGCTGACTTGAAATTTCCGCATCAAGCAGGTGAGCAAGCGGATATTCAAGTGGCTCATTGCCCAGAGCGTGTTTTGCCGGGCTATGTTATTCAGGAGTTGGTTTCGAATGATAGAGTAATTGGTGGTCTAACGCCTTACTGTGCAGACAAAGCCAAAGCTTTATATGGTATTTTTGTTAAAGCTAATTGCATTATTACGGATGCACGTACTGCAGAAATGGCAAAATTAACGGAAAATTCATTTAGAGATGTGAATATTGCTTTTGCAAATGAGTTATCTATTATTTGTGATAAATTAAATATTAATGTTTGGGAGCTAATTAAATTATCTAACCGGCATCCGCGTGTTAATATTTTAAAGCCTGGACCTGGTGTTGGCGGTCATTGTATTGCCGTAGATCCATGGTTTATTGTTGACTCTGCACCCGAAGAGGCACGTTTGATTCGTACAGCTAGAGAAGTCAATGATAGTAAGCCTGAATATGTATTGAATAAAATTAGACAAGTTGCCGAAGAGTTTAAGCACCCTAAAATAGCTTTACTAGGCTTAGCCTTTAAAGCAGATATTGATGATTTAAGAGAGAGTCCCGCTGTTGGTATTGCGCAAAAAGTGATACAAGAAGCGGTTGGGGAGGTCTTTATTGCTGAGCCGCATATTAGAGAGTTACCTTCTAAATTACAAGCAGGTAATGTGAGCTTAGTAAGCTTGGCCGAAAGCCTTGAAAAAGCAAATATCATTGTAACATTAACGGATCATACAGTTTTTAAACAGGTAAAACAGTCAGTTTTGCAGGAAAAAATTATTATTGATGCTCGAGGCATCTGGGAACAGGATTAAATGGTGTTAGAAAATATGAAAATTGCCATGATTGGCTTAGGTTATGTGGGCTTACCTCTTGCAGTTGAATTTGGTAAAAGATACACAACAGTTGGTTTTGATATTAACAGGCCGCGTATTGATGAATTAAAATCAGGTCATGATCATACTTTAGAGGTGAGCGATGAAGAATTAGCCGAAGCTGATAAACTAAGTTATACCGCTGATATTGAAGAAATTAAAAGCTGTAATATTTATATTGTTACTGTGCCAACGCCCATTAACGAGTATAAGCAGCCTGATTTAAGTCCACTAGAAAAAGCGAGTGCTTTACTAGGTAAGGTGATTAAGCAGAATGATATAGTTATTTACGAATCAACTGTTTACCCCGGTGCAACAGAAGAAGTTTGTATACCTATTTTGGAGCAGGTTTCTGGTCTGAAGTTTAACGAAAATTTTTACGTTGGCTATAGTCCGGAGCGTATTAATCCCGGTGACAAAGAGCACCGAGTTACCAATATTTTGAAAGTGACATCGGGATCAACGCCTGCTATCGCTGAACAAGTTGACCAGCTTTATAATAGTATTATTACTGCCGGTACGCATAAAGCTAGTAGTATTAAAGTAGCTGAAGCAGCTAAAGTCATTGAAAACACTCAGCGTGATGTCAATATCGCTTTAATTAATGAGTTAGCCTTAATTTTTAATCGCTTAGGCATTGATACCGAAGAAGTATTAATTGCTGCAGGAACTAAATGGAATTTTTTACCTTTCCGTCCTGGCCTAGTGGGTGGGCATTGTATTGGTGTTGATCCTTATTATTTAACCTATAAAGCACAATCGATTGGTTATAATCCGGAAATTATTTTATCCGGACGACGCATTAACGATGGCATGGGTGAATATGTAGTATCGCGGTTGATCAAGTTAATGTTACAAAAACGTATTCATGTACAACAGTCTGATGTGTTGATTATGGGCTTAACCTTTAAAGAAAATTGCCCTGATTTACGTAACACGCGGGTAGTGGATATCATCAAAGAATTAGAAACTTATGGTGTTAATATTCATGTTTATGATCCATGGGTAGATCCAGAAGAAGCAGTAGCAGAATATGGTATAAACCCGATAGCAACATTAGAGGATGGTAAGTTTGATGCTATTGTATTAGCCGTTTCTCATGAACAATTTAAACAAATGGATATTAAGCAAGTCAGGGCATTGGGTAAGCCAGACTCAGTTATTTATGATCTTAAGTATCTATTTTCTGCTGAACTCACAGATGAGCGGTTATAAGCGATGAAAATAATGGTTACCGGCACAGCTGGATTTATAGGTAATCACCTCGCCATAAAATTATTAGAAAGAGGTGATGAAGTTATTGGTATTGATAATTTAAATGACTATTACGATGTTAATTTAAAATTAGCACGTTTAGGTAGAATAAAAGATCATCCAAACTTTACTGATGTCAGAGCAGATATTTCTGATAGAGAGCGAATGGAAGTGCTTTTCAAAGAGCACCAGCCACAGCGTGTTGTTAACTTAGCTGCACAGGCTGGCGTTCGATATTCTATAGAAAACCCACACGCTTATATTGAAAGCAATATTGTCGGTTTTTTAAATATCTTAGAAGGCTGTCGTCATAATAATGTCGAGCATTTAGTTTATGCGTCTAGTAGTTCTGTTTATGGCGCTAATGAAAGCATGCCTTTTTCTGTGCATGACAATGTCGATCATCCTTTAAGTTTGTATGCTGCTTCGAAGAAGTCGAATGAATTGATGGCGCATACGTATAGTAACTTATATAACTTGCCGACTACAGGCTTGCGGTTTTTTACCGTATATGGCCCTTGGGGGCGTCCTGATATGGCATTGTTTTTGTTCACTAAAGCTATTCAGGAAGGAAAGCCCATACAGGTTTTCAACTATGGTAAGCATCGCCGTGATTTTACTTATATTGATGATATCGTCGAAGGTATTATTCGAACATTAGATCATGTTGCTGAGCCTAACCCTGATTGGAGTGGTAAAAATCCAGACCCAGGTACCAGTAAAGCACCTTGGCGAGTCTATAATATAGGTAATCAAAGCCCTGTAGAGTTAATGGACTATATTGAGACATTAGAAAAGTTTTTGGGTAAAAAAGCTGAAAAAATATTATTGCCATTACAGCCGGGTGATGTACCTGATACTTATGCTGATGTTGAAGCTTTAGTGCAAGATGTCGGTTATAAGCCAAATACCACGATTGAGCAGGGCATTGAAAAATTTGCCGCTTGGTATAATACTTATTATGCATAAGCGGTAATGCTATTGAGCTAGGTTATCGTGCTTTACTTGATAATCTAGTTCAACTTTGTATATTTCATTTTATTGCTGAAATTAACGAATTGAAGCCGGATGAACTTGAACAGTTAATGCATTAGAAAAACAAGAATAGGTATTGCTGTGGCAAAAAACGAACAACAACCCCCACTTATTTCCCATGTAATATACCGCCTAGGTGTTGGTGGCTTAGAAAACGGGTTGATAAATTTAATTAATAATATGCCAGTTGATAAGTACCGGCATATTATTATTTGCTTAAAAGGAAGTACCCAGTTTCGTGAGCGTTTAAAACGCAAAGATGTACAGATAATAGACTTGAAAAAAAAGGATGGGCAAGATTGGCGCTCATTTATAAGGTTTTATCGAATACTTAAGCAACATAAAGTCGATATTATTCATACGCGTAATTTAGCTGCAATCGAATATCAGGTGCCTGCATTTTTAGCGGGTGTAAAGTATCGAGTTCACAGTGAGCATGGCTGGGATACCTTTGACCCCGAAGGCAATAACAAAAAATATCAGTACTTAAGGCGACTATTAAGCCCTTTGATAAAAGTATTTATCCCCTTATCTTTGCATTTGCAAAATTACCTTGTTGAAAAAGTAAAAATACCAAAATATAAACTACAGCGAATTTGCAATGGCGTGGATATTAAAAAGTTTCACCCTGCAATGGTAAAGTCTACGTTGTTTGATTGCCCTCTATCATTTGATAAAAAAAATATTTATATCGGTACGGTCGGACGAATGCATGGAGTGAAAGACCAGATAACCTTGGTCACTGCATTTATTAGGCTAATGCAGTCTCACCAAGAACTCAATGGACATGTATATTTAATCTTGATTGGCGATGGGCCATTAAGGCAGGAAGCGATAGATTTATTAGAAAAACACCAATTATTACAATATGCATGGTTGCCTGGAGAGCGGCAAGATATTGCTGATATTATGCAATTATTAGATATTTTTGTACTTCCTTCGCAAGCGGAAGGTATTTCTAATACAATCCTAGAAGCAATGGCAACGGGATTACCAGTTATAGCAACCGCAGTGGGCGGCAGCCCAGAATTAGTAAGGCAGGGAGAAACGGGATTATTAGTCCCCCCTTCAGATCCAAAAGCAATGGCAGAAGCCATGTTAAGTTTATTGATAGATAAAGACAAAAGGCAACAACTAAGTGAAAATAGTCTCCAAAGAGTGATAGAAAATTTCTCAATTCAGGCAATGGTTGCTAAATATACTGAAGTATACGATTCATTAGGATTCAAAAGGAAATAATATGTGTGGCATTGTAGGTATCTTTGATCTAAGCGGAAAGCGTGAGATTAATCGTGAATTGCTGCATGTAATGAATGAAAGTCAATTTCATCGAGGCCCTGATGAGGGCGGCTTGCATATAGAGCTAGGCTTGGGGTTAGGTCATAGGCGATTATCGATTATCGACTTATCCAGTGGACAACAGCCGATGCATAGCGCTGATGGTAATGTGGTTTTAACGTATAACGGTGAAGTGTATAACTTCCCTGAATTACGCAAAGAGTTAGAGGCTTTAGGATATACCTTTAAAACTCATTGTGATACTGAAGTTATTGTTTATGCTTGGCAAGCTTGGGGTGAAGATTGTGTTTTGCGTTTGCGTGGTATGTTTGCTTTCGCTATCTGGGATCGAGAAAAGCAAACTCTATTTTTGGCGCGAGATAGATTAGGTATCAAACCTTTATACTACTCACAAACTAAAAATGGTCAGTTTATTTTTTCTTCCGAATTAAAAGCTTTAAAAGAACACCCTGATCTACCCAAAGAAATGGATCCAGCGGCCATAGAGGATTATTTTGGATTTGGTTATATTCCTGATCCTAAAACGATTTATAAAGATGTGTATAAATTAGAGCCTGGTTTTTGTCTAACTATTAGGCGTGGTGCTAAAGCATATCAACCAAGGCAATATTGGGATGTTAGTTTTAATAATTCATTGCAAGGTTCTGATAGTGAGTTAAGTGAGGAGCTAATAGCGCGAGTACGGGAAGCTGTAAAAATTCGCACTGTTGCGGATGTGCCTTTAGGTGCGTTTTTATCAGGAGGGGTAGACTCCAGTGCCATAGTCGCCATGATGGCGGGTTTGACGGATGATCCAGTCAATACTTGTTCTATTTCTTTTGGTGATCCTAAGTTTAATGAATCTCAATTTGCAGCTCAAGTTGCGGGCCAATATCATACAGAGCATCGAGTGGAGCAGGTCGATCCCGAAGATTTTAGTTTAGTTGGTAGATTAGCAGGTATTTATGATGAGCCTTATGCTGATAGTTCTGCATTACCAACGTATAGAGTATGTGAATTAGCTAAAAAACAGGCAACGGTAGTGTTATCCGGAGATGGTGGTGATGAACATCTCGCAGGCTATCGGCGTTATCGTTGGCATACTTATGAAGATCGCATGCGCTCTATTATGCCGGATGCATTGCGTAAACCACTGTTTGGCTTTATGGGGAGTGTTTACCCAAAAGCAGATTGGGCCCCTAAAATATTTCGCGCAAAATCTACTTTTGAATCCATCGCTCGTGACTCAATAGAAGGTTACTTTCATAGTGTTTCTGTGAACTCCAATGCAATTCGTGCATCACTGTTTAGTGAACAATTAAAGAATGATCTTCAAGGCTATCAAGCGGTCGATGTATTTAGACGACATATGAAAAATGCATCTAGCGAGGATGCTCAGTCTCTAGTACAATATTTAGATATAAAAACTTATTTACCGGGTGATATTTTAACTAAGGTAGATAGAGCCAGCATGGCGCATTCGCTTGAAGTGCGTGTACCACTACTTGATCATGAATTAGTTGAGTGGATAGCTAAATTGCCTCCTGATTTAAAATTACATAAAAAAGAAGGTAAATATCTTTTTAAGAAAGGACTAGAGCCTTATTTGCCTAATGATATTTTATATCGTCCAAAAATGGGTTTTGGTGTGCCGTTAGCGAGTTGGTTCAGAGGACCACTAAAAGGTCAAGTGCAAGAATCTTTACTGGGTGAAGCAATGCAGGGTTGCGGGCTTTTTGATCAGAAATTTTTGAAAAAGTTAGTGGATCAGCACCAGAGCGGAATTAGAGACAATAGTACATCAATGTGGTCATTGCTGATGTTTGATTCATTTTTACGAGATAGTATGTGACGGTTTTTTGGCTGTTTAATGTTTAAGTGCAGTATTAAGTTTATGTTAGTGTAAGATTTTTTATTTTATTTATTGATTAATTTTGGTTTAAGGCGCGATGAGGAGTTAGTATGAAAGATTTAAAAAATAACGAGTTAGATTCTAATAAGCAAGTACCTGAACTTTTACCTGTTTCAAAAGGTCGTAGACAATTAACAAAAGCAGGATTGATCGCACCTGTTTTAATGTCATTTAGTAGCCGACCTGCTTGGGCAGCTGTGGCCTGTAGTGCTTCAGGTATGTTATCTGGTAATTTATCTGGGCCTTTTGAATCGTGTGATAATAGTGCTTTATCAGTTGGTTACTGGGATACAAATAGAGGTCAGTGGGTTGGACTAGAAACAGAAATTCTTAATACTTTTTTTAGTTTGGGTGGTTTTTTTCTGTCAACAGATACATTTGAGAATCTTTTTAATGGAACTGCTGTAGTCTATACAGGCTCTGGGAAGGAGCATTGTGCTGGTAATGCAACTTTTGTAACTCAGCTAGAAATACTGTTAAAGGAAGCTATTGCCAGTGTATTAAATGCGGGGACTTTTCCTAACTACTCATTAACTGTGGCTAATATAACAACTTACGTTAGTACAGCATACAGTGCTGACAATAGCGGAAATTGTAGTACAAGTAATATAGATTTACTAGCTGCGGATTTTCAAGCTCTGAACAATGTAAATTTAGGTAACGAAGGACTTCTTCCTTAAGTTTTAGTAGATATGCGTTATTCCTTACATAAAGGCTTGCAATATAGGCAATTGGGTAATCAATGTCTTGTTTATTCAAACCAATCAAGAGAAACTCTATTGGTTCACTCAATGGCATTTAGGCTTATTGAACTAATTAATCAGGCACCTCAAACTTTCGAGAGCTTGTGTGAAACTATGGCTAATATGCAAGATATTTCCGCAAGTGAAGAGCAAGATTTTATTAGAATAACATTAGATAAATTTACCGATTTAGGCATTATTAAGTGTATTCATTAAACTGTATTTAAACGTGTTTTATATATCAATACCGCCCTTTGATGTTCAATTAGAAACAGATATTCCTGCTGTTATTAATTCTATTAATAATATGTATCAATATTCTTTGAAGCCAATGGAGGATACTGAAAAGTTCTCTGATTTTCATATTAAAATTGCATCACCCAGTCGTATAAGGAAACACTACAGACCGCAGGTGCAGTTTTATATTGATGGAAAAACACCCTTTAAGCCACTTCCACTATCTCAAGCCTTTCCTTTTTTTGAATGGGGATTGAACTGGTGTATTGCCAGTCATACTTACCAATACCTATTGTTACATGCCGCAGTGGTTGAAAAAGATAATAAAGCGTTAATTTTACCAGGATACCCAGGGGCAGGTAAAAGCACTTTATGTGCTGCATTAGTGAGTTCGGGGTGGCGTTTATTATCAGATGAAATGGCAGTAATAGATACAAAAACGTTAGAATTAATCCCTGTTGTACGACCTATTAGTTTGAAAAATGAATCTATAAAGGTAATATCAGAATTCTCTGCTAGTGCAGAGTTCGGTGAGTCATTTTTAGATACTGCAAAAGGGACTGTGGCGCATATGAAGCCATCAAAACAGAGCTTTATTCAGCGAATTCAGAGAGCTAAATTAAAATGGGTGGTTTTCCCGCGTTATTTAGCTACTAAACCGACTCAGCTAATAGAAAAAGAAAAAGGAGAGGCTCTTATTGAGCTGGCTGAAAACTCATTTAATTATAACGTGTTAGGTAGTCAGGGTTTTAACTTGTTATGTGACCTAGTCGCTAGTGCTCAATGTTATAAGTTTGAATATAGTTGTTTGGATGAAGCCGTTGATTTATTTCAATCATTAGTTGAAGAAAATTAATAGAAAAATAGATATGGTTGCACCTAATAAGATTGTTTTAATTAATGCTTTTGTCCACCCAGATATTGTATTGACACTTAATTTGTCAGAGTGGGATTTATTAGTTAGGCAGGCACGTAGCGCAGGTGTTTTAGCTAGGTTAGCTTTGTTATTGAAGGCTAAGGGCTTATACGAAAAAGTTCCTGAAAAACCTTTAAATCATTTTAATTCCGCTATTATTTACATTGAACAGTTTACATATACTGTTCAGTGGGAGTTATACCTTATTCAAAAAGCATTAAATAAACATAATATTCCGCTTATCTTATTAAAAGGTGCGGCTTATGTACAAGCTGATAATGATGCTGGGAAAGGTAGACTTTTTTCAGATATTGATATTTTAGTAAAAAAAGAACAACTACAAGTTGCCGAAAAAGCATTTTCTAATCATGGGTGGTTGTTTGAGAAGTTAGATAAGTACGATCAAGAATACTATCGAAAATGGATGCATGAGTTGCCTCCAATGAGGCATTTTAAACGCGGGACAAATTTAGATGTGCACCATAATATCTTGCCTCTTACCAGTCATAAATGTCCAAACGCTGATAAATTACTAGCAAATCTTGTCCAAGAAAAGGGCGATGGGATTTGGGTCTTAGCTGCTGAAGATCGAATTTTACATAGTGCTATTCATCTATTTTATGGTGGTGAGTTTGAGCATGGTTTTCGTGATGTTTCTGATCTTGATTTGTTATTTAGAGAGTTCTCAAAAAATAAAAGGTTTTGGCATAAGTTATTAGAGAGAGCGGTAGAGATAGAGCAAAGTGAAGCTTTATATTATGCGTTTCGTTACTCTAAATTGATTTTTAATACGCCTATACCTGAAGAGGTATTGGACAGCGTTGATATCTCATTTAGTGTATCAAGGCGAGCTATAATGGACTTTCTATTGATAAGGGCGTTAATGCCAGATCATGATAGTTGTGATGATCAATGGACTGGTTTTTCTCGCTGGGTGTTATATGTTCGTTCTCATTGGTTACGGATGCCGATGTATTTATTAGTGCCGCATTTATTACGTAAGAGTTGGATGCGTGTAACAGGGAAAGCAGAACATTAATGGGTGAAAAAGATATTATTTCTAAACAGATTTTTAAGCGCATTTTAGTTGATGTTGCGACTTATCTGTTTGGGTTGGAATTACAAAGTGCAGAATTGTTGGAAACGGAACAGCAACGTATAGAAGATCGGCGTGCTGATTTATGCGCGCGCGTTGTAGATAAAAATCAACAAACCTTTATACTGCACCTAGAAATACAAAATCAGAATCAGCGTATTATGCCTGAGCGTATGTTGCGTTATTTTACTGATTTACGTCTACAGTACCCAAATGAAACCATATTTCAATATTTGTTGTATATTGGTCGCGAGCCATTAAGTATGAATAAAGGTATTGATACTGAGCAATTACAGTATCGTTATTCAGTTATAGATATGCATCGAAAGAATTACCGTGAGTTTCTTAACCAGCAAACACCAGATGCTGTGGTCATGGCGATTTTATGTGATTTTAATGGTGTGGAAAAGTATGAAGTAGTACATGAGGTATTGCGCAATTTGATTGCTTTGACTCAAGGTAATCAACAGCAATTGCGCGAGTATATCAGTATGCTGGAGATTTTGGCTAGCAATCGGAATTTAGATCTTGATATTCGGCAGGAGTTTGAAATGTTACATGTTGAAATAGAAAAATTACCTAGTTTTGTTATGGGAGTAGAGAAAGGGCTAGAAGAGGGAATGGAACAAGGAATAGAACAAGGAATAGAACAAGGAATAGAACAGGGAATGGAACGGGGAATGGAACTCGGGAAAATGGAACAAACTAAAATAATAGCAAAACAATTGCTTAGTTTTGGTATGCAGACTGAGAAAGTATCTCAGATAACAGGGCTTAGTGCAGTTGAGTTAAATGCACTCAATAAAAATTAATACATTCTTGTTTCCGTGCTTCATAAGTACCAATTCCAATAGATTTTACTTAACCTTATATAACCAAGAGAAACGGTTATTCCTGCATGCTTTTAGCAGGAATCTAGCGTGACGGCATGGATCCCCGATTAAAGATTTCGGGAATGACGACTATTACAGTGGTTATTTATTGGGGTTGGTATAACTTAAAATTTCGGATTTTATTAAATGTGCATTCCTGACTGAGTTCGTAGAGTGAATTATGCGTTTCCAACCAAATTGAGTTTATTAATATAGTATGACAGAGCTGAACGTTTTGACCCAAAATTTGAAAATATTACATATTCTCGATCATTCCATTCCATTACATAGTGGGTATACATTTCGTACTCGTGCCATTCTTGAGCAACAAAAAGAGCTGGGCTGGAAAACCTCTCATGTAACGTCTGCAAAACATAGCATTGCTGAACAAGCTATTGAGGAAGTAGATGGACTACGTTTTTACCGTTCTCAACAACCTACTGGATTATTCGCTAAACTCCCTGTGTTTAATCAATGGGCTATTGTTAAAAGCTTAACAGCGCGTTTAGATGAAATTATTCCTGAAATAAAGCCGGATATTTTGCACGCCCATTCACCAGCTTTAAATGGCTTAGCAGCGATAAAAGCAGGTAAAAAATACAATATCCCCGTCGTTTATGAATGTCGTGCTTTTTGGGAGGATGCGGCTGTAGATCATGGGACAACGAGTGAAGGTAGTTTGCGTTATCGGATTACTAAGGCGCTAGAGACCTATGTTTTTAAGCAGGCACAAGCTATTACTTGTATTTGCGAAGGCTTGAGACAGGATATTATTCAACGAGGAATAGCAGAAAATAAAATTACCGTCATTCCCAATGCCGTGAATATAGAGAAATTCACTTTTGGACAAGAAGCTAAGCCTCAGCTTAAGCAACAATTGGGCTTGCAAAATAAAACAGTTCTTGGTTTTATCGGCTCTTTTTATGCCTATGAAGGTATTCCATTAATACTCGATGCATTGCCTGAAATCTTAAAACAACAATCTAATGTGCGCTTGCTATTAGTTGGTGGTGGGCCTCAGGAGAAAATAATTAAAGATAAGGTTAAACAATTACAGCTAGAATCTATTGTCATTTTTACAGGGCGTGTTCCTCATGACCAAGTCCAAAATTATTACAACCTAGTGGATATATTTGTTTATCCACGATTGGCGATGCGTTTAACTGAATTAGTCACTCCCTTAAAACCTTTAGAAGCAATGGCACAGGGACGGTTGGTTATTGCCTCTGATGTGGGTGGGCATAAAGAATTAATTAAAGACCAAGGAAATGGTATGCTTTTTAAGGCTAATGATGTCAGTTCATTAGTGGGTTGTGTTCTTGATTTATTAGAGCATCCTGAAAGTTGGCCGGCAATGCGCCAAGCAGGTAGGCAGTATGTCGAACAAGAAAGAAATTGGGTTAAAAGCGTTAGCAACTATCAGCAAGTTTATTTTCCATTACTAAATAAGCTGAAATAGTTTATGAGCCTGCCAAAACTAGTCGTCTATTGTTCTTTATTTCCGAGTAAGAAGCGCCCCAATGCAGGCGTTTTTATTCGTGAAAGAATGTTCAGAGTAGGGAAGGAATTACCAATTATTGTGGTTTCACCTGTGCCGTGGTTTCCCTTTCAAGGTATTATTCGCTATTGGAAACCACATTTTAGGCCACAGCCCGATAAATTTGAACTACAGCAGGGCGTACAGGTTTATTTTCCTCGTTTTTTATCAATTCCAGGTCTATTTAAATCGTGGGATGGTTTTTTTATGGCCTTAGGTAGTTGGTTTACACTAATAAAACATAAAAACGAATTTAATATTATTGATGCCCATTTTGCTTATCCTGATGGCTATGCGGCGACTTTACTCGGGAAATGGCTGAAAGTTCCGGTTACTATTACTTTACGTGGCACTGAAGTACCTTTAGCTAAAATGCAAGGGCGTAAAGTTAGAATGCTAAAAGCGCTTAGCAATACGACACGAATTTTTTCAGTTGCCAACTCCCTTAAGCAGCATGTTGGGGTATTAGGTGCAGATACAAGTAAAATACGTGTAGTGGGCAATGGAGTTGATATTAATAAATTTTATCCATTAGATAAACAAGCACAAAGAGAAGTATTAAATATTCCCGATAATGCCAAGGTCTTGATTTCTGTTGGTGGACTCGTTGAACGCAAAGGCTTTCATCGTGTAATTGAAGTATTACCTGAGCTATTAAAGCAATATCCAGATTTAATTTATTTAATTGTTGGTGGTGAAAGTGCCGAAGGTAATATTAAAGAGCAATTGCATAGACAGGTTGATGAGTTAAAACTTGAAAATAATGTTCGTTTTTTAGGGGCATTAAATTCAGAAGAACTTAAGAAGCCTTTATCTAGTGCGGATATATTTGTTTTAGCAACTGCTAATGAAGGTTGGGCAAATGTATTTTTAGAGGCTATGGCCTGTGGTTTGCCTGTAGTGACAACAGATGTTGGTGGTAATAAGGAAGTAGTTAATAACGATGAGCTAGGTATAGTTGTTCCTTTTGCTGACCCACAAGCCTTAAGCAGTGCATTATTAAAAGCTATAGATCAGCACTGGGGTAAAAATAAAATTGTTAAATATGCACAAGATAACGCATGGGATACTCGTGTAGAAATCTTAGTTGAAGAATTTAAGAAGATAGTGAACTAATATGAGCTTATATACAAAGCTAGTTGCAAACATTATTTTTCCGCTACACGAACGTTTAAAAAAACATGATACTGTGCGTATCCGTGATGAGCTGGAGAAAACACAGTGGTTTTCTACTCAAGAATTAAAAGCATTGCAGACAGCAAGATTAAAAACCTTTTTAATCGATGTTGAGCAGCATGTACCTTATTATCAACAGCTATTTAATCAATTAAAATTCAACCCGAATAACGTCACTTCTTTAGAGGATTTAAAAAAGCTTCCCCTAACGGCTAAGCCTTTAATCCGCGAACATAGCGAACAGTTAAAAGCAGATGATGCCGTAGGGTTAGCTAAGTTTAATACCGGAGGCTCAAGTGGTGAACCGCTTATATTTTATATAGGTAATAAGCGTGTAAGTCATGATGTTGCGGCAAAATGGCGTGCAACACGTTGGTGGGGCGTTGATATAGGTGACCCTGAAGCCGTTATCTGGGGTTCACCTATAGAATTGAGTGGGCAAGACAAAATTAAATTAGTCAGGGATAAATTATTAAGAACTCATTTAATTCCTGCTTTTGAAATGTCACCAGCCAAGATAGATGGGTTTATTCAGCAAATTAAAACACTCAAGCCTAAAATGCTTTTTGGTTATCCCTCTGCCTTGGCGCATATTGCTACACATGCTGAAAAAACAGGGCAGGTGCTAAATGATCTAGGGATTAAAGTAGCTTTTGTTACGTCTGAGCGTCTTTATGATCATCAGCGCGCTAAAATAGAACAGATTTTTGCTTGCCCCGTGGCTAATGGTTATGGTGGTCGCGATGCGGGGTTTATTGCACATCAATGTCCAGAAGGACAGATGCATATTACGGCTGAAGACATTATTGTGGAAATTATCGATAATAATGGGAATGTATTGCCCTATGATCAAGCCGGTGAGATCGTCGTAACACATTTAGCGACACAGGACTTCCCTTTTATTCGCTATCGAACAGGCGATGTTGGGGTTTTAAGTGATGAGAAATGTCGGTGTGGTAGAGGGTTGCCTTTATTAAAAGAAATTCAGGGGCGCACGACAGACTTTATTATTGCTCAAGATGGCACAGTACTACATGGGTTGGCACTTATCTATGTATTACGTGATATTGGTGGGGTAGAATCTTTTAAAATCACCCAACATAGCGTAGATGAGACAACAGTACAGATTGTCAAAAATCAACAGTATAATCAAGAAAATGATGCAAAAATTCAAAGTGAGTTTAAGCAACGTTTAGGGAAAAATGTGCAGATAAGTGTTGAATATGTATCTGAAATAGCCAAAGAAAAATCGGGCAAATTCAGGTATGTAATAAGTCATGTAGCAATACTGTAGGGCGGACTTTAGTTCGCTAATGAAAGATTGAAATTTGTGGTTTCATATGACCCCTAGTCTCAATAGAATCGGAATGTCATGGAATAATAAGTATCGAGGCATAATTACAAAACGATTTTTTGGCATCGTTCATATAGTGCCAAAAGTAGTTTACACCTTGTTTCCAAGTTCTACTTGGGAATACATGTTTTAACAGCTCCGCTGTGCCATTAGCAACTCAACGAATTGTGAAGCAGAGCTTCTAGCCATGCATTCCCAAACAGAGTTTGGGAACGAGAAAAAGTGTAAACTGAGGAATGAAGGGTGCCGATTTTTTTGTAGGTTCGAATTTAAGATGGGGCGAGTTTATAACTCGTAGGGTGGGTAGCGTTTTTTTGCCCACCGTGGTGGTGTGGCTAGGTAGAGTTGGCGGACTAAAATCCGCCGCTACATGTAAAAATAGCGGTATTTTGGGAAGGATAGGACATGACATTAGTAGTTGGATGGGTAGATACAACAATAAAATCTATGGATGCAGAGCGACTATTAAAAAGTCATATTAGCAATGCTCCAAGTTTTACAACGAAAGATGTGACGATTGAAAGTTCAACGTTTTATGCATTAGCTGCTAACCAACACAAAATATATAATGCTCAAGGTACGTTATTAGTTAATGCGGGTAATACGGAACTAACTACTTCGGCTGAAGAAATTATTAGTCATTACCAACAAAAAGGTGATACCTTTTTGGAATCGAACCCCGTTGAGCAAGCACTGATCATTATCGATTCTGATCAAAAGAAACTGATGCTAGCAACAGACCCCATTGGTCTAAGCAATTTGTATTATGCCCTGACTAATAAAGGCTTAGTTTTTGGTACAACAGCTGATAGTGTGATTGCTCACCCCGAAGTGAAAGCCGATATTTCAGCGCAATCAGTTTACGATTACGTTTATTTTCATCATTGCCCTAGCCCCAATACAATTTACCAACAGGTTAAGAAACTAGAAGGCGGGCAGTTTCTTGTTTATCAAGAAGGGAAAATCCAGCTAAAACATTATTGGACGCCTAAATTCCAAGAAAATATGCCTAGCTCTGCTGCGGAAATGGGCAAAGAGTTACAGCAAGAATTAATAGACTCAGTAACGCGATTATCTGTAGGCGAAAATGAAACGGGCGCATTTTTAAGCGGTGGATTAGACAGTTCTAGTGTCGCAGGCGCTTTATCCAAAGTTTATCCTAATAAAGCCAAAACATTCTCTATGGGGTTTCCAGTCGAGGGCTACGATGAAATTGAATTTGCTAATATAGCGGTAGATCACTTTAAAACCCAGCAAACTGAATATTATTTAACTCCCGAAGATACAGTCAAAGCCATTCCCAGTATTGCCGCTTATTATGATGAGCCTTTTGGTAATTCATCAGCATTAGCGGCTTATTATTGTGCAAAAGTGGCAAAGGATAATGGCATTAGCGTTATGTTAGGTGGTGATGGGGGGGATGAAATATTTGCTGGTAATGAGCGCTATGCACAGCAATTGGTCTTTGATTATTACCAACAAGTACCCAATATTATTGGCAATAGCATGGAGGGAGTACTAAACCACTTACCTGCTTTGTTAGCCAAACAAAAATTATTTTTTAAAGCTAAGCGATATATAGAGCAGGCTAAAATACCCTTACCAGATCGTTTGCAGGATTATAATTTTTTGCATCGTCATGTGGGCAGTGAAATATTTCAAGCTGATTTTTTACAGCAGATTAATACTGAGCAGCCCCTAGACTTATTACGAGAAACTTATCATCGGCCAGAGCAAGCGAGTACCTTAAATCGCATGCTATATATGGACTGGAAAACAACCTTGCACGATAATGACTTGGTTAAAGTCAATAAGATGTGTGAAATGGCGGGTGTAACTGTTAGATACCCTTTATTAAGCCAAGGGATTATCGATTTATCTTGTAAAATTCCATCAAGCGATAAACTACAAGCTAAACAGCTACGTAAATTTTATAAACAAGCTATGGAAGACTTTTTACCAGAAAAGATTATTAATAAATCTAAACATGGATTTGGCTTACCATTTGGGGTTTGGTTAAAAGATTATCAGCCTTTAAAAGAGTTAGCTTATGATAGTATTAATAGCTTAAAAAAACGACCGTATTTTAAAGCAGAATTTCTCGACCATACGATTAAAATGCATCAAAGTATTCACGCCGCATATTATGGTGAATTAATCTGGATACTGATGATGTTAGAGCTGTGGTTTCAAGGAAAGGAAATGTAGGGCGGACTTTACATTGCACTCAAAGATTATAGGCTTAAGGCGGGGTTTAATACCAGGAGTGAAAGAGCAGTGGCTATTTTCACAACAGTAGTAATAAGTACCTAGTAAAAATTAATTTAACATTTCTGTAGGATGGTTAGAGTGGAATGCCTGCTTTTTATGCATGCAATGAACCCCATCAACCTTATGCAGAATGATGGGTTTCGCAAAAAGATGCTCTACCCATCCTACGTAAACACGTAACATATAAATGTTAAAATAATTATGCATCTGTACTTATCTAAAGCGACTGCACTCCGCTGAAACATCTCAGCTCCATATTATATTGATAGGTAGTTAAAAATTAATAAAATCGGAAAATAAATGAAAATAGCAATAGCTGGAACAGGATATGTAGGGCTTTCTAATGCAATGCTACTTGCACAGAATAATGAAGTAGTCGCATTAGACATCATCCCAGAAAAAATTGATTTACTAAATGCAAAAAAATCGCCAATTGTTGATACAGAAATTGAAGATTTCTTAAAAAACAAAGCGCTTAATTTCACGGCAACATTGGATAAAGCGCAAGCTTATGAAAATGCTGATTTTGTTATTATTGCCACACCTACCGACTACGATACAGAAACGAATTATTTCAACACAAGCTCTGTTGAAGCAGTGATTAAAGATGTAATGGCGATTAACCCTAAAGCCGTTATGATTATAAAATCAACGGTGCCTGTAGGCTATACCGAACAAATAAGTAAGGAATTTGGTTGTAATAATATAATTTTTTCTCCTGAATTTTTAAGAGAAGGGCGTGCGTTATATGACAATCTTCACCCTTCACGCATTATTATCGGTGAACGTTCAGAGCGAGCAGAGAATTTTTCTAATTTATTAGTTGAAGGTGCGCTTAAAAAAGATATCACCGTACTTTACACAGGATCAACTGAAGCCGAAGCGGTTAAATTGTTTTCTAATACTTATTTAGCCATGCGAGTTTCATATTTTAATGAGCTTGACAGTTATGCTGAAGCGCATGGACTCGATAGTAAACAGATTATTCAAGGTGTTGGGCTCGACCCCCGTATTGGTAATCACTATAATAATCCTTCCTTTGGTTATGGTGGTTATTGTTTACCTAAAGACACCAAACAACTACGCGAAAACTACAAAGAAGTGCCGAATAGCTTAATTGGTGCGATTGTAGATGCTAACAGTACTCGTAAAGACTTTATTGCTGATTCTATTATAAACCGTAACCCTAAAATAGTCGGTATTTACCGGCTTATTATGAAAAGCGGATCAGATAATTTCCGCGCATCCTCTATCCAAGGCATTATGAAACGTATTAAAGCCAAAGGAATAGAGGTGGTAATTTATGAACCTGTTCTTGAGCAGGAGGAATTTTTTAATTCGAAAGTTATTAATAACCTCGATGACTTTAAGAAAATATCGGATGTTATTGTTGCTAACAGATTATCAGATGATATTAAAGATGTCGTAGATAAAGTTTATACCCGTGACTTGTTTGGGAGTGATTAAGGTTTCCTAAATAGCAACATTTTTAGCCGATACTATATCAATAATATGACATTCGTTAGCAGAAATCTATTGGTGATAATTAGATTCCCGATAAAAAACTTCGGGAATGACGAGAGTTTTCATAAACTACGAGTCTCAATGTAGACTGGGTATAGACACTTTTTAAAAATGGCTGAAGCTTGTGGGTAATCAGCAAATTTTATATTTAAACCAACTTGAAGGAACAGTAAAAGATGAAAGGTATTATTTTGGCTGGTGGTTCTGGTACGCGTCTTTACCCTTTAACGAAAGGGGTATCCAAACAGGTTCTTCCTATTTACGATAAGCCCATGATTTATTATCCTCTATCTGTTTTAATGATGGCAGGAATAACTGAAATATTAATCATTACAACTCCCGAAGATCAAGAAAATTTTCAGCGTTTACTTGGCGATGGTTCTGAGATTGGTTTAAATTTTGAGTATATTATTCAACCCTCACCTGAAGGCCTTGCACAAGCTTTTATCCTTGGCAAAGATTTTATCGGTACGGATGATGTATGTTTGATACTTGGCGATAATATTTTTTATGGACATGACCTTAGAAAAATACTAACTACCACTCTCTCAAATGTAAAAAAGGATAACAAAGCAATGGTATTTGGCTATCGTGTTGCTGACCCAGAGCGTTTTGGTATTGCGGAATTTGATAAAAATGGTAATGTAACCAGCATTGAGGAAAAACCAGCTCAACCTAAAAGTAACTTCGCTGTAACTGGCTTATATTTTTACCCGAATGATGTGCTTGATAAAGCAACTACTATTCAACCTTCCGCACGAGGTGAGCTTGAAATAACGTCAGTAAACCAACTTTATTTAGATGAGCAAAGATTAAAAATTCAATTATTAGGGAGAGGTTATGCTTGGCTCGATACAGGAACACAAGAAAGTATGCTGGAGGCATCACAATTTATCGAAATTATTGAAAAGCGCCAAGGATTGAAAATTGCGTGTATTGAAGAAATTGCTTTTGATAAAGGCTATATAAATAAACAACAATTGATTGAATTAGCACAACCGTTAGCCAAAAATAAATACGGACAATACCTTCTTCAGCGTGCTGAAGAAGGTATACATTGAAAATCATGGAAACAGAGCTTGCGAATGCCTTGGAAGGTGCGGTGAAATTTAGGAACTGAGAAATTAAAAAATGGCATAAATAAATTATGAGTGTAAATATAAAAAACTGTCTGGTAACATCGAGGGCTAATAGATTTCTTATAGGTATGGTAATAATTACTTATATTGTATATAAAATTCATGACTTTACCGAACCTTTTGCGTACGGACATGCTAGGTGGAGCGATGCCACATTTTATTGATTTGTAATGATGCATTTAGACTTGGGCTATACAGTTACAAAGTTTATGAATGCTGAAGGTATTATGGATACAGGCGAGTTGATTTTTATAAATCAATTGGACCTTTAGAAGGGGTTTTTCATTCGTTCTTTTTGAGTATTTTTAATGGCTCCCCTTGGGCGGTAAGGGTAATACCTTTATTTTGTACTTTATTAAACTTTTTTCTGCTTGCAAATATAGCTAATCGGTTTTTTGGTTCAAAATGTTATTTATATTTGGTTATTTTGTATTTTTCTTGCCCATTTATAATTAAATATGGCAGCAGTGATGTTGGCTTTTTTTCTATTGCGATTTCATTAGGCTTAACGGGATGGATTTGTTATTTAGAATATTTTTTAAATAAACATAGTAGTTATATTTATTTGGCCAACAGTTAATTGCTGAAAAAATCAAAGTTCTAACTATATTTTCCTTGGCAATTATAGTGGGTTTTTTTAGTGTCATAATTCATCAAGGATTTGTTTCCAATGACTTTTTTATCCATTAATGCGGGTTATGGAACGCAGTAAGTCCGTGGATGGAGCGGGTTTATCTATTTCTTGGTGGGATTTAATTGTTCGGCAAGCAATGCGTGCTTGGCAATACTTTGGTCAAATAGTTTGTATTCTAGTTGCTTATTGGCTGGTTAAATTAGTGATTTTCAGAGGGTACAAGAAAATAGAGAATCAATGGGTTATTGGTTTTATTTTTCCAGGTATCTTTTTGGGATTTCTAATTAAAAACGCAGCCTATAATCATGATTATTTAATGTTAGGTTTTCTTCCGGGCGTGATACTTGCTGCTGTTTCTGGAGGGCTTCAGTTAACGGAGGATCTGAGTAAAGTTAGTAAAATAATAAGTTATTTTATTATTTCGTTGTTACTTATAGCACATCTGGCGCTAGGTATGAAAAGTGCTAAATATTTTGAAGGGCAAGAGCAACAAGACTTACTTAACGGGGAGGCCTCGGTTGCATTGTTTCTTGAGAAGAGGTTGCCCAAAAATTCTATTTTAGCAGGTGACTTTAGTTCAGGTTACCATAAAATAGCTGATTCAAAAGGGATGTTTTTCGAAAATCTTAAACCGCATTTATCTTATTTAACTAGGCGGCCAGTCAGATTTGTCGAATCAACTGAAATGCTAAATAAAATGAGACGTGAACTGGAAGGGCAAAAAGAAATAGTTTTTATTCAGTTAAGTTCTGGGCCAGATGCAGGTAATATTAAAGTACCGAAGAACTGGGCCTATGAAATATATCCTTTTGACAGTGGCACTGTATTTTTATTAAAAAATAAATGTAACTACTCAGCGTAAATAATTAAAAAAGTTCTTGACAGGGTTTTAGTCTTAAATTTGTAGCTTTTACCTACTTTCAGAACAGCCATTCAATCGGTCATTTTTAGCCTCTGTCCTTATAGTCAATC